>Ga0209573_1002228_pt1 | contig 25782 bp, 19 predicted proteins | sample TNRBio252014_DNA_FD_185870 | JGI IMG/M metagenome (GOLD analysis project Ga0209573, IMG submission 185870) | Wastewater treatment Type I Accumulibacter community from EBPR Bioreactor in Madison, WI, USA - TNR Reactor_6/25/2014_ DNA (SPAdes)... | ecosystem: Engineered > Bioreactor > EBPR >... | reverse complement strand
TCCCTTATTCTATAAGGCTTCCAGCTTGGCGCACCCGGCAGGGATCGAACCTGCGACCGGCCGATTAGAAATCGGCTGCTCTATCCACTGAGCTACGAGTGCTTTTGGGCGACGTTTCAGATCATACTGGCACCTGCTCATTCGGCAAGGACGCACTCACTCGGGATGCAGGCCGAACATTTGGAGCACAACGCGGAACATGTCGCCCAGCTTGGTGTGATAAGGGCGCGCTGGATGCAGAACCGTCCAGTCGCGGAGCTGACCGATGGCAGCGAGGCGTTTGGAGGGATGCACGAGCACGGCGAAGCCCGCGTATTCGAGCAGCGGGAGGTCGGCGGCGCTGTCGGAATAGCTCCAGCAGGTGGAGCGCTCTCGCTCGGTCAGTTCGGCCACACCTGGCACGGCTTCCTCCATCGCGACGATCTTGGCCTCGTGCTTGTTGTTGCCTGTGACGAGCTTTGGCATGCCTGGAAACGTGTCGCCAATCTCAAACCGCGTGGCGATGCAGTAGTCGAAACCGAGGGCGTGGGCGATGTCGTGCGCGTAGAAGTCCGGGCTGGCGGTGTTCAGCACGAGAATGCGGTGCTGGTGCTTGTGGCGGAGGATTTCGGCCCGCAGGTCGGCGTAGGCCCATTTCGGCACGCAGACCTCGGCAAACTCGTGCGCATACCCGGCCAGCCGTTCGCGTGGCATGCCGCGCAGGTAGCTCAAAAACGCGCGCTTGGCCGTGGCGGTGCTGGCCAGGCCGCAGGCACGCGCCAGGGCCACAGGAACGAACAGACCGTGCAGAAAAACACGCCACGGCTCGCGCTTGAGCACGAAATTGCAGAACAGCGCCTGCGTGTCGAAAGGCAGCAGGGTGTGGTCGAGATCGAAGAAGGCGAAGGAGCGTGCGGGCATGGCGCTGGCGAGACTGGGGGAAGCCTAAGCGCCGGGTTTCCATCTGGCAAAAGATTCCCAGCCTTGACGGATGGGACGCCGGACGGCACTGTGCCCGCCCTTTCCCCAAAAAAACTCATGGCCCAAGAAACCACCCTCATCCTGCTCAAGCCCGACTGCGTCGCACGCGGCATCAATGGCGAAGTCCTCAAGCGTCTCGAAGACGAGGGCTTCCGCATCCGCGGCTGCAAGATGATCCAGCTCACCGATGAACTGCTCAAGGAACACTACTCGCACATCGCCGACAAGCCGTTCTTCCCTGACGTGGCCGGCTTCATGAAGAGCAAGCCCGTGATCGCCGTCGCCATCGCAGGTGAAAACATCATTTCCCATGTGCGCGATCTCCTCGGCCCGACCGACTCCAAAGTAGCGCCCAAAGGCACCATCCGCGGCGATTTCGGCACGGACAAGATGACCAACGTGGTCCACGCCTCCGATTCCCCCGAGGCGGCTGCCGTCGAGCTGAAGCGCTTCTTCAAGGACGGCGAGATTTTCAGCTATTGAGGCCCGCGACATCGCGGCTACACTGGCTGCGCAGTCATTCCCACGCCGATGTGGTGAAATGGTAAACACAGCAGACTTAAAATCTGCTGGGAGGCAACTCCCTTGCCGGTTCGAGTCCGGCCATCGGCACCATGAGGCATAATGGAATCCACTATGCGTGAATTGCGGTGGTGCATGACGCCACGAACCGTAGTGGGCGACAATATCGGAGCAGTGGCGGCGGGGCATGATTGGCGGCGTGAAATCAAACCACGAACGCGCCATGAACACCACCGCCTCCCACACCACCGCACGTCAACGCTTCATTCAGAATCTGGCTGAGAGCGAATTGTTCCAGCACTACCAGAAAGCTTTTCACACGCTGACCAGCCTGCCGCTAAATCTGGAATCTGTCGGCGAGGATGTCCACATCGACAACCTCACCACCCGCACTGGTGTCGCTGGCGTCGTGGAAACCCAGGTCCCCGTCCGCGTCGGAAAAAACACCATTGCCGTCATGCTCACCGGTGGAGTGCGCCTCCAGCCTGCCAATGCGGACACTTTCGCCCCTGTCGCGAAAGCCTTGCTTGATGACGACCGCTCCGCCGCTGAAATCCGCAGCGCCAAGGTGCAGTTTGAGCAGGTGCCGGTCATGCAGCCTGAGCGCTACGACGCCGCGCTGGCCATTCTTCAATCCTTCGCCCTCCAACTCGGCGACAGCGCCCACCGCCTCCTCTTTGCCACCGCGACTCACGAGCCCGAGGCCGTCCGCAACGCAAAGTCCTTCATCCACACGCATCTGGCCGAGCCAATGTCTCTCGAAGCCGTCGCCAGCGCTGTGAACGTCAGCCCCTTCCACTTCTGCAAGCTCTTCAAGCGCGCCACTGGCCTCACCTTCACGGACTTCGTGAACCGCGCCCGCGTGGAAAAGGCCAAGCGCATGCTGATGAAGCCCGCCGCCCGCATCACCGAAGTGGCCTACGACGTCGGCTTCCAGAGCCTGTCTCATTTCAACCGCAGCTTCCGCCGCATCGCGGATGAATCCCCCACGGAATTCCGCAGCCGCATGAAAAACGGCTCCCCTGCCCTGCTGGCCGCGTAAGCCGCCGCACACAAAAGCTTGTCGCCATGCGCATCGCTCCGCGATGTTTCGACGACACGGCCCCGGAGAGACGAACCTGAGCGCGTTGGGTGACCCTCTCCGGGGTTTTTTGTGCCCTGACGGGACGCGCATGCGGACTTGACCGCCCCGCCCCGTCTGCGCACACTCGCGCTCCCAACTTCCAACCTTGAACTGAGAACCTCGAACACTTTTATGAGCCGGAAAATTCGTTATGGCATGATCGGCGGCGGACGTGGCGCCTTCATCGGCGGCGTTCATCGCATCGCAGCGGCAATCGACCAGCAGACCGAACTCGTCTGCGGCGCTTTCTCCTCCAATCCGGAAAAATCGAAGGCCAGCGGAGCTGATTTCTTCCTGCCCGCCGAGCGCTGCTACGGAACGTTCGAGGAAATGATCAAGACGGAAGCCGCGCTGCCTGCGGACAAGCGCATGGACTTCGTCTCCATCGTCACGCCGAACCACATGCACTTTCCGGCGGCCAAAGCAGCGCTCGAAGCCGGCTTCCATGTGCTCTCCGACAAGCCGGCCACCTTCAATCTCGCCCAGGCCAAAGAACTCGCGGAGATCGTGAAGAAATCAGACAAGCTCTACGGCGTCACCTACAACTACACCGGCTATCCTTTGATCCGTCAGGCCCGCCAGATGATCGAGCAGGGCAAGCTGGGCGAGATCCGCAAAGTGGTCGTCGAGTACCCGCAGGGCTGGCTGGCCACGATGCTTGAAAACACCGGCCAGAAGCAGGCGTCCTGGCGCGTCGATCCCGCCATCTGCGGTGCCGCTGGCTGCATGGGCGACATCGGCACCCACGCCATCAATCTCGCGGAATACGTCACCGGTTTGCACATCAAGGAACTCGCCGCCGACCTCACCATCTTCCTCGGCAAAGAAGGCCGCCGTCTTGAGGACGATGGCAACGTGCTGCTGCGCTTCACCAACGGCGCCAAGGGTGTGCTGCACTCCAGCCAGATCAGCGTCGGCTGCGAAAACAACCTCAGCCTCCGCGTCTATGGCGAGCTGGGCGGCCTCGAATGGAGCCAGCTTGATCCGAACACGATGATCGTCACCTGGCTGGACCAGCCGAAGCAGATCTACCGCACCAGCATGGGTTACCTCGGCACCGCCGCCGCCGCGGCCACGCGCACGCCCGCCGGACATCCCGAGGGTTACCTGGAAGGTTTCGCGAACCTCTACAAAAACTTCACCAACCACATCCGCGCCATCGAAGCCGGCACCACACCGAACCCGCTCGACATGGATTACCCGTCGATCGAGGAAGGCGTCGCCGGCATGGCCTTCATCGAAGCCGTCGTGGCCTCCTCCGCCAACAACGCCGCCTGGACGCCGCTCGACTTCACCCCGTCCCCCCGCGCCAAGTATGGCGATGCGTCGCTGAACTCAGATCGCGGCGGATTGAGCTAGGACAATGACCATGAAAAAGGCGCAGGCTTCTTTGCCTGCGCCTTTTTCGTTTTAACCCTTGATCAAATCGACACCGGCTTGCCCGTCTTCGCGGAAGCGTAGATCGCATCAATGACCTGCATCAGACGCAGGGCTTGCTCCGGCGTGTTCAGTGGGGTGGCTTTGCCTGAGATCGCTTCGATGAAGTTCGCGGCGGAGCCGATGCGGCCCATGTCTTCGCAGGCAGGGGTGATGATGCTGCGGTTCACGCTGTGGCCGTTTTCCTGGACGTAGAGCTCGCAGGTGTCGATAGCGGTGTTATCGAGACCGTCGATGCCGAAGAGGCGCTCGACCTTGCCACCGGCCTTGGTGCCTTGGAAGACCACCGAGACTTCCTCGCGCTTCACCATCTCGGCCCAGGAAACCTGGAGGCTCAGCACCTGACCGGTTTTGAAGGTCACAAAGCCATGTGCGGCGTTTTCCACATCGGTCGTGCCGCCGACGCGGTCAGGAATGCCCCAGGGGCCTTTGAACTGCTTGTCCTGGATGAAATCGGAGAAGGTCTGGCCGAGCACATACTTAGGCTCGGGATAACCCATGAAATACATCGCCAGATCGACCATGTGCAGCAGGTCGATGAGCGGACCACCGCCGGAGAGTGCCTTGGTGGTGAACCAGCCGCCGAAGCCTGGAATGCCGGTGCGGCGAATCCACTTGGCCTGCGCGGAGTTGATTTTGCCGACCACGCCGTCCTTGATGTAATTCATCATCGCCTGAGATTCCGGGCGCGCGCGATTGTTGAAGTTGAAGAGCACCTTCTTGTTTGCCTTCTTGGCGGCCACGATGATTTCCTTCACCTCCTTGGCATTCAGCGCCGGTGGCTTCTCGGAGAAGACGTGCTTGCCCGCCTTGAGGCACTGGATGGTCAGCGGCTTGTGAAATTTGTTTGGCACGATGACGCTGACCGCCTTGATCTCCGGGCTGCCCTTGAGCATGGCCTCCACAGATTCATAAGACTTGGCGATGCCATACTTTTCCGCCGCCTTGGCCGCTGCACCAGGGGCCGCATCGGCCACCGCCACGATTTCCGCGCCTGCCTGGCGGAAGCCCGCCGCGTGATACTGCAACATGCCGCCTGCTCCGATGACTCCGACTTTGATGGACATAAAAGGTGATGAGTTAAGTGTTATGGGATGAAAATCCGGCGCGAGAATGCCGGGCGCACCGTTCGGAGTCAAGATTGGAAAACGGAGACGCCAAATCTCCCTTACTGCTCGTCTTTTCGTGTTTAGGACTTGGTCACTCCTTCGTCATTCTGATTTCGACATTCGTCATTTGAGCGCTTCCATTCCTGCCACAGCCTCGTTTCTTGACCCCATGCCCGTCACCACCCGCCCTGCCACACTCGCCGATCTCGACGCCATCAACGCGATCTACAATCACTACGTCGAGCACAGCACCTGCACCTATCAAACCGTGCCCAGCACCGCGCAGGAGCGGCGTGACTGGTTTGATGCGCATGGCCCTGAGCATCCCGTGATCGTCGCCGAAGAAAACGGCCAGATCATTGGCTGGGGGTCGCTCAGCCGCTTCCATCCACGCCAGGCCTACTGCCACAGCGTCGAGGACTCGATTTACCTTCATCACGAGCATTTGGGCAAAGGCGTCGGATCGCTTGTGCTCGGCGAACTGCTGAGACTGGCGAAGGAAATCGGCCATCACACCGTTCTCGGCGGTGCTGATTCCGAACAGCAAGGCAGCATCGCCCTCCACGCCAAATTCGGCTTCGAAAAGGTCTCTCATCTCAAGGAAGTCGGCCACAAGCACGGCCGCTGGCTGGATGTGATCTGGATGCAGAAATTGCTGTAGCCAGCCCATGCCGTAGCGGCTGGCGTCAGCCTGCCGCCGAGCCTCGGAACTCTCACGAGTTCTGCTACAGCATTGACGTTCCCTACCCAACCCGCTAGAACCGGCTCTAAACGCACGTCTTCACGCCATGCACACGGCCCCCACCACGCTCTCCCGTCGCCGCCTTCTCGGCACGACGGCCATGGGCCTGTCCAGCGTGGCGCTCTCATCCCTCATGGCCGAGTCGCGCTCGCATTTCCCGGCGAAGGCGAAGCGCGTGATCTGGCTGTTCATGCACGGCGGGCCGAGCCATGTCGATCTGTTCGATCCCAAGCCCGAACTCATCCGCCATGCGGGCAAACTGCTGCCAGAGAGCTACGGCACCGTCGAGACACGACGTAAGGTCGCGCAGAATCCGCTGCTCGCGCCGGTGAAGCTTTTTCGGAAGCACGGGCAGAGCGGGATCGAGATCAGCGATTTCCTGCCGCACATGGCGGGCATCGCCGATGAAATGTGCGTCATCAGGAGTTGCCATGGCGACAGCGTGAATCATCCGCAGTCGGTTTATCAGATGAACACCGGCTCCATCCAGATGGGCAAGCCGAGCTTGGGAAGCTGGGTGTCGTATGGTCTTGGCTCCGAGAACGCGGACATGCCCGCCTTCGTCGTGCTGCCCGATCCCGGCGGCGGTTTGAAAGGCGGCCCGCCCGCCTGGGGCAGCGGCTTTCTGCCTGCGACCTATCAAGGCACCACCATGCGTGCCGGAGACAATCCCATCCTGCATCTGCAAAGCCCGCAGAGCAGCGCTCGCCAGCGTGCCACGCTCGATCTCATCCAGCAGATGAACGCGCAGCATCAGGCCAAGCGCGAGGCCGACAGCGAACTCGACGCTCGCATCCGCGCCTACGAGCTGGCCTTCCGCATGCAAAGCGCCGCGCCGGAAGCCGTGGACATTTCGCGCGAAACCGAGGCCACGAAGCATCTCTATGGCATCGACGATCCAACGACAAAAGAGTTCGGTACGCGCTGCCTGCTCGCAAGGCGGATGATCGAGCGCGGCGTCCGTTTCGTGCAGCTCTACTCCGGCGACACGAACGGCTGGGACGCGCACGAGAACGTGATGAAGAACCACACCGAGTATTGTGCGCGCACCGACAAGCCCGTGGCCGGTTTGATTCGCGATCTGAAGCAACGCGGCCTGCTGGAGGACACGCTCGTCATCTGGGGCGGCGAATTCGGTCGCATGCCGATGAGCGAAAAGGGCGTGGGCCGCGATCACAACCCCTGGGGTTATACGACCGTGCTTTTCGGCGCAGGCGTGAAGCACGGTCACGTCCACGGAGCCACCGACGACTTCGGCCTGCGTGCCTCAGAGGACAAAGTCCACATCCACGATCTCCACGCCACGATCCTGCACCTCCTCGGCCTGGATCACGACCGCCTCACCTTCCGCCTCAACGGCCTCGATCAAAAGCTCACCGGTGTAGAAGAATGCCATGTGGTGAAGAACATCCTCGCATGAAGCCACGCATGAACGCTCGAATTCACCGCAGAGGGGCGGAGGGGCAAAGAAGCAGAGTTTTCTCAAAAACAATTCTCTGCCTCTCCGCCCCTCTGCCTCTCTGCGGCAAAATATTTGGGACAAAGCATGCCCTTTTCAGCATCGGCTTCAGCCTTCTACTTTGTTTGAGTAATGCACGCGCAGTTGCCATCCATGTCTCCGCCGACCCCGTGAAGGATGAACCGAAGATCACAGAGAAAGACCGCGAGCACTGGGCCTTCAAGCCGCTGCAAACCACGCCGGGCAAGACCAGCATCGACGATTTCATCGCTCCACAGCCCCATGCCGATCCTGCCACGTTGATTCGTCGTGTCACCTTCGACCTCACCGGTCTGCCGCCCACGCCGGAGGAAGTTTCAGCTTTTATCCTTCATCCTTCATCTTTCGAGTCCGTCGTGGATCAACTTCTTGCATCACCACGCTACGGTGAGCACTGGGCGCAGTGGTGGCTCGACCTCGCCCGCTTCGCCGAAACAGATGGCTACGAATACGACGCTGAGCGCAACCGCGCCTGGCAGTATCGCGACTGGGTCATCAACGCGCTGAACAACGACCTCCCGTTCGACGAATTCGTGCAGAAACAGATCGCGGGCGATTTGATGGGCGATGAAACGGGCACCGGCTTCCTCTTTGCCTGCCCGGACATGCCGGATCTCAACAATCAAAACGAGCGCCGCCATGTCCTGCTCAACGACATCACCACCACAGTCGGTTCTGTGGGCCTCGGCCTCACCGTCGGCTGTGCGCAGTGCCACGATCATCCGTATGACCCCATCAGCCAGGCCGACTTTTACCGGCTGCGGGCCTTTTTTGACAACACCGTGCTGCCAAAAGAGCGCAAACCGCTTGGCCCATCAGCGCGCGTCTTCATTGAAGGCGTGCCCGCCAGCACCGTCTTCGTGCGTGGCGACTTCAAACGGCCCGGCGCGACGATTCAGCCCTCCTTTCCACGCCTTTTCGGCGAAACACCGCCAAACTCCGACCGCGCCACGCTCGCGAAATGGATCGCCAGCAAAGACAACGCGATCTTCCTGCGCACGATGGCAAATCGCCTCTGGCAGCAGCATTTCGGGCAGCCGCTCGCCGCCATTCCCGGCGATCTTGGTCATCAAGGCGAAGCGCCTACCAATCCCGCGCTGCTCGACTGGCTGGCCGCCGAGCTGCCACGGCAGAAGTGGAGCCTCAAAAAGCTGCACAAGGTCATCGTTATGTCGAAACACTACCAGCAGGTCGCCCTGCCGCGCAAACGTCTCACCGGCGAAATGCTGCGCGATGCGATGCTCAGCGTCAGCGGCCAGCTCAATCTCAAAACCGGAGGCCCCGGAGTGAAACTGCCGCTGCCGAAGGAAATCAGCGACACCCTGCTCAAAAAGCAGCACGAGGTGAATCCCGATGCCACCGAGCACAACCGCCGCAGCATCCACACCTTCGCCCGCCGCAATCTGCGTCATCCGTTGTTCGAGTTGTTCGACCGTCCCGATGCCCAGATGAGCTGCGCCCGCCGCAACGAGTCCACCACCGCACCGCAAGCGCTCATGCTGCTCAATTCCGAGTTCGCCCACACCATCACCGCCAAACTGGCCGCTGATTTGAATGCAACGCACGGCTCTGATGCCACCGCGCTCATCACCGACGCCACGCTGCTCTGCTTGTCACGCCAACCGACGAAGCAAGAAGTCGAAGCAGGACAAAAATTCCTCCAAAAGCAGACCGCGCTGGCTCCCGACTTCCAAGCCGCGCTCGCCGACTACTGCCTGGCCTTGCTGAACTCGAATGAATTCGTTTATGTGGACTGAATCAAGCGGCTGATTGTATTCCATCTAAATTCAACATCGACCTCGGGATGAGTGAACCTTTGCATCAGGGTGGTCTGATCGTTCGTTTTTGGTTAGCTCCTTTCATCTGACCAGCTCATGCCGCACACACGAGTCCTCCCGCTCCGCGAGATGAGCCTTCGGTGCGCACTGCCCAGAAAATTTCGTTTTCGATCACTCAGCGGCAATAGAGAGTCCCCGGCACCTCTCGCGGAGTGAGAGGTATATTTTGCTTCGTTGATTCGCCATTTTTGGCACTGCGCCGGTCCTCGCCGGGAATACACTGCGGCATGTCAGACCCGCCCAACAACACCGAGAACCTCATCCTCTTGCTCACGCAGCATCAGGAGGCGCTTTTTCGCTACATATTCAGTCTCGTGCCGTGCGAGGCGGATGCGCGGGACATCCTGCAGGAGACGAGCGTGGCCTTGTTCCGGAAGTTTGACCAGTATGACGCCACGCGGCCGTTTCTGCCGTGGGCGTATCGCTTCGCTTATCTCCAGGTGCAGAAGCATCGTGAGAAGTCGGCACGCTCGCCTCTGCTCTTTAGTGAAGATGTGATCGACCTCATCGCCAATGAACGAACCCACATCGAACCACAACTCGATGAACGCCTGCGGTTGCTGGATGCATGCCTCGGCAAACTGACTCCGCAGGACAAGGAGCTCGTCACCAGCCGCTATGCGTTGCGTCAGAGCGCGGAGGAGATGATGCAGCGCCTCGCGCTGAGCCGCCGCACACTGTTTCGCAATCTGGAGATGCTGCGCCAGCGTCTGCACGAGTGCGTCACACGCCAGCTTCAATCGGAGGGCCTCGCATGAACCTCGAATCCCTCATCCACGCCCAGCTCGACGGCGAAATCACGCCCCAGCAACACACGCAACTCGAAGACCTGCTGCGTGAGGACTGGCAGGCGCGCCGTCTCTATCTCGAACTCGCCGATCAGCACGCCCGCCTGCTCCAGCAACCGCAAATCGGCACCGGACGGCTCCAACAACCACCCGCGGCATTCTCCCCATCGCTGCGGTGGAAAAAGCTCCTCCCCGCACTCGCCGCTGCCGCCATCATCACGCTCGCTTTCATCTTCTGGCCGCGTGAATCCATCCACACCGAGGCCACCTCGAACGGTGTCGCGATGCTCAGCCAGACGATGGACGCCGAGTTTGCGCAAAACACTCTGCGCAGCGGCGACACGATCAATCCTGGCATCATCAAGCTCGCGAAAGGCCTCGCGCAGATCGAGTTTTTCAGCGGAGCGACGGCTTTGATCGAAGGATCGGCGGAGATCGAGATCATCTCCGCGTGGGAAGCGCGTTGTGTCAGCGGTCGCGTGCGCGTGCATGTGCCACCGGCGGCAAAGGGCTTCCTCATGCATGCCCCCGACATGAAGCTGGAGGATCTCGGCACCGAGTTCGCGCTGAATGTGAAGGACAACACCAGTGCCGTGCATGTCTTCGAGGGCGAGGTCATCGCCCACACCGACCAGCCGCCCGCCAGCCTCACAGAAGGCATGACATTCGGAAAAACGACCACCGATTTTCTCCCCATCAATCAGTTGCAGGGCTTGGTGAAGCAGCGCCAGAGCCAGCGCCATGCGGACTGGCAGAAGTGGTCGCAGGAAGCACGCAAAGACCCGCGCCTTATCGCCTACTACACCTTCAAACATTGGCCCGACGACCGCTGGGACCGCCTTGTGAACAATTTCGCCGAGCCACGTCGCAAAGAACGCGCAGGCGGAGCCGTCGGTGCGAGCTGGACGCAAGGCCGCTGGCCGGAGAAAAAAGCGCTGGAGTTCAAACGCCCTGGTGATCGTGTGCGCCTCAATATCGACGGTACCTACAAGGCCCTCACGCTCGCCTGCTGGGTGAAGGTAGATAGCGTGGACAAAAAATACAACTCCCTGCTCCTCACCGACGGTTACGACAACGGCGAGCCCCACTGGCAGATTCACGAAGACGGCAGCCTCATGTTCTCGCTCATCTATCGGCCCGCCGCCGCGAAGAGCGCGAAATACAACCAGATGTATTATAGCAAGCCCGTCTTCACCGCCGACAGCCTCGGCCGCTGGCATCACCTCGCTGTGAGCTACGACAATCAAAGCGGCACCGTGATCCAATACTTCGACGGGCAGGAAGTCAGCCGCGAAATCTCCGCCCTCCACCAGCCCGGTCGTCAAATCTCCTTCGGCCCCTGCGAAATCGGCAACTGGGGCCTCCCCACCGCCAGCCACCTCTTCCCAATCCGTAATCTCAACGGCGCGATTGATGAATTTGCGATCTACAGCGCCGTTCTATCTGCCGTCGAAATCCAATCCATCTACCAACAAGGCAAACCCGAATGAGACTTTTTATTTCCTTCTTTCTCGCCACCACGGCGCTCGCACAGCAGCCCAAACCGGCGCCCACCAAGCTCGCGCCGGAGGTCACCGCCGCGCTCGAAGCTCATCCCGGCCTTGTTTATGCCCGTTATGGCGAGCGAGAGATGCAGCTTGATCTGTGGCGTCCGAAAACGGCATCCCAGCCGATCCCCGCCATCGTCTGCATCCACGGCGGTGGATGGTTCAAGGGGGATCGCAGCTCAATGGCAAACCTCGCACAGGCTTTGGCCGCGAAGGGCTATGTCACGGTTACGATCAGCTACCGGCTCAGTGGTGAAGCCAAATTCCCGGCGGCGATCCAGGACTGCAAGGCGGCGGTGCGCTTTCTCCGTTCGAACGCGGCGAAGTTTGGCATCCAAGCCGACGCCATCGGCGTGGCCGGTCTTTCGGCGGGCGGGCACCTCGCCGCATTGCTGACGACGAGCGGCGGCGTGAAGGAACTCGAAGGCGATGGCGGCCATGCGGATCAATCCAGCGACGTGCAGGCCGGTGTGGCGATGGGTGCTCAGAGCGATCTCGAAAGCGCCCGCATCGGCGAACTTAGCGGCAAGCCCGATGATCCTTTTTATCGCACCTTCCTCGGCGATTCGCAGGCAAAGATCCCGCAAACCTACGCCCTCGCCTCTCCGCGCCATCATTTGGACAAGAACGACCCGCCGCTGCTGTTCATGGCCGGCGAACTCGATGATCCTAGCACGCACGCCGACGAGACGCGTGTCGATCTGGAAAAACTCGGCATCCCCACCGGCTTCGCCAGCATACCGCAGGCACCGCACGCCTTCCTCGGCCAGCAAAAGGCCTTCGACACCTGCGTTGCAGCCTGCGATGAGTTCTTCGCGAAGCATCTGAAGAAGCGCTAACTTTTCTGGCACTGCCGGGCAGCCTGCCGGGAAAGGAAATGATCGTTCGTTTCCAACGTTGTCCCATCATGACCTTCCGCGTAGCCTTGCTTGCCCTGATCGCAGCTTCCCCGCTCCAAGCCGAGGATGGCGAGGCGCTGTTCGTGCGCCGCGTGTGGCCTTTGTTTCAGGAGAAGTGCCTTGCCTGCCACGGGAACGACGAAAAGAAGATCAAAGCGGACTACGACATGCGCACGCTCGAAAGCGCGATCAAAGGTGGCGAGAGCGAAGCAAAGGCTCTCGCGCCCGGCAAACCGGAAGAAAGCCCGCTCTACCTCGCCTCCACCCGCACGCACGACGACTGGGAGCCGATGCCGCCAAAGGAAGCCGATAAACTCAGCTCAGAGCAGCTTGCCTGGATCAAAGAATGGATCACCGGCGGTGCTCCTTGGCCGGATGAGACCAAGCGAAACGCCATCGCCAAGGCTAATGCGGACAAGTGGAGCGCGGAAGATGGCATCACGGTGAAGGTCACGGGTGCGCTTTCACCTGAATGGGCGAACAGGCGCTACAAGCCGGAGGCGCTGTGGGGGTATCAACCCGTGCGGAAACCAGTGCTCAGTGTTCCGTCCTCAGTGCATCCAGTGGATGCGCTACTTGCGGTCAAAGACCCTGCGCCAGCGGCAGACACGCGCACGTTCATCCGAAGAGCCACGTTAGATCTCACGGGGATGCCGCCGACTCCCGAGGAGGTCACCGCCTTCGTGTCTGACCTGTCCGACTCCTCCGACAAGTCCGACGCCTATCTACGTCTGATCAATCGTCTCTTGGAAAGCCCCCACTACGGCGAGCGCATGGCCCGGCACTGGCTGGATGTCGTGCGCTATGCGGATTCCAGCGGCTTCGCGAATGACTACGAGCGCGGCAATGCCTGGCGCTACCGCGATTACGTCGTGCGCAGCTTCAATGCGGACAAGCCGTATGACCAGTTTATCAAGGAGCAGATCGCGGGAGATGAGATGGCTGAGAACTTGAAACCTGAAACTTTAAACTCCGAACTCTTAATCGCACCCGGCTTCCTGCGCATGGGGCCGTGGGAACTCACCGGCATGGAGGTCGCGAAGATCGCGCGGCAGCGCTTTCTCGATGATGTGACGAATTCTGTCGGCGAAACCTTTCTGGCGCACTCGCTGCAATGCGCGCGCTGTCATGATCACAAGTTCGATCCGGTGCCCACGCATGATTACTACGCCATGCAAGCATGCTTCAGCACCACGCAGCTCGCCGAGCGGCCTGCGCCGTTTTTGCAGGAAGAGAACACCACTGGCTTCGAGGAGAAAAAGCATCTCGAAACCCGCCGCGCCGAGCACATGGCCGTTTTGGAGCGGCTGGATGCCAAACTGCTCGCCAATGCTCAGAAGTGGTTCGCTGACAAAAAACTCGATCCATCGAAGTGGAACGCCGCTGTTGCCCAAGCGAAGCAAGGCGGTGGCAAGAACGCCAAGCGGGCCTTCTCCGATGTGTTTGGCGGTGCGCGGCAGATCCTGACCAAGCAAGGCGTGGCCGAGGATCAGTATCCGCCGAAGCTCGTCGGCTTTGAGCCGGAGGATTTCGGCAACGAACGCGTGGCCCGCAAAGGTCTGGAGAGGCTGCGCTGGGAGATGGAACGCTACGAGCCTTTTGCCTTCAGCGTGTACAATGGCCGCACACCTGAGATCAAATCAGTGAACCAGCCCATGCGCATGCCTCAGAACCGCATGACCGAAGGCGAGCTCGAACAAACCGCCATCCTCGGTGGCGGTGATCCTTTCACGCCGACAAACCCCGTCAAACCCGGCGTGTTGTCCGCGCTCGACAGCATTGAATTTCCCGAGGCCGTCGAAGGCCGCCGCACCGAACTCGCCAAGTGGATCGCCAGCCCGAACAACCCGCTCACCACGCGCACCATCGTGAACCGCCTCTGGCTCTGGCACTTCGGGCAGGCCATCGCGGGGAATCCGAACAACTTCGGCAGCACCGGCAAGAAGCCCACGCATCCCGAGCTGCTCGACTGGCTGGCCGCGATGCTGGTGGAGAAGAACTGGAGCCTCAAGGAGATGCATCGCATCATTATGATGAGCGCTGCGTATCGTAGAACGAGCTTCCAAGCTCGTTCATCGGACGAACTTGGAAGTTCGTCCTACGCCACCTTCAAGCCCCGCCGCCTCATGGCAGAAGAGCTGCGCGATGCGATGCTCAGCATCACCGGCGAGTTGAATCCGATGCTCGGCGGCATCCCGAACCGACCCGAGATCAACATCGAGGTGGCGATGCAGCCGCGTCAGGTCATGGGCACCTTTGCATCTGCCTGGGTGCCGAATGCGCTGCCGGAGCAGCGGCATCGACGCAGTTTGTATGCGCTGAAGATTCGCGGCCTGCGTGATCCGTTCATGGAGGTCTTCAACGAGCCAGCACCGGATTTTTCGTGTGAGGCGCGTGAAGTCTCGACGGTGACACCGCAGGTCTTCAGCCTCTTCAACGGCCAGGCCAGCTATGACCGAGCGCTGGCGCTCGCGCATCGTGTCTTGAAGGAGAAAGCGGTCGATCCGATCAGCCGCGTGTTTGAACTCACCTTTGGGCGAAAGCCTTCGGCGGACGAAAAAACGGCCTGTGACGATCATTGGAAACAAATGGAGGCGAAGCAGGCCAAACTCACCTTCACCAAGCCCAAGCCACCGCTCGAAGTGAAGCGCGACGCCGTGGAGGAAAACACCGGCGAGAAGTTTTCCTTCACCGAGAAGCTGCCCGGCTACACCGACTTCGTTCCCGACCTCCAACCCGCCGATTGCGACGCCCAAACACGCGCGCTGGCCGATGTGTGCCTCGTGCTGCTGAACTCGAACGAGTTCTCCTACATTTATTAAAAGCGTCGCCTCTTCACTTGCCCTTCCCCTTGCCTTTCGGGCGGTCTTTGGAGAACTCACCGCGTTCCAAGGCTCCAAATGCCTGCTCACCCAGTCCGGCGCGAATGTGAGCCTTCAGTTGCTCTTCGAGTTGTTTCGCGATGCCGGGTTGTTGTTTTGCCTCATCACGCGATTCACTGAGATCGCTCTTCAGATCAAAAAGCAGCGCTTCCTTCGTGTCCCAAAAGTAGAGCAGCTTGTGGTCGCCTTGGCGGATCGCGGACTGCGGATGCGAGACCTCGACAGATTGATGCCAGACGAAGCGATTGATGGGCCGTTTCACGGGTTCTTTGCCGCCGCTGAGCAGCAACGGCCTCCAACTACCGCCTTCGACACCTTTTGGCAAAGCGAAGCCCGGCGCGGCGAAATCGAGCACGGTGGCGGTGAGATCGTAGCTGATCACGGGCGTGTCGCAGCGTGTGCCACTCTTGATACCCGCGCTGCGCACGATGAGCGGCACACGCAGGCCGCCTTCACCGAGATCACCTTTGCCGCCGTTGAGTATCTCGGTGCGTCCGCCGTTGTCGGAGGTGTAGATGACGAGGGTGTTGTCAGCGATGCCGAGTTCGTCGAGCTTCTTCAAAACCTCGCCAACGCAGGTGTCGAGATCCTCCGTCATCGCGGCCATCGCCGCACGGTCCCCGCGTCCACCGCCACTGCTGAGGCCCGCATACTTCTTCAGTGTCGTGGCCAGCGCCTGCGGCTTTGGATGCACGGCGTAATAGCTGAGCTGGAGGTAAAATGGATGCCCGCTTTTCACCTGTGCCTCCATAAAGGCAGCCGCCCGCCGCGTGATGCCAAAGGACTGCTTGGGGTCCTCGGGATCGAGCGTGTCGCCGTCGTTGTTCGTCGTGATGCCATCGCTCGTGTCAAACCCCATCGACTCGGGCGAGTGAAACCACTGCCACTTGCCGAAATGCGCCGCCTTGTAGCTGCCATCAGCCTTTTTGAGTGTGCTCACGAGCGAGTCCGACACGGGCGCGCTCCAATGGCGTGATTGTTTGTCCGGCGCGTTCAGCGTCGTCGTCGTGCGGCCCATCTGGATCGACGCGCGTGAGCACTCGCATTTGCAATGCGCCGCGTAAGCCTGCGAGAAGGTCATGCCCTGCGCCGCCAGTTTCTCCAGGTTCGGCGTCTGAAACACGCGGCTGGCGCTCAAAGGCACGTCCGCCTTCATCCGCACAGACGTGCCACTCCATGACTGGTCATCGGCGAGGATGAAGAGGATGTTTGGAGCCTTCGCGCTCACAAACGAGGTCAGGCCAAAAAATACTGCAAGGAGGATGGTTTTCATTTCAAGGGTGCTCCGGTTACATCCAAATCAGGCTTCGTGTTCCAGTGTTGTTTCCACTCGGGCTTCTCGATCCTCGTGCGGAAGATGACGGTGTTGTCGAGGGCGATGTCGTCGGTCCAGATGAACTTGGCACCCTCAAAATCGTTTTCGAAGAACGGCTGTTTGGGATCTACTTCCTCCACAGTGTATTCCTTGGCGTGTTTCCAAGTGCTGTCGTCGAAATCGACGCTCCACCAGTTGGCGGGAAGGGGCTCTTGTTTGACCTGCGGGTTCGCCGTGTCGCCGTTGACGGGACCGTGGAAGAAGTTTTTGGCCTTCCAACTGGCATTCGTGACGGTGCCGTCGGCGAACTTCAGGCAGAAGCCGCCGTCGCCGATGCTGGTGCCGTATTCCATGCCGGTTTTTGGGTCGGCGTTGTCCTTGGCGAGCACCGCGATGGTCATCGGATACTCGGGGAGGAAATCGACGCTGACGACGTTGTGCGGCGTGAACTGGATGCTGTCCACTGCGACGAGACGGCCGTTCACGTAGAGCATGAACCAGTTGTCGGCATAGACGTTGAGTTTGATTGTGTCGGCGATGCTAGGCTTCACGAGGCCGGGCGGGCCTCCTTTGCCTTTTCCTTTGCCGCCGCCTTTTTTGGGTTCTGCGGCAGCAGGTGGAGGTGGGGGCGCTTCGGCTGTTTTGGGTCCGACGGGTCCAACCGGTCGAGTCTGTCCGACGCTACCACCGCTGCTGTGAACGACGCGTAGCGAGGAGTTCGCGAGGACCTTGCCATTCATCGCGGAGATGAGTTCCTCGCGTCCGGGCTTGCCAGCGACTTTCAGCGGCTCGGACAAGGCATAAAGCGTGATGACATAGGTCTTCGCGCCGGGGCCTTTCGACATGGGCGGCTCGTAGCCGATTTCGCCTTTGAAGCCGGTGCCGAGTTTGCCGATGTCGGTGACGTTCTTTGGCAGGCTTACGGCAGTGCCCGGAATGTCGTAAACCGTCCAATACCACTTCCGATCTCCGTCCGGCGTGACGTGATCCATGATCAAGGAGTAGCCTTTCGTGCCTGCGGGTGCGCCATTCCACTGCAAGGGCGGGCTGATGCCTTCGCCATCGCCGGTGAACTCGGTGGGCAGTGTTTTCAGATCTTCGACGACGGGACTGTTGAGCATGAACTTGCCATCGCTGCTGCGCGGTTGATCAGGAAGCGCGACAAAGGCCTGCCCTTTGCCTCCGCGTTCACCACCGCCGCCCTTCTTCATTTCTTCTCCTGCCGGAGGCTCGTCGCCACGAGGCTGCGGAGTTCCAGTGGCAGGTGCCTTGCCCGCGAGTTCATCAAGCTCGGGTGTGTCGAGCTTGCCATCGCGATTGTGATCGAAGGCATTGAACTGCTCTTTCGCCTTCGCCATCGCATCGGGGATGGCAATGCCATTTTTCGAAGCATTCGACTTCGCGTTGTCGGCAAACTCCTGCGCGGTGACGACGCCGTCGCCATTCACGTCGAGGATGCCTTCGATGGCGGCTTGCGGACGCGGAGGACGTCCGCCTTCCTCGCCAGGACGGGGCGGAGGTGGATCATCGCGGCGCATCTCTCCCTCGCGGCCACCTTTGCCCTGTCCCTTGCCTTTTCCTTTGCCCTTCATGCCCTCGGGGCCACCACTGGGCGGGCGATCACCACCACCGCCGCCACCTTGACGACGTGCGGTGTAAACTTCATCGGCCGTGCCATCGCGACCATTGTCAAAGTGGAAGGGATAGGTGCCGTCGGTCTTGATCGAGTAGCTGACGCTACGCTGGTCGCCATTCACTTCGTAGCTGAGTTTGTAGCTGTCCTTGCCGGTGCTTTCGAAAGCGGTGATCTTCACCCCGCGCAGAGCTTGCAGCGCCTCACGCACGCCTTGCGCACGCGGTTGCGGATCGACCTGCTCACCCGCCTCGACGACCTCGCCGTGGAAGCCGCCGAAGACATACGGATACGTGTTCGACGCATGATAATGATAGCCGATCTTCGCGTCGTCGTGGCCATGGCACTCGTCGAGATTCGCCACCGGCGAGCCATCCGGTTCCGTGAGGCCGTAAATCGGATAACCATCGAGCGCATACGCCACCGGCATGCCTTTGCCTACCTGCGCCTGGAGATGCAGCGGCGCGATGTGGTAGTGATAATCGTCCGCGCGGCCGCAATGCCCGCCCCACTGGTCCAGCTCGCCGATTTCATAGCTGATCTCGCCGCGATTGTTCTGCGGATTGAAGATCGGAATGCCATTCACGGCCAAAGCGATCGCGCCACGCAGGAAGCGGCCTTTGATCATCGCGGGCTCTTTTGCAGGAACGGGCTTCAGCGGGATGCGCCACGCGTTGTCATCGAAATACGGCTGCGGCAGCGGCACTTGCTGCTGCCACGCGGTGATGCCCACCATCATGTTGTGATCCGGCAGCCCATTCGAGCCCACATAGAGGAACTCGCCATCCGCACGCAAATCGAGCTTCGTGAAGGGCAGGAAAGCCTTCGCCGTAGTTGGTGCGTTCGCCGCACTCGCCACCGCTGCGGCGGCGAGTTGAAGTGTCGAGGCTGTGAAAGCCACCTCGACATGCTCTCGCTTCCACTCCTCAAGAATGTGCGCCCGCAGCGCCTCGCGGTCATTGGTGTCCAGATCATGCGCAGCGAGGCTTGAGGCAAAGAGGAGGAAGGCAGGAATTGTTTTCATGATGCGCCATCCAACCCCAGCTACGTCAAAACCGCTTCAGCGAATCTCAGGAGATTTGTCAGGATTGCGTCAAGGCGATGGCCGCAGGCGAAAAAGCCTTCATCTTATGGCCATGCGCCTCCTCATCATCGACGACGACACCGAGCTATGCCAGCTCGTGGCGGATTACCTCAAGCCGATGGGGTTCGAGGTCGAAATGGAGCACGATGGCGAGCACGGAGCCGAGCGCGCCACTTCCGAGACCTGGGCGGCCATCATCCTCGATGTCATGATGCCAGGCTGCGATGGCTTTGAGGTGCTGCGCCGCATCCGCGTGAAGTCGAAGGCGCCCGTGATGATGCTGACTGGACGCGGCGAGGAGGTGGACCGCATCGTGGGCCTCGAACTCGGCGCGGATGATTACCTGCCGAAGACCTTTTCCTCCCGCGAGCTGCTCGCCCGCCTCCGGGCCGTGCTGCGCCGCACGGGCTGGATTACTGAAACAGCTCCCCAAGCTCCGATCAAAGAAATCGTCTTTGGCGAGCTGCGCATCAATGCCGAAACACATGTGGTGGTGCTTGGCGACGAGCCTTTGCAGCTCACGCCCGCCGAGTTTGGCCTGCTGCTCTCGCTCGCCAAAGCTCATGGTCGCGTGAAAACCCGCGAGCAGCTCATCGAAGAGGTCGCCGACCGCGAATGGGATGTGTTTGACCGCGCCATCGACATGCACATCTCCACACTGCGCAAAAAGCTCGGTGATGACCCGAAAGAGCCACGGTTCATCAAGACGGTGCGCGGCTACGGCTATCAACTCGTGACTCCCGGACGATGAACCGGCTCAAGATACCTCTTTACTCGAAGATCCTGCTTTGGTTCCTGGTGAACCTGGCGGTGCTGGCGCTGTTTGGATATGTTTATGTCAGCAAGCTCATCACGCCAGAGCTTGAATGGCTGCTGAGCGGTCCGCCTGGCAGCAAGTTTGAAGATTTGTCGGCCCGCCTGAGTGACCAGTTGATCCGCAAACCGCAAAGCGATTGGATGGATGTGCTTGAGCGTTATGAAGATCGCCGGGGCGTGACGTTTGCCTTGTTCAGTTCCGAGGGGCAGCTCGTTCTGGGACATACGCCCGATCCACCGGAGGAAGTGCGCAGAAGGCTGATCGACAAACGCAGGGCTGAATCTCGCCAGCGCCCCCAGCGAACCGAGGCCACGTCTCAGCCACCGAAGCCGCGATTTCTGCTGCGCAGTGAAAATCCCACCCGCTACTGGGCCGGCATTCACCTGGACATTTTATATGAGCGGAGCGGCCTTTGGCATCCGCTCACGATGGTCATGATCTCCAGTGATGTCAGCGCAGGCGGTTTGCTCTTCAACTGGACGCCTTGGGTGGTCCTCTTCAGTTGCGGCATTCTCTTCTCCGCCCTGCTCTGGTTGCCCGTCGTCCGGGGTATTACCGAAGCGATTCGCCGCACCAATGAGGCCTCCAAACAAATCGCTGCAGGTCAGTTCGACGTGCGCCTGCCCGACAATCGCGGTGACGAGCTTGGCGAACTCGCCACCTCGGTGAACACGATGGCCGCGCAACTCGGCGACTACGTCGCGCAGCAGCGCCGCATCACCGCCGATGTGGCGCATGAGCTGTGCTCGCCTATTGCGAGAATGCAGATGGCGCTGGGCGTCATCGAGCAGCGCGGCACGCCCGATCAGACGGCCTATTTGAAGAAGCTCGACAACGAACTCCAGCACATGGCGCGGCTAGTCGAGGAGGTGCTGGCTTTTACCAAGGCGGAGACACTGCCGGAGCGGGAAACGCCCGAAGACATCAACTTGCACACATTGATCGAAAACGTGCTCGCCCGCGAAGCGCATGAAACCGATGTGAAGCTCGAAATCGGCGAGATCAAGCTCCACAGCCTCCGAAACGCCCTCGACCGTGCGATTGGCAATGTTTTGCGAAATGCCGTGCGCTATGCAGCCGACATCGAAATCCACGCGAAGACCGAAAATGGCCGCGTGATGATCCAAATCCTCGACCGTGGCCCTGGCGTGCCCGATGAGGCCGTTTCGCGGCTGTTTGAGCCTTTTTACCGGCCTGAGGCGGCAAGAGGCCGCAACACCGGTGGCAGCGGTCTGGGTTTGGCGATCACGAAGCGCTGCATCGAAGCCTGCGGTGGCACGGTGACGGCACGGAATCGTGTGGAGGGTGGGCTGGCGGTGGAGATCTCCCTGCCAGTTTGAGCGCTTTTTTTTGGCACTGCGGGCGTTTAAAGCGGGAGAATGGCCGCTGACATGAAACCGAACTTTTTCCCCTGTGCTGGAGCGCGGGCGCTGCATGCGCCGACGCGGCGTGAGTTTGTCTATGGACTCGGGACTTCGCTGGGGAGCGTGGCGTTGACTTCGATGCTGGCGGCGGAGGGTAGAACGAATGTGGACATTCGTTCTACGGCTCCGCATTTGCCCGCGAAGGCGAAGAATTGCATTTTCCTCATGATGGAGGGCGGGCCGAGCCACATCGACTGCTTTGACCCGAAACCGATGCTGGAGAAGCTGCACCTGAAGGAGTTCACGCGTGAGGGAAAGATGAAGTCGGCGATGGAGAGCGGAAAACGGTATTATGTGAAGTCGCTCTTCAAGTTTGCGCAGCATGGGCAAAGCGGCGCGTGGATGAGCGAGCCGTGGCAGCATTTGAGCAAGGTGGCGGACGAGTTGTGCTTTTATCGCGGCTGCCAGGTCGATTCGGTGAATCATCCAACGGCGATGTATCAGATGAACTGTGGGAATCGCTTTGGCGGTGATCCGGCGATTGGCTCGTGGGTGAATTACGGACTTGGTTCGGTGAATCAAGATCTGCCCGGCTTCATTGTGCTGCCGGAGATCAGTTATCCGCAGGGCGGCAGCGCGAACTGGGGGAATGGCTATCTTCCTGCGCAGTTCCAAGGCACGGCGCTTCGCGCTAAAGGCTCGCCGATTCTCGATCTGCGACCGCCACAGGGCATCACGCCGGAGCATCAGCGGGCGAATCTAGACCTGCTGGGCAAGCTTAACGCCAAACATGCCGAGGATCATCCGTGGCATGATGAGCTGAAGGCACGCATGAACAACTATGAGCTGGCTTTCCGCATGCAAATGCAGGTGCCTGAGGTGATTGATCTCGAACAAGAGGACGCGAAGACGAAGGAGATGTATGGCATTGGCACAGACGCTACGGATGCGTTTGGGAGGAAGTGCCTGCTGGCAAGGAAGCTCGTCGAGAAAGGCGTGCGCTTTGTGCAGCTCTACGCGGGCACCTGGGACAGCCATGACTATATCGAGCGCGCGCATGGCAATCTCATCCGACAGGTGGACCAGCCCATCGCGGCGCTGATCGCGGATTTAAAACAGCGCGGGCTACTGGATGAAACGCTGATCGTCTGGTGCGGTGAATTTGGCCGCACGCCGGACAATGGCGTGCGCGGCGGCACCGCCTATGGCCGCGATCACAATCCGAAGGCAATGACGATGTGGTTTGCCGGGGGTGGTTGCAAAGCCGGCCACACCATCGGCTCCACCGATGATCGCGGCATGGAAGCCATCGAGGAAGTGCATCATGTGCGCGACGTTCATGTGACACTGCTGCGCCTGCTCGGGCTGGATGACAACAAGCTGACCTTTTACCACGGCGGGCGTTTCAAACAGCTCTCGCAAATTGGCGGGCAGGTGATTGAGAAGCTGATCGCCTAAAAAATGAGCGACAGCGGTGGTCTGGCACGTTCATGGTCTGTCATGATGAAGAAATTTGCCGTTGTATTGTGCCTGGGAGCGCTCGCCGGAGCCGCCTGGATGGCTTTGAAGCCGAAACAGGGAGGCAGCGTGCCTCTCACGGTGTTTTGCGCCGCAGGACTGAAGAAGCCGGTGGAGGAGATCGCACAGGCATATCAGAAGGAAACCGGGACGGAAGTGAGGCTGCAATATGGCGGCACGGGGACGCTGCTGAGCCAGATCAGGATCGCGAAGCAGGGCGATCTTTTCATCGCCGCTGATGACGGGGCGCTGGCAGATGCGAAGAAACTGGGAGTGACGCGCGAGGAGTTTCAGCTCGCGAAGCAAAAGCCGGTGCTGGCGGTGGCGAAGGGCAATCCCAAGAAAATTGACAGTCTGGCATCGCTGAAGGCAGATGGCATCAAACTGGCGCTGCCAAATCCTGAATCAGCCAGCATCGGACGGGTGACAAAAAAGCTGCTCGGAGCCGAATGGGACGCGCTGGCGGCCAAGGCGGCCGTGATGAAGCCGACGGTGACGGAGATCGCGGCAGATTTGTCCCTGGGAGCGGTGGATGCGGCGATTGTGTGGGACTCAACGGTGCCGCAGTTTGCGGGTCTGGAAGCGATAGAACTGGCGGAACTGGCCAAGCATCAGGAGTTTGCCACCGCCGCAGTGCTGGATGCCTGCGGACAACCGGCGGAGGCGATGCGTTTTGCGCGTTATCTGTCAGCTCCTGAAAAAGGTGCCAAGGTCTTCGAGAAGCATGGCTTCAAGGCGGTGCCCGGCGATCAATGGGCTTTACGGCCTGATTTGATTCTCTACAGCGGTGGCGTAAACCGTCCGGCGATCGAGAAGATGCTGCAAAAATTTGCGACCCGGGAAGGGATCAGCGTGACGACGACCTACAACGGCTGCGGCATCTTGTGCGCAGCAATGAAGACGATGGGCGACAGCAGCAGCCCAAAATTCCCGGATGTGTATTATGCGTGTGACGTGTGCTTCGTGCCGCCAGTGGCGGAGCATTTCCCGGAGGCGGTGATGCTGACGGAGGCAGAGATCGTGATCGCGGTGCCGAAAGGCAACCCGCAGAATATTCGCACGCTGGCGGATCTGGCACGACCGGGGCTGCGCGTGGGACTTTGCAACGCGGAGCAGTCCACGCTGGGTTTTCTGACGAGCTCGATGCTGAAGTCGATGAACCTGTGGGAAAGTGTAAGCAAGAATGCCTCGTCACAAGTGCCGACGGGCGACTTCTTGGTGAACCAGATGCGCACAGGATCGCTCGACGCGGCGGTGGTCTATCGGATCAACATCCAGTCTGCCCCAGCGCATTTCGACGCCGTGCCGCTGCCTGCCGACAAATCGAAGGCGGTGCAACCCTTTGCCGTGCGGCATGATTCGCCGAACAAACTAATAGGACATCGCCTGCTGGCCTTCTTGCGCGAAAACCGGGCCAGCTTTGAGGAGGCAGGCTTCGCGTGGAAGGGTGACTCCACGCCGGTGAAAAGCGCGGAGATCGTGCTGCCGGACTGGTTGAAGCAGAAATAGCGCCGTAGGAAGGCTACTCCGTCTTGAGCACCTGCTCCAGACCACGCGCCATCAGGTCGTGCTGCCAGCTCATGAGATGATTGGCGGGATTCCCCTCAATGACGAGTTCTTCAATGGTGCTGCGTGAACCGAGCAGCGAAGGCTCGATCTCCAGTTCCAGCGCCACTTTTTCACGATGGGCGCAGAGCTTGTCGATCTGGTCGCGCTGCGTGTCGCTGAGGCGACCCTTGGTCTTCTTCGGACGCGCAGGCCATAAAGAAGGATCAGAGGAAGTGACGGCGGCAACGATGTCTTGAAACTCTTTTTTCCAACGTGGACGCCAGCCGTTGGGAGGGTTCAGCGGCTGACCGGCCTCGAACTGCTCGGCATAGGCTGCCATCTGCTTGTTGGACATGATTTTGAAGCACGGCGTGTCCCGCTCCTTCGCGATGCCTTCACGCCATTCCCACATGCCCTTCAAAATGGCTAGGCCACGGGGCTGCAAGCGACCGCAGCCCTGGACACGCCAGGGATCTTCACGCGCGGCATTGTCACGAGCGGCAACGTCTTCTTGCAGGGCGAGACAACTCTGATGAAACCAGTCTTCCCTGCCCTTCTCGCGCAATTGCGCGACAAACTTATCCGCCAGCGGAAGCAGGTAACGCACGTCATCAACGGCGTAGGAAAGCATGTTCGGTGGCAGCGGACGACGGCTCCAGTCGGCCTTTTGGGAAGCTTTGCAGAGCTCGATGTCGAAGTTGTTCTTCACCAGGGCCGCAAGGCCAAACTGGCGGGCACCAAGAAGGCGGGCGGCAATTTGCGTGTCACGGATCACACGAGGACTCCAGCCGTAGCTGCGACGCAGCATGGTGAGATCGTAATCAGCGCCGTGGAACCATAGCTCATGCGCGTCGAGCAGCTCCAGCAGCGGGGAAACATCGGCTATCGCCAACGGGTCAACCAGGGCGAAACGACCGGCGCAGTTCACCTGCAGAAGGCAGAGCTTTTCATGGTAGTGATGCAGGCTGTCTGCCTCGGTGTCGATGCAGCAACGCTTGTCCGGGCTTTCCACAAGCCACAGGTGCATTTTCGCGGTCCATTGCGCAAGATGCTCCGGGGTGTCGATGAACTCGTGGTCCGTCTGGTCTGGTGCTGCCGTGATCATTTCAGCCCCATGAGAAGGATTTCCGCATTGTTGCTGGTGCGGTTGATGTTGCG
>Ga0209573_1002227_pt1 | contig 25809 bp, 19 predicted proteins | sample TNRBio252014_DNA_FD_185870 | JGI IMG/M metagenome (GOLD analysis project Ga0209573, IMG submission 185870) | Wastewater treatment Type I Accumulibacter community from EBPR Bioreactor in Madison, WI, USA - TNR Reactor_6/25/2014_ DNA (SPAdes)... | ecosystem: Engineered > Bioreactor > EBPR >... | reverse complement strand
CAATTTGTCGGTAGCCGTGGCAGTTGGTTTTATTGCTTTGTTTGGTATGGCTATTGAAACGGCGATGCTGATGACTATTTACCTGAATGAAGCCATGAACAATATGGTCGCCAAACATGGTAACTCAAAAGCTACCTTAACTCCGGCAATCATTCGTGAATTTGTTATTGAAGGGTCAGCAAAGCGGTTAAGACCAAAACTGATGACGGTTTCAGTTGGACTTTTTGGTTTGATACCCATTCTCTGGGCTACAGGTGTGGGCAGCGATATAATGCGTCCCATCACAATTCCATTGATTGGCGGTACGCTTTCATCCACCATTTATGTATTACTGATTACCCCTGTCATATTTGAAATGATTAAGGAAAGAGAATTAAAACGTAAAGGCAAAATTGAATTAATTGATGTTAAAGAATAAAATACTCCTGGCACTGATTGCGTCTTTGGTTGCTGGCAGCAGCCATTCGCAAATCTTAACGCTGGATGCTGTTATTGACAGCATCAAATCATCGCATCCTGTGGTTAAAATGTATGATAACGAAATCCGCTCCATGGATGAAGCGGCTAAAGGCGCAAGAAGCTGGATGCCGCCGCAGGTAGGCATCGGCCAGTTTATGACGCCGTATGATGTGCGGCTCTGGCATAGAGAAGGCGATATACCCGGTATGGGTTCTGTGATGTTATCCGGCGAACAGATGTTTCCCAACCGGAAAAAACTGGACGCCGATGAAAGGTATATGAAAGCCATGTCATCCGTGGAGAAGGAAAGAAAGAATGCCACACTCAATGAATTGATCAATGATGCGAAGCAGTTTTTTTACGAATGGATTATCCTGAAAAAGAAACTCCTGATACTGAGCGAAAATGAGAAGATCCTGGAATTCATGATTAAAAATGCAGAGATACGATACAGAAACGGGTTGGAAAAAATAAGCGCCTATTACAAAGCAAAAGCCGCATTGGGTGATGTAAAAAATATGCAACTCATGTTTGAAGCCGATATCAGGGAAAAGCGTATCCGCATCAATTCATTGATGGGCAGAAATGCCCTGATTGAATTTGATATTGATTCCACCTATATGTTAAACGATTACTCAGGACTTGTTTTTGACAGCACATTATTTTATACTAACCGGAGTGACCTGAAATCACTAAATAAAGAAATCAACCTCACATTGCTGAAGCAGGAAACAGAAAGAGCTGCCCTCAAGCCCCAATTTGGCATTCGCTACGATAATATGATTGGCTTTGGCGGCCAGCCCATGCAATACACCATAATGGGTATGGTACGGATCCCAATGGCAAAATGGTCATCTAAAATGAACAAAGCCAATATTGAAAGCCTCAAATGGAAAACCTATGCCATACAATCACAAAAAGAAATGATGGTGAATGAATACAGCGGGATGGCCTATGGCATGCGAAATGAATTGGATTTAAAGAAAAAGCAATTAAAACTGTATGAAGAAACTATTATTCCTGCTCTGCGGAATAATTATAAGACCATGCAACTGGGTTATGAGCAGAACACAGAAGAGTTATTTATGCTTTATGATGCATGGGAAACGTTGAACATGAAACAACTGGAATATGTGGAACTGCTCAACCAGGCATTGAAACTTCAGGTAACGATTGAAAGAATTATCGAAAAACAATAAACCCATTTAATGGAAAGACGAAACTTTTTAAAACTATCGGGGTTGAGTGCTGGAGCAGTAGTAACCGGCGGATCCCTAACAGGGTTTTTAGTGAGTTGCAGCGGCTGTAAAAAAGAACATCACATGGGCTTGATGACGGAGCCCGTAATGGTAACGGAAGGTGATTTTTCACAACTCCTTTCATTTCCTACACAGGCAGGATTGAATCAAACACTCACTGCCCAGGCTACAACAGCCAACATAATGGGAACTACTATTCCTGTGTTAGGTTATCAGCCCAACAGTTTGCTGGGTCCTACATTCAGGGTGAATAATAGCGATTCTGTGAATATTCTTTTGCAGAATAATTTGTCTGAGCATACCAATATTCACTGGCATGGTTTAAAAATACCGGCACTCATGGATGGTCACCCTGACCAGTTGGCCAATGCAGGGGGAACATTTCGTTACCAGTTTACCATAAATCAACGAGCTGGTTTAAGCTGGTATCATCCGCACCCTCATGAAATGACGGGGAAACAAGTTTTCCAGGGATTGGCTGGGTTATTCATTATTAATGATGCAGAGGAGTCCGCTTTGAATCTTCCTTCCGGGCAATTCGAACTGCCATTGGTTATTCAGGATAAACGCATCACCAATAACGGCATCACTTATAATCCTGCTATGGAAGAAGTAATGGCGGGTTTTATGGGAGAATCAATTGTAGTGAATGGTGTTTATTCGCCCTATACAGAGGTGGCTACCCGCTATTACCGCCTTCGCATCTTGAATGGTTCTAATGCAAGAGTGTATAATCTTGCATTCAGCAATAATGCTGATATGGCAATAATCGGTAACGATGGAGGACTGTTAAAAAATCCTGTTACAGCAAAAGAAATACTGATAGCACCGGGTGAAAGATTAGATGTACTTATAAACTTTGCTGGCAATACTATTGGCACAGAAATATTCCTGGTCAGTAAGGAGTTTGCGAGCGGTGGTGATGCACAGGGAAAACAATCCTTCCGCATCATGAAGTTTAAAATTGCCACGTCAATTACAGACACATTTACTGTTCCGGCGAATCTTTCAGCCATGACTACTATTGCGGCCTCTTCCACAGTAAAAACAAGAACCTTTGATATTTCCAATGCAATGGAACATCATGGTTACCCGATGAATGATGGCATGCAAATGCGTCACCGCATTAATGGAAAATTATTTGACAGCAGCCGAATTGATGAAAATATTTCAGCAAATACAAATGAGATATGGGTATTTGACAATAGCAAAGGGGATGAACCACATCCTATGCACCTTCATGGAGTATTTTTCCAGGTATTGGGCCGGTCAGGTGGCAGAGGAAATCTAATTGCCTCGGAAAATGGCTGGAAAGATACAGTATTGGTAATGCCGGGAGAAACAGTAAGAGTAATCGTTCCCTTTGAAAACAACACCGGAAAATTTGTGTTCCATTGTCACAACCTGGAACACGAAGATGATGGCATGATGTTACAGTATCAATTGAGTTAATTAAAGCATACAATGAAGAAATTTATTTTGATAATTACCCGGGTAGTAATGATTGTTGCCGTTGCTTGTAACAATAAGAAAAATCCTCATGCTGATCATCAAACGGCAGTTATTAAAGAAATGTACACTTGCCCGATGCCGGAAGATTCTGTATATAGCGACAAGCCTGGAACCTGCCCTAAATGCGGAATGGAGTTGGTAAAAATGGAACAAGATAATCAACTGCATGAGAAAGGCGAATACACTTGTCCTATGCACCCTGAAGTAATTAAGGACAAACCCGGTGCCTGCCCGATCTGCGGAATGGACCTCGTGAAAAAAGAAACAGACAGCAAGAAGTTAGGGGATATTGAAATGGAGTCGCTGCTTAAACCAACCAATGAATTTGTTGTGTCATCTATTCCTGTAACCACAATTCAACAAAGAGGAGAACAAATAGAGATAGAAGCATTGGGCAATATTGCTTATGATACCAGGCAGGTGGGGAGCATTTCAGCAAGGGTTTCCGGCAGAATTGAAAAACTATATGTACGGTACCGGTATCAGAAAATAAGTAAGGGACAAAGGATACTGGATATTTACAGCCCTGAATTGTTGACGGCACAACAGAATCTTCTATTCCTGTTGAAGAACGATGGGGCTAACACCACGTTTATTGAGTCAGCAAAAGAAAAATTATTGTTATTGGGCCTGAGCAATGAACAATTACAGCATGTTATTAAGTCGGGTAAGCCCTCTTTAACAATAGCTGTGTACAGCAATTACAGTGGCCATATTCACGAAGCGGCAAACGGGGGCAGCATGAATATCGAAGCCGGTTCTATGAAAGATATTTCCCTAATAACCGAGGAGCTTTCATTAAAGGAAGGAATGTATGTGCAGAAAGGCCAGTCGGTTTTTACCGTATTTAATCCTGATAAAGCATGGGCTGTTCTCAATATTTACGGAGACAATCAGTTTTTAGTAAATGCAGGAAATACGGTGAGAGTTGTGCCTGAAACATCTCCGCAAAAAGACTTCAGAGCCATGATTAACTTTATTGAGCCATTTTACCGGAAAGAAAGTAAAACACTTACCGCAAGAGTGTACTTTAATAACAGTGTGTTGAAAATTCCCATAGGCAGCCAGATAAGGGCCACTATATTCGGAAATACAAAGGAAGCGTTTTGGTTGCCCCAAGAGGCTGTTCTTTCATTAGGGATGGACAAAGTTGTATTTCAGAAATCAGATGACGGCTTCAAAGCAAAAAAAATAAAAACAGGTATCATGCATGAAAAACATATTCAGGTAATGAGCGGATTAACAGCAACAGATTCCGTTGCAGCCAATGCACAGTTTTTGATGGACAGTGAAAGTTTCATTAAAGTAAAAGATTGATTATGCGTTATATCATTTTAGCAATAGCAGCCATTTTGTTTTTTAACTCCTGTAAAAGCAAAAATGAAGCACCCCAGGACCCTGATACCTATTATACCTGTTCAATGGATCCGCAGGTCGTGGAGTATAAGCCGGGTAAATGTCCTATTTGCAAAATGGATTTAACTCCGGTAAAGAAAAAAAACGGAGAAAATAAAGATGAATTACAACTTAGTGAACAGCAAATTCAGTTAGGAAACATACAAACAGATACCATACGCAATGGGACGATTGGCGACCAGTTGGTTTTAACCGCCACATTGAATTTTGACCAGATGAAATCTGCTTCGGTCAGTTCCAGAGTAATGGGCAGGGTTGAGAGATTGTTTTATAAAAATTTAGGGGATTACGTAAAAAAAGGTTCAGCACTTTATGAAATTTACAGCGAGGATTTAAACAATGCCAAACAGGAGTATATTTTAGCACTCGACAAGAAAAAAGTATTTGCTGATGAATCAGTAATTGACTTCGACCAGTTAATACAAAGCGCCAGAAACAAATTGTTGCTTTGGGGATTGAGTGAAGCACAGATAGCCGAACTGACACAATCAAAAAAGGCAACCCCCACTACTACATTTTACAGTACAGCAGGGGGGTATATTACACAGCTTGATATAAGGGAAGGTGATTATATAATGGAGGGCGGCACAATAATAAAACTGGCGGACCTTTCCGCTTTGTGGGCAGAGGCACAGGTTTATACATCACAAATGGCTGAAATAAACAGTAATAGTGTTGCTATTGTTCAACTGCCGGATTTTGATAATAAAGAAATCAAAGGAAAAATCGAATTTGTAAATCCAGAGATCAATCCTGATACAAGGATTAATCTTATACGGGTATCTATCCCTAATCCGGGCAACCAGTTAAAGCCCGGTATGCCTGCTTATGTGTTATTGAAAAGCCCGCAGCGTACGTCATTAACCCTGCCGATTGATGCAGTCATACGGGATGGCAAAGGGGCAACTGTTTGGGTACAGACCGGGAAAAATACATTTAAAAGTTTAATGGTGCAGGTAGGTATGGAAAGCGGTGATAGAATTGAAATAAAATCAGGTTTAAAAGAAGGCGATATAGTTGTATTAACCGGTGCCTACCTGCTGCATAGCGAATATGTATTTAAAAAGGGGGCAGACCCCATGGCGGGGCATAATCACTAATCATTAATTTTATGGATGAACCAAAATATGTATCAGCATTACGTTTTAAATGGCTTACACCGCTGTATGACTTTTTTGTTGGCATCACCATGCCTGAAAGAAAGATTAAGCAGGCACTGATAAATACATCATTTCTTACTGATTATGCCACAGTGCTTGATTTTGGTTGCGGAACTGCCACACTTACTATGATGGCAAAGGAACACAGGCCTTTAATCAAAATAACCGGCATTGATATTGATAAAACAATATTAAAAAAGGCTACTGAAAATGTTGTTAGAAAACAACTGGACATAAATCTTATATCGTATAATGGTGAGCATCTTCCTTTTGCGGATTCCAGTTTTGACCGAATTATTTCCTGCCTTGTTTTTCATCATTTAGAAACTACTGTCAAGCAAAGTATGCTTGCAGAATTATACAGAGTAGCACAAAAGGGCGGACAATTGGTTATTGCAGACTTTGGTCGCTCAGCATCATGGCCCCAACGCCTGTTATTTAATTTAATTCGTGTCTTAGATGGTTTTAAGCCAACCAAAGCCAATGCAAAGGGTTTGATGCCTTCGTTGATAAGCGATGCAGGGTTTACTTATTCCGGAATAAAGCAAAAGTTTAAAACAGTATTTGGCGAGGTTCAATTATTCAAAGCAATAAAACAATAATAAAGTATGAAGAAGTCGTTTGTAACTGCATTTATATCTGTTATCTTTTTGCTGATATATTCAACAGCCGCTGCTCAGAAAACAGAAGAAGTTTGTTATAACCCCAATCTGGTAAAGGATACAACTAAGAAAAGTTTAAAGTCAATGGCTTATGCTCTTGTTAATGGTGATAGTATCAAAATTAATTACCATTCCCCAGGTGTTCGAAAGAGAATTATTTGGGGCGGACTGGTTCCCTTTGAAGAAGTATGGGTTACCGGTGCCCATGATGCAACAACACTGGAAATGCCCAAAACGTTTGTTGTAAACGGAAAGGAAATACCAGCCGGTAAATATGCTTTCTTCACCATTCCCGGTGAAAAGGAATGGACAATTATTCTCAATAAGCATTGGAAACAGCATCTTGCATCAGAGTATGACGAAAAGGATGATATTATAAGGGTAAAAGTAAAACCTTCGACAATTGATCACACTGAACGATTGCAGTATTTCATAGAAACGGATAAGGCTACTTCAGGTAAAATTGCGGTAGCCTGGGAAAAAGTAAAAGTTGAATTTCCTTTTGTCATAAAATACTAAGGATATGGAGCAGCATCAGCATATAGGGAATAAATCACCTAATCATTCCGGTCATGAACACAGGAGTGAGACCGTAGCAACAACTGATATGGCCCAGGGTTTTCAGAAATACACCTGTCCGATGCATCCACAGATTATTCAGGATGCACCGGGCAAATGTCCATTATGCGGAATGGACCTGGTGCCGATGGTGAAACAGGAATCTTCTGTCGGCCATACTTCGCATAAAGGAGGTATTGCTGATTTCAGGAAAAGGTTTTATGTGGTGCTGTTATTAACTGTACCCGTTATGCTGTTATCTGAAATGATTCAGCACTGGTTGATTATTCATTTCAGTTTTACTGGTTCCAAATATGTACTTTTCTTTTTGTCATCCATTGTTTTCTTTTATGGTGGATGGCCTTTTTTGAAAGGATTGGTTGGAGAGTTGAGAGCAAAGAATCCGGGTATGATGACACTTGTCGGGTTTGCTATTTCAGTGGCTTATATCTATAGCACAGCAACAGTGTTTGGATTGCAGGGAATGGATTTTTTTTGGGAACTGGCAACATTGATTCTGATTATGTTGCTGGGGCACTGGATAGAAATGAAGTCTGTTGCAGGGGCTTCAAGGGAACTGGAATTATTAGTACAATTATTGCCCGATGATGCCCACCTTGTTCATGGCAAACATATAATGGATGTAAAAACAGAAACGCTTAAAGAAAGGGATGTAATTCTAGTAAAGCCGGGTGAAAAAATACCGGCTGACGGTATTATCACAGCAGGCGAAAGTTACCTAAATGAAAGCATGCTCACCGGGGAGTCGAAACCTGTGGAAAAGATAACAGGTGATAAAGTAATTGCTGGCTCCATCAACGGCAACGGTGCGATTAAAGTGACCGTTTCTCATGGCGCAAAAGATTCATACCTCTCACAAGTCATAAAACTTGTCCAGGATGCACAGAAATCAAAATCCAAAACACAACTGATAGCGGACAGAGCAGCCAGGTGGCTTACCCTGATTGCCATTGTGGCTGGTATCGCTACATTTCTTGTCTGGTATTTATCAGGGAAAGACCTTGCCTTTTCAGTTGAAAGAATGGTGACTGTAATAGTGATCTGTTGTCCTCATGCACTGGGTCTGGCCGTGCCGCTGGTTGTGGCTAAATCTACAGCACTTTCAGCTCAGCATGGACTTTTGATAAAAAACAGGACAGCTTTTGAAAATTCCAGAAAGATAACCACCCTGGTATTTGATAAAACCGGCACACTCACAGTTGGAAAATTTGAGGTATCTAAAATTGTTTCTATTTCTCCCGTTTTATCAGAAAATCAATTATTGAAATTGGCGGCGGCTTTGGAGCAAAACTCAGAACATCCTATTGCCACAGGCATTCTTCAGAAAGTAAAAGACTTATCCCTGAGTGTTCCGGCAGCAGTCAATTTTAATGCGATAACCGGCAAAGGAATAGAAGCAATGGTGGATGGGGATGATATTAAAGTAGTAAGCCCGGGCTACCTTCAGGAAAAACAGATTGCAGTACCGATCGATTACAGTGCTGAAGCAACAGAAACAGTAGTATTTGTTTTAGTAAATGATCAATTGGCGGGCTATATCTCATTGGCTGATAGCATCCGCCCGGAGTCAGCAGAAGCAATACAAACACTGCATAAAAATAATATAAAATCAGTTTTGCTTACCGGCGACAACAGGCATGTGGCAGAATCTGTTGCCAATAAATTAGGTATGAGCAGTTTTTTTGCTGAAGTATTACCCCATCAGAAATTGGAAAAGATAAAGGAATTGCAAGACAGCGGCGAATACGTTGCAATGACCGGTGACGGCGTCAATGATGCCCCTGCTTTGGCACAGGCCGATGTTGGAATAGCAGTCGGTTCAGGTTCTGATATTGCTGCCGAAACAGCCGGGATAGTATTGGTGAACAGCAATCCCAAAGATGTAGTTTCACTTATACAATTCGGTAAGACCACTTACAGAAAGATGATCCAGAATCTAATTTGGGCAACAGGGTATAATATTGTGGCCTTACCATTGGCGGCTGGCGTATTGTACAAAATGGGAATTTTATTAAGCCCTGCTGCCGGTGCGGTATTGATGAGTGTGAGCACAGTGGTGGTGGCTATAAATGCAAGCCTCTTAAAGGTTAAGTAGGCGATTTGCTAACACAGTGTAAAGTTTTCGAAATCGGCAAAAACATTTTGATTTACAGGTTTTTGCAACCACATTGTCATTTTAATGGCCTCATTTCATGGAATTTGCAACATTTGACATTACTTTTGCAATATGAAAATTTTCGCTTTCATAATGGCTTTTATGGTGTTGGCACTTAGTTGCCTGCCTTGCGCCGACGATGCTTTTTCCATGAGCATTGGTGAAGCGAAAACAGAGTTGGTAAAAAGGGCAACCCAAGAAAATGATCAGGACCACAACGATACATGCTCCCCATTTTGCCAATGTGCCTGTTGTGCAGGTTTTTCGTTAAGCCACGGTGTGACCTCGATCTCAACCCCTTTTTTTTACGGCGATAAGTCTTATATCTTCTACCTGCCAGAAAACCTTTTGGAAATTTCTGCTCCCATCTGGCAACCTCCGAAATTGTTATAAGTCTGTTTAGCCATCATCTTTTCCCGGTATCATATTAGAGAGATACTGTGCCAATCATTGTATGTATTAACTACATCCATTGAACAAATCAAAAACGAAAAGCAGGAAAGTTAGGCCCCCATCGGGGGCAACTATAATAAAACGCATATTTTATGTAGTTATCGGCAACCGTGTTGCTTTTGGCTATCGCAGGCCTTATTATCAAACATATCCAGCATCTTTCAAAATAAAAACATCATGTTAGACAGAATTATTCTTTTCAGTATAAAAAATAAGCTCGTCATCGGTCTCATGACTTTGGTCCTGGTTATATGGGGTGCATATTCCATGTATAAGCTGCCAATTGATGCGGTGCCAGATATTACTAATAACCAGGTCCAAATCATAACACAAGCACCAAACCTGGGAGCACAAGAAGTGGAACAATTTGTTACTGCGCCTGTAGAACTGGCCATGTCCAACATTCCAGAAGTAATTGAAAAGCGTTCTATTTCCCGGTCGGGTTTATCAGTTATCACTTTGGTCTTTCACGATAATACGGACATTTATTGGGCAAGGCAACAAGTTGGAGAACGTCTAAAAGAAGCCGAAGAAGTAATTCCGGAAGGAATGGGAAAGCTTTACTTGTCCCCAATTACTACAGGCTTGGGCGAAATCTATCAATATGTTATTCATACGAAGCCTGGATTCAAGGATAAATACTCAGCAATGGACTTACGTACCATGCAGGACTGGATTGTTCGTACTCAATTGGCGGGCACAGAAGGTGTGGCAGAAGTTAGCGGCTGGGGTGGATATGTTAAACAGTATGAGATAGCCGTTGATAATGAAAAACTCAATGCTCAAAATATCACCATATCAGAGATCTATGAGGCATTAAAAAATAACAATCAAAACACCGGCGGCTCTTATATCGAGCAGCGTAGTAATGCTTACTTCATTCGAGGTTTAGGACAAGTAAAATCTCTTGCCGATATTGAAAGGATTGTCATTAAGACTGTCAATGGCTTTCCAATTCTCATTCGTGATATCGCCATCGTTCAATTTGGAAGTGCCACAAGGTTTGGAGCAGTTACCCGGAATGGTGAAGGCGAAGTAGTAGCGGGAATTACCTTAATGTTAAAAGGTGAAAATTTCGCTAAGGTTATCAACAATGTAAAGGAGCGAATGAAGCAAATTCAAAAATCATTACCCGAAGGTGTGATAATTGAGCCTTTCATTGACAGAACGGAATTAGTTGACAGGGCTATAGGGACGGTGAAAAAGAATCTTATTGAAGGTGCGCTCATTGTAATTTTCGTTCTGATTTTGCTGTTAGGCAATTGGAGAGCAGGTCTATTAGTAGCATCAGTTATCCCTCTTTCCATGCTGTTTGCCTTTGGCATGATGCGGCAATTTAACGTGTCAGGTAACTTAATGAGCTTAGGGGCAATAGACTTTGGTCTTATTGTAGATGGTGCGGTAATTATTGTTGAAGCAATCATATTCAGGTTAACAGAAAGCAATCTCTTTCCGGGAATACCAAGGCTCACCCGAAAGCAAATGGATGCAGAAGTTTATACTGCGGCTTCAAAAATCAGAAGTAGCGCAGCCTTTGGTGAGATTATCATCTTAATCGTTTACTTACCCCTCCTGGCACTGATCGGAATAGAAGGCAAGATGTTCAAGCCTATGGCACAAACAGTTGCTTTTGCCATCCTTGGTGCGTTCATTCTTTCACTGACTTATGTACCAATGATGAGTGCTTTGTTTCTTAAAAGAAGCACGGTTCATAAGAAAACCATATCCGACAAGATCATGCGATTCTTTCAACGTATATATCGCCCTGCGTTAAATGTTACTCTAAAATGGAAAATAACAACTGTGTTGATTGCCATTGGATTATTTGTTCTTTCATTAATTGTATTTCGAAATATGGGCGGAGAATTTATTCCTACACTTGAGGAAGGTGATCTAACTGTAGAAATCTCCATGCAACAAGGAACCTCCCTATCTGAAGTAGTAAAAACATTCAGTAAAGCAGAAGCCATCCTAAAGAAAGATTTTCCGGAAATAAAGCAGGTGGTAACCCGCATTGGTAGCTCTGAAATACCAACAGACCCTATGCCCATTGAAAGAGGTGATATGATGGTTTCCATGAAACCCAAGGAAGAATGGACTTCTGCAAAAACAAGGGAGGAGATGATGGAAAAAATGGAGGAATCTTTATCAGTATTAACTGGTGTGAACATGGAAATTACGCAGCCTATGCAAATGCGCTTCAATGAGCTGATGACAGGTATTAGACAAGATGTGGCAGTAAAAATTTATGGAGACGATTTAGACATACTTGCACAACAGGCCGAATCCGTTTCAAAGATAATTGCTCCGGTAAAGGGCGTAAGTGAGCCATTCGTTGAAAAAGTTTCAGGTCTTCCTCAGATCATTGTTGAGTACAACAGAGAAACAATGGCGCAATATGGATTAAGCATTACAGATGTAAATATGGTATTGCAAACTGCTTTTGCAGGAAACACCGCCGGGGTTGTCTTTGAGGGTGAAAAGCGATTTGATATGGTGGTCCGCCTTCAGCGGGAATTAAGAAGTGACGTGACTAATATTGAAAACCTGTATATTCCTTTGCCAACGGGCAACCGTGTTCCATTAAGCCAGGTTGCAAACATTCAATTTAAAGAAGCTCCTGCTCAGGTATCCAGAGAGGATGGCAAGCGAAGGATATTTGTAGGTTTTAATGTAAGAGGGCGGGATGTCGAAAGCACTGTTAAAGAAATACAAACACTACTCGATAGAAGGTTAAAGCTACCACCAGGTTATTTTATAACTTATGGCGGACAGTTTGAGAATTTGCAGGAAGCAAAAAAGCGTTTGTCCATTGCAGTACCTGCTGCCTTGCTTTTGATATTAGTATTGCTTTATGCTACATTTAAATCAATTCCTCAATCTCTTTTAATCTTTACAGCCGTTCCACTGTCGGCCATCGGCGGAGTATTTGCCTTACTCATAAGAGGGATGCCTTTTAGCATATCTGCAGGGGTAGGTTTCATAGCATTGTTTGGTGTAGCTGTGTTAAATGGAATTGTACTTATTGGCTACTTCAATCAGTTAAAAAATGAAGGGGTTACAGACATTTATCAACGGGTAAGAGAAGGAACAAGAGTAAGGCTGCGTCCCGTGATCATGACTGCAGCCGTTGCGTCACTGGGTTTTTTACCGATGGCTCTTTCTACCGGTGCAGGAGGCGAGGTACAAAAACCTTTGGCTACGGTGGTTATAGGGGGCCTGGTATCTGCTACATTTTTAACCCTGTTTGTCCTACCATGTTTATACATTCTTTTATCAAAAAAAATACGGCTTAGAAAGGTGAAAACAAAAACAGCAATCATAATAGCTTTTATGGCCATTGGAAGTTTGCTATCAGGCGATCTAAACGCCCAGGAAAGAACTGTGGGAGTAGATAGCTTAATTCAAATGGCTCAAAATAACAACCTGCGAATAAAACGTGCAGGCCTTGATGTGCAACAAAGTAGAGCATTGCAAAAGTCGTCGGTTGATTTACCCAAAACCGATTTCAACTTAGCGCAGGATCCTACAAGCGGTGGAAATATTGATAATGCTATAGGAGTAAGGCAAGGTTTTTCCCTGCCCGTTTTATACAGAAGTCAGCGAAATGTTTTTGAACAACAAACCAAACTGGCGGAAGTCAATAGAAAAGTAACAGAAGCAGAAATTGTAAGGGATATAAAAATTGCCTACTACAATTATCTATATACAAAGGAACAAGTGAATCTGCTTAATTACCTTGATAGCATTTACCAGGACTTTTATAAAAAGGCTAATGCTCGTTACACATCAGGGGAAACATCTAATCTTGAACGATTAACAGCCCAAAACAAGTCACAAAATATCGAGCTTCAAAGAAATGAAGCTTTGTCTGACTTAGACATTTACGAAACCCTTATCAGGCAATATACTAACTATGCCGGGCCACTTTTGATTGATACCTCCATTGCCTTATTTTATCCTCAGGATTTGCTTCTGTTTGATACAACAACTTCAAATAATCCGTTACTCGAATACCAAAAGCAAAATATTGAAGTAGCGCAATCAAGAGTTGGATTGGAAAGGGCAAGAAGATTCCCTGATTTCTCAGTTGCGTATTACCAACAATTCGTAATAAAAGGATTCGACCCCGGAAAAATCAACAGAGGTTATTTCCCAGGAACAAGAATTGGCGGCTTTGAAGTAGGTGTGTCGGTGCCACTATTCAACAAGGCCAATAGAGCAAGAGTTGAAGCCGAGAGAATTGGTGTTTCGATAGCACAAGCAGAATTAGAAACTACAAGGTGGCAGCTTACAAGTGAATATCAAAGAGCGTATCAGCAATATGTTCGATATAAGCAACGCTATGATTTTTATAGGAACAATTCTGTGAATGTAGCAAATGAACAAATCCGTGTTTCCAGTTTTGCTTTTAGCAAAGGGGAGATCTCCTATGTTGAGCTGGTGGAAAACCTGACTCAGGCAGTGGAAATAAAGCTACAATACCTCCAAGCCATTCAAAAGCTTAATGAAGCAATCATTACCATTAACTATTTGAAAGGAAATCAATAAACAAGTCAATAAAACTATTAGAAATGAAGCTTATCACAAAAATATTCACACCCATAATTCTCGCAGTTATAGTGGTGTATTTAAGTGGCTGCTCTGGGAGCAGCAGAAAAACAGAAGTAACTACTGAAGATTCTACAGCGACGGAAGCTGGCCATGAGGAAGGTGAAGAACACGGTGAAGCATTAGAGCTTACCGAAATTCAGATGAAAGCTATGGATATCCAACTCGGCACAATAGAACTTAAGAATTTGAGTAATGTCATTAAAGCAAGCGGCCAATTGGCGGTTCCTCCTCAAAGAAGAGCGGATGTGAATGTTTTGATGGGTGGGGTTATCAGGAGAATTTATCCTTTAGAGGGTCAATCGGTAAAAAAGGGTCAGGTAATTGCCATTATTGAGAATACCCAGCTTGCAGAAATTCAGGAAGAATATGTAACAGCTAAAAACTCTTTCTCCTTTACAGCTGCAGAATTAAAGAGGCAACAGGAACTTGACGAAGCTAATGCAGGGACAAAAAAGAAATTACAGGAAGCCCAGGCAAATTACAATTCAGAAAAAGCCAGGCTCGGAGCAATGGAAAAGCAGCTAAGGCAATTGGGCATCAATCCAGCTTCGGCAGAAAGCGGTAACATTAATACACATATGAATGTTACGGCTCCTATAAGCGGAACGGTGGGACACATCAGTGTAAATACAGGGGCATTTGCAAATCCCGGGAATTCCTTAATGGAGATCATTGATAATTCACAAATACACTGTGACTTGATAGTGTTTGAGAAAGATTTATTCAGGGTAAAAATTGGGCAGAAGGTCAGGTTCATATTAGCTAACCAAAATAACCGTGAAATCACAGGAAGAATTTATGGTATCAACAAGTCTTTTGAAGATGAAGGGAAAGGAATTATAGTGCATGCTATTATAGAAGATGCAAATACTTTCGGCTTGATACCAGGGATGTATGTGACTGCCTTGATAAATGTTGGCAGCGAGCAGGTTACTGCTGTGCCTGTCGACGCTGTGGTATCATCGGAAGGCAAGAGCTACATTTTGGTAGTAGATGATGAAGGGCAAACCAAGCATGACGAGGAGACATCTGAAAAGAAAGAGGGCAAAGAAAAGGAAAGTGGTGAAGAAAAGGAACAGCCGGAGAATGCAACACATTTCAAAATGGTTGAGGTTATTACAGGCATTACCGAATTGGGCTATATTCAGATTACAACCATTGGTGAAGTTCCCGATAAACCAAAAGTCGTAGTTAAAGGAGCGACCTATTTATTATCAAAAGCAAAAGGCGGTGGCGAAGAGGATCATCATTAAAATCTAAAATGGCTTTAATGGGCCCTATAGAAGGAATATCTAAAAATTGGAAAATGTATAAAGTGTAATATATGATCCAAATTCTGACAGGAAGTATTCTAATTAGCGTATTACACGCCATAATTCCAAATCATTGGCTGCCTGTACTGGCTATTGGCAGAAAAGAAGGCTGGAGTCTCGCAGAGACAAGTCGTATTACTTTTATTGCTGGGATGGCCCATGTTATTAGCACTATTATCATAGGAATACTTCTTGGAATGATCGGCGGTGAACTAACACACCATATTCACGACTTTACTCATATTATCGGACCGTCTATATTGATTTTAATAGGACTTTATTTTCTACGGCAGCATTACAAACATCATCACTTTCATCTGGAAAAGAAGGAAATCGAAAAGAAAACAAAAAAAGCAATTATTCTTGCCTTGATTGTTGCCATGTTCCTTTCTCCCTGTATGGAAATAGAGGCTTATTTTCTTTTAGCGGGTAGTGAAGGATGGCAGGTATTAGCCGCAATTGCAGCCATGTATGCCATCATTACCATAGCCGGAATGTTGATATGGATACGGATAGTTTATAAAGGGCTTTTAAAGCTAAATTGGCATAAGTGGGAACATAATGCCGGTATAATTACCGGTTTAGTATTAATTGTTACTGGAATTATTTCATTTTTTATTTAATTGAAGTATATGGATCACAAACACCAACAAAAAGAGGAAAAGGACTTACAACCAGATGAACTTACTAACGCTGCACAACCTACAGATAACCATTCGGCAGATGACGGGCATAATCATGAAGGGAAAGAGAAGGCTGGTTGGAAAGAGCATTGGGATTTGCTATTAGCTCTATTCATTTTGATTGTATTGCTCGTATTAGAGTATGCTTTTAAAATAAACATACCTAAACTACCAGCGCTAATCATAAATAGCATCGCTTATATCCTTGCCGGGCGAAAAGTTTTGGAGCTTGCTTTTCGAAAATCAAAACGAGGGGATTTTTTTAATGAATTTGTACTAATGAGTGTAGCCACTATTGGTGCATTTATTATTGGCGAATACGAAGAGGGTGTGGCCGTTATGGTTTTTTATCAAATTGGAGAATGGTTTCAGGACGCAGCCGTTAAGAATGCAAAAAGAAGTATAAAGGCATTACTTGATGTAAGACCGGATGAGGTAACTGTAATACGAAATAATAAACCGCTTGTTGCCAATCCATCTATTATTGAGTTAGGAGAAACCATACAAATAAAGCCAGGGGAGAAAGTGGCACTGGACGGTGAATTGCTTTCAGAAAATGCGTCTTTCAATACCGCCGCCCTGACGGGCGAAAGCAAACCAGATACAAAGTATAAGGGCGAAACCATCTTAGCGGGAATGATAAACCTGAATACAGTTGCCGAAGTAAAAGTAAAGGCATTGTTTGAGGACAGCAAGCTGAGCAAGATATTGGAAATGGTACAGGATGCTACCGCAAGAAAATCGCAGACGCAATTATTCATTAGCCGCTTTGCAAAAATCTATACTCCTATCGTATTCTTTTTAGCTGTTGCCGTTTGTTTTGTTCCTTACTTTTTTGTGACTGAGTATGATTTTCAAGTATGGTTTTACCGGGCTTTGGTTTTCCTGGTTATCAGTTGCCCTTGTGCATTAGTTGTGTCAATCCCCCTTGGGTATTTTGGCGGTATAGGTTTGGCATCAAGAAATGGCATTTTGTTTAAAGGAGGTAATTTCCTGGATGTGATGACTAAGATAAATGTGATTGTAATGGATAAGACCGGCACAATGACGAAGGGAGTTTTTAAAGTACAAAAAGTAGTACCCAATAGTATAGATAAAAAGGAATTAGTGAAATTAACTGCAGCCCTTGAAAAGAATTCTACGCATCCTATTGCAAAAGCTGTTACAGAGTATGCATGCGATATAACGAACAATTTAAAAGTCGAAGAGGTAGAAGAAATCCCAGGTCATGGATTAAAAGGAAAAGTTGATGGTAAAGAAATGCGGGCAGGAAATGTAAAGCTGCTGAAGAAATTCAATATTACTTATCCGGCGGAGATTGAAAATATAGTTGATACCATTGTTGTAGTAGCCATCAACAACCAGTATGCAGGGTATATCACTATGGGTGATGAAATTAAGGAAGATGCAATACAGGCTGTTAAAGACATGCACAGTCTTAACATCAGAACCGTCATGCTTTCAGGCGATAAACAATCAGTAGTAAATGAAGTAGCAAAGGCAGTTGGCATTGATGAAGCTTATGGTGATTTATTACCAGAAGGAAAAGTAGAGAAAGTCCAGCAATTAAAGAATGAAGGGAAACATATTGCCTTTGTTGGAGACGGGGTTAATGATGCTCCCGTTGTTGCTTTGGCTGATGCTGGTATTGCAATGGGTGGATTGGGAAGCGATGCCACTATTGAAACAGCAGATGTGGTTATTCAAAACGACCAGCCACATAAAATTGTATCTGCCATCAGGATTGGTAAAATCACAAGGAGCATTGTTTGGCAAAATATTATTCTGGCAATGACCGTAAAGGTCTTTGTACTGGCTTTAGGCGCTGGCGGAGTCGCCACGTTATGGGAAGCAGTCATTGCTGACGTTGGGGTGGCTTTGCTGGCTATATTAAATGCGGTGAGGATACAAAAAATAAAGGTTTGAAGGTATTTCTTAGCCTTATTTAAGTATTTGCTTAAATAATGATTTTCTCCTATCTTCGCTTCATGAGTAACAATGAAACGTGTATCAGGCTATTTGCAGACCATGAGCAAATAAAAAATTGTAAAGAAAAATTAAAAACTGCCCAAAAATCTTTTGCAAGCCTTTCTAATATATTGGCTTTAGCTGGCAATGAGGTAAGATTAAAGATTATCTATTTACTGGAAGAAGAAAAAGAATTATGTCCCTGCGACCTTGCTGATATTTTAGGCATGAGTATCCCCGCCGTATCTCAACATTTAAGGAAATTAAAGGATGGGAATATTGTTGAAACCAGGAAAGAAGGGCAAACGATTTATTATTCACTAACGCAGGATAATCTAAAGATTTTAAAGCCGTTCTTCAAACATATTAATGTACAAACTCAAAAACTGGAAGCAGTATGATCAGTGTAAAATCAACAGGTTCATTTACGTTTGCAGGTGCACTTACTGCTATTGTAGCTTCGCTCTGCTGTATCACACCTTTTATTGCATTGCTTGCCGGTAGCAGCAGCATTGCTGCAAATTTTTCATGGATAGAACCGGCAAGACCTTATTTGATAGGATTATCAGTTGCCGTATTAGCCTTTGCATGGTATTTGAAATTAAAACCAGCTAAAACAAATGACATGGATTGTAATTGCGAAACGACAAAGAAGACTTCATTCTTTCAATCCAAAACTTTTTTGGGAATAGTAACTGTATTTGCTATTCTGATGATGACTTTTCCATTGTATGCAAAAGTGTTTTATCTAAGACCAAAAGTACAGACAGCATCAGACACAACAATAGATAACAAACAGCAGGTGAAGTTCACAATTCAGGGCATGACATGCGAAGCATGTGAGGAGCATGTAAATAACGAGCTGTCTAAAGTAAACGGCGTATTGGCTTATAAAACCTCTTATGCAACACGAAGCTGTTTGGTCACTTTCAACAAATCAAAAGTTGACGTAAAGACAATAGAAGCAGCTATCAACAAAACAGGTTACAAAGTGAAAGCCATATCATGTTGTCATAAAAGCTAATATACAATGGAAATCACAGTATTATTAAAATCTGTAATCACTTGCCCCGTATGCGGTTTTAAAAAAGAAGAAACAATGCCGACGGATTCCTGTCAATACTTTTATAAGTGTACAAATTGCGAAACTATCCTCAAACCAAAACTGGGAGATTGTTGTGTATTTTGCAGCTATGGTACAGTAGCTTGCCCTCCAATTCAATCGAACAAATCTTGTTGTTGATAAACATTGACATTTCGGTGTCTTATCTGCTCACTAGCAGGCTATTGACTACTTTAAAACTTACTGTGACCTCTTTTTTGCCCGTCAACTGTAGTGTATAAGTTTGATCGTATTCTTCAATAAATGTTACTTTAATGCTGTTACCTAATGAAATCGCATTTTTATCCAGATAATTCAGAAAAACTGGAGAATGGTCTGTAACACCAGTAAAGGTTCCTTCTTCACCAGCTTTAAGAGAAGAAAGTAAAACAGATTTTGATTTGGGTAAGACACCATTTGCATCTGGTATTGGATCACCATGTGGATCGGCTTTTGGGAACCCTAAGAACTTGTCCAATTTATTGGTCAGGTCTTCACTATGTATATGCTCTAATTGTTCAGCCAGGTCATGCACCTCATCCCAGCGAAAACCCAATTTGTCAACCAGGAACACTTCCCAAAGCCGGTGATTACGGATAATCCCCACGGCCACTTTTTTCCCCTTTTCTGATAACTTAAAACCTTTTGACTTTTGGTAAGTCACCAATTTCTTCCCTGCCATCCGTTTCAGCATATCGGTTACAGAGGGAGCATGTACGCCCATTACCTGGGCAAGGGCTGAAGTAGCCACTACTTCACCGTTGGTTTCCTGTAACTTATAAATGGCCTTGAGATAGTTTTCCTCGGTAAATGAATGCACAGTTCTAATTATTTTGGTGAAGGTAATAAAATAGGTATAAAAATTAAATTAGATTAGCCTAATTTTACTTTTATTGCGACCTAATATTGTAATTTTACCTACCTTACGACAAAATGAAGAAATTTAAAATCATAACTGCAATTGTTCTGGTCATTACAAGTGTAGTGGCGTGTGAGAAAATATTACCGGGAACTCCTCCCGGTGACGAACTGCTCGACGGACCAGTGGAAGGTCTTAGTTTCGAACAGAACCGTAAGTTTCTTGCAGGGGATGTAGCTTTTAATGATGAGATATTCACTTCTCAAAACGGCTTAGGTTCCATCTTTGTGGCTACGAGTTGTGGTAGTTGTCATGCGGGAGATGGCAAAGGACATCCGTTTACTACCCTCACAAGGTTCGGGCAAACGGATAGCACCGGCAACCAGTATCTCCATCTCGGCGGACCACAGTTGCAAAACAAGGCTTTACCCGGCTACACTCCCGAACAAATACCGGCAGGTGCTACATTTTCAAAATTTACACCTCCAGCCAATACCGGGTTGGGTTTCCTGGAACTTGTTAGCGATGCAGATATCCTCGCAATGGCTGACCCAAACGATGGAAATGGTGATGGAATTAGCGGTGTCCCGAATTATGAGTATCTGCCCTCCTTTGTAAGTCCTTTCTCTAATGCAATCCCAAGAAATGGGAAATATATCCACCGCTTCGGAAAAAAGGCGGCAGCTTACAACCTGTTACATCAAACGGTAAATGCCTATAACCAGGACATCGGTATTACTTCTACGTTTCAACCAAAAGATGTTTATTCAGGCTTAAATATAGATCCTGAAGTTTCTGATCAAACCATCCACAATGTTGTTTTTTACCTGCAAACACTAAAAGCTCCTGTACAACGCAATCAGAATGATGCGGAAGTTATACAAGGCAAGAATCTATTCATACAAACAGGATGTGAAAGCTGCCATAAGCAAACACTAAAGACAGGAACTTCACCAATTTCTTCCTTGTCCAATAAAACCTTTCATCCTTATACTGACTTACTGCTTCACGATATGGGCCCGGCTTTGGATGATGGCTATACTGAAGGCAGTGCCAAAACATCTGAATGGAGAACACCACCACTTTGGGGGTTGGGTTTATCGCCTAATTCACAAGGCGGGCAATACTTTTTATTGCATGATGGAAGAGCAAAGAGTATCGAAGAAGCAATACTCCTGCATGGAGGCGAAGGTCAACAAAGCAAAGAAAGGTTTCAGCAGCTTTCCTTACAGGAAAGGAATAGCCTCATAGAATTTCTGAAATCGTTGTAGTATCATAATAAACATGAACAGAAAGGAATTTATAGTCAAGTCTTGTACAGCCTGTATTGGCGTTACGGCTTTATCAACCCTATTAAGTTCCTGCGCTGCGACCAAATTCACGAGTGGTAAACTGGCTAAAGACGGAATATTGATAGATATAAACGAATTCGTCATAAAGGACAAAGATAAATACCGATTATATGTCGTAGTACGAAATGACAAATTGCTATTTCCTATTTGTGTTTACCGGTTTAATGATACTGAATATTCCGCTATTTGGATGCAATGTGCTCACCAGGGGGCAGAATTGAATGTAGCCGGTGATTATCTACAATGCCCTGCACATGGAAGTGAATATGATAACCGGGGTAAAGTAACAAACGGTCCAGCCGACAGAGATCTTCGGACTTTCCCTGTGACAATTAGTAACAACCAACTCTTTATTGATTTGAGAAAAGTATGAGATATTTTTTATTTTTAGTACTATCCCTTTTCGTTTCTTATACCTGTATTGCACAGATTGACCCGGCGTTGTTACGGAAATCAGAAACAGATACATCAGGATTGCTAGTAAATATGGATGCCGTGTATAACCGTCCATTTCTTCAATTAGGCAAATTGCCTGTGGCACTAGGTGGATATGCTGAAGCCAATTACCAGTATTTACAGGAAGATGGGATAACGGAAGGTCATCAGTTTCAAATGCGGCGATTGACGTTGTTTGTGTCTTCGTCTATTTCCAAACGAATTAAGTTTTTGAGTGAAATCGAATTTGAAGACGGTACCAAAGAAATCAATATTGAATTTGCATCCGTTGATTTTGAATTTGCTCCTCTCTTAAATCTGCGAGGCGGAATTGTAATGAATCCTATCGGAGCTTTCAATCAAAATCATGATGGCCCCAAATGGGAATTTGTTGACCGGCCCGTTTCTGCCACGCAAATGCTTCCGGCCACCTGGAGCAATGTAGGATTTGGGGTATTTGGGAAAAAATCAACAAAGGATTGGGTGTATGCGTATGAAGTTTACCTCACAAATGGGTTTGATGATAAAATTATTGATAATGCGGAAAATAAAACCTTTCTTCCTGCCAGCAAAGAAAATAAAGACAGGTTTGAAGAAAGTTTCAACGGAAGCCCATTATTTACTGGTAAGGCGGCTATACGAAACAGGAAGATTGGCGAATTGGGATTATCCTATATGGGCGGGATATACAACAAATATGAGGACGATGGATTGGTATTGGATAAGAAAAGAAGGGTCAACGTATATGCTATAGACTTCAATACTACTCTGTCTAAAATCAATACTTATATTAATGCTGAATGGGCTTGGGTGAATGTAGATGTACCCGAAACCTATACCGAGCAATTCGGCAGAAAACAACAAGGAGGTTATATTGACATTGTTCAACCAGTTATCAAGAAACCTGTTTTTGGTTTTGATAAGTCTGTTATTAACGCAGCATTACGTTTTGAATACGTAGATTGGAATAAGGGAAGTTTTAAATCAACTGGTGATAATATCAGCGATGAATTATTCTCCATCGTCCCCGCTATCAGCTGGCGACCTACTGCACAAACAGTGATCCGATTCAACTATCGTTACAACTGGCAGAAAGATATTTTAGGTAATCCACCGGCTAAGCTGGGGGGATTTCAATTTGGGGTGAGCACCTACTTCTAAAGACCAGGTACAGTCCTTCTCCCTTTCTAAACATTCTACTAAGTATGACTGATGGCAGAACCAAGTTGGCGGACAATTCCTTTTATTAAAAAAATATATAAATTTGTATTTGAAGTCTTGATGCATGGCTTAATTTTGCCATATTGTTCAAATAAAAATATGAACAGTTTCTAAAGGCGTTTCTTCGGCGTTCAAGGCGCTATACAAAGCAGGGTATTTTAAGCAATGTTTCGGTGATGTATTGATTAGAGTAAACATGGTTATCGTAGCCATCAATGCAAGTTTGCTAAATTGTGGTGGTCTTTCACTTTTATGTTTCAGGTGTGGTCAGTATTAATTAATGATATAGCTATTATCAGGTACTCAAATGCCCAGAACTACTTTTATTTTGGACTCAGATTGCGTGTAATGGCCAGATAGCATTTGTTCATTTGGGGAAACTTATTTTTCACTTTGATAAACAAAAGCATATACTAAAAGCCGAAATTCCATTTGATCTACGATTGATCTATGATTCGAATAAGCCTGTCCTCCGGTGAGCCGCTCCACCTTAAGCCATCACCGAACCGAAAATTCACGGGGCTCCGGATTCCCGGCAGCATTTTATATAGCTCAGACAGGGCCGGTCATTCCGTATCCCTGCATATTTACCAGCACCGGCTTTATACGATTACACTCCGGCAATTTCAGTTTGCTAAAACCACCCAGGTCATTACCACAGAACCCAACAACTGGCTCAGACTGGAAATACCGCTGAGCGGAAAGCTTTCAGTTATATCCAGGGATGGCAACGAAATTCAACTGGATCCGGGTGCCTACCATCTTTCCGACCAGCCTGTTTTTGCCAGTAATCATTCCGAAGGGGAAAGTAGTATTTACGCTTCCCTCCATTTTTCCCCTGAACTGATTGCCGGGATCGGGAGCGGTCAACCAGTCGGTACCCGGCCACCCGGGCCGGTGCCTAAAGACCTGCTTGAGATGCTGTATGATATCCTGAAATGCCCTTTCCAGGAATCCCTGAGAGACTTCTACTATGCCAATAAAGTCCGTGAGATCCTGTTCACCCATACAGTCTCCCTACCTGTGGTTTTACCCGGTGAATTGAGCCCCGAACAGATCGCCCAGATGTATGAGGCCGACCGGATCATGGCCAATAACCTGGATGGCAAAATAACCATCCCTGAACTGGCCAGAAAGCTGGGGACCAATTTTGTGACGCTGAAGAAAAACTATGAAAAGGTATTTGGCATCGGATTATTCCCCCGGTTGATGCAACGGAAAATGGAGCATATCAAACTGTTGCTGGAAAAAACCGACAAACCACTGAAAGAAATCGCCGACCTGTCCGGATATCAAACCTTGCCGGGCTTTATTAATGCCTTCCGCAAGCGGTTTAAGATGACCCCAAATGACTGGAGAAAAGAGAGGCGGGGGTTTTAAAGAGAGCAGGCATAATGAAATTGTCACCTTGCTTATTGTGTTGAACAACAATACCTTACAAGCAGCCGTCTATTTAGCCTGAATATATATGCTGGAAGTTTGTTTTAATGTAAATAATATTTTACAAATTATGCTATATTTGCAAAATATAATTATCATTATCATTATGAAAGGTAGGAAGCCTCAACTATTGCCGAGCACCGCTAAAATCCTGACAGAACTTGGTGAGAATATTAAGCTGGCCCGGTTACGCCGTAAGTTAAGTGCAGAGCAGGTGGCAGAAAGGGCTAATATCAGCCGGCCAACCCTGCACTCCATAGAAAAGGGCCTGCCGGGGGTTGCAATGGGCTCCTATGTCCAGGTGCTTTTTGTATTGAACCTGGAAAAGGATTTATTAAAAGTGGCAGCGGATGATTTACTTGGCAGAAAGCTACAGGATGCAAAACTCACAGTAAAAGAAAGGGCACCGAGAAAATAAAGATATGGCAGCAACAAATTCAAAAAAAGAAATTCAGGTATATGCTCATTGGCTGGGTTTACAAGCGCCTTCGCTAATGGGTATATTGTCCGTTACAGCATCGAAAGGAAAGGAAACCTTTTCTTTCGAATATGCGGATGGATGGTTGCAATCCGGCTTTTCCCAAATGATAGATCCAGACCTGCAACTTTATTCAGGGTCCTATTATCCACGGGATGATAAACCCAATTTTGGTGTTTTCCTGGATTCATGTCCTGACAGGTGGGGAAGAGTATTGATGCAACGAAGGGAGGTTGCAATAGCAAAACAGGAAGGCAGGGCTGCAAAAAAATTACTGGAATCAGATTTTTTATTAGGCGTATATGATGGGCACAGGATGGGTGCACTTCGTTTTAAAGTAGAAAATGATGGCCCTTTCCTGAACGACAACAAGACAATGGCTGCTCCACCATGGACATCGCTAAGAGAATTGGAGCATGCGAGTTTTAAATTTGAAGAAGACAATACAGATGACCCGGAATACCTGAAATGGGTGGATCTGTTGATAGCCCCTGGTTCTTCTTTAGGAGGAGCCCGGCCAAAAGCAAGTGTGGTGGATGAACATAATAATTTATGGATCGCAAAATTCCCCAGCAGGAACGATGATAAAGATATAGCAGCCTGGGAAATGGTAACCAATCAACTTGCCATAAGCGCAGGGATCAATGTCGCTCAAGGAAAGTTGCTGCAGTTTAACAACCGCTATCATA
>Ga0209573_1002226_pt1 | contig 25828 bp, 17 predicted proteins | sample TNRBio252014_DNA_FD_185870 | JGI IMG/M metagenome (GOLD analysis project Ga0209573, IMG submission 185870) | Wastewater treatment Type I Accumulibacter community from EBPR Bioreactor in Madison, WI, USA - TNR Reactor_6/25/2014_ DNA (SPAdes)... | ecosystem: Engineered > Bioreactor > EBPR >... | reverse complement strand
GCAGAAAGGCCGCCAGCACGCCCGAGGCGTCGGTCACGGCCACATTGATGCGGATGCCCAGCTCGCCGGCCCTGGCCACGGCCGCCACCACCGCGGCGTTGGCGGCCTCGGCGGTGATGCTGCGCTTTGCCGAGCCCGCGCCGGGCGAGGACCCGCGCAAGAAGCACGAGACGATCATCGGGGCGGCCGCCGTGGAGGTGGCCCGGCCGATCCTCTTCGGCGTCCTGATCATCATCGCGGTCTACCTGCCGATCTTCACGCTCGAGGGGCTCGAGGGGAAGATGTTCAAGCCGATGGCGATCACCGTCTGCTCGGCGATCCTCGGCTCGCTCCTCCTCTCGTTCACCGCCGTCCCCGTCGCCTCGGCGCTCGTCCTGAAGGAGACGATGCACGAGCACGACGAGGGGTGGTTCAAGCGCCTGCGCCGCTACTACTCCGTCCACCTCGCCGACGCGATGGACCACCGGGCACGCACGCTCGGCGTCGCGCTCGCGGTCGTCGTCCTCGCCCTCTCCTCGATCCCGTTCCTCGGGAGCGAGTTCATGCCGCGCCTGGACGAGGGGGCGATCCTCATCGAGTCGCGCAAGCTCCCGTCCGTCTCGCTGCCCGAGTCGGTGGAGATCTCGACGAAGCTGGAGAAGATCGTCAGGACCTTCCCCGAGGTGAAGCAGGTCGTCACGAAGATCGGCCGGCCCGACGTCGCCACCGAGGCGATGGGGATCTACCAGGGGGACGTCTACGTCAACCTCCACCCGCGCGAGGAGTGGAAGAGCGGGTGGACGAAGGAGCAGCTGATCGACGCGATGGCGGTCGCGCTCGCGGACCTGCCCGGGGTCGAGATCAACTTCACGCAGCCGATGGCGATGCGCCTCGACGAGGTCGTCTCGGGCGTGAAGGCCGACGTGGCCGTGAAGGTCTTCGGGCCCGACAACGCGACGCTCGAGAAGCTGGGCGAAGAGATCCGGCGCGTCCTCGAGACGGTCCGCGGCGCGGCCGACCTGCAGGTGGAGGTGCTCTCGGGGGCCGCGCAGGTGGAGATCGACCTCGACCGCGCGCGGATGGCCCGCTACGGCCTGAACGTGGCCGACGTGCGGGACGTCGTCGAGACGGCCGTCGGCGGGAAGACGGCGACCGAGGTCCTCGACGGGCCGCGTCGCTTCGCCGTCGTCGTGCGCCTCCCCGACGAGCTGCGCCGGAGCCCGGAGGCGATCGCGTCGATCCTCCTGACCGCCCCCGGCGGCGAGAAGGTGCCGCTCGGCAAGGTGGCGCGCGTCGCGACGGCCCCGGGCCCCGAGGCGATCAGCCACGAGTCGGGGCAGCGGCGGCTCGTCGTCCAGACGAACGTCCGCGGCCGCGACATCGGCAGCTTCGTGGCCGAGGGTCAGAAACGGGTCCGCGAGAAGGTGACGGTGCCGTCCGGGTACCACCTGGAGTGGGGCGGGCAGTTCGAGAACCAGCAGCGCGCCACGAAGCGGCTGATGATCGTCGTGCCGCTCTCGCTCGCGATCATCTTCTCGCTCCTCTACCTCACGTTCCGCCTGGCGCGACAGGCGGCGCTCGTCATCCTGAACGTCCCCTTCGCCCTCGTCGGCGGCGTCGCGGCGCTCTGGCTGCGCGACCTGAACCTGAACCTCTCGGCGTCGGTCGGCTTCATCGCGCTCTTCGGCGTCGCGGTCCTGAACGGCGTCGTGATGATCACGTCGGTGAACCGCCTGCGCGAGGAGGGGATGGGATTGCGCCTCGCCGTCCTGACGGGCGCCTCGACGCGCCTGAAGCCGGTGATGATGACGGCGCTCGTCGCGGCGCTCGGGTTCCTCCCGATGGCCCTCTCGCACGGGGCGGGCGCGGAGGTCGGCCGCCCGCTCGCGACGGTCGTCATCGGCGGGATCACGACGTCGACGCTCCTGACGCTGATCGTCCTGCCGACGCTCTACGAGATGATCGAGGCGTACGTGGCGCGGAGGCGGCCCGCGGATCGCTGACCGGTGAGGCTCGACGGGCCTGGTTCCGAGGCGGAGAATGCCGCACGGGACACTGGCGGAGAGATGGAGTCCCGAACGACGAACATCTCGGGAGGCGCATCGGGGTACGGGCCGTCGCCCGTCTCCCCCGGCGTCGGTGACGTCCTCTCCGGCCGTTGGGAGATCCGCCGGCCTCTCGGCAGCGGCGGCTCCGGCCTGGTCTACGAGGCGTGGGACCGCGACCTCGGCTGCGTCGTCGCCCTGAAGGGCCTTCGCCCCGACCGCCTGTCCCCATCCGCCCTCGCGCGCCTTCGTCGCGAGGTCCGGATCGCCCGCGCCGTCTCGAGCCCGCGGATCGTGCGCGTCTTCGACCTCGGCGAAGACGGCGGACGGCCGTTCATCACCATGGAGCTCGTCACGGGTGGGTCGCTGGGCGAGCGGATGCGGTCGGCGCTCCCGATCGAGGAGATCGTCCGGATCGCGACGGAGGTGCTGGAGGGGCTCGCCGTCCTCCACGCCGAGGGCATCGTCCACCGCGACATCAAGCCGGGGAACGTCCTCCTCGGCCCTTCCGGCGACGCGCGGATCGTCGACTTCGGCCTCGCCCGGAGCCTGGACCGGGAGGAGACGCGCCTCACCGAGTCCGAGTCCGCCCTCGGAACGGCCGACTACATGTCCCCCGAACAGGCGCTCGGCCGCGACCTCGACGTGAGGACCGACCTCTACTCCGTCGGCATCCTTCTCTTCGAGATGCTCGCTGGCGGGCTTCCGTGGGAGGCCGAATCGTCCTTCGGCTCCGTCCTCGCAAGGCTGCGCGAGCGCGCCCCCGACGTGAGGTCGCGACGGCCCGACGTGCCGCGCTGGCTCGCAGAAGTCGTCGGGCGCCTGCTCGAGCGGCGGCCCGAGGACCGATACGCGAGCGCGGCGGACGTCCTCACGGACCTGCGTCGGAAGACGGTGGGGCTCGGAGGGTTCTTCGCCAGAAGACGGCGGCCCGCCCTGTCGGCGGCCGTAGCGATCCTGCTGCTCGGCGCAATCGGAGTGACGTGGCGGCTGTCGACCCGACGAACGCTCGCGTCCTTCGCGGCGGAGGGCGTTCACGGGGTCCGGGCTGTCGACGAAGGAGGCCGCACGCTCTGGGCGCGCCCCAACGTCGGGCCCCCGTACTGCGTCGCCCGGGGCCGCTTCCGGCGAGGAGGTCCGATCGAGGTCGTGGCCGTCCTCCAGTCGGCTCCGAACGACACTGATCCGCGTCGCGTCTACACCCTTTCGTTCCTCGAAGCCTCGACGGGCCGGGTGCTCCGGACGGCGGCGCTCACCCCGTCCCTCGAGGGGTTTCCCGAGCACGAACGGCGATTTGCCGTGACGAGACTCGACGCCGTCGACACCGACGGGAACGGTGTCGACGAGGTCTTCGTCAGCTACACCCACGTGTGGGCTCCGTCGTTCGTCCTGCACTGGGACCCCCTCGGCGCGCGCTCGCGCATGGCCTTCACGGGAGGCGGCCACCACCGGTTCGCCGGGGCCGTCGACGTGGACGGCGACGGTCGCAAGGAGCTGTGTCTCTTCGGCATCAACAGCCCGTTCGGCTGGTACCCCGTCCTCGCCATCGCGCGCCTCTGGGAATACGACCCTCCCGGCACCGCTCCGAGGGCCACGGAGATGAGCGCAGTCTCCCCGGACCAGGACACTGGCGGCTCGGCACGGAACCTCGTCGACTACTTCCTCCTCCCCCGCGTCCTCTTCAGCGCCGACGCCCGCGAGCTGCGGATCGTCGAGGAACGGAAGGTCGAAATCTCCTACCCGAACGGCCGGGTTGCGCGGATCGACCTCGGGGGTTGCGGCCTGACACCCCCCTCGGAAAGCCTCGACTGCAGCGCGATCCGGAAGTCCCGCACGGACGCCTACGCGGCGCTTCGAGACGGCCTGCGACAGGGCCGCATCGGTCTCACGGAGGAATCGCAGAGCTCCTTCGAGGCCGCAGAGCGGGGCGCGGCCGCCGCCCGCGACCCGCTCCTCGTCGAGGTGGTCGAGCGGTGGCGCGGCATGACCCTCCTGCTCGGAGGCCAGCGCGAGACCGGGGAGGCCATCCTCCTGGAGCTCGTCCGGAGTTCCGAGAACGCGCTCGAGATCGCCGACGACGCTGGCCGGGAGCTGCACAAGGCCGGCCGGCTCCCCGAGGCGATCGCCTGGTACGGCCGGGCCCTGGAACGTGCGAGAAACGAGCACGGCGGACGGTCCGTGACCTACCCCCGGCTGGGTCTCCTCCTGGCGCTCGTCGAGGAGGGGCGGCTCGACGACGCTTCCCGGCGGCTCGACGACTGGGCGACCGATCCGCTCCAGCCTCTGGCTCTTCACCTCCGCTGGTGCCGGGCCTACCTGGCGTGGAGGCGCGGGAGCCCGATCGAGCCCCCTCTTCTCGACGAGAACGTCCTGGACCTCCATCGCCTCTGGTCCTACGAGATGCGTCTCGCGCGCGGGGCCGACCCGGGCACTCTCCTGGCCGAGGCGCGGGCCCGTTTCCCCGAGGCCGTCAGGGCACGGGGTCCGCTCCTTTCCGTCGAGGCAGAGCTGCTCGACCGGCTCGGTCGGCACGAGGAGGCTCGGCTCGCGGCCCGGGAATCGTTCCGGGAAGCGAAGAGCGCCCTACGGGCCGAGGTCTGGACCCGCGCGCACTTCGATCTCGTCGTGGAGCGCTTCTCGCGCCTCGTCGGAGGCCCGGAGGCCAGCGAGGCGAAGAGGCTCCTCGCGACCGTTCGCGCCGAGGCCGTTCGTGCCGGGGCCGGGAGCCGGAAGCGGTGATCGGGAACTCAGCTCCCAGACCTGGAGCGCCGGGCCGTCGAACGGCGGGGGCTGCGGGACGCGCGCGGCATCCTCGTAGACGAGCGTGAACGAACGGATCGGCGCGCCTCCGGGGCCGAGCTCCGGCCGAGCCCGGCCGCCGTTGAAGTAGGCGCGCCACCAGACGGTCGCCTGGAGGAGCCGCGTGAGGCGTGGAGGATCGTCAGGCCCCGGACCGGGGACGAGGTACTTCGACGGGTCGACCCCGGCCCTCGCGGCAGTCCCCGGGAGCGTCGCGAGAGGGTTCTCGAGGACGAGGTAGCGGACCCCGTTTTCCCGGCAGAAGGAGACGAGCCGTTCCTCCCGGGTCGTGAGGAGGGCGGAGAGCGACGGACCGTAGAGGGTGTTCCCGGCCGCCCCGAACGGGTCCAGGACGACTCCCCGGTGACCCATCACGTTGAAGACGTGACCCCAGTTCTCGAGGCCCAGGACACGTCCCGGCCCCGGCCGCTCCCTGAAGAACGCCGCGGCCCGGAGCGCCGGCGCCGCGCCGGCGGGGACGACGGGAGACGGCGAGAGGAGACGCGGAACGGCGCCCGCGACGGCCGGGAGAACGGCCACGAGGGCCATCGCTCCCGCCACGACGGGCCGGCTCCGGAGCGCGCGGTCCGAGACGAGGAGCGCGGCCGCGACCGCGAGGAGCGGGACCGCCTGCGTGACGAAGCGGACGCGCGCCAGGGACGTCGCGAGGAGGACGACGGCGAAGAGCGCGGCCGCCCGCTCGGCCGCCGATCCCCGCCAGGCCGCCAGGACGGCGAAGGGCACGACGAGGAGGAGCCCCCCGCCGAGCCGGGTCGTCAGCGCCACGGGGTCCGTCCCGAGAGCCTCGAGGAGGGGGCGGAACTCCGCGATCTGATCGAGCCACGGGTCGCCGCCGAAGAACGAGAGGCCGGAGAGCATCCCCGCAAGGGCACCGGGTGCCGCGAGAAAGACGGCGACGCCGGCGACGCCTCCGAGCACGCGGGCGCCGGCGGACGCGGTCTTTCGCTCCAGGAGCGCCGCGACGCCGAGAGCCACGGCGGCGGCCAGGAGGGCGGAAGCGTGGGGCACGCCCAGGAACCACGAGTCGGAAGGCATCGCCGCGGGCCGGCCGAGCCGCCAGGACGCGATCGCCACGGCAGCGATCCCGAAGCCCCCCGAACCCGCGACGAGCGCCGCCCTCCCGCGGGCGAGGAGAAGGAGCGCGAGCGCGGCGCAGCCCGCGACGAGCAGGAGCGCGACCTGCACGAAGAGGCTCGCGGCGAGGGAGGCTCCGAGCGCGAGGGCCGCGGCGAGGGCCGCCTTCCTGTCGCGCACGTCGAGGACGTGGGCCGTGGCTGCGAGAAGAGCGAGGAGGAGCCCTCCCTCGAGGATGTGGTGGTCGATGTCCGACACCGAGGAGATCTCGAGGAGGGCCGGCGTGAACGCGAGGAGCGCTCCGGCCGTGACGGCGGCGGCGAGGCCCCGGCGCCTCGCCATCGCAAAGGCCGCGACGAGCGCCACGCACGCTCCGGCGAGCGGGGGAAAGAGGGCGGCCCGGTCGAGGACCTCCCCCGGCGTGCGGGCCCCGGCGAGGCGCGCCAGGCCGCCGGCCGCGAGGTCGTAGAGCGGTGGCCAGGGACAGTACGCGCCGGCCGGGCCGCGGGAGGGGTCGAGCTCGAGGACGGCCGGGAAGTCGAGCGCCGAGACGACGATGCGGCGGGCGTGGTACAGGTCGTCGAAGGGCGGGACGACCGCCGCGCCGTCGGGGTACGCGGCGCCGAGGTTCGCGAGGCGGGCCGCGAGAGCGAGGAGCGCGGCGGCGACGGCGACGAGCCACGCCCTGGGCCGCGACAGCCCCGTCATGGAACGTTCGGTTCTTCGTGTCCCCGGAGCCCGTACTTCGCCATCTTGGCCTTGAGCGTGTTCCGGGCGAGGCCGAGGCGGCGCGAGGCTTCGCGGATCTTCCCTCCCGATTCGGCGAGGGCGCGCTCGATGAGGTCACGCTCGAGGCCCGAGATCCGCGCCTCGAAGTACTCGGGGTCGACGGCGTGCTCGGGCTCGGCCGGACCGGCCAGCCGGGCCGCGGGGAGGCGCCCGGCCGAGAGGAGGGGCGACTCGAGAATCCACGGAAAGTCGTCGGCGCCGAGCTTCTCGCCCGGCGTGAGGACGAGGGCCCGGTGGAGCGTGGCCTCCAGCTCGCGGATGTTGCCGGGCCAGGGGTAGCGGGCGAAGAGGTCGAGGACCTCGGAATCGAGCCGGCGCGGGTCGGCGCCGAGGTCGCGGGAGAGCTTGACGACGAAGTGCTCGACGAGGGCGGGGAGGTCTTCGAGACGGCTCCGGAGCGGCGGGAGCTCGATGGGGACGACGTTCAGGCGGTAGAAGAGGTCCTCTCGGAACTCGTTCCGCTTGATGGCGGCCTCGAGGTCGAGGTTCGTGGCCGAGATGATCTTCGTGTCGGCCTTCAGCGTCTGCGTCCCGCCGACGCGCTCGAACTCCTTGTCCTCGACGACCCGCAGGAGCTTGCCCTGGATGCCGAGCGAGGTCTTCCCGATCTCGTCGAGGAAGATGGTCCCCCCCTGCGCGAGCTCGAAGCGGCCCGGCTTCTTGCGGTCGGCCCCGGTGAAGGAGCCCTTCTCGTGCCCGAAGAGCTCGGACTCGGCGAGCGTCTCGGGGAGCGCCGCGCAGTTGAACTGGATGAACGGCCCCTGGGCGCGCGGCGAGAGGGCGTGGAGGATCCGCGCGACGAGGTTCTTGCCGGTCCCGGACTCGCCGCGGATCAGGACCGTCACCGGCCCCGCGGCCGCGCGCGGGAGGGTCGCCTTCACCCTCTTCGCCGCCTCGGACCGGCCGACGAGGGCGTCGAGGTTCCAGCCGCGCCCGAGGTTCGCCTTCAGGCTCTCGTTCTCGACAGAGAGCCGGAGGCGCGCCTCGAGGAGCTCTTCCACGAGGCGGGCGTTCTCGATGGCGACGGCCGCGAGGTCGGCGAAGGCCTCGAGGAAGGCGCCGTCGCTCTCCGAGAAGAGGCGCGGGGCGTTGCGGTGGTCGACGTAGATCGCCCCGGAGGCCCTCTCCTTGACGAGGAGCGGGACGCAGAGGAAGGAGACGATGGCGTGGACGTGGATCGACGCGCGCCCCTGGAAGCGCGGGTCGACGCGCGCGTCGGCCGAGCTGACGGAACGGCCGTCGGCGACGACCCGCTCGACGACGGAGCGCGAGATCGCCTCGGCTTCGTCCTCGCGCCCGGTCTTCAGGTTCCGCGCGACGCGCACGGAAAGGCGCCCGGTGACCGGGTCGGCGAGGAGGATCATCCCGCGCTCGGCGTTGAGCCGCTTGAGCGCGAGGTCGACGATGTCTTCCAGGACGGCCGAAAGGTCGCGCGTGGAGTTGACGATGCGCGAGACCTCGTAGAGCCCGATGACGCCGAGGCCGAGCGGGGCGGCCCCGGCCGCCTCGGCCGCGGCCTTCGTCGCGATCCGCTCGAGGACGCCCCGCGTCCTCTCCAGCTCCCGGAGGGCGCCGATCCGCTCGAAGAGGCGCGCCGCCGTGCCGAGCCGGGCGGCCGCGCGCGCCTTCTCGAGCGTCCGCACGCCCCACTCGTAGTAGCAGCGGCCGAGGTCGTAGACGGCGCCGATGTCGGACAGGGCGCGCACGGCGTCTTCGAAGAGACGGTCGGCCTCGCCCGTCTGCCGCGCGTGGTGCGAGAGCCGGGCCTGAAGGCCCTGGATCCGGGCGAGGGTGTGGCGGTCGCCGAGCCCGCGCGCGAGGTGCCCAGCCTCGGCCGTCTCCCGCTCGCAGCGCTCGAACTCGCCCATCCGGAAGGCCAGCTCGGCGGAATCGGCCAGGGCGCGCCCGAGACCGTCGGTGGCGCCCCCTTCGGAGAGGGTCTGGACGACCTGGTCCAGGTGCCGCCGCGCCTCGTCGAGGCGCTCGCGGTCGCGCTCCAGGAGCGCGAGCGAGAGGAGGACCGACGCGACGAGCGGCGCCTCGCCGGTGCCGCGGGCCGCGTCGAGCGTGTCGAAGAGGGAGCGCTCGGCCCGGTCGAGGTCGCCCCTCTTCCGGAGCAGGTTCCCGAGCGCCGCGCGGGCGTCGATGGCGGCGTGCCCGTGGGCGTCGCCGAGCAGGTCGAGAGCGAGGCGGTAGCTCGCCTCCGCCTCGTCCCAGCGCCCGAGGACCTCGTCGCAGGCGCCGAGGCCGACGGCCGTCTGGGCCTGCCCGAGGGGCGAGCCGAGCCGGCGGTGGATCTCGAACGCCCGTTCGAGCCCGCTGCGCGCCGCGCCGTAGTCGCCCCGGCCGCACTGGAGGGTCGCGAGGTTCGCGAGCGAGGCCGTGATGCCCCAGAGGTCGCGCGAGCGCTCGGCCTCGTCGAGGCACTCCCGCTCCATCGCCTCGCTCTCCTGCCACCGCCCGGTCCGGGCGAGGACGGCCGCGAGGGCCGAGAGCGCGCGGCGGACGAGGTCGCCCCGCTCGCTCCGGCGGGCCGCCTCGACGGCCGCCGTGAGCCGGTCGTGCGCCGTCGTGTGGTCGCCCCGCTGGAAGGCGACCGTTCCGAGCGTACCGAGCAGGAGCGAACGGAGGTCGTCGGGCAGGTCGGGGCCCGCGAGCGCGAGGGCCGCCTCGGCCTTCGCCTCGGCGCCGTCGGGGTCGCCCCGCTCCAGGCGCGCGCGGGCGGAGGCGTCGAGCAGGCGCGCCCGCTCCTCGGTCGTCCCGACGGTGCCGAGCTCCCCCTCCGCGCGGTCGAAGAGGGCGCGCGCGGCCTCCACGTCTCCGCGGCGCAGCCGGATCATCCCGATCTTGAACGTCAGGAGGGCCGCGTGACGGCGGACGCCGGGATCGTCGGCGTCGGGACGGACGCCGAGCTCCTTGAGGAGGAAGTGGTAGGCCGAGAGCGCGCGCCGCCAGTTGCCGGCGCGGAAGTGGACGTCGCCGAGCCTCTCGCGGACGGCCGCCTTCTCGGCCGCGCGCCCCGCGAGATCGAGGAACTCGAGGACGCCGCTGTAGGACTGCGCCGCCTGGTCGTAGGCGAAGAGCCTCTCGGCCCGCGCCGCCGAGGCGAGGCCGAGGCGGACGGCCCTCTCCGCGTCGCTCCCCCGGAGCGCGTGGAGCGCCGCGGAGGGGAGGAGGTCGGGGCGCCCGGCGAGGCGTTCCTCGAAGTAGCCGGCGGCCGCGTCGTGCAGGAGGCGGCGCTTCTCGTCGGGGAGAGACGCCGCCAGGTGCTCGCGGGTCCGGGCCAGGGAGAACTCCCAGACCGGCTCCCCCGAAAGCTCCCTCTTCCCGAGGAGCCCGGCGAAGGCGAGCGCGCCCAGGGCGTCGGCGAGGGCGTCGGCCTCGCGCACCGCGCCTCCCGAACGCTCGCCGAGGGCGACGGCGGAGAGCCGCAGGGCCAGCTCGAACGTCAGGTCGGCCGGGACGACGGAGAGCGCCCCGAGGAGCTCGCGCCGGGCCGGGGGGAGCGCCGCGAGGCGGGAGTCGGCCCACTCGGCCGCCGCGCCGGGGCGCGAGAAGCGCCGGTGCAGCTCCGCGTCGACGACGAGCTGCCCGTCGCGCAGCGAGACGACCCTCTTGTCGACGAGCTGCTCGAGGAGCGCGACGAGCGGCCCGGGCCACCCCTGGCTCTCGTGCTGGACGAGCCTCGACAGCTCCTCGGGAAGGTCCTTCCTCCCGAGCGCCCCCGCCGCGGCGTTGACGGTCTCTCCGTCGGAGAGCGGGGTGAGGGTCCAGGGGGGAAGCGAGAGGTCCTCGAGCGGCGCGAGCGCCTCGTTCGGGTCGGCCCCCGGCTCGGGCGGTGCGGCCGGCTCGGCGGCGGCGGCCACGACGATGGGCCGGGACTCGGCCGCCTTGAAGAGAAACGAGAGGAGCGCCGCTGTGGCGCGGTCGGCGAGGTGGAGGTCGTCGATGAGGACGACGAGCGGGCGCTCCCCCGCCTCGGCGCGGCGCGTCGCCTCGAGCGCGGCGAGGACCTCGTCGAAGAGCGCGAGGCGGCTCGACTCCTCGGTGATCCGCGAGATGGGCGGCGCGTCGGCCCCCGTGGCGGCGAGGCGCGCGACCCGCGCGAGGGCCGCGCGCGCGGGGGCGCCGGCCGAGCCGCCGCGGCGCGTGAGGGCCGAGAGGACGTCGAGGACGGGCCGGTAGGGAGTCCTGTCCTCGGCGACGGCCCGCCCCTCGACGACGAGGGCCCCCTCCGACTGCGCGAGGGCGCGCCACTCGGCGAGGAGGCGAGACTTGCCCGCGCCCTCGGGGCCGAGGACGACGATCGCCTTGCCGGACCCTTCCGCGGCGTGGCGGAGCGCCTGCGTGAATCGCCCCAGGAGCTCGACGCGCCCGCAGAAGGGGGGTGTGAGGAGCTCGGGGCGGGCGTCCCACGTCGAGCCGCGCACGAGGCCGAAGTCGCGCCCGAGGTCGTCGAGGAGCGTCCTGGCGGAAGGGGTCCGCGCCGCCGGGTCGCGTTCCATGAGCTGCGCGAGGATCCGGTCGAGGCGGCTCGGAATGCCGGGCGTGACGCGCGAGGCGACCGGGACGTCCTCCTCGAGGTGGAAGCGCAGGACGCCCCCGAGGTCCCGTCCGGCGGTCGGCAGGACCCCGGTGAGCGCCTCGTAGAACGTGACGCCGAGGGCGTAGAGGTCGGCCCGCCGGTCGGGCTTGCCGCCGCGCAGGACCTCCGGGGCGAGGTAGGCGGGCGTGCCGCGGATTCCGGCGACCTCCTCGCCGCGCGCGAAGGCGAGGCCGAAGTCGAGGAGGAAGGCGCGCTCGCCGAGGACCCTCACGTTCGTCGGCTTCACGTCGCCGTGGACGAGGCCGCGGGAGTGGACGTAGTCGAGGGCGTGGGCGACGTCGGCGAGGGCCGAGAGGTTCTCGAGGAGGGCGTGCGAGCGGGCGAAGGTGGCCAGGTCGGGCCCGTCGACCTCGTCGGTTGAGAACCAGGCGAGCCCGTCGGCGGTGAATCCGAAGTCGCGCGCCTTGACGATGGAGGGGTGGTCGAGCGAGGCGAGGAGCCGGAACTCCTTGCGCAGCGCCAGGGTCTCCTCGCTCGCCGCGCCGCCGCCGATCTTCAGGACGACGCGCCGGCCCGTCTCCCGGTCGAACGCGGCGACGACGCGGGGCGACGTCCCTTCCGACAGGGCCGCGCGCGCCTCGAAGCGCGGCGGGAGCGCGGCGCCCGCTCGGGTCATGCGGGCGTGGGGGGCGCTCCGAGGACGGGGACCGCCACGCCGAGCGCGAGGAGGCGGGCCACGATGGACTGGCGCAGGTCGGGCAGACCCTCGCCGGTGACGGCCGAGATCGCGATCTCCCCCGCGGGCGTCACGGCCCCCGGGCGGTCGGTCTTGTTGTAGGCGAGGAGGATCCGGTCGGCCGGAACGCCCAGGTCGGTGAGGACCTCCTCGGCGACGCGGCGCTGGTCGTCGGCGTGCGGCGAGGAGGCGTCGACGACGTGGACGAGGAGGTCCGCCTCCTCGACCTCCTTCAGCGTCGAGCGGAAGGAGGCGACGAGCGTGTGCGGGAGCTTGCGCAGGAAGCCGACCGTGTCGGAGATGACGACCGCGCGGCCGCCGACGCCGAGGAGGCGGGCGTGGCGCGCGTCGAGGGTCGCGAAGAGGCGGTCCTCGGCGAACTCCTTCGAGGAGGAGAGACGGTTGAAGAGGGTCGTCTTGCCGGCGTTCGTGTAGCCGACGAGGGAGACGGTCGCGACGTTGCGCAGGTGCCGGCGGCGGACGTTGCGGCTCTTCTCGATCTTCTCGAGCTCTTCCTTCAGGGTCGCGATCCGCCGGCGGATCTTCCGCTTGTCGAGCTCCAGCTTCTTCTCGCCGCCGCCCGCGCGGAAGGCTCCGCCGCCCCTCTGCTGGGCCATGCCGGTCGTCGCGCCGGTGAGACGCGGCAGGAGGTACTGCAGGCGGGCGAGCTCGACCTGCGTCATCGCCTCGCGGCTGCGGGCCCGGGAGGCGAATATGGAGAGGATGACGTTCGGCCGGTCGAGAACCTGCGCCGGCAGCTCCTTCTCGAGGTTGCGGTTCTGCGAGGGGGAAAGATCGTCGTCGAAGACGACCCAGCCCGCTTCCATCGCCTCGGCCGCCTCCGCGATCTCCTTCAGCTTCCCCTTGCCGACGTAGGTCGCCGGGTCGGGCGACGAACGCTCCTGGAGGGCGCGGGCGACGACGACGCCCCCGGCCGTGTCGACGAGACGCTCGAGCTCGTCGAGGTGGTCCTCGGCCTCGGCGCGGCCGAGCCCCTTGCCGTAGACCCCGACGATGATGGCTTTGTTCGTCTTCGGTCGGGCAGCGGGGCCTGCAGACCGACCGTCCGGTTCCTTTTCAGTCACGATCACGCATGCTACCAACAAAGCCGGCAGGCGGGTCCGAAAGAGACCCTCGCGCGGTTATGCTTCCGGGCGGATGAGACGGCGTCCCCGGCTCCCGGACGTTTCGACGCTGGCCTCGCACCTGCGAAACCTCGAGGTCGCCTGGCGCGGGCAGCGCCTCGATTCCGATCCCCTTCTCTTTCCACACCGTTACGGGCGGCCGGAAGACCGCGAGGTGGCGGCGTTCCTGGCGTCGTCGCTCGCCTTCGGACGCGTCACCTCGATCAACGCGTCCCTCGAGAGGCTCTTCCGCGCCCTCGGGCCGGAGCCGGCAGCGGCTCTTCGCGGACCCGGGAAGACCTGGCCCGACCTCGACGGCTTCGTCCACAGGTGGGTCGATGCCGGATCCCTCCGGCCGTTGCTCCGGGCCGTCGGCGAGACGCTCCGGACCGAGGGCTCCCTCTGCGCCCTCTTCGCCTCCGGGGACGATGGAGGCGCCGACTACGTTCCGGCCCTCGATCGTTTCTTCTCTGTGCTCCGGGAGAGAACGGGGGTTCCGGCGGCCGCGCTGCCGAGGGGACTTCGCTTCCTCCTCCCCTCCCCCGCGGAGGGCGGCGCGTGCAAGCGGGCGCACCTCTTCCTGCGCTGGACGGTGCGCAGCGGCGACGTGGACCTCGGTCTCTGGCGCGGGCCGGGCTTCTCCTCCGCGCGCCTCCTCCTCCCGATGGACACCCACGTCCACCGGATCTCCCGCTACCTCGGCCTGACGGCCCGCCCGACGGCCGACCTCCGCGCCTCGCGGGAGGCGACCGGGTGGCTCTCGAAGGTCGACCCGGCCGACCCGGTGAGGTTCGACTGGTCTCTCTCCCGCCTCGGCATCCTCGCCGAGTGCGTGCGCGACCCGCGCCGTTCCCGGTGTGGCGACTGCGCCGTTCGCCCCGTCTGCCGCGCGGCCAGCCCTTCGGGACGGCCGCCTGTACGATCCCACGCGACAGGAGCCCTCCCCGCATGAACCTCTCGAAGAGCCGGATCTCCCTCATCGCCCTCGGGGCGATCGTTACGCTCGCCCTGGGCATCACCTACCGCGGAGCCCTCCGGAAGGGCTCGACGAAGGTCATCGAGCCGCCGCCCGCCGCCGCCGCGAAGCCCGGCCCGAGCCCCGTCACCCTGAAGGACGGCACGACGCGCGACCTGGCCGCCCCCTCCGGGAAGCTCCTCGTCGTCCACTTCTGGGCGACCTGGTGCGCCCCGTGCGAGGAAGAGCTGCCCGGCCTCCTCGCCTGGTGGAGAGGGGTGAGCTCCAACCCGCGGATCGAGCTCGTGGCCGTCTCGGTCGACGAGGAGTGGACGGTGGTCGACGGCTTCCTGGCGAAACGGAACGCGGGCGACCTCCCGACCGCCCTCGACCCGAAGAAGAGCGCCGCCTCGGCATTCGGAACGCAGAAGTTCCCGGAGACCTGGTTCCTCTCCCCGGACGGGGAGGTTCTCCTGCACCAGGTGGGCGCGCAGGACTGGACCTCGCCGGCCGCCCGATCGGTCCTGGACGCGCTGGCGGCGAAGGCCCTGTCCAGCCCCGCGGCCGGCTGACAGGCGGCAGGCGGAACCTTTTCGCCCCGGCTCCGTTACTCAGGGCGGGGAGACCGACATGAGGGAGCTCAGGTCCACAGCAAACGCCCTCTTCTGGTTCGCGCTGTTCGTTCTCGGCTACACGCTCGTCGTCCCCCCGCCGGTGGGCACCGGGCACGGCAGCCGGCCGAGGTTCCTGCGGATGGTGATCGAGGAGACCGGGACGCGGGGACACGGGGAGAGGGTGAGCATCACCGTTCCCTGGTTCCTCTTCCGCAGCGGCCTTCACGCCGTCTCGGCCGGGAAGCTGCAGCGCGAGGCGAACCTCCACTTCGACGACACCGTCGCCTCGGAGATCGTCCGGGAGATCTGGACGGAGCTCTCTGCCAAGCCCGACGGGACCGACGTCGTGAAGCTCCACGAAGGCACCGAGATGACGTTCCGCCGGGAGAAGGGCGAGATCCACCTGACGGTGAAGGAAGGGGTCGGCGAAGAGGACGGACCGCCTCGCGAGATCGTCACCATCCGGTTCCCCGCCCGCTACATGGAGGCCGCCGTCTCGGGTGACGAGGACCTCGACATCCGCGCCCTCTTCGAGGAGATGCGGGACGCCGCCCGCGGCGACGTCGTCGAGGTGACGAGCGACGACGCGCACGTGAGGATCGTCATCGACTGAAGCGTCCCGGGTGGGACCGAGCCCCTTTCGAGGGGAGGCGCCCTTCGGGCGCCGCGGGGAGGCTCGTGGCGAGCCTCCCCGATCCACTTCAGTCCATGTCGAACGGGTCCCGGTCCATGGCCGCGACGAGGCGGTCGAGGCGGAGGCGGCTCGGACCGAAGGCGATGCGGATCTCGCCGTTCTCGCAGCGGACTTCCCGCACCTCGAGCGAGAGCTCGGGCGGGAGGACCGTGGAGAGGTTGAGGACGACGACGCGGTCGTCGGGGTAGAAGAAGGCGAAGCCCGGCGGCTGGTGGGCGACGATCCTCCTGATGACCCAGGGCGGGATCGGCAGGAAGCCGAAGACCTTCAGCTCCTCCAGCGCGAACCCGAGCCAGCCGTCGCGGAAGCGGATCGAGGTGACCTTGCTCTTGAGCGGAAAGCGGAACCCCTTCTTCACCTTGATCGTCAGGCCCAGGACGCCGCCGTCGGCCTCGACGAGGATGCCGGAGACCTCCGGGACACGCTGCGTCGCCCGGTGGAGGAAGGTGTTGATGGTCTGCTCGTCGATGACGATGACGAGCCCCTCCCATCGCACGGAGAGGGACGGGACGTCGACGGTCGGCGGCCGGGTAGTCGGGTCGCTCATGCCGGGACGATCGTACCCGATCGGGGGCGCGCGGCCGGTCAGAGAACGTAGGCCAGCGCGAAGCCGACCTGCGCGGCCATCATCATCAGGTACATGTGCGTCCACGACGGGTGGTTCTCGGTGGCCCCGAGCTCGTCGGGGTTGCGGCGGAGAAGACTCACCGTGTAGAGCCCCCACGCCGACAGGAGGACGCCGAGCGCCGCGAGGAGCCAGGGGTTCCCGGTCAGGAGACGGTGCTCGGGGGCGAGCGGGTCGGGGAGGAATCCGAGCGGTATCAGGAGGATCCACGGAAGGACGAAGAAGGGCGACATGATCGCCACGGCCTTCCGGTTCCCGTGGAGGATCGGGAGCGTCTGGCAGCCACCGGCCCGATCCCCCGGAACGTCGGAGAAGTCCTTCGTGGAGGCGGCCCCGACGAGGAAGAGGAAGAAGAGAAAACCGATGACCCACGGCTCGAGGGCGAGGGCCGGGGCGACCATCGTCCAGCCCGCGACCTTCAGGAGCGCGCCGCGGGGGATGGCGATCGTGAGGTTGGCCCAGATGCCGAGGCGCTTCGTCCGCCCCCACGACGGCAGCGAGTAGACGAGCGTGAAGACGAGGCCGCCGAGGAAAAGGAAGAACGTCTGGTGTGCCGGGAGCGGCGCGAGGAGCCGGGCGGCGAGCCCCTCGCGGGGCGGTACGACGACGAACCAGACGGGGACCATCGCAAGGACGTAGAGGACCCAGGTGAGGACCCAGGTCTCCCGGATCCCGGCCTCGCCCGTGACGAGCGGCCGGTCGGGCTTGTTCACCCGATCGACCTCGAGGTCGGTGATCTGGTTCAGGGCGTTCGAGGCGGCATTCAGGAAGGACGCGCAGAGGGAGCCGAGCGCGATGGCGCCCACGACGGCCCAGGTGAGCCGGTGCTCCGGGTCGGGGTTGTGGATGCTCCCGAACGCGCAGACGGCCCCCGAGACGATGCCGAGGAGCGGCGGGAGGAGCGTGAAGGGGCGGGTGAGGCGGATCGCGGTGCGCGGGGTCATGAGTGCAGGAGCCGAGGCTACACCCTCGGTCCTGATATCCTTACGGGTCAGCCCCCCCGGCCGCAGAACGGCCTGGCGGGGGCGCTTTCGTGTCGGAACGTCCCGACCGGGCGGCTCCTGAAACGCGATCGCAAAGAGGGACCATGGCCTGCAAGTACGGCTCCCACCGCGTCCTCGAACCGAAGGGCGTACTCCCCCAGCCCGCGCTCCGCCTCGACAACGACTTCTCGAGGGTCGAGGAGAACGAGATCCTCGTCGACGTGAGCGCGCTGAACATCGACTCGGCGAGCTTCACCCAGATCGAGGAGGAGGCCGGGGGCGACTTGGCGAAGATCGAAGCGAAGATCCTCTCGATCGTCGCCGGGCGCGGGAAGATGCAGAACCCCGTCACCGGCTCGGGCGGGATGTTCATCGGGACGGTCGCGAAGATCGGCTCGGCGCTCGAAGGGCGGGACCTGAAGGCGGGCGACAGGATCGCGAGCCTCGTCTCCCTCAGCCTGACGCCGCTCCAGATCACGAAGATCCTGAAGATCCACCCCGAGATCGACCGCGTCGAGGTGGAGGCCCAGGCCGTCCTCTTCGAGAGCGGCATCTACGCGAAGCTCCCCGCCGACATGGACGAGGGGCTCGCGCTCGCGGCGCTCGACGTGGCGGGCGCGCCCGCGCAGGCCGCCAAGCTCGTGAAGCCGGGGCAGAGCGTTCTCATCCTCGGCGCGGGGGGCAAGAGCGGGATGCTCGTCGCCTGGGAGGCGATGAAGCGCGTCGGCCCCACGGGGCGCGTCGTCGGGAACGTCTACCTCCCGGAAGACGCCGAGGTCCTGCACTCCCTCGACCTCTGCCACGAGGTCGTCGTGGCCGACGCGACGAAGCCGGTGGCGCTGATGGACGCCGTCCTCGCCGCGAACGGCGGCGCCGAGTACGACGTCGTCTTCAACTGCGTGAACGTGCAGAACACCGAGATGAGCAGCATCCTGCCCTGCCGGCAGGAAGGGACCGTCTACTTCTTCAGCATGGCGACGCACTTCGGCAAGGCCGCGCTCGGCGCCGAGGGCGTCGGCAAGGACGTCACCATGATCGTCGGCAACGGCTACACGAAGGGGCACGCCGAGATCACGCTGGCCGAGCTGCGCGAGAACGCGAAGCTCCGCCGGCTCTTCGAAACCCGCTACGTCTGAGGACACAATGAGCGACAAAGTCATCATCACCTGCGCCGTCACCGGCGCCGAGACGACCCGGGAGTCGCAGCCCGCCCTCCCGATCACCCCCGAGGAGATCGCGCAGAGCGCCTTCGAGGCGTGGGAAGCAGGCGCCGCCGTCCTCCACCTCCACGTGCGGCACGACGACGGCTCGCCGACGCAGGACGTCGCCGTCTTCCGGAAGGCGATCGAGCTCGTGAGGTCGAAGTGCGACATCGTCGTCGAGTGCACGACAGGGGGCGCCGTCGGGATGACGCCCGAGGAGCGCCTCCAGCCCGTGACGCTCCGGCCCGAGATGGCGAGCCTCGACTGCGGGACGGTGAACTTCGGCGACGACTACATCGTCAACACGCTGCCGATCATGCGGCAGTTCGCGAAGGCGATGCGCGAGCACGGGGTCCGCCCGACGCTCGAGTGCTTCGACCTCGGGCACGTCTACGCGAGCCACATCCTCATCAAGGAGGGGCTCCTCGACGAGCCGTACCACTACGGCCTCGTCCTGAACGTCCCCGGCTCGGCGAAGTACGAGGTCGACGTCCTCGACTTCTTCGTGAGAAAGCTTCCCAGGGGGGCCCACTGGACCGTCATGGGGATCGGCGGCAAGGCGAACCTCGACGCCATCTACGGCGCCCTCGCCCTCGGCGGGAACATCCGCGTCGGCTTCGAGGACAACATCTATTACAGCAAGGGCCGGCTCGCGAAGAGCAACGCCGAGCTCGTCGAGCGCGCCGCCCGCATCGCGAAGGACTGCGGCCGGCCGATCGCCCGGCCCGAGGACGTCCGCGCGATGCTGAAGCTCCGGAAGGCCTGAGGCGACCATGAAGTACCCGACCGTCGACTTCCGCTCCATCCCGCTCTTCTCCGGCGTCACCGACGCCGAGTGGAACGACTGGACCTGGCACATGAAGAACGGGATCCGGGACATCGAGACGCTCGAGAAGGTCGTCGCCCTGACGGACCTCGAGCGGGACCAGATCCGGCAGTGCCTCGGCAAGTTCACGATGGAGATCACTCCCTACTACGCGGCGCTGATGGACCACGACGACCCGGAGTGCCCGGTGCGGATGCAGTCGGTGCCGCGGATCGCCGAGATGCACGACGACCCCTCGGACATGGCGGACCCGCTCCACGAGGACGTCGACAGCCCCGTCCCGGGCCTCACCCACCGCTACCCGGACCGCGTGCTCCTCCTCGTGACGAACATCTGCAGCATGAACTGCCGGCACTGCACGCGCCGCCGGCTCGTCGGCGACGAGGACGTCGACATGCCGGAGGACTACGTCTCCGCGGCCATCGAGTACATCCGGAACACGCCGACGGTCCGCGACGTCCTCCTCAGCGGCGGCGACCCGCTCGTCCTTCCGGACGACAGGCTCCGGTCGATCCTCCGGCGCCTCCGCGAGATCCCGCACGTGGAGATCATCCGGATCGGGACGCGGATGCCGGTCGTCCTGCCGCAGCGGATCACCGACGGGCTCGTGAACATGCTCAAGCAGTTCCACCCGGTCTGGGTGAACGTCCACTTCAACCACCCCAAGGAGATCACCGCCGAGGCGAAGGAGGCCTGCGAGAAGCTCGTGAACGCCGGCATCCCGCTCGGGAACCAGAGCGTCCTGCTGCGCGGGATCAACGACGACCCGGTCGTCATGAAGAAGCTCGTCCACAAGCTGATGACGATCCGGGTGCGGCCGTACTACATCTACCAGTGCGACCTCTCGCTCGGCATCAGCCACTTCCGGACGTCCGTCGCCAAGGGGATCGAGATCATCGAGTCGCTCCGCGGCCACACGACCGGCCTCGCCGTCCCGACGTTCGTCGTCGACGCGCCGGGGGGCGGCGGGAAGATCCCGGTCATGCCGAACTACCTCATCTCGATGGCCGAGGGGAAGGCGGTCCTGCGCAACTACGAGGGGGTCATCACGACCTACTCGTGGCCGCAGGGGCGCGGCCCCGCGAATGCCGCGAGGAAGGAGGAAGGGGACGACGCGAAGTACCGCGCGAAGGACGGCGTCGCGATGCTCCTCTCGGGCGACAAGCGCCGGATCGAGCCGAACGACCTGATCCGCCACAGGCGCAACGAAGACTGAGGACTCCATGACCGGTCTGGAGGGCGTCGCGGGAGGGGTCACGGCGGTGACCGGGTTCGAGAAGGGGTCGGGGAAGACCACCTTCCTGAACGCCCTCCTGCCCGTCGCCCGCAGGGCCGGCCCCGTGGCCGTCTTCAGCGTCGGGGTCGACGGCGGGCTGAAGGCCCGGAGCGGCACGGCGGCGCCGGAGATCCTCGTCGAGGAGGGAGACGTCGTCCTGACGACCGATTCCTTCGCGCGCAGCTCCTCGGCGCGGCTCGAGGTCCTCGAGACCCTGCCGGGCCGGTCCGTCCTGGGCCGGCTCCTGCTGGGCCGGGCGGTGCGGCGGGGCGGCGTGACGCTCGTGGGCCCCGAGAACCTCGCCGCCCTCTCGGGTGCGGTGGACCTCGTCCGCGAGGAGAGATGGGCCGCGTCGTCGATCGTGGACGGCGCCGCCGACCGCGTGACGCAGCTCGGCGCGCTCGGGGACGTCGGGTTCGTCTACACCGTCCGCGTCGACCGGGCGAACCTTCTACGCGTCGCCGGGCGCCTGCGCGCGCTCGTCGCGCTCTCGGAGCTGCCCGTCGTCCCCGACCCGCCGGAGGGCGTGCTGCGCCTGGATGGGCCCCTCACCGACGCGGTTCGGCAGGGACTGCCCGCGAGCGTCGTCACTCTGTCTCTCGAGGACTTCACGAAGGTGTTCCTTCCCGCCGGAGAGCTGCTCCGGCTCCTGGCGCGGATTTCGTGCAGCGTGAGGCGGGGCTTCCGGCTCCTCGGCGTTGTCCCCTCGCTGCGGGACGTCGGGCCGGAGGAGCTCTGCCGGGAGGTGGGTCCTGCAGTCGCCGCCCGGCTCCTTCCGAACCCGTACGAGGTGGCGGCGTGACTCGGGGGGTCTGGACGTACGCGGGCGCGGACGCGCTCTGGCGACGCTTCCAGCCCCTGACCCCGTTCGGCCGGGACGCAAAGGCACGGATGGTTCCGATCACCGGGCGGGCTGCGCTGGAAGAACGCTACGACCTCACCGACGCGGCCCTCGCTCTCCTCGGGACGCTCGACACCGACCGTGTGACGCTCGACCGGATTCACCATCACCTGCGGCGCCTGCCCCGATTTCCCGAGGCGCGGCAGGAGGTCTTCGACGAGGTCGAGGTCTTTCAGCTCAAGAAGTTCCTGTTCAACCACCGGAGCCTCCTCTCGCTCCTGCCGGAGACGCTCGGGCAGCGGTTCGGGCTGAGGGAGATACCGGGCGGTCTCGTCGAGCTCCTCGGCGCGGGCCGCCAGGGGGACGAGTCGTTCTACGTCGCGGACGCGTACGACCCGGAGCTCGCCGAAGTCCGCCGCGCGCTCCGGGAGGCCGACGCGGCGTCTTCGTGCCTGCGCGAGGAATACGAGCGGGCGCTCCTCGAGCGCTGGGGCTTCGCCTTCGAGGGGCGCGCGTTCCTCCTCGTGCCCCGGGAACGGATCGACGACGCCTCGGCCGCCGCGGCGCTCCTCGAGGTCGAACCGTGGGACGCGGACCGGCTCTGCGTCCGCCCGCGCGCCGGCGCCCCGTCGCTCTGCCTCGCCGAGGAGACCTCCGCGCTCCTGTCGCGCGAGCGCTCGCTCGAGGCGCGCGTTCTCGAGGCGCTCTCCGCGCCGCTGAGCGCTGCCCTTCCGTTCTTCCTCGAGCAGGCCCGGGCCGTCGAGGCGTTCGACCTCGCGCTCGCGGGGGCCCGCCTCGCGCGGGAGGCGGGGCTCACCCGCCCGGTCCTTCACTACGGGGAAATCGTCATCGAACGCGGCCGGCATCTCCCGACGGAAACGCTATGCGGGAGCCTCGGGACGCCGTACGCGCCGCTCGACGCCACGTTCGACGGCGGCCCGACGGTGATCTTCGGATCGAACATGGGCGGGAAGACGGTCGTCCTGAAGACGCTCGCCTTCCTCCAGCTCGTGGCGCAGGCGGGGCTCTTCGTCCCCGCCGCCCGCTTCGCGACGCGCGTCTTCCGCCACCTGCACTACGTGGGAGAAGGACGGGAGCGCGAGGAGGGGCGGGGGCTCTCCGGGTTCGGCTTCGAGATCCGCCAGTTCAACGAGGCGCACGCCGATTTCGGCGGTGAGACGCTCGCCCTCTTCGACGAGTTCGCCCGGACGACGAGCTCGGGAGAGGCCGAGGCGCTGCTGTCGGCGATCCTCGAGGAGCTCGCCGGGAAACCCCGCGTCGTCGCGCTCTTCTCGACCCACTTCCGCGGAGTACGCCGCTTGCCGGGCGTCCGCTACTTCCGGATGGGCGGGCTAGACCGGACGCGCCTCGACCTTGCGGTGCCCGGCGGCACGGGCGACGCGGACCTTGCCGCCCGCATCCGGCACATCGACCGGCAGATGCGCTACTGCCTCGAGCCCGACGCCCCGGGCGAGCGGCGCTCCGACGCCGTCACCGTCGCGGCGCTCCTGGGCCTCTCCCCGGCTCTCGCGCGGCGGGCCGGGGACTTCCTGAAGCAAGAGAACTGACCCGAGGAGGACCCATGGAGAAGAGGCTCCACCTGCCGCCGGAACGGATCGACCGCGCCCGCGAGCTCGCGAAGCGGATCGTCGCGCCGGTTCAGGAGTTCATCGAGGCGCACACGACCGTCACGGTCGAGAGAGCCACGCTGCGGCTCGCCGGAGCCGACGGCGCCGACGCCGACGGCGTGCCCGTGCCCAACCTCGTCGTCGACCAGCTGCGGGACCGCCTCGAGGAAGGGGCGCTGAAGTACTGGGTGAATGCCCTCCTCCGCACGGGCGAGGGAGTGGCGGGGCTCAACCGGCGCGTCGCCGACGGTCTGCGCGTCTCCGACCTCCCGCTCGCCGACCCCATCGCCCTGGAGGGGAAGGCCGCCGAGCTCGTCTCCGCCTGCACGATGCGCGTCCGCGGGAATCGCACCCTCCGCGAGGAACGCCTCGGGCGGTACGCCGGGAAGAACCACTCCCCGCTCCTCTACGTGATCGTGGCGACCGGGAACATCCACGAGGACGTGAAGCAGGCGCGCGCCGCGGCCGAGCAGGGGGCCGACGTCGTCGCCGTCATCCGGACGACCGCGCAGTCGCTCCTCGACTACGTCCCGTACGGCGCGACGACCGAGGGCTTCGGCGGCACCTACGCCACGCAGGAGAACTTCCGGATCATGCGGGCCGCGCTCGACGAGGTCGTCGAGAAAGAGGGGCGCTACGTCTACCTGACGAACTACGCGTCCGGCCTCTGCATGCCCGAGATCGCGGCCATGGGGGCGCTCGAGCGCCTCGACATGATGCTGAACGACTCGATGTACGGGATTCTCTTCCGCGACATCAACATGTACCGGACGTTCGTCGACCAGAAGTTCAGCCGGATGATCAACGCCTGGGCCGGCGTGATCATCAACACGGGCGAGGACAACTACCTGACGACGTCCGACGCGGTGGAGAAGGCCTACACCGTTCTCGCGAGCCAGTTCCTCAACGAGCGCTTCGCGTTCGCCGCGGGCCTTCAGCCCTGGCAGATGGGGCTCGGGCACGCGTTCGAGATGGACCCGACGATCCGGAACGGCTTCCTGATGGAGCTCTCCCAGGCCCTCATGGCGCGGGAGATCTTCCCCGAGGCCCCGCTGAAGTACATGCCGCCGACGAAGTTCATGACGGGCGACATCTTCCGGGGAGTCGTCCAGAACGCCCTCTTCAACTTCGTCTCGCAGATGACCGGCCAGGGGATCCACCTCCTCGGGATGCTGACGGAGGCGATCCACACGCCCTTCATGCAGGACCGCTTTCTCGCGCTCGAGAACGCGAAGTACGTCATGAACAACATGGCAGACCTCGGGGACGAGGTGACCTTCCGCCACGACGGGATCATCGTGCGCCGCGCGCAGGCCGTCCTCGAAGAATCGATCGCTTTCCTCGAGAAGATCGACGCGACGGGCCTGATGCCCGCGATCGAGCAGGGGCTCTTCGCCGACATCAAGCGGCCGCGCGACATGGGGAAGGGGCTCGAGGGCCTGCGGAAGAAAGCCGAGAACTACTGGAACCCCTTCGAGACGCACCTCCAGCGGGAGCTGGGGCTCTGAGGCCGCGATGACCACCATCATTCGACCTTACGGCGACACCCTGGACGACGGCGCCGTCCAGCTCTCCTTCACGCTCCCCGTCCCCTTCGGTCCCCGCGGCCGCGAGGCGGCACGCCTGTTCGTCGAGAAGCTCGGCTTCCGCCACGCCGAGATCGTCCACGCCGCTCCCCTCTCCGAGGGCTTCAGCTTCTACGTCGCCTATGGGCGGACGGAGACGTCGATCGACGTCGACACGATCCACGTCGAGGAGGCGACGGGCGAGAAGCTCTACTCGATGAACGAGGCGTGCGCGGCGATCCGCGCCCGCCTGGGCCGCAAGCTCGTCGTCGTCGGCGCGTGCACCGGCTTCGACGCGCACACGGTGGGAATCGACGCGATCATGAACATGAAGGGCTACAACCACCACTACGGCCTGGAGCGCTACCAGGAAGTGGAGGCCCACAACCTCGGCGCGCAGGTGCCGAACGAGAAGCTCATCGACTACGCCGTGAAGGTGAACGCGGACGCGATCCTCGTGAGCCAGATCGTCACCCAGAAGGACGTCCACATCCGCAACCTCACAGAGCTCATCGAGCTCCTCGAGGCGCGCGGCCTCCGCGAGCGCTTCGTCGTCTGCGCCGGCGGCTCCCGCATCAGCAACAAGCTCGCCGTCGAGCTCGGCTACGACGCCGGCTTCGGCCAGGGCACCTACGCCGAGCACGTCGCCACCTTCCTCATCGAGAAGCTCGGGGTCAGGTCTTGATTTTCTAATCTACGGAGCCCTTCGCCCGGTAGGGAGCGGACGACGCCGCGGTCTCGAGGACGAGAAGGACGAGAAGGACGAGAAGGACGAGAGAGAAGAGGGAGAGTTCAGCTCACCTCACCGTGCCGCACGAGTCGCGGACGGGAGGGATGTCCCGCGGCGCCTTCTCCGCTCCCGCGACCCGCATCGGGCGGGCTGCGCGGGCCGCCGGCGCGGCCGCGAACTCCTCGCTGCGCTCGTCAAACAGCGCGGCCGCTTTCTCCGGCGGCCTGCTCGCCCGCCCGTGCGGGTCCCCGCGGGTGCTCGAACGGCGCTCGCGGGACATCCCTCCCGCCCGCTCAGCCATCCGATGAGTCAGAACAGAGAGAGAGCCCGGGCCAGAGGCCTGGCGTCGCTCCCCTGCAGATATCGAAGCTCGCCGGCCGCGGGTGGGGTGGGACGTCTCGCGAGCCGCCCCTGAGCACGGCCGGGGACCCGCTCGAGTTCGCGAGGACCGGGCGGGGATCAGGCCCGCGCGCGTGTCTGAGCGAAGCGAGTTCGCGCGGGCCCCCCGCCCGGCCGCAGCGGATTCGGAAGCGGGTCGGCCGCGCGGAACAGGCGGCCGCGAGACGCCCCACCCCGCCCGCGGCTCCCCGCGGAATCGACGTGATCTCTCGGCCGGGGCCCCCGGGGTTCCTGATGGGTCAGCCCCGGAACTTCTGCTCCACGGCGTGCGCGCAGAGTGTAGTTACGCACCGACCTTCGGCCGGTAGCGAGGGACGAAACGGGGCACGATTCCGCCTGGAGCCGGCGTTGAGGTCGTTCGTTCAATGGTGCGCGAA
>Ga0209573_1002225_pt1 | contig 25834 bp, 25 predicted proteins | sample TNRBio252014_DNA_FD_185870 | JGI IMG/M metagenome (GOLD analysis project Ga0209573, IMG submission 185870) | Wastewater treatment Type I Accumulibacter community from EBPR Bioreactor in Madison, WI, USA - TNR Reactor_6/25/2014_ DNA (SPAdes)... | ecosystem: Engineered > Bioreactor > EBPR >... | reverse complement strand
CGCGAATTGGGTCCCTCAAAACCGGCGCGCCATTGTTCAGCCACATTCGCGCAATTCGCGAAATTCGCGGCCAGCATCCGGGGCCGACGACTCGCCCGTGCACACGGTCGTCGCGGGCCGATGTGACTCACAGGATGGCTGTTGTAGAATCCGCGATCGGCTAAACGTCATTGGAATCCATACACGGAGACGGGTATGCTGCGTGTCGGTCTGATCCAGATGGTATGCGAGAAGGGCGCAATCGAGGACAACCTGCGCGAAATCGTCCGGCGGGTGGATGAGGCCGCGGCGTATGCAGTGGACCTTCTCGCGTTTCCAGAGATGTCGCTGACCGGATACGTCGACCCGGCGCGGATGCCGCTAGCCATCCTCGATCTCGAGGGTGATGAGGTGCGTCGACTGTTGATGCAGACCGCGCACTCGCCGGCCCAGATCCTTGTCGGCCTGATCGAGCGCAATCCCGATGGAAAACCCTTCATCACACAGATCTTAATCCAACGCGGAAAACTTCTGGGCCTCTATCGCAAGGTGACGATCGTCGACGATGAGGTCGCGTGGTTCGCTCCGGGGGCCGGCGACGTGCTTGTCGCGGCCAGCGGCGCGCACACTGTCGGGGTCGCGATCTGCGCCGATATCCACAACGAGCAGGTGTTTGCGGATTGTCGGCGCCTGGGCGCCGAGCTCGTCGTCGAGGTCGCGGCGCCGGGGCTTTACGGCGAACAAGCGCTGCGCAACTGGCAGAGCGGCTACACCTGGTGGGAGGGTGAGTGCCGCACCTGGCTCGGCCGTTACGCTCAGGCTCACAGGCTCTGGGTGGCTGTCGCGACTCAGGCGGGCCGCACCTGTGACGAGGATTTCCCGGGCGGCGGTTATGTGTTCGACCCGACCGGCGCGCGACTTTTCACCACAGGCACCTGGGCCTCGGGCGCAGCCTACCTCGAGCTGGATTTCGAAGCCAACGAGGTCCGCGATCTAGCAGTGCCGAATGTATGAACGGCTCCGCCTATGAGGCTCCTGGTTCAGCAATGCCCGTTGCGGGCATCTGACCTAGGCCGCTCAACATGGCCGCCCCGGTGCGGATGCCGAGGAAGAAGCGCTCGACCTCGATGTTCTCGTTCGGCGCGTGGTTAGCCTCGTCGGCGTTCGCATAGGGCACGGTGAAATCCGGCAGGCCGAGCAGGTCGGTAAAGACGTAATTGGGAAGGCTCCCGCCCATGGCCGGCATCAGCAGCGGCTCCACACCCTGCGCCGCCCGGATAGCCTGTCGCAGCGGCCCGGTGTAGGGCGAGTCCATTGGGGTCTTCGAGGGATCCATCCCGCCTTGCCAGACGACCTCGACCTCCGGGGCGTGGCGCCTGACGTGGGCGACCACCCTGGCGAAGATGTCGTCCATGCGCTGGTCGGCCACCAGGCGAATGTCGCACTTGGCGCTGGCCTCATGCGGCAACACGGTCTTTGAGCCTGATCCGCCGTACCCTCCGTGCAGGCCGTTGATCGTCAAGGTGGGCCAACACGATAGCCGCTCAAAATACGGTCGTTCGATCGGCGCATCAAAACGCGTCAACCCGAGGCTTTCGCGGATGGCGGCGCCATCGAGTGGCAGGCGGTCGAGGGCTTCGCGCTCGATCGGGCTGAGCGGCCGCACGTGGTCGTAGAACCCGTCGATGGTGATGTGCCCCTGGTCGTTCTTCATGGTGGCCAGCAAATGCACAAGGGTCCACAGCGGGTTAGGGGCCACTCCGCCATAGTTGCCGGAGTGCAGATCGCGGTTGGCGCCGCGGGCGCGCAACTCGAAACTGATCACGCCGCGCACGCCGAATTCGATCGTCGGTCGGCCGTCCTCTGAGATCGGCCCATCGGATGTGATGACGAGATCGGCGTTGAGTTTCTCGCGATGTGCTCTGACGAAGTCCGCGAGGTGTGGGCTGCCGATCTCCTCCTCGCCCTCCAGCAGCACGATCACGTTGCAGGGCAGTTGACCATGAACCTCGAGCAGCGACTCGAGGGCCAGCAACTGCGCGGCGTGCTGGCCCTTGTTGTCGCCGGCGCCGCGGGCGTAGATTCGGTCATTGCGGATCGTTGGCTCGAACGGCGGGGTCGTCCAGGCCTCCAGCGGTTCGGGTGGCTGCACGTCATAGTGGCCGTAGAGGATCACGGTCGGCGTGCCGGGCCGGCCGAGGCGTCGGCCGAGGATCATGGGCCACCCGGGTTCACGCGCGCCGTCGGCGTTGACCTTCGCCGATGCGACCGGCAACAGCTCGGCCCTCAGCCCGAGGCGGGTCAGCCAGGCGAGCAGGTGGTCGGCCACCGCCTGCATGCCGATGCCCTGCGTGCTGATGCTCGGCATCCGCAGATAGTCGGTCAGGCGCTCGAGATACGCGTCGCGATTGCGTTGGATGTGGTCGAAGACGGGGTGCAGGTAGGCTTCGAGCTGAGACATGAGCGAAGGCGCCTGCCTTACAAAATCGGCGGCGTGATGATCGAGATGTACACGGCCTCGCGCTTCCCGATCGCACGGATCTCGCGCACATTGACGCCGTGAAAGTAGATGCTGTCGCCCTTGTCGAGTTCGTACACCTGATCGGCCAACTGCACCTGCATTCGGCCCTCCATCACAAAGAGGCATTCCTCAGAATCGCCGGTCGGCGTGCGCGCGATGTTGCCGGCTGAAGGCTGCACGCGCCCAAGGAAGACCTCCAGTCGATTTCGAAGGTTGGGCACCAGCAGTTCACAGGTGAGATTGCCTGGCGGGAAGGTGATCTGCACCCGGTTGTCGTGTCGCACCACAGGGTTGTCGCCGTTTCGCTGCGAAAAGTAGAACAGCGGCACCTCGAGCGCTTCGGCCAGACGATGCAGGGATTGAAGCGATGGGTTGTTCTGGTTGCGCTCCACCAGGCTCAAGAAGCTCGCCGTCAAACCGGTGCGGCCGGCCAGATCCTTCAGGCTCAGGCCCAGTTCCTTCCGACGTTGCCGGACACGCTGCCCAAACGGCGGTGTGGTCGGTGCGGGGGGCGGCGGGGTAGCAGGTTGGGTTGTGCGCTTTGCGGTCACCCGTGGAGTGTAACACCAGCCTCGCGCCAGCGTCAAACCTCAAGGCAGCTGTTTGAGTATCGCTCAAAATCGTCAAGTTATGCTTGACATGCCCAACTGTGCCATGCTACTCTCTTCATACATCCGGCACGCGTTGCGTCTGGTCCGCCCGTCTCTGACAAACTCGATACCTCTCGCGGGAGCGCCAATGAGCATCGATATCGAAGCCCACCTTGAGCTATTCCGAGACATGACCCTGATCCGCACGTTTGAGCTCAGTCTGGAGCGCGAGTTCAAAAAAGGGGCGGTCCCAGGTATGTTGCACATCGGCGTCGGGCAGGAGGCGACCCAGGCGGCCTTGGCCGCGCACCTGCAGGCCAGTGACGCCTTTTTCCCGGATCATCGCTGCCACGGCCTGAACGCGTTGGCGGAGGAGAAACACGCCGGGACGGGCCGACGCATCATGGCCGAACTCTTTGGGCGGGCCACCGGCGTGAGCAGTGGCAAGGGCGGAAGCCTGCACTCAGCCAACCCCGCGGTCGGCAATTTCGGCGACAACGCTATCGAAGGCTCGTACATGGTGACGGTGCTGGGCGTGGCCCTGGCCTGGAAGATGCGCGGCGAGAGGCGCGTGGCCTGCTGTGTGATCGGCGACGGCACGGTCGGGCGCGGCGAGTTCCACGAGAGTCTGAACATGGCCAAGATCTGGCAACTGCCGGTTCTTTACGCCTGCGTGAACAACGGCTACGCGATCTCGACCCCGGTGGCGGCTTCACATGCCAGCGGCGACATCGTTGACCTCGCGCGCGGGTACGGCTTTCCGTGTGTTCAGGTGGACGGCAACGACATCGAGGCGGCCTACGCCGCCGTGCAGGCGGCCGTCGATCACATTCGTGCCGGCAATGGCCCGTACTTCCTTGAGTTCAAGACCTGGCGCTGGCAGGGGATCTTCTCGGGCGAGTTCCGACCGGCCGACGAGGTTCGCTACTGGAAGGAGGAGCGCGACCCGCTCAAGCTCGCCCGGCAGGCGCTCGTCACACGCGGTGTGGCGGCCGCCGATCTTGACGCGATCGACGCCGAGGTCAAGGCCGAGATCGAAGCGTGGATCCAATTCTCCAAAGACAGCCCGATGCCCGACCCGGCCAAGGCCGTGGCCGACGTCTATGTGGGCTGGGAGGTCGAACCCCGATGACCGCAAGCGCAACTCCCCGCATCCGCACGTACGTGCAGGCGCTCAACGAAGCGCTCGACCTGGCGATGGACCGCGACCCGAGCGTCTTCCTCCTGGGCGAAGACATCGGCCAGATGGGCGGCGACTTCGGCGTGACCCGCGGCCTGTACAACAAGTTCGGCGCCGAACGCGTGCGCGACACGCCCCTCTCCGAGGCCGCGATCGTCGGCATCTGCGTCGGGTCGGCCATGGTCGGGATGCGACCCGTCGCCGAGATCATGTTCGCTGACTTCCTGGGCGAGTGTTACGACCAGATCGTCAACAACGCCGCCAAGATGCACTACATGTTCGACGGCCAGTTCAAGGCCCCTCTGGTCGTGCGCACGGCGGCCGGCGGCGGATTTGGCGGCGGGCCCCATCACTCGCAGTCGCCGGAGGGCTGGTTCCTCAACGTGCCCGGGCTGGTGATCGTGGCCCCGGCGACGCCCGCCGACGCCAAGGGCCTGCTGGCCGCCTCGATCGAGAACGACAACCCCGTGCTCTTCCTTGAACACAAGGGTCTGTATCGCCTCAAGGGCGACGTGCCCGAGGGCTACTACACCACGCCGCTGCGTCAGGCGGCGGTCCGCCGCGAAGGTCGTGACGTGACCATCGTCACCGCCATGAAGCTGGTGCAGGATGCGCTCGCCGCCGCGGACGTGTTGGCGCAGGAAGGCATCGAGGCCGAGGTGGTCGACCTGCGGACGCTGCGCCCATACGACGCCGACACCGTCGTCGCGTCCGTGCGCAAGACGGGCCGCGCCGTCGTCGCCACCGAGGCGCCCAAGCTAGGCGGGCTCGCGGCCGAGTTGAGCGCCACGATCGCCGAGGAGTGCTTCAAGGACCTGAAGGCGCCGGTGTTGCGCGTGGCCGGTCTGGACACACCGATCCCGTTCTCGTTGCCGCTCGAGAAGCTGATCTTGCCCGGCAAGGACGATATCGTGGCCGGCGTCCGACGGGTGCTCGCGGCGCGCGCCTAGACTATCGCGCCGACAACGGGTGCTCAACCGGTCGGTGGCTTCGCCCCGACCGGTTGAGCACCCGTTGTCGGCCCTTTACCCGAGAGGAGACCTTATGGCCGAGAACGTCATCCTGCCCAAGTGGGGCCTCACGATGGAAGAAGGCACGGTCACGGTCTGGCACAAACAGGAGGGCGATGCCGTCGCGCTCGATGAGGTGATCGCCGAGGTCGAAACCGACAAGGTCAACAACGAGCTCGCGGCTCCGGCAGCGGGGATCCTGGCCAAAATCGTCGTGCCCGTCGGCGAGACGGTGCCCGTCGGCGCGACTTTGGCCGTTATCGCGGCGGATGCCGCAGAGGCGGCCGCCCTGCGCGGCGCCTGATCACCGTGGCCACCGAGACCACGCACCGCAGCCTGCCCGTTCGCGAGACCCGCGCGCTCGGCCGTGTCCGGCGCGTGATGGCCCAAACCATGCGCGAGACGGTGCAACGCGCCGCGCTCAGCCAGGTCACACGGTTCATGGACCTGACTGCTGTGCAGGCCGCCCGGGCCGCGGCCGGTGAGACGCGGCCGTCGTTGAACGTCTATCTGATGGCCGCCGTCGCGCGGACGCTGCGCGATCATCCGCTGCTCAACGCCGAGCTCGTCGATGACAAGATCGTGGTCTTCGACGCCGTCAACCTCGGGTTGGCGATCGCCGTGCCCGATGGGCTTGTGGTCGCCGTGATCCGCGACGCCGATCGAAAGACCTTGTTCGAACTGGCCAGCGCGTCGGCCGACCTGGCAGCGCGCGCCCGCGCGGGCAAGCTGGGTCTGGCCGATATCGAGGGCGGCACCTTCACGCTCAGCAACCTGGGGATGTTCGGCGTCGACGGCGGGTTCCCTTTGCCGCGGCCACCGGAGAGCGCGATCTTGCTGGTTGGGCGAATGCGACCCGAGCTCGCCCTGGTCGAGGGCGTGCCGGTCGAGCGGCCGACCGCGTTGTTCAGCCTGACCTTTGACCATCGCTTTATCGACGGCGCAACCGCTGCGGCTTTTCTCCAGGATCTTCAGAAGGGTCTATCCAGTACGGAAGGCTGGGGATCGCCATGAACAACGCATGCACGTTTTCGTTCGGCGGGCAGACGATGTTGATCAGTGGCGCGTCGCGTGGGATCGGCGCGGCAACGGCGCGCATGGTCGCCGCCGCCGGGGCTCGCGTGGTCGTCAACTACCGCGAAGACCGCGCCGGCGCTGAGCAGGTCGGCCGCGACATCGAAGCCGGCGGCGGTCAGGCCCTTGTGCTGCAGGGCGACGTCGGATCGGTGGAAGACGTCGTCCGCCTGATCGATACGGTCCTCTCGACCTGGGGTCCGATCACGGCCCTGGTGCATAACGCCTCGGCGCTCGATCGCTCAAGCTTCCTGGATGTGACGCTCGACCAGGTCGACCTGATGCTCAACGCGAACGTGCGTGGGCCGTTTCTGATGAGCCAGCTGGTCGCGCGTCGGATGATCGCCGACGGGGTGCGCGGCAGCATCATCCACATCAGCTCGATCCTGGCGCGGCAGACGATCCCTAATCGGACGTTGTATGCTTCGACCAAAGGCGCCATCGAGTCGCTGACCAAAGCCATGGCCCTCGATCTGGCGCCGCATGGCATCCGGGTCAATGCGATCGCGCCCGGGTTGATCTACACCGAGGCCCTCAAAGCCGGCATGGCCGCGATCGGCGAGGAACACTTCGCCAAAGTCATACCGTTCAAACGGTTCGGGTCCCCGGAGGAGATCGCCAGTGTGGTGGCGTTTCTGGCGTCGGATGCCGCCAGCTATATCACGGGCGCGCTCATCGGTGTGGACGGCGGTTTGGGCGTCTTGGAGGCGGGACCACGATGATCAGTATCAATCGCGAAGCGATGCGGGTGGTTCGTAAAGTGCTCGATGCGCCCGAACGTCTGGGGGTGCGCGTCGTGACACTCGAAAACGGCTCGACCCTGATCGACATGGGCCAGCAGGCGCCGGGCGGTTGGGCTGCCGCCCGGTACTACACCCAGATCACGCTCGGCGGGTTGGCCCGCGTCAGTTACGAGCCGTTCCCAGTGGCGGGCCGGATGCTTTCGGCGATCCGCGTGATGATCGACCATCCGCTCGAGGCCTGTGTCGCCTCGCAGATCGCGGGCTGGCGACTGGAGGGCTCGCGCGCGGGGGCCCCGATCCTGGCCGGGCCGGGCCGCGCGCTCAACCGCGCCAACCCCGACCACTACCTCGACCTGACCTCGTACCGCGACGACTACCACGAAGTTGTGGTGGCCATCCAGACGGCCGACCCTGTCACGGCCGATACCGCTGACGTGATCGCGGCCGCCTGTCGGGTCAGGCCGCAAGACGTCTACATCCTGGTGGCCCCCAACTCGAGCCTGGTGTGCGGCGTCCAGGTGGCGGCGCGCATCGTCGAGCAGGCGCTGCACCGCCTGGCCGAGGAAGGCCTGGACCTGAACGTCGTCAAGCACGCGAACGGGGTGGGGGTCATCCCGCCGCTCATCGCCGACGAGGTCGTGGCGATGGGGCGGATCAATGACACGCTCCTGTATGGCGGCATCGCGACCCTGTACGTCGACACGACCGACGAGGCCGCTGCGACCGTCGTCGAGAAGGTCGTGTCGGTTGCGTCGCGCGCCTATGGCCGCCCGTTCGTCGAGATCTATGAAGAAGCGGGGCGGGATTTCTACAACATCCCGCTCGACCTGCATTCGCCGGCCGTGCTCCATCTCAACAACATCCGCACGGGGCGCACGTTCAGCGCCGGCGTGATCAATGAGGCGGTGCTCAAGCGGTCATTCTTCGGCGAGTAATCTGGAACATCGGATGGATGGGGGGGTAGCGTGGGTGGGGGCAAGGCCCTCGGCTCACGCGACCACCCCATCCATCGGCTCATGAGTCAGGAGGATCGATGGCCACACAACCCCGCTTTGCACTCTACATGCAGGACAAGCACTCGTTGCGGCATGAACTGGAGATGGCCGAGTACGCCGAATCGCGCGGGTTCAGCGAGATCTGGCAGGCCGATACGCGGCTGGCGCGCGATTGTGTGGTGTTGATGTCCGCGTTCCTGACGCGCACCAAAAAGCTGCGACTGGGCAGCGGCGTCCTCCCGATCTGGACCCGCAACCCGGCCGTCATCGCGGCCACCTGGAGCACGATGTGGGAGTTGGGCCATCAGATCAGCGGCGACCCGGATGAGCGCTCGCGCGTGATGCTCGGGCTGGGCGCCTGGTGGGAGCCGATCGCGGGGCGCGTGGGTGTGAAGCGCGAGCGGCCGCTGCAGGCCATGCGTGAGCATATCGAGGCCATCCGCCGGCTGTTCAGCATGGAAGAAGTCACGTACCAAGGTGAGTTCGTCAAGCTCGATCGCGTGAAGCTCGACGTCGTCTTCGCCGATACGCGCCCGCGCGACATCCCGCTCTACATCGGCGCCACAGGCGACAAGATGCTCGAGATGGCCGGCGAGATCTGCGACGGCGTCGTGCTCAACTACGTGGTCTCGGTCGATTACATCAAACACGCCGTCGAACTCGTCGCCAGGGGCGCCGCGAAAGCCGGCAAGACGCTCGACCAGGTCGATCGGCCCGAGCTGCTGGTCTGTTCGCTGAGTGACGAGGACCCGGCCGCGGCCATGTTCGAGGCCAAGAAACTGGTGGCCTACTACCTGGCCACCGAGCCGCACATCATGAAGGCCAGCGGCGTGCCCGAGGACCTGATCGCCAAAGTTCAGGCCGTGATGGGCTGGCCGGCGACCGAGGCCGAGTACCTGGCGGCGGCGCGCGTCATCCCCGACGACGTGCCCCGCGCGCTGATGGCCGTCGGCACCAGCGAGGAATGCGTGGCCAAGGTCAAAGAGTACATCGCGGCGGGCGTCACCTGCCCGATCCTGTATCCGATGATGGACGACATCAAGCCCGTCGTCGATGCGTTCGCCGACGCGTTCGCACTTGGGTAACGATTTGGCGAAAATCGCATCGAGCGGGGCGGCAAAGCCGCCCCGCTCGATGCGATTTTCGCCAAGGATCAAGTATGTACGACCTGGTCATCCGCGGCGGGATGTTGGTGACGCGCGCTGAGGCGTTTCGGGCCGACGTCGCCGTGCAGGGCGAACGCATCGCCGCCATCGGGCGGGGGCTCTCGGGCCGCCAGACGGTCGACGCGGGCGGACTGCTGGTGCTGCCCGGGGCCGTCGACCCGCACGTGCATCTGGCGATGGACGCGGGCGTGACCACGACCAGCGACGACTGGACCACGGGCACCATCGCCGCGGCCTGCGGCGGGACCACCACGGTCATCGACTTCATCGAGCCCGACCTCGACGGGCCGCTCCGGCCCGCGCTCGCGGCGCGCCGGGCCGAGGGCGAGGCCGGCGCCGTGATCGACTTCGGTCTACACATGACCCTGCGGAGCGCGGCGCCCAACGTCCTGGCGGAGGTGCCGGACGCCCACGCTGCCGGCTGTGCGTCGTTCAAGACCTACCTGACCTACGACGGGTTTCGCCTCGACGACGTCGCGTTCCTGCAGACGTTGAAGGCGGTTGCCCGTGTCGACGGGCTGGCGCTGGTGCACGCCGAGAACCATGCGGCCATCGAAGCGCTGCGCGCCGAAGCCCTGGCTCAAGGCCATACGGCGCCGACGTATCACGCGAGCACGCGCCCTGTATCGACCGAGGCAGAGGCGATCGAACGCGCGATCACGCTCGCGGGCATCGCGGGCGCGCGCCTGTACGTCGTGCATGTGTCGACCGATCTGGGCGCCGCGGCCGTTGCGCGCGCCCGCGCGCGTGGTCAGGCCGTGGTCGGCGAGACCTGCCCGCAATACCTGCTGCTGACCGATGCCGAGCTGGATCGACCCGGCTTCGACGGCGCCCGGTTCGTGTGTTCACCGCCGCTCCGGCCGGCCGACCACCCGCCGCTCCTCTGGCGCCAGCTCGCGCGCGATGCGCTCTCGACGGTGGGCACCGATCATTGCGCCTTCTTCTTCGAAGGCCAGAAGACCCTGGGCCGCGATGATTTCACGGCGATCCCAAACGGTTTGCCCGGCATCGAGGCGCGTCTGGCGCTGCTCTATACCTACGGCGTGCGCGCCGGGCGTCTCTCGCTGCAACGCTGGGTGGATGTCTGTTGCGTCGCGCCGGCCCGCGTGTTCGGGCTGTATCCCCGCAAGGGCTCGTTGATGCCGGGCGCCGACGCCGATATTGTGCTCTTCGATCCGGAACGCGCGGTCACGCTCGACCGGAGTGTTCTTCACGAGAGAACCGACTATACGCCGTACGCTGGGATGGTCGTGCAAGGTTATCCGGTCGCGACGGTGGCGCGTGGCCAGGTGATCGTCCGCGAGGGTGTCTTTCTGGGAACACAAGGCCACGGCCGATTCATCGCCCGGCCTATCTAGGTGGAGTGCCAGCATGTTGATCCTGCCCGATTTCCTGATCGCGACGGCCGGCGAGACCCCGCTGCGGGGCTGGGGCGTGCGCGTGATCGACGACGTCGTCACAGCCGTCGCCGCGCACGCCGATCTGCGCCGCGACTTCCCGCAAGACGAGGTGTGGGACGCGTCGGGGCAGGTGCTGGCCCCCGGCTTCGTCAACGCGCACGCCCATCTGTACGGCGTCCTCGCGCATGGGCTGCCGCTCGACAAGGCCCCGTCCGGGTTCTGGCCGTTCCTTGAGGACTTCTGGTGGCCGCTCGTGGAGGATCGCCTTGACCACGAGATGATCTGCGCGGCCACGGACTACGTTTGCGCCGAGATGCTGCGCAGCGGGGTCACCACCGTGTACGACTGTCTGGAAGCGCCGCACAGTCTGCCGGGTTGTCTTCCTGCGCAGGCCGAGGTCGTGCGCGCGCGCGGCATCCGCGCCATCCTCTCGTTTGAGGCAACCGAGCGTGTGAGCCGGGAGAATGGCCAGCTCGGGCTGCGCGAAAACGCTGACCTCATTCGATCGACGCGAGGGAGCGGGGGGCTGGTCACGGGTCTCATGTGCTTCCACACCACGTTCAGCTGCTCGGCCGAGTTCATCAGACAGGCGCATGAGCTGGGCCGCGAGCTGGACGTGCTCGTCCACATGCATTGCTCGGAGGGCGTTCACGAGCCTGAGTACGCGCTCGCGCAATTCGGCGCACGCCCGCTCGAGTATTACGACAGCCTGGGCGTGGCCGGGCCGCGCATGCTGGCGTCGCAGTGCGTGCAACTCAGCGAGAACGAGATCCGCATCATGGCCGAGCGGGGCGTGCGCATGACCCACATGCCGCTCTCGAATGGCGAGGTCGGCGCCGGCATTGCACCGGTGCCCGAGCTCGCGGCAACCGGCGTGACGGTCGGCCTGGGCAGTGACGGCTACGTCAACGACTTCTTCGAAGTGATGCGCGGCGCATTCCTCATCCACAAGGCGTATCGGCAGGATCCGCGCGTGATGCCGGCCGGCCAGGTGTTCCACATGGCCACCGAGGGCGGGGCACACGCGCTGGGCCTGGAGAAGATCGGGCGGCTTGCGCCCGGCTGGCAGGCCGACCTGCAACTGATCGACCTTGATCTGCCGACACCGCCGGAGCCGCACAACCTCTACGACCAGCTGGTGCTGTGGCGCAGCCACGTTCACGTGCGCGCGGTCTGGGTCGCGGGTGCGCTGCGTGTGCGTGATGGCGTCGTGCTCGGCGCGGATTTCGGCGCCTTGCGGGCGCGCACGCAGGAAGCCGCGAAGCGGTTGTGGAGCCTGTGATGAACACGCAGGGCCTGATCGATCTGACGCAGGCGTTGGTGCGAATCCAGAGCCCGAGCGGGGCCGAGGGCGCGGTCGTCGAACGCATCACGGCCGAGATGCGGGCCCTGGGCTTCGACGACGTCTGGGTGGACGCGAACGGCAGCGCCATCGCCGTGATCCACGGCGCGGCGGCGGGGCCGACCCTGCTGCTCGACGCGCACTGCGACACGGTCGGCGTGGCGGCGGGCTCGGTCTGGACCCGAGCGCCGTATGGCGGCGAGGTGGATGGCGGCTACATCTACGGGCGCGGCACAGCCGATATGAAGGGCGCGCTGGCCGCCATGATCCATGCGGCCGCGTCTGTCGATCGCGCGCGGCTGGCCGGACACGTGGCCGTCAGCGCGACCGTGCTCGAAGAGGTCATGGAGGGCGTCAGCCTCAAAACGGTCATGGAAGCCGTACGGCCCGATGCCGTCGTGATCGGCGAAGCCACTCAGCTCAACCTGAACCGTGGCGGGCGCGGCCGGGCCGAGATCCAGCTCGAGACGATCGGGAAGCCCGCGCACTCGTCGTCGCCCGAGCTCGGCGTCAATGCCGTTCACGCCATGGTGCGCGCTGTCGACGCGATCGAGCGGCTGCCACTCAGGCAGGATCCCTTACTTGGGCCGGCCCTGCTCGCTCTGACCGACATCGTCTCCGACCCCTACCCGGGCTATTCGGTGATCCCGAGCCGCTGCCGGGTGACATATGATCGACGGCTTCTTCCAGGAGAGACGGCCGACGACGTGCTCGCACACCTCGCATCCTTCCCGACTCTGGCCGGCGCCGAGTTGCGCGCCGGTCTGGCACAGGGTGAACATCGCGCGTACACCGGCGCCGTGTTGAGCGGACAAAAGTACTTTCCGGCGTGGATTTTCGCGGAGGCGCATCCCTTTGTGCAGCAGTCGTTGGCGGGTTTGCGCGCCGCCGGTCTCGATCCGGAGGTGCGGGCCTACCGCTTCTGCACGAACGGCGCGTACAGCGCGGGCGTGGCCGGCGTGCCCACGATCGGCTTTGGCCCGGCCAGCGAGGGTGACGCGCACGTGGTGGATGAGCGCGTCTCCGTCGACGAGTTGGTGGCCGCCGCGCGGGGCTATCGTGGCATCATCGACGCAGTCTTTCAGGCCGACAGCTGACTCAAGAGTCGACCAATTCTAGCCGGGCCAGGCCCGCGCGTGAAGTAACGAGGCACTCATGAGCATCCTCGCGACCCGTGTGCGCCAGACCTACACCTTTGATGTTGACCGATTGCCGTATCGCGCGATCACGACCCCCGAGGCGTTACACGATCTATCGGAGGTCTATCACTTTGCTCGGAGCGTGGTGGAGCAGGGTGTCGGTGATTCCCCGCTCGTGCAACTGTTCGACGGCAGATTTACCGTTCGCCAGGAGCCCGTCGAGATCACGCGTCTCGCGCTCGAGCCGACCCGCATCTCCTTCGATGCCGCCACGGTGACGGACAAGGCATCGGAGTATGCGACTACTTTCGCGCAGGATCTCTGGCGCTGGATCCGACGCGTCGGGCAATTGGGCGCCGCTCCTGGCCCGGATCCCGTCCTGGTCGAAGAGGAAACGCTCATACCCCTTGCGTAAGGGCTTTCTAGGCCGTCTGGCGGTTCACCCCTGAATGGGCCAAAGCGGCCCGCAAATCGAACCAAATCGATTCGCGGCCGCTTTGGCTTTCGGGGGAGGCGCCCGACGGGGGCCGACTGCCCGGGGTGTTCCCTGATAGTGGACTACTTGTAAACCCTTGCTTGACGATGGGGGTGCCTGCCGTATAATGGGGTCGTCGCCTTGCCATGACGTAAAGTGACGACTAATGACGGAAACAAGCGAACCCGACGACGAAGTCCTCAGATTAGGGGCCCATATCAAGGCCCGCCGGATCGAACTCAACCTGAGTCTTCGGGACCTCGCTGCTGCGACCGGCTTGAGCGCGACGTTCCTCAGCAATCTGGAGCGCGGGCAGGCCAACCCAACGCTGGACACGCTGCGCAAAGTCTCCACCGCGCTGAAGACCTCCATCCTGTACATGGCCGACAATGCCCGTGAAGCGCGACCTGTGGTCCGTCACCACCAGCGTCGCCGCCTCAATCTGTCAGAGGGGCATATCCGCTATGAGATCTTGACCCCAACGCTGAACAAGAAGATGGTCTTGTTCCAGGCGCACGTCACGGCCGAGGATGGCAACGTGGTCGTGGGCCCGCTGGCCGAGCCGACCGAGGAGTGCCTTGTGGTGCTTTCCGGTCGGATCAACATCGTGCTCTCCGGCGTCCTTTACGAACTCGAATGCGGCGACAGCGTTTACTTCGAGGGCCGCAACCTCGAGAGCATCACGGTGCCGGGCGAGGGCGAGGCCACCTACATCTCCGCGATCACGCCGCCTGTGTTCTAGGAAAACGAACGCGAGAGCCGTCGCCCGAGCGACGGCTCTCGCGTTCAACCGGTTCACCAAAGTGCATGGACGCCGGCGCGGATCAAGCGATCGTAGATCTCGCGCGTCCTTGCCATCACCTCATCTGAAAGCGGCTGAGCATCGGCCGCGGCCACGTTATCGATCACCTGCGCCGGTCGCTTCGCCCCGGGGATGGCCGTCGTCACCGCCTCGAACTGCAGGATCCAGCACAGCGCGAATTGCGCCAGAGTCAGACCCGACGGCACAAGCTGGCGCAGTTCTTCGACGGCCTCCAGCCCTGTCGCGTAGTCGACGCCGCTGAAGGTCTCGCCCTTATCGAAGATCTCGCCATGGCGATTGACGACGCGATGGTCGTTGTCCTCGAAGCGCGTGTCGGGCTTCAGCTTGCCCGTCAGCAGCCCGGACGCGAGCGGCACCCGGGCGATGACGGCCGCCTTGCGCCGCAATGCCTCGGCGAAGAACAACTCGGCCGGTCGTTGGCGAAACAGGTTGAACACGATTTGCACCGACTGCACGTTTGGGAATTCGATGGCCTTCAGCCCCTCCTCGACCTTTTGCACACTGACGCCGTAGTGCCTGATCTTGCCGGCCCGCACCAGGTCGTCGAGCGCCGCGAAGGTCTCGGGCCTGTAGTACACCTCATAAGGCGGGCAGTGCAGCTGGACGAGATCGATCTGCTCGACACCCAGGCGCGCTAGGCTTTGATCGATGCACGTGCTCAGGTTCGCGTGGTTGTAACCGCTGGCGACGTGTGGGGTGATGCGGCGCCCGACCTTGGTGGCGATCAGGATGGGTTCGCTGCGCTCCCGCTTGAGGCGACCCAGGAGTCTTTCGCTGTGGCCGTTGCCTTCGAACCCATACACATCCGAGGTGTCGAAGAAGTTCACGCCCCTATCGACGGCCGTGTGCAGCGCCGCCATCGATTCGGCATCGTCGACGCGGCCAAACTCACCGCCGATCTCCCAGGCCCCGAACCCGATCGCCGACACCGACCAGCCCGTTCGTCCAAAATCGCGATAACGCATGCTGACCTCGATGTGTAGGTTGGGCGCAGCGCACAGCGTGATGAGCGGCGCAGCCGCTCATCACGCTGTGCGCTGCGCCATCTCATTCAGAGGGTGTGGCCGAAGTACGAGCGCGCCAGCACCCTGAGGTTGATCTGGCCGGCCACGAATGAATGCCCGGTCTGCAGGCTGTTGATGATCACCCTAGCCGGCGAGTCGAGCAGATCCGGCACCGAGAACCAGTTGCGGTTGAAACGCTCGAAGATCTCGGCGAAGGGCATGCCCCAGTACTCGCCCGAGTTGACGTCGAACGTGAACGTGGGCAGGATCGACGTGATGGCCTCGTCGGGCACGTCTGCGTACAGCACGGTCGTAGCCCCGTAGAACAGCGCGTCGTTGGCGCGGCCCATGATCTCGCCCTCGTCTTTCGAGAGCGGGGCGACCGGGGCCGTGCCAAAGCCGTACTTCACGGCATGGATGTCGAAGCCGCGCAGGAAGAGCTTGATCATCACCTGCTCGACGGTGCGCGACGCGACCTGCACCGCTCCCACCAGACAGGCCGTCGGCGCGAAGACCACATAGACCTGCTCGGGCGCGACGCCGCACGCCGTCGCCACGGTCTGACACAACGTATCCGACGGCACGCGCGCGGTCTGCAGCTGCACGACCACGGCGCTCGGATCAGGGTCGCGATAGCCGTGCCCCGACCAGCGATCGGCCAGTGCGACGGCGCGGGCCGGCCCGGAGCCGATCTCGGCGAACTCGCCCTTGCCGAGCTCCCAGCAGCCGGCCTGCGATGCGACCACGGCCAGCACCGGGTTGTCGACCCACACGTCGATCGTGGGCACCGTGAACGGCCCGATCTCCATGTGGCCGTAGCTCGCCTTGCCCTGGCCGCCAAAGCCCGCTTCGACGAAGGCCTGGCCGGCCTTCCAGCTTCCGGGGCAACTGTTGCCCATGTCGACCAGCGTCGCCCCGCACTCTGCGGTCCAGGACTTGATCTGAAATTCCTCGGCCCGCGTGATCGCATCCTTGATGATGGCGACGCCGACTCGATTGAGGCTGATGTTGGTCATGGTTGCTCCTGATCTAGGACGGGGCAGGGCGCACCCCGCATCTCGTTGCGTGGTGCGCCCCGCCCGAAACAATCTCATCGCGCCGCGCTGACGGCTCGCGAGATCTTCTGATATTGGGCGAGCAGCACCGCATAGCGCTCGGTCAGTTCCGCGTCGGGCTCCACGCAGCGATGTTCCGGCTGGAGCTTCGCGATCGCGGCGTTCAGATCCGCGAACGCGCCGACGCCCCAGGCCGCCAGCGCCGCGGCGCCGAGCGCGGCCCAATCGACGTCGCCCGCGACTTGCACAGGGACGCCGCACACGTCCGCCAGGATCTGGGGCCAGACCGGGCTGCGCGTCGCGCCGCCCGCCAGCCAGAGCTCGTCGACGGGGACACCCGCCGCGCGCAGTTCGTCGAGCGCCCAGCGTACTTCGAACGCGCAGCCCTCGAGGATGGCGCGGCTCATATCGGCGCGGGTGTGCGCCAGCTCCAGGCCCGCAAACCCACCGCCGGGCCGCGCGCCCGGGATCTGCGACGGACCATTCATCGAGAGGAACAGCAGCCCGTTGCTGCCCGGCGGGCTGGCTTCGACCGCCGCGTTGAGCGCCGGGTAAAGCGGCGACAGGTCTTGAAGATCAAGTTCGGCCGGGCTCGCAAAGCTCTGCCGCAGCCACCAATCGATGGTGGCGCCGAAGCCGCCCACAAGCTGACCGCCCAGGCGCTGTTCCGGGACGGCGTGGAAATACAGGTTGACCCATTCGGGCACGCCCTCGGTCGTGGTCGCATCGACCACGCTCATCAACACCCAGGCCGTGCCGGTCGAGAGCATCACCTTGCCGGGCGCCGTCATGCCCATGCCGAGCCCCGCGCACGGTTGGTCGTTGCCGCCGGCGATCACGGGCGTCCCGGCCGGAAGGCCCGTCAACGCCGCGACCTCGGCCGTGATCCCGCCGACCTGACGACCCGCCCAACCGACCTCGGACTGCCGGGCCGAGTCGACACCGCCGATCGCGCAGAGCTCTTCGTTCCACAGCCCGGTCTGGATGTCGAGCAGCAACATCTCGGAGGCCGCCGACAGGTCGGTGGCGAACGCGCCGGTGAGGCGATGAATGAAGAAGTCGGCCGGCCCGAGGTAGCGTTTGGCGCTGGCGTGCACGTCGGGACGGTTGTGGCGCAGCCACGCGATCGAGGGCAACGGCAGCCCGGCGAAGGGATGCCAGCCGCTCAACCTGCGGATCGTGGCGGCCGTGCCGTCAGCGCCCCATTGGCGGGTCAGTTCCTGACAGCGTGTATCCAACCACGTGATCATCGGGTACACGGGATCGCCCGCCAGATCGGTCGCGATGATCGAGCCGGCCTGCGCGGCGATGGCGAGGCCGAGGACTCGGTAGCCGTTCGTGCCGGCGACGATATCCTTGAGCGCCTGGACCAGCGCCAGCCAGACGGTTTCCGTGTCCTGTTCGACCCAGCCCGGTTGCGGCGTCAGCAGCGGGTACGGCAGACCGGCGCTCGCGACCTCGCGCCCGTTCAGGTCGAAGGCCATGATCTTGACGGCTGAGGTGCCGATGTCGATCCCGAGAACGGCGTCTTGCATGGAGATTCCTTTATCGGCGAACCGCCGTGTCGCTGTAGACGCGCGCGGCTTCGGCGGGGTCGGCGCCCCGATGCAGAATGGCGGCGAGGGCCGCGACGACGGCCTGCGGGTCGTCGGCCTGGAAGATGTTGCGGCCGATCGCGACGCCGGCGGCGCCCGATTGCACCGACGCGTACACCGAGTCGAACAGACGCGTCTGCTGGTTGACCTTGACGCCGCCCAGCATGACGACGGGCACATAGGTCGTCTGCACGACGTGCTCGAATCCCGCGACATACGGCACCTTGACCCAATCCGCGCCAAGCTCGGCGGCCACGCGTGCCGACAGCGAGATCGACTCGAGCGTGCTCAGCTCGGGCCCGGCGTCGAAGCCGCCCGGCTGCAGCTCGGCCATGACCGGCAGGTTCCAGGTGTGCGCCTCGGCGATGATCCCGGCCATCATCCGCAGCGTGTCGGTCTCCTCGGGCGTGCCCGGGAAGGCCGAGACCGCGATCGCATCGGCGCCCAGGCGCAACGCGTCCTCGACCTCGAAGAATTGCACGCCGGGGCCCATCCGCCCAAGCTTTGTGCCGCCGACGTCCAGGCGCAGGATGAGGCCCAGCGGCGCCAGCTCGCGCGCGAACCGGGTCGCGACGCCGTAGCTGGTCAACACCGCATCGGCGCCGCCGGCCGCAATCTGGCGCAGGATCCGCGCGGGATCCTCGAGCCCGCGGGTCGGGCCCTCGGTCAGGCCGTGATCGAGCGCGACGATGAGCGCGCGCCCATCGGGGCGAAACACGCGGTTGAGTCGACGGATGATCATAGAGCGGGTGTCTCCGAATAGCCTATCGAGAGCCGGTGCCGAAGGGGTGCTCACTGTGTCGGAGCCCCGACCCAGCGAGCACCCCTTCTTCTATACAGGAAGCAGGCGCTTGACGCGCTCCAGGGCATCGGCTTCGTTGGTCGACGGCGTGAACTCGAGCCCGATGTAGCCGGTGTAGTTCAGCTCGACCAGCTTCTTGTGGATGTTGGCGAAATTGATCTCGCCGGTCCCAGGTTCCTGGCGGGTCGGGACGTCGCCGACGTGCACGGCTTCGTACAGCCCCGCATATTGCTCCAGGCCCCAGATGAGGTTGCCGGCCTGTCGCTGCTGGTGATAGCAGTCGAAGACCATGTTCATCTGCGGGTGACGGAAGTGTTTGACCCAATCGGCGGCCAAATGATGCTCGTTGACCAGGATGCCGCCCTTGATGTGGAACTCGTTGAGCGACTCGACCCAGATCCGGATCGGCGTCTGCTCGACCAGCTTGAGGATCCGCTCGGTCTGACGCAACGTGTTGGCGTACTGTTCGGCCGGCGTGAAGTTCGACGACAGCCGGCGCGTCCAGGTCTGGCCGTTGACGAAGTCGACCTGGTTCGAGAACAGGAAGAGGTGCTCGACGCCGTGTTGGACGGCCATCTCCAGGCTCTCGGCCCAGGTGCGCAGCGTCAGCTCATTGTCGTTGGGGTCGGCCAGGCTGCCCATGTCGTCGTCGAAGGCCGAGTTGAACACGACGCCGAGGCGCCGGCACTCCGCCGCCAGATCGGCCATCGGCTGCTGCCGCCACGACCAGACGTCGACGCGGCGGATGCCAAGTTTGGCCATCGGCTCGACCCGCTCGACCATCGGCCGGTCACGAAACCAGAAATCGAGATAGCCCGTGTATTCCATGATGCTCCTTGGTTCGCGGGAGGTGGGTACTTGCTGCGCCCGTGCAGCGCCCTGGCGCAGCAAGCACCCCGCCTCCCCGCAATATCATCCGTCAGTCTTCGCCCGCTCGGATCAGGAAGTCGACGGTCAGCGGGACGAGCGGCGGCCGGACGGCGTACAGACCGACCTCGGCGGCGTCGCTGTGATTCGCACGGCAGATGGCGGCCGTCACGCCGCGCTCGCACATCCGGCCCTGGCAGTTCCCCATGCCGGTGCGCGTCAGCATCTTGACTTCGCCCAGCGTGCGCGCGCCGTCCGTGACGGCGGCCCGCACCTCGGCCTGCGAGACCTCCTCGCACCGACACAGGAGCGTGTCGGCCTCCGCCAGTGTTGCAAGCCCGGGCGGCGGCGAGAAATGCGTCTGCAGGAAGAGACCGAACCGGCGTTGATGCGCGAGGCGTGGTCGCACAGGCGCCAGCAGCGCCTCGAGACCGGCGGCGTCGATCTTGCCCGCATCGAAGGCCGCCGTCACGCCCGCGACGATGCCCTCCAACCGGCTGTGCCCGACGCCCGCGACCCACGCGCCGTCGCCGGCCAGGTACAGGCCCGGGAGGTCGGAGCGCAGGTGTGGGTCGCGCTGCGGCAGCCAGGCGCGCGCCGCCCTGTCGTACGCGAAGCCGCACCCGGCCATCCGGGCCAGGCCCGTGTTGGGCGTGAATCCATAGCCGCAGATCACGGCGTCGACGTCGACCGTCTGGCGCGTGCCCGCGATCGGGGCGCCGTCGGCCGCCAGCTTCGCGATCGTGGCGCGCTCGACGCGCTCGAGGCCCTCAGCGGCCACCACCGACCACCCCTGCGTGTAGGGCGTCCCCCCGCGCGCCAGTGACAGGCCGTAGCGCAGGCCCTCGCTCAGGCGATGCCATTCGCGCACCAGCGTCGGGGCGTGGGCCACGGCGCCGAGCGGCGTGCGGTTCGCCTCGCAGACTCGCACGACCTTCACGCCGGCGTCGATCAGGTGCGCGGCCACCGAGAGGAGCAGGGGGCCCGTGCCGCTGACGAGCACGCGTTTGAAGGGCGCCACGCGCTGCGACTTGAGCAGCTGCAGGGCCGCGCCGCAGGTGAGCACACCGGGCAACGTCCAGCCCGGGAAGGGCAACGGCGTGTCATAGGCACCCGTCGCGAGGACGACGCGCGCGGCATGGACCTTGAGTGGCGTGCCCGACGCGTTGTTGCCGGCTATGCTGGCCGTGATCAACCAGCCGTCACCGTCTTCCTCCTTGAAGAGCCCCCACACGAGCGCGTTGACGATGCGGCGCACGCCGGCCGGGCCGAGTTGATCGGCCAGGGCCTGCCCCTCGCGCTCGACAGCGGTCGGGTGGGGCGTGGCGAACGCTCCCGGGGATCGGTGGTAGTACTGGCCACCAGCCGCCGGCGCCTGATCGATCAGCACGGTCGACAAACCGGCGCGCGCCCCGGCCAGCGCGGCTTCGATCCCGGCCGGGCCGGCCCCGATGACGGCGAGTTCGCAGTGTTCGCTCACGGCGCAGTCTCCTGACCGGTCTCGATCCGCATGCCGTCGGTCACCGGCGTGAGACAGGCCCGCACGGCGGCGGTGCCATCGACGGTCACCAGACACTCGAAGCACACGCCCATCCCGCAATACGGGCCGCGCGGCTCGCCGCGTCGGCGCGTTCGTCTGAGCTGCCAGAGGCCGGCCGCGAGGAGCACGGCCGCGATGGTCTCGCCGTCGTAGGCTTCGACGGCCGCGCCGTTCACGGTGACGGTGAGTGCCGGCCCGCGGGTCAGCTCGGGCAACAGGTCGCTGGTCGCCTTGATCCTGTACATGGGTTCAGCTCCAGTGTTGGGCGGCCGGGGCCGGGAACCGCGCGGGTGAATACAGATCGAGCGACATCGGCGGCTCTTTCCCGCAGAGCATCAGGGCCATCCACTGCGAGAGCAGCGGCACGGCCGTGATGGTCTCCATCAGGCTGGTCGCCACGAACAGGTTGTCAAGCTCAGGGGCCCAGCCGACCAGGGGCTCCTCGTCCGGCGTAAACGACGTGGGTCGGCCCCAGCTGCGCACGACGCGGACCCTGGCCAGGAACGGATACAACTTGACCATCTCGGTCGCGATGGCCGACAGCCCCCAGGCGCTGACGCGCTTGTGCAGCTCGGGCGTGCGCGTGACGGATTCGGCGATGGCTAGCGTGCCGTTGAGCTCCGGATGAATGCCGACGGTCACGGCCTTGGGCTTGCCGTGGATGGTCTCGTAGCTGTCGGATAGCCCGATGTTGTGGAAGATCATGGGCGCGATGGGCTCGGTGATAAACGACTCGGCGTGCGCGTGGTGGATCGGCAGGTCGACGCCCGCGAGCCGTGCGACCGGCGCCTCCCAGGCGCCCGTCATCACCGCCACGGCCCCGGCCGAGAACGCGCCGCGTGGCGTGTGCACCGCCACGACCCGTCGGCCCTCCACCTGCATGCTCATCACCGGCGTGTGCCGCAGCAGCTCCGCGCCCAGCCGCGCCGCCGCGCGCGCGTAGGCATGCACGAACCGCAATGGATCGACGCGGCCTTCGACAGTGTGCACGGCGCCGAACAAGCCGTCCATGACGAGATTGGGCTCGGCGGCGTGCAGCGGCCCGTTGTCGATGACCTCGGTCGGGATCCTCACCGAGTTCAGAAAGGCCGCGCGCTCGATCCACTCCTGCCGATGGCGTTCGTTGCGCAGGAGCAGGAGCAGATCCACCCGGCGCCAGGCGTAGTCATAGCCGAGTTCCTCGGCCAGACCCTCGTGCCGTTTGAGGCCGTCGCGCGCGAGCGTGATGTTCAATGGATCCAGATGGCCCTCGGCCACCTGGGCTCGGCCCGAGCACGAGCCCGACGTGCCGCTGCCCAGATCCCCGGCCTCGAGCAATAGCGTCTTGAGGCCGGCTTTCGCGGCCTCGTACGCCGTCGAGACGCCCAGAAACCCGCCGCCGATGATGATCAGGTCGTAGGTCGCCATGGTGTTAGCGGTTGAACAGGCTCTTCAAGATGAGATCCTCACGGATCCGCCCGGCCTTGAACATCCGGCCGGTGGTCATGTTCACGATCTGCACCGCGGCGGGCGAGTGGATGTCGAGGTCCATCTTGTAGAAATCGCGCTCGGCCTCGAGGAACAGCTCGCGGAACAGCCGCCCGTAATCGCGCGACGACTCGGTGACGAGTTTCGGCAGGATCTCGGCGATCAACTCGTCGTCCCAATTGACCCAGAACTCGGAGCGGCCGCCGTACAGGAGGCAGTCATTGATCTTGCCCATCGCCGCCTCGGCGTCGACGTCGACCGGCGCGACAAGACACATCCCGCGTGCGTAGGCGAGCGTGTTCAGGTCGAACCCCTTCTTCATCATCTTGTTGATGGTCTGCTCGAGGATGCGGGCCGAGACCTGGATGGAGGCGACGACCGAGCTGGTCTTGTGCGCCAGGAAGTACACGTCCTCGGGTCGCACGCGGCAGTCGCGGGCGACCTGGGCAACCATGCCCTCGTCCGGGTATTCGTTGGCCTGGATGCCGAAGATGACGACGTCGGCGGTGTCGCGATACGACGTGAACGCGAAGCTGTGGTCGATGTCGAGGGCCGCCTTGGCGCGGCCCGGGCCCGAGCCGATCGCGGCGAAGTGGCCGCTCGAGAGCGGGTAGCCGCCGATCTGGCTGCACAGGCAGGCCAACAGCGGCTCAGACGTGGACACTTCGACGGCCATGACCGAGACGTCGCCGGGGAGGGTGTAGTCGGTGAGGTGACAGGTCCCCAGATCGGCCATGCTGATCTCGGCGAACAGCCGGCCGGCCTCGAAGCCGCCCTTGGCGTGTACGCCCATGTCGATCACGTGCGCGCCCGATGGCAGACGGAAGTAGAGACACCCGAGCGCCTCGGCGTGTTCGATGACGTACTTGACTTTGGGAAGCGCGTTTTGATTGAGGCTGATCATGGTGCTCAGGCCCGCGCCGCGAACGGTTCGACGACCACCGGCCGGCCGTTGATCTCATTGCCCAGGCCCACGCGCTGGCGCAACTTGAAGGCCGACTCCTGCAGGGCGTCGACGGCCTGCGCCTCGTCCGTCGTGCGGAACACGCCGTCTTGCAGCACGACCGCGCCGTGAATGACGACGGTCTCGACGCACGCCGGGTTGCCCGAGTACACCAGACACGTGATCGGGTCGGCGATCGGCACACACGCGACGTTGCGGGGATTGAACAGGAAGAAGTCGGCCAGCTTGCCGACCTCGAGCGAGCCGAGATCGGCCTCGCGGCCGACGACGCGCGCGCCTTCGATCGTCGCCATCTTCACGACCTCTACGGCGTTGAGGATCGTGGGATCCAGCTGGAACCCTTTGTGCACGAGCGCGGCCAGTTTGATAACCTCGATCATGTTCTGCGTGTCGTTGCTGGCCGCGCCATCGGTGCCGAGGCCGACGTCGAGGCCCATCCCGCGCAACGTCGGGACCGGCGCCACGCCCGAGGCCAGGATGAGGTTGGCGACCGGGTTGTGCGAGCACTTGATCCGACGCCGCCCGAAGATCTCGAGTGTGGTCGCGTCGAGGTGGACGAGATGCGCGCCGATGAAGTCTTCGCCAAGCACGCCGGTCTGGTCGAGCAGCTCGGCGGTGTTGATGCCGTACTGGGCGCGGGTGTAGGCGTCGTCTTCGGTGGTCTCGTCGAGGTGCATGGTGATGCGCAGCCCGTGTTGATCCGCATACTGCCGCAGCCGGCGGTAGCCGTCGCGGTCCATGTCCCAAACGATCCCGGGCGCGAGCGCGAGCGAGATGCGCGCATGGCCTTTGAGTTTCTCGCGCAGCCGATCGACGTCGGCATAGAACATGTCCTCGGTTTCGTTGATCGGGCAGCGCGCGGATTCCGGAAACCCGTCGGTCTTGGTGTGCGCGCGGCCGAGGATGCCGCGGATGCCGGTTTGTTCGAAGGCCGCCACGACCGCGTCGTCGAGCCCGGCCTCGCTGGCGTGCGCGTACATGTAGTCGAGCACCGTGGTGACGCCGCTGCGGATATTCTCGAGACACCCGGCGACCGCGGCGTTGTAGACGTCGGTGTGCCGGATCTCGCGCAGGGCCTTGCGGACCGAGCTGTCGAGCCAGTCGAATAGCGTCTTGTCGCGGCCCAGGCCCTTGAGGGCGTTCTGAAACAGATGGGTGTGGGTGTTGATGAAACCCGGGAAGACGAACCTGTCGCGGCCGTCGATCACGGTCGGGCTGCGGTACGCCGCCAGGATCTCGGCGCTTGGCCCGATAGCCACGATCGTGCTGCCCTGCACGACCAGGGCGTGATCCTGGAGGATGCGGATGTCACGATCCATCGTGACAAGCGTGGTGTCTTTGACGATCAGCGTGGCGTCATCCATAAGGTCCTCGCTTGGGCTGCTCACGGCACAGGTGAAAGCCCGTAAACCAGCTTCTGCCGCGTGTACAAAAAGCCGACGGGGTGCAGGCCGACGTAGATGCACTTCGCGTGGGGGTGATCGGCTGATGTGAAGGCGCCAACGACGCCGGGTGTGAGTGAACCCCCAATGTACACCGACGAGTAGTTGACAAACAACTCGTCGAGCGCCTTCTCGCCCAGCAGCAACCACCAGTAGGTGGGTGATTCGATCAACAGATGCTCGATCCCTATCCGGCGCAGCACGAGCAAGAGGATCTGAGCGTCCGGGCGCTGGTCTCCGGTCAGCAGCACGACCTGGCGCCCGGCCGAGCGCGCGGCCCGGATCGGGCCGGCGAGGTCGTCGTCGGGCACCGCGGCGGCCGCGGCAAATGGCCCAAGCCAAAGCGCGTCGACCAGGCCCTGGCGTCGTAGCGCGTCGCCGCCGGCCCGGCAGGTGGCGATCAGGGGCCGATCGTGGACACGCGCGAACGCACGATGATCGAGCGGGATGTCTGTGCCGTCCAACGACACCACGATCGGGATCAACGGATCTGGCTTCCCGAGCAACGCGGGACGCTCAATCGTCAGTTCCGGGTCCAAACAGCCGAATTCCGCCTCGGGTTCGGCGGCCAGCGTTCGAGCGCCGATGATGCTGGCATCTGCATGCGCCCTGAGCACGTTGAGGATCCAGTAGTCGATCAGGCCCCCGGCCGGATCGAGCT
>Ga0209573_1002224_pt1 | contig 25841 bp, 17 predicted proteins | sample TNRBio252014_DNA_FD_185870 | JGI IMG/M metagenome (GOLD analysis project Ga0209573, IMG submission 185870) | Wastewater treatment Type I Accumulibacter community from EBPR Bioreactor in Madison, WI, USA - TNR Reactor_6/25/2014_ DNA (SPAdes)... | ecosystem: Engineered > Bioreactor > EBPR >... | reverse complement strand
GTTTGGTCTGTGCTCCTGTACGCACGACGAGGATCGGGGTCGGGCCATCGGATGTCTCCTGTTGCACCAGCCGGTAGCTCACCCCGGCGCGCATGGTGGTCTCCTTCTCATTCAGGCCACTGTACCACCGGTGATTCTCCAACCGGTCGATCGCATTGAAACGATATGCTCCTTCATCGGCTCCGGGGTGGTGGAGATACACCAACTGCCTGCGGTCCGGTTCGGTGGCTTCGGTGCGGCTCATTGCGGTGCTCCATTCCACAAGCAGGCGGTCCTGTACCCCGAAGCCGTGGCGGCCGAACAGCTGATCGGTGTGCAAGGTGTTCTGCCGATAGGTGAACCGGCGGGCGTACACCTTGTCCTGGTAGTCGAAATGGTCGCCGTAATTGATCCGGTGTTCATCACCGCTCATGTTCACCCAGAGCGTGGTGAGGCCGACACGATGGTGCCTGCCGAGGTCCAGGGAAGCCGAGCCCAGTGCCGAGGACCGGGTGTTGAACTGCCAGGCCTCCACGTTGAGATCCACCAGTGGCGTGTTGCTTGTATTGATGATCCGGATCCGTCCGGAGCGATAGCGGTATTCGTTCTTGTAGTTCGCGGTGCCCAGCACGTTCAAGGTGAGGTTATCGCCGAGTTTGATGTGGGTGCCACCGAAGAGTCCGAAGTTGAGGTCCGGTGCGGCTGACTTGCTGGTCGGGTCGAAATTCGCGGCGAAAGGGAGTTGTTCGCCATTAAGTGTTGTTGCTTGGGTTTGTGCTGCGCTCGGCACGGCACGAGTACCATCATCCCGACCCCAGAAGTCAGTTTTACCACCGTTATAGGAGCGATGATCGCGGAACGTGCTGCGTGTGTTCAATCCTCCACCGAGCGAGACCTTCAGCATGTTCTCGCCCGTGGCGCGTTTGGTCGCGATATCCACCGCACCACCCGAAAAGTCGCCATACTGATCCGCAGTGAAGGCCTTGGTCACCGAAATACTCTCCACCACGTCCGTGGGGAAGATGTCGAGCGGGGCCACTTTCAGGTCCGGATCGGGGGAGGGCAGTGGCATGCCGTTCAAATAGGCCGAGTTGTAACGGTCTGTCAGACCGCGAACCACCACGTAACGCCCCCCCACGGTGCTCAGGCCCACCATCTTCTGCACCCCTTCGGCCACATCACCGGCGCCCTTCTTCTTCAGCTCTTGCGCTCCGATCTGCTGCACCAGTGCTGTGGACTCCTTGCGTTCCATCAGGAGCACACCTTCCCGTTCGCGGTCGGCCATTCCCACCACTTCGAATTCCTTCATCTCGACCCCTTGGGCCCGCAATTCAACAGCAGCGATGGTCCTACCATCGGGAGCAACAGTGATCTGTTGCTCATGCGGGGCGTATCCCACGAAACTCACCAGAAGGGTATGCGTCCCCGCTTCAACCGGGAAACTGAATCGACCGTCCAGGTCGGTCGTAGCCCCGGTTGTCGTTCCCTTGATCAGGACATTCACGAAGGGCATGGGCTGTATGGCGCCGGCCTCCTGCGTGGTGATGGTCCCGGATATGACACCTCGCTGCGCCATGGCGATGGTGCTGAAGAGGGCGAGGGAGAGGACAAGCAGCGTACGGATCATCGTGTTCGGGGCGAACGATGATGCCGTTCGCGCCGCGAAGGTCCCGGTGTGCTGTTACCTGGCTCTTGCGCCGAGGTTAACGATCCATTACACCGGATCGCGGGCCGGTAACCTTGTCTTAACGCGTCGTTCCAGGAACCACCAGGCGGGGCGGTCCTTGCGGCGTTGCGCCTGTTGCCACATCACCACGAGTTGTTCCTGCAGGAAGGTCGTGGCCTCTTCGATGGAATCCACAACGGTGAGAAACCGTAATTCCTCGCGACCGATGGTGCCTTCTGCGACCATGCGATCGATCTGGGCCAGTGTGGGCGCCCAATAGTCGCGGCCGTAGAGCAGGATGGGGAAATCCTTCACCTTGCCGGTCTGGATCAGGGTGATCGTCTCGAAGAGCTCGTCCAGTGTACCGGCGCCGCCGGGCATCACCACGAAGCAGATGCTGTACTTCACCAGGAGCACCTTGCGCACGAAGAAGCGCTCGAAGAGCAGGCTATCATCCAGGTACGGATTGGCATATTGTTCGTGGGGCAGGACGATGTTGCAGCCCACGCTGCGGGCCCCCACGTCGCGTGCGCCCCGATTGGCCGCCTCCATGATCCCGGGCCCGCCACCGGTCATGATGGTGAAGCCCACACGCCCCACCCGACGGGCCAGATCGCGCGCGGCTTCATAATAGGGATGATCCTCCTGGAAGCGGGCGCTTCCGAAGAAGGTCACACAAGGGCCTACGAAGTGTAGCCGCCGGAAACCGTAGATGAACTCCGAGGCGATCTGGAACACGTTCTTCAATTCCTTCCATCGCGAACGGGGACCGGCCAGGAAACGCAGGTCGATATGGCGATCGTTCTTCTCCATCATCCGTGTACGATACTCACCATTTCACGAAACGCGCGACCGCGCGGTTGCCAAGGTCATCGGTCACCTGCACCTGATAGGGCCCCGTGGCAAGTCCAGCGACCACAAGGCTTGACCGTGGCTGACCGGTCAGGCGCCCTTCTTCAACGAGTCGTCCACGCGGGTCGACAACGGAATAGCTCAGTACCGCACCTTCCGGGAAGAACCGGGTATCGAGCGTAAGGGTGTGGTGCGTGGGGTTCGGTGCCACGGTGAGCATTGGTGTACGGTGCTCGTGCAACAGGGTCGGGAGATCGGGTTGGAAGTTCGCTTCGAAGAGCGCGGTGTTCGCGGCAAGTGTATCCAGGAAAGCCGCAGCCAGTGCATCGGTGATCACGGCATCGGCGGTCCAGTGGCTGAAAATGTAGCCGGTGTTCGGCACGGCTTCGACGCGGATCGGAACGCCATCGAAGTACACGCCTTCCCAAGGATAGGTGTCCGGATGCAGGGTGCTGATCCGGATGGTACCAGCGCCTGCGGGTACCACGTTCAGGGTCACATCCACTTCGCGTGGCAGGTTGAAGTGATCGCGGATATGTTCGCGAACCACGGGTGTGCGTAGGGAGAGGTCTTCGAGGAAGGCCTCGTGGTTCGCCTCATACTGCACCAGGGCCTGTGTGGTATCGCTGCTGCTCCACCGCGCGAACTGCTTGCCCATCTCGGGCCGGGTGAGTTCGAAAGCGTCCTGCGCGATGCCAAGGATGCGCTCGTTGAGATAAGCGCTGTTCATCACATCGGCGAAGCGGTTGATGAAATGATCATGGAAGCGGGGATTGAGGATCGCACGCTGCCAGATGTACGTATAGGGGATATCGGTGGTCGTGTTGGCGGTCCATTCCAGCGCGTTGAACAAGTGGTCGGACTGGCCGTTCGGTGCCATGGCCAGCTCCAGGTCGATGGTGGCGAAGCGCCATTTATAGCTGGTCACATCCGAACGTTGGATCTTGATGTTGTTGAAAGGCCAGTCGCGTGTGCCCATCCATTGCTGGCCGATGATGTAGTCGGTGTACCAGGTAAGGTCGAAGCGCGCATCGGTGAGGTCCCAGAAATCGGCCTGGGTGGGATCGAAGAGTTGGAATGCCGACATGTCCTGCCAGAAGGGGTCCACTTCACCTTCGGTGGGGCGAAGGACACTGCCGTTCCAGGCGCTCACCGAAAGCAGGTCCACCGTACCCGCATCGGCGCCTTCGAGGGTGCGGAAGTATTCGTCGTCGTATTTCTCACGCAGTTCATACAGGCCGAAGTACGCACCGTTGATATAGACCGAGACGGGTGTCCATGCGGCGTAGTAGCTGTTCGTTCCGGCGGCCATCATCTTCACCTGCACGGCATCCTTGTGCGGCAGGATCTGGAACTGATTACTGCCGTTCCGGAGGTAGATCCGGCTGTAGCGGTGGCGTGCCGGGCGGTCCGGGATCAGCATGGCGTTCACGGTGCCATCCCCCAGTGCCCCGTTGTCGAATTCGAGTCGGAAGGAGTGCTGCGGAAAGCCGCGGCTGCCACCGAGGCCCCCATCCACCTGCATGGCCGCGTATTGCGACACGAGCAGTTCGCCATTCTGCCGGAAGAAGTCCACGTGGGCCTGCACCTCATCATCGCGTTGCCAGTTCGTGAAGATCCCCTCCGGGCCATAGAGGCCGTTCTGTGGTGTCACCACGGAGAGCACCGCCGTGGTGTGCTGTACGCCGATCAGGTAGGAGGCGGCCACGATCGTGCTGGGTGCCAGGCCTGGTGTGAAGGCACGCACCTTCAGCACAGCACTGGTATTCAATGAGATCGGTCCGGTATACAGCGATGAAGCGGTCGTGGGCTCCGTGCCATTCAACGTGTAGCGCAGTTCGCTGGGCGCGGGGTTCAGGTCGTACACCGTGACCGTGAGCGGTGTGGCGGACACCATCGGGGAGCTGCCGATGATGGGTGCCAAGGCCAGGTCGGTGAACGAGGGCACAGCGCTGTTACTGGTGCCCGGCGTGGGCGTTGGGAAGAGCAGGTCGTCGTTGCCGCCATCCTGCGAGCGCCCGTTGCTATGGTCTGGGGCCGGCTGCATCACGTACAGGCTATCCAGTCTTGTCCCCATGGCATCGAACAGGTATACGGTCTCTCCGTTGCGGCCGAGCTTGAAGTTGGTGTGCAACTCCTCGCTGTCCGTGGTGGGGCGGAATACCGCCGAAAGTTCCACGTCGGTCGTCAAGGCCATGTGGAAGTCGAGTTGCTGCAACTGTGCCCCATGCGTGTCAACCACTTGGAAGCCGAGGCTGGTGATGGGGCCGGGGACCACACCTGCGGTCAGCAGTTCGTCCGCATGGATCAGGAAGGACTGCTTGGCGCCACCCTGCCAGTTGGCGTAGGGTGCGGGCAATTGCACGAAAGCGTTGAGCCAGTCGCTGGTGCCGATCGTCTGGCCGTTGATCCGCATCACGGGTCGGCGGTGCGAAAGGTCGCCATGGGCCATGCCGCACGTGCGCGATGGATCATGGCAGAGCGCGGTGGCGCTTGACAAGAACGCGGTGGTCGTCTGGTGGAAAACGGCATTCAAGAGGCCACCCATGTTCCCACGAAGTCCGCAGGAACTGATCAGCAGGTTCGAGCTACCATCCCACACGATCGGATCCGTGAGCACGTGGGTGTTCCAGCCGGCCACGGGGATGAAGTTGTTGGCTTGCAACACATGCTGCATCCCTTGGTAGGGGCGGCGGTCCTCTCCGCTGCAATGGACCAACAGGTGCGCACCAGGCGCCAGTGTACGGCTCGGAAAGACCCATTGTGCCGGTGCCAAAGGGTCATCGCTCAGGGCATGGCCGCCGAGGTCGATCGGTTGCGATCCGGCATTGAAGAGTTCCACCCAGTCGTGGTGTTCGCCAGTGGCATCGGCCAGGGTATGCGCATTGCGACTGCTGGCCTCGTTGATGACGAGTTGGGCAAGAACATCCTGCGGCGACCACAACAACGAAAGAAGGACGAGGACGGGTAAGGATCGGACCATGAGCGAAGCGGGGTGCAAAGATCGTGCTTTGCACTGCGGTTCCCATCATTTTGCACCATCTGTACTGCAAGCGCCGATCAATGTTCGTGATCGGTCAGGAGGCTTTTCAACTGGCGGCGCAGAAACGCGACCTCTTCCTGATGATGCTTGATCCGAGAACGGAGTTCTTCTGCCAGGACCACATTGCTCTCGTATTAGGCATTCCTAGGACCGAACGCATTGGCCTGATGGAATGATGGAATACAAGTCGCTCGTCGAAATTCAAAAGGTCTTCCTGTTCCACCTCAAGGACCTCACACACCACCGTCAACTTCTCCGGCGCCAAACTGCTTTCTCCGGTCTCGTAGCGACTGTATTGCCGCTGGCTCACACCTAGGCGCGGTGCCATGTACTCCTCGGGGCGATCACATCCCGATCACCAGTGAACGGTTGATGCTTGAACTGAGTACTTGATCCCCAATCTGGTGGCTATGTGATCGCGGCCCAACACCGCAAGCATGAACGTCTTGGAGCATTTTATACCATCTACGCATTCAATATCGGCCGATCTACTTGCCCTCTTTCCGGAGGTCTTCTCCGCAGACCAGGTTCCGTAGGCCCCGCTACGTAACCTGTTCTGCGTATCGTCCTCCGAAAAGATCGCGGCGCATCTCTTGGCCGACCTTGAATGCGTAAATGGTATTACCGGTTTGATCGAATTATGGTAGGCGCAATTGGGACGCTGGAGCCCAATGGCCCAGCGATCATCTTTCAAGCGAGAAATGCTTTCGTGCTGCCTACCGCTTCACGAACGGATGCACTTCGCGATGGTCGCCAGCGCGTAACCAGAGCTGGTAACTTCCTTGGGCCACCCCGGAAACGTCCAGCGTGAGGCGCTGTGTCGGTAGGGCGCCTTCCATGACCAGCACACCGCGCAGGTCCACGATGCGGTATTGGACTGCCTGTGCCATGGCCCTTTCGGTGGTGAGTGAAAGTTCACCCGTAGTGGGGTTGGGGAAGAGGTTGAAGCGGGCGTCGTGTACCTCACGCACACTGTTCCCAACGGGTTCGAAGTGGGCGTTGAAATGGACGAGGTCGGCGACCAGCGTGTCCAAAAAGGCAGCTTGTAGGGTGTCGGCGATCAGGCCGTTCTGTTCCCAGTGGTGGAAGGCAAACCCGGGTGCCGCTTCGGCGGTGATCCCTACTGGCACCCCATCGAAGTACACACCTTCCCAAGGATAGGTGTCCGGATGCAGGGTACTGATCCGTATGGACCCTGCACCTGCCGGGAACACGTTCAGGACAACATCCACCTGCCGGGGCAGGCTGAAGAACTGTTGAATATCGTCGCGCACCACCGGTGTGCGCAGGGACAGGTCGTTCCGGAACGCTTGGTCGAATCCCTCGTACGCAAGCAGTAACGTGGTCGTGTCGGTGCCGCGCCAACGGTAAAGCTGATCGGCCATGTCCAAGCGGGTCAGGTCGAACATCTCCTCGGCGATTTCCTGGATGCGGTCATCGAGGTAGGCGCTGTTCATCACATCGGCGAAGCGGTTGATGTAATGGTCGTGGAAGCGGGGGTTCGCCAGGCTGCGTTGCCAGATGTTGGTGTAGGGCACTTCGGGGTCCTGGCTCGATGAATAGATCAGTGCATTGAAGCTGGGATCCGTTTGGCCATTGGGGGCCATGGCGGTTTCCAGATCGGTGGTGCAGAAACGCCAGCGGTTGCCGGTGGTGGCCGCTCGGAACAGTTTGATGTTGTTGATGGGCCAGTCGGTGGTGCCCATCCACTGTTGGCCAATGATGTAGTCCACATACCAGGTGAGGTCGAATCGCTGATCGAGTTCGTCCCAATAGCCCGCGCTGTTCGGGTCCATGTCGTGCATGGCGTCCACATCCTCCCAGAAACCGTTCGTGCTGCCTTCGTTCGCAGTAAGTGAGGGTCCTTCCCAGGAGCTCACGGTGAGCAGGTCCATGGAATCCGGGTCGGCACCTTCGAGGGTGTTGAAGTATTCGGCATCGATCTTCTCGCGCAATTCGTAAAGGCCGAAATAGTGCCCGTTGATATAGACCGTTACCGGCGTCCAAGCCGAGTAATAGGAATTGGTCTCACCGGCCATCATGCGTACCTGTGCGGCATCCTTGTGCGGGAGGAAGAGGTGCTGGTTGCTTCCATTGCGCAGGTAGATCCGGCTGTAACTCGTACGCGCCGGACGGTTCGGGATCAGTGGCAGGTCCACGGTACCGGAGCCCAGTGTGCCATTGTCCAGCTCCAGGCGGAAGGAATGCTGGGGTTGGGTGCGACTTCCGCCGAAGCCGCCATCGAGTTGCATGGCGCTGCGCTGGGAGAAGCCGAGTGTACCATTGGTGTGGAAGTAGTCCACGTGTGCAGGGATCTCGTCATCGCGCCACCACCGGGTGAAGATCCCTTCGGGCCCGTTGAGGTCCGCATCGTTGGTGCTGATGGAGAGGATGGCCGAATGGTGATCGGGGTTGATGAGGTAGGAGGCGGTGGCCACCTTGCTCGGCAGGCGGCCCGGCGCGAATGCCCTTGCGCGCAGCACCGTGCTCGCATTGATCGGGATGGGCCCAACGAACAGGGAGGAGCTCGTGGTGGGCTCACTCCCATCCAAGGTGTACCGCAGCGAACTGGTACCGACGTTAGGGTTGGAGAGCGTGACACTGAGGGGTGTGGCACTGATGCTCGATGGCGTGTTGATCACTGGCGTTTCAGCGTACGCGGAATAGGGGTTGCTGGTGGAGTTGGTGGCGCCGGGGGTGGGCGCATCGAAGAGCTGGTCGTTATTGGCGGCATCGGGCCAGCGGCCATTGCTGTGGTCCTGGTATTCCTCCTCCACCCGTAGGCGGCTCAGCATTTGTTGAGTGGGCGAAAAAAGGAAGACGGATTCCCCGCCACGGCGCAGGCCGAAGTTGGTGTGGAACTCGAATGCGCCGTACCACGGGATGAATTCAGCGTTCACATCCATTTCATTCACGTGTCCGATCCGGATATCCACCTCATCGAAGTACGCACCGCTGGGGTCGACCACATCGAAGGCGATACTGGTGAGGTCGCCGGCACCGAGCCCTGCGGCAGCGAGTTCGGCCGCGGTGAAGAGCATGGCATGTTTCGAGCCACGCGCCCAGTTCCCGTACGGCGCAGGGTACTGGACCACATTGTTCTGCCAGTCGGGGGTGCCGATGGTGGCCCCGTTCAACTTGATCACCGGACGGTGATGGGAGACATTCCCGACCGCCGCGTTACAGGCGGTGGCTGCGGAATCGGAATAGGACCAGGTGGTGGACCGGAAGGTGGTCGTGCTCTGGTTCATCAGGGCGTTCAAGGCATTGCCGCTGGTATTGACCGCACACACCTCGATCAGGATGTTCGAGGTTCCGTTCCAGGTGAAGGGCGCGCCGAAGGCGTGCGTGTTCCAGCCCGCTACCGGTGTATATCCCAGGATGGCCGCCACGGTGGTCTGGCCGGCACGAGGCTGGCGATCAAGACCGCTACAGAACACCACGAGGTAACCGTTCGGGGCGATCCCCATCGAAGGGAAGGTCCACATGGTGGCATCCGTGCTGTCGTCCGAAAGGCTGTATCCATTCAGATCCACCCACTGCGAGCTCGTGTTGTGCAGTTCGATCCAGTCGTGGTACTGACCGTTCTCATCGGCAAGGGTGCGATGGTTGCGGCTGCTTCCCTCGTTGATCACGACCTGAGCGAACAGGGATATACTGCCGAGCAGGGTGCATAGGGCAGCGGAGGTGCGTTGGGTGGACATGTGGGTGATGGGATCGCGAATTTCGTATGACGAGGACCGTTTCGTCAATACGGCCGGACCTTTTCGGGATTGCGGAAGGACGTGACCGGGTGATCGGGATCGATCCACCAAAGCCCATGTCGCTCGCATCGGACCGGTTCCCCAACCTGTCAAATTCCTGTTAAAAGTGGGCGCTCGCGATGGTGGCGGTCTACTTTCGCCCCTGCTTTTAACGGATGGAAGCCCTGCGCTCACCTCGGTCCCTTCTCCTGCTCACCTTCTTGCTCGCGGTGCAGTTCTGCTATCCGTTGGCTGCGGTGAACCAGCGGGACACGGTGGTGGTGGGCATGTCGGGTCTTGGGGTGAAGGACCCCGAAAGCAAACCGGGTCTCCCGATCGATCTGGACCTGGCGCCACCCGTCAGGTTGATGGTGGTTGCCACGGGCAACGCATTCCTTCCTGATCCGATCGATCCGACGCCCCATGAGGTGGGCGCGGTTTCGGCCTTGCCGACCACGGGGGTCTACCCGTCAGCCCCCTAACGGGCCATAGCGGCCCAGTGTCGCCTTTCCCGGTCCCGCACATGTGCGGCACGGGGTTGAAGCATGCGCAACGCGCGTCATGCGCCCATTCGGCATCCACCGGCGATGCCATTCCCGGATCCTGTATTCCCTAACACCTGAATTCCCCCGGCATGTTCCGATCCAATGGACCATGCTTCCGCAGCGGCCAGTGCTGTGGAGGCTCCTTTCGTACCCGATCGATCAAATGGATGCTACCCCTGCTTCCACTCCTCACCGCTTGTGGCGGGCATCAGGAAGAGCATGAGGAGCACGACCAGGGGCGGTACGCCGCCACCAGTGCGTTTTTGGCCGATACCGTGATGGACCAGGCCTACGTGTGCCAGATCCACTCGGTACAACACATCGAGGTGCGCGCTTTGGAGGAAGGCTACCTGCAGGACATCCTGGTGGACGAGGGCCAGCACGTGAAGGAGGGACAGCTGATGTTCCGCATCCGCCCGGTGCTGTACCAGGCGGAAGTGCAGAAGGCGGCCGCCGAAGCGGAATTCGCGGAGATCGAGTACCGGAACACCAAGGCCCTGGCCGATAGCAACGTGGTATCGCCGAACGAGCTGGCCATGGCGAAAGCCCAGTACAACAAGGCGACCGCGGAACTTGCCGCCGCACAGGCACACTTGGGCTTCACCGAGATCAGGGCCTCCTTCGATGGTATCGTGGGTCGGTTCCACGTGCGCAAAGGCAGTTTGCTTGACGAGGGCGAGTTGTTGACTGAACTATCGGACAACAGCAGCATGTGGGTCTATTTCAATGTGCCCGAAGCCGAATACCTCGATTATCGGCGGAATGAGCAGGCCGAGAACGGCACGAAGGTGCGACTCATGCTGGCCGATACGGAGATCTTCGACCAAGTGGGTGAGATAACCGCGATCGAGAGCGACTTCAATAATAAGACGGGCAACATCGCCTTCCGGGCCACATTCTCCAACCCCAAGGGGATCCTACGGCACGGGCAAACCGGCAACATCATCATGCGGTCCCACCTGCACAATGTGCTGCTGATCCCGCAGAAGGCCACCTTCGAGGTGCTGGACCACCGCTATGTCTTCCTGATCGACAAGCAGGATACCCTGCGACAGACCCGCATCGAGATCGGTGGTGAGCTACCGCACATCTTCGTCGTGAACAAGGGCCTCACCAAGGAGGATCGTTTCCTACTGGAAGGCATACGGAAGGTGAAGGACGGGCAGAAGGTGGAGCCGCTTCTTATCGCGCCCGATTCGGTGATCAAGCACCTGGATCTGTACGCGGAATGATCCACATGCGCAATGCATGTGCAAGGGTGCACGAGTGCGAGGGTCGGCCCTGGGCACCCTCGAAGTCTCCCACCCGTTCACTTTTTCACGTTTGAGCTACCACAGTAGTCCTTACCATGTTCAAGAACTTCATCCAAAGGCCAGTACTGGCCATCGTCATCTCGATCCTCACGGTATTCATGGGTCTGCTGGCGATCGAGCAGCTACCCACCTCGCAGTTCCCGGAGATCGCGCCCACCACGGTCAACGTCTTCATCGCGTACCCCGGAGCAAGCGCCGACGTGCTCACCAAGTCGTGCGTGGTGCAACTGGAAACGGCGATCAACGGTGTACAAGGCATGCGCTACATCGCATCAGATGCCACCAGTGCGGGTGAGGCCACCATCCGCATCATCTTCGAGCCGGGCACGGACCCGAACATGGCGGTGGTGCGTGTGAAGACCCGCGTGGACCAGGTGATGCCCAACCTGCCGCCACTGGTGCAACGGGAAGGGGTGATCATCACGCCCGTACAGCCCAGCATGCTCATGTACGTGAACCTGTACGGCGATGGAAAGGACGCCGATGAACTCTTCCTGTACAACTACGCGTTCACCCAGCTGATCCCCGAGATCCAACGGATCCCGGGTGTGGCGCAGGCTCAGATCCTGGGTACCCGGGTGTATGCCATGCGTGTCTGGTTGAAGCCGGATCGCATGCGTGCGTATAGCGTCTCGGCCGAGGAAGCCATGGAGGCGATGCGGGAGCAGAGCCTCATCGCACGACCGGGCCGCCTTGGACAGAGTTCCGGGATCGACGCGCAAGCCTTGGAGTATGTGCTGGTGTACAAAGGCCAGTACAACACCCCGGAAGAATACGAGAACATCATCGTTCGCGCCAACGAGGAGGGGGAGAGGATCCGCTTGGGCGACATCGCGGAGGTGACGCTGGGCAGCGAGTTCTTCGACATCTATTCCACCATGGATGGCAAGCCGGCGGCATCGATCGTGCTGAAACAGACCATGGGCAGCAACGCCAGCGAGGTGATCGCCGAGGTGAAGGAGAAGCTCAAGGAACTCTCCGTGATGATGCCGCCCAGCATCAAGTACCGGGTGAGCTACGACGTATCCACATTCCTGGACGCTTCGACCGAGCAGGTGATGCACACCCTGCGCGATGCGTTCATCCTGGTGGCCCTCGTGGTGTTCATCTTCCTGGGCGACTGGCGCTCCACACTGATCCCGATCATTGCCGTTCCGGTATCCATGATCGGCACCTTCTTCGTGATGCAGATGTTCGGGCTCTCGATCAACCTGATCACACTCTTCGCATTGGTGTTGTCCATCGGTATCGTGGTGGATAACGCGATCGTGGTGGTGGAGGCCGTGCATGCCAAGATGGAGCAGGAGCACCTCACGCCGTACAACGCGGTGAAGGTGGTGATGGGTGAGATCGGTGGTGCGATCATCGCCATCACCCTGATGATGGTATCGGTGTTCATCCCCATCGCCTTCATGACCGGGCCGGTGGGCGTGTTCTATCGGCAGTTCTCCATCACCATGGCGGGTGGCATCATCATCAGCGCCGTGGTCGCGCTGACGCTCACCCCCGTACTCTGCGCCATGATGCTGAAGCCGCACGTGGCGGGTCATGCGAAGAAGAACCTCCTGGACCGCTTCATCGCCTCGTTCAACCGGGGCTTCGAACGGTTGACCGGTCGCTACGTGGCGATACTCAACAGGGTGGTGGCACGCCGCATACTCACCTTCGGATCACTGGCCGTGTTCTGTGTGGGCATCTACATCTCCGGCCTGGTGCTGCCAGCGGGTTTCATCCCGAACGAGGACCAGGGCACGATCTACGCCATCATCCAGACCCCACCGGGATCCACGTTGGAGACCACCAACAAGGTGGCGCATCAATTGCAGCACATCTGCGAGGAGATCCCCGAAGTGGAATCGGTCTCCTCCCTGGCCGGCTATGAGATCATGACCGAGGGCCGTGGCTCCAATGCGGGTACCTGCCTGATCAACCTCAAGCCCTGGGGCGATCGGCACAAGGATGTGAACGAGGTGATGGAGGAGTTGGAACATCGGACCAGGGACCTCGGTGCGGTGATCGAGTACTTCGAACCGCCCGCGGTGCCCGGCTTCGGCTCCTCCGGTGGTTTCTCCCTGCGCATGCTCGACAAGACCAACGGCACGGACTACCACGAGTTCGACCGGGTGAACAAGGACTTCATGGCCGCGCTGGCCAAGCGGAAGGAACTCACCGGCCTCTTCACGTTCTACGCAGCCAACTACCCACAATATGAACTCATCGTGGACAACCAGGTGGCCATGCAGAAGGGCGTGTCCATCGGCAAGGCCATGGAGAACCTCAATATCCTCATCGGCAGCGACTACCAGCAGGGCTTCATCCGGTTCGGACGCTACTTCAAGGTCTTCGTTCAGGCAGGTCCCGAGTACAGGCGCTACCCGTCGGACCTGGCCGACCTGTTCGTGAAGAACGAGGAGGGCGAGATGGTGCCGTACTCCTCCTTCATGCGATTCGAGAAACGACTTGGCCCCAACGAGATCACCCGCTACAACATGTACAATAGTGCGGCGATCAGAGGTCTTCCAGCTGCGGGATACACCAGTGGCGATGCCATCAATGCCATCAAGGAGGTGGCCAAGGCGTCGCTCCCGCGCGGTTATGACATCGCTTGGGAGGGCCTCTCCTTCGACGAGGCCCGGCGCGGGAACGAGGCGGTGTACATCTTCCTGGTCGTGCTCATCTTCGTCTACCTGGTGCTGGCCGCGCAGTACGAGAGTTTCGTGTTGCCACTGGTGGTGCTGCTCTCACTGCCCGTGGGCGTACTGGGTTCATTCCTGATGCTGAAGATGATGGGCCTGGCCAATGACGTGTACGCCCAGATCGGCATCATCATGCTCATCGGCCTGCTGGGGAAGAACGCGGTGCTGATCGTGGAGTTCGCCGTGCAGAAACAACGCACAGGCGCCACTGTACGGGAAGCGGCGATCGAAGGGGCGCGTGCCCGCTTCCGCCCGATCCTCATGACCTCCTTCGCCTTCATCGCAGGTCTTATCCCACTGGTGGTGGCTACGGGTGCAGGTGCCATCGGTAATCGCACCATCGGCTCGTCCGCGCTGGGTGGCATGTTCGTGGGCACGCTGCTCGGTGTGCTCATCATACCCGGTTTGTACTTCGTGTTCGCCACCATGATCCAGGGCCGCAAGCTCATCAGCGACGAGCGGGATGAACCCGTCTCTGAGCAATTCATACGCAGTGCCGAAGAGGGCAGCTCCGCGAGGGAGACCATCCGCCATTTGAATGAGCGTATCAAGGACCTGTTGAAACGCAAGAAGGACTGAAACGACCACTGCCATGAACAGAATGAAGAACATCCTCGTCGCCGCCGGGCTGTTGGTCCTCCTTTCGCTGTCTTCCTGCATACCCGCGTTGAAACTCCGGGAAGCACGGAAGAACCTTCCATCCACCTACGCATCATCGACGGATACCGCTAATGCCGCCAATGTCGCCTGGAACGCTTTCTTCACCGACCCCAACCTGCGGGTGCTGATCGATAGCGCTTTGGCAGGGAACCAGGAGCTGAACATCCTGCTGCAGGAGATCGCTACGGCACAGGCCGAGGTGCGTGCTCGGAAAGGGGAGTACCTGCCCTTCATGGAACTCGGCGGGGCGGCCGGAACGGAAAAAGTGGGCGAGTACACACGCAATGGTGCAGTGGAACACGACCTGCACATCAAGGAGGATACGAAGTTCCCCGAACCACTGTCCGACTTCATGGTCGGTGCACGTGCGTCGTGGGAGTTGGATATCTGGAAGAAGCTGCGCAACGCCAAGAAGGCGGCCGTGCTCCGCTACCTCGGTACGGTCGAGGGGAGGAACTTCATGGTGACCCATCTGGTGGCGGAGATCGCCAACAGCTACTACGAGTTGCTGGCGCTCGACAATCAACTGGCGATCCTGCGTGACAACATCGCTATCCAACAGGATGCGTTGGGCATCGTGAAGCTGGAGAAACAGGCGGCCAAGGTCACGGAGCTGGCCGTGCGTCGTTTCGAGGCCGAGGTGCTGAAGAACCAAAGCAAGCTGTTCGACATCCAGCAACGCGTCGTGGAGACCGAGAACCGGATCAACTTCCTTGTGGGCCGCTACCCACAGCCGGTCATGCGCAGTACAGCGGGCTTCTCACACCTCACTCCCGACAGCCTCACATCAGGTATGCCCTCACAACTACTGGCTCATCGTTCGGATATCCGACAGGCGGAACTGGAGCTTGATGCGGCCCGGCTGGACGTGAAGGCGGCCAAAGCGAATTTCTATCCCTCGGTGCGACTTACGGCTGGTGTCGGGCTCAGTGCGTTCGATGCTTCCTTGCTGATGGAAACACCCGCATCGTTGTTGTACAATGTGGCAGGCGACCTGGTGGCACCACTTGTGAACAGGAACGCGATCAAGGCAGCGTACATCGGAGCCAGTGCTCGGCAAATGCAGGCCGTCTTCGACTACGAACAAACGGTGTTGAACGCCTACGTGGAGGTGGTGAACCAGTTGAACAACATCCAGAACCTGCGGAACAGCTACGAACTACGGAAGCAGCAGGTGGATGCGTTGTCGAGCTCCATCACGATCGCCAACAACCTGTTCCGCGGTGCTCGTGCCGATTATATGGAGGTGTTGCTCACCCAGCGCGACGCGCTCGAAAGCAAGTTCGAACTGGTCGAGACACAAAAGCTGCGGATGACCGCGATGGTGAACATGTACCAAGCGTTGGGTGGTGGATGGAGGTAGAAGGCGGATGATCACTGACCGATCACGACACCGTCACCACCACGCTCCCCGCCTTGCATCCGCTCTTTGCCCGCGCGTGCGCCTTGACGATCCGCTCGTCTGCTTCACTGCCCGGCTCAAATGCCGTGGGTCCACACCCATGATCCCGGCCAATTCGCCGATGCCTGCCAAGTGCTCTCGTTCTCCGGTGGCCACTGCGGCGATCTCCTGCTTCACTGCACGGACGAATGCGGCCAGGAGCGATCGTTCGCTGGCTGGTGCAGTTCGCTTCGGCATGGTCCAACGAACGGGATCGTGGTGCAATGTCCGTTCACCGCAACAGTTCCTCCGCTCCCACGAACCGGTATTCCGGCGAGCTGCGGAAGAGCATGTTGAGCACGTTCAGGTGCCCCGCCCCGTAGATCACCAGGATCCTGTCCTCGGGTGTGACGGGGATGCGCTGAATGTTGCGGAAGATGCGCAGGTTGCGGTTGAACCAGCGGCCGCTCTCGAAATCCACACCGGTGAAATCGCCCGGCACCGCCTCGTACTTGAAGAGACCGATGAGGTAGTTGCCGAGGTCGCGTTCGATGTGCGCGGGGTCGTTGGCCTCCCGCAAGGCGCCCAGGATGCCCGTGCGATCCACCTGCGCGGTTGAGCGCCTGCGCAACGCACTGTCGGGATCGGCGGTGAAGTAGGCTTCGAACCGCAGCGCACCCAAGCTGTCCGTACCGTTGAACAGGGAGTCGATGTTCGGCGTGAAGCGCCCCCATTCATCCACACAGTGAAGCGTCTTCAGTTGGAAGCGCTTCGCCAGCCGGAAGCCCAGTTGTTCCTCCTCCCCACGCCCCAGCTCATGCCGTCCGGCCAGGTAGGCGGCATACAACGAATCGATCGTGTGCTGCTCGCCGGGCTGCCGTTCGATCACGATCACCGTGGGCGCGAAACGCGCCATGCGCTCCACGATGTCCACTATCTCCGTCTGGTAGCGAGGCTGAAGCACATCGATGCGGTCACTGTCGGCCACCTGCTGCGCGTCGAGGTTGGGAAAAGCGAAATGGAACGTGCCGAGGGTGAGCACTTGGGGGCGGTGCTCCTGCGCGGGCAAGCTCCCGGCGAACAGCATGAAGAGGCAGGCGTACTTCATGTCCGTAGGACGGATGAAGGATGCTGATGTTACCGACCGAGCGCGGGCCAGACCGAACGCCGAACCTGAACGTACGATGGACAGGCCAGCATGGAAAGACCAGCGGCAGCCACCGCTCTGGTGGCTGCCATTCGCCAACGGCACAATGGATCACTCCACCAGGAAGGATCGCGCCGCGCGCTGGCCCAGCTCGTCCGTGGCGGTCAGGTGGTAGAGGCCGGGGATCATCCCGGAGACATTCAGGGTGCCGCGCGAGCCGTTCATGTGCGGCAGTGGCAGCACACGCACCTTGCGACCATCGGCAGCGGTGATGCTGATCACGGGTGTGCCCCTGAAGGTGGCGGGGATCGTGAAGTACAGCACATCGGAGGCCGGCACGGGATGCACTGTGATCGAGTTGCCGGACGAGGCCGGGTCATTCATGGAAGTGGACAGGTCCACGATCACCGTCACCGTGTCGGAGGTCCATGAGTTGAGGCTGTCGGTGGCTTTCACGGTGAAGCGGTAGGTGCCGGTCTGCAAGCGGTCCACGTATGCCACGGAGTCGTTGAAGGTGTTGAAGTAGGCGTAGGACGGCCCGCTGTGCTGATCCCAGATGTAGCTCGCCAGCTTGCGGCCCGGTTGTGTTGTGGCGGTGGCGCTGAGGGTGGTGTAGTTGGTGGCGATGATCTGGTCCGGCGAGGCGATCAAGGTGGGAGGCAGAAAGGGCGGGCTGGTGTAGCCGAAACACCCGGTGGCGTTCGGGTCGTCCACGCACTGCTGGGCGGGGATCAGGATCCGGCTGCGCAGCGAGAAGATGTCCACCGGCACGGCCTTGGGCTGGCTCCACGTTTGGGCGTAGTTCGCCGCCATGTTGTTCCCAGGCGGCTCGGTCTCCCCGTTGCCGCCCACCCCCGCTTTGTTCCGGCCACAGAAGTACAGTTGGCCGTTGGCGGCCTCGAAGTAGGAGAAGAACGTGTAGGGCATGGCGCCATAGATGTTCACGAAGTCGGTGCGCGAGGGCACGATGCGTTCCGGCGTGTTGATGATCGTGTCCCCGGAAAGCCCATCGATGAAGTTGTAGATGTTCTTGTCCAGCATGGTGCCGTTGCCCACTTCTCCTTGTGCCGAATGGCCCCATCCCCACAGTGTGGAATCCACGAGGATCGCATGGGTGCTGCTGGTGTTGGTCACGATCATGCGCACGGGCGCGGGCAGCCCCAGCTCCAGCTTCATGGGCGTGGTCTGTGGGTTGAGGTCGTTGCTGCCGATGCCCAACAGGTTCCTTCTTCCCCAGGCCATCACCGAATCCGTGCCGCATACGGCATACACGATCTGGTGACCACCGGCAATGGAGGTGACATTGGCCAGGCCGGGCACCTGGTTCAGGACCATGTTGTTGCTCCCGGTGCACGGGTAGCCTTTGGGCACCTGGTAATCGTCGCAGCCACCGGCACCGGTATACACGGTGCCATCGCTACAGAGCACCACGGCCATGCCGCCGGCGATCACCTGCACCACTTTCTTGTTGCCGGGGATCGGCACTTGCTTCGGTCTGTTCTGGATGGTGCTGGCACCGGAGCCGTCCAAGCTGAAGCCCATGCCGCCATCCTTGCCCCACCACCAGAGGGTGGAATCGGCGCCCTTCACGGCGTACCAGCCCATGCTGCCGGTTCCGGTGAACATCGCGAGCATATCGATCCCCGTGAACGGATCACCGAGTTCGTCGGTCATGATCCTTACGGCGTAGTCGTAGTTCCCGCCGCCGCCGTCCCCGGCGATGCACGTGGTGCAACCTCCGTAGGTGCTGGGCTCCCCGAGGGTCCACACGTTGCCGGCCACATCAATGGCCGCGTTCTGGTGCAGACCGCCGTAAGCTTTCTTGAACCGGGGCATGGCAGCCCCGCTCTCTTGCCGCACCACCACCGGCATGCCCGGCCGGATCACTTCGCCGGTGGCGAGGTAGTTGGGCGAGAGATGGCCCGCCGCCCACAGCGTGGAGTCGTGTTTGATGTAGTGGATCTGGTATTCACCTGCGGCGACCTTCTGCATCCGGTCGTACACCGCTGTTTGGGCCAGGCAGGTGCTCGATCCGAGCAAAGCGACCAGGAAAGCCGGGAGGGTGGTGGAGAGGGGCATGCGCATGCGTTAGTGGGTGTTGTGGCCGGTGCGTGGGCGCTTGAAGGTACGAGTGGATCGCTCCTGTTGAAGAGCGATCCCGGCATCGGCACCTTATACCTGATCGCTCGGTGCATGGTTCAGGGAGCGGAGCATGTTTCGATGGATGCCATTGCGGGGCCGTTGGAACCACCTGCACGCGAGCTGAATGTTCTGGAACGGTGAGGGATGAAGCAAGGTGGGCCCTGGCGGGCAGCGGAAGAGGTCGCTTGCTCACTCCATGTTCACCACCACGTTCCCCACTTTGCGCCAGCTCTCTGCCCTGGCATGCGCCTCGGCGATCCGGACCAACGGGAAAGTGCTGTCGATCACCGGTTGAAGACGCCGCTGGCTCCAAAGGTCGGAGAAGTGCATGATGTCATCGGCTGTGCCGGCTGCGGTCCCTGTGATCACCTTCGTGGGCTTGCTGCCCCTTCCGACGAAGGCCCGCTTCAACATATCGGCCGGCAGGTCGGAGCCCAATGCGATGGTGCCACCGGGTTTCACCAAGGCCAGGCACCGTTTGAAGTGTAGCTTCCCCACGGTCTCGAAGACCACATCGTATCGGTCCCGATGCGCCAGCAGATCATCCTTCAGGTAGTCCAGCACCTCGGTGGCACCGAGTGAACGCACCAGCTCCACATTGCGTGTGCTGCACACGCCGGTCACCTCGGCGCCCATGGTACGCGCCAGTTGCACCGCTGCGGAGCCCACGGCACCTGAAGCGCCGTGGATCAACACACGCTGGGCGGTGGTCACCTTCGCTTTCCTCAGAAAGTGTAGCGCCGTACTGAAACCGAAGGGGATCGCCGCAGCTTCGGTCCAGCTCATCCCAGCGGGCATGTGTATGAAGGCGCCGGTCTCTGGTAGCGCGATGAACTCGGCGTGTGCCCCGAGCCGCATCACACTGGTCCAGCCGTAGACCTTGTCGCCTTGGTTGTAACGCTTCACGGACCCACCCACCCCGACCACTTCACCGGCGAAGACCACGCCCAGGATCGGCCTGCGCGGTTTGAATGGTCCGAAGACCAGCCGCACGAACCAGGGGTCTGCCCGCCGCAGGCGCCAGTCGGCGGCATTCACGGCCGATGCATGGATGCGGATTAGGACCTCGTTCGGTTTCGGAACGGGGTTGGGCACTTCAATGATGTGGATCACATCGGGGCCTCCATAGGCGGTGGCGATGGCAGCTTTCATTCAAAAGGTCAGGGGTGCAAAGTTCCAAGTGCTCGCTCCATCCACCTCGCCGCTCATGTATCCGTAGTGGCGTCCATACCATGAAGTGAACCGCAGGTGTCCTGTCCATGGTCCGGTCATCGCTCAAGCGCATTGCTCGTGCCGGATGGGTTGCGTGGGCGGAGCAGGATCGCCCCTCCAACACGGGAACATTGACCGGTCACTTCGCGCATGGTATGTGTGGTGGTGTTATTGCTGTTGCGGGTGCTACCTTGCTTGAGATCCTGAACAGGCTCTGAGTTGGGATCCGCGGCCAAACGATACCACGATGGACAACCATTCCGCCGATCGGGGCGTCATCCGACCGAACCGACCACGGATGTTACGGAACCTCCTCCTTTTCGCGGCCTTGTCCGCCTTGAATGGCATCGCCCAGGAAACCTCGATCCTGTTCATCGGCAACAGTTATGTGTACAGCAACGACCTGCCGAATACGCTACGGCAGCTTGCCCTGTCGCTGGGCGATACGGTCGTGGTTTCCAGTGTAGCTCCCGGAGGCTACACCTTGCAGCAGCACAGCACGAATGCCACCACCCTCTCAGCCATCACATCCACACCTTGGGACCACGTGGTGCTTCAGGAGCAGAGCCAGTTGCCATCCTTCTCGCCTGGGCAGGTATCTTCCCAGGTCTTCCCCTATGCGACCGCGCTTGTCGATGCCGTTCGTGCCAATGCCGATTGCACCATGCCCGTGTTCTTCATGACCTGGGGCCGACAGAATGGGGACCAAAGCAACTGCGCGAGCTGGCCACCGGTGTGCACCTTCGAGGGGATGAACGATCTATTGCGCGATCGGTACGTGCAGATGGCCGAGGATAACGATGCGTGGCTGGCACCGGTCGGTGTGGCGTGGCGCACGGTGCGTGAGCAACACCCCACGATCGAACTGTACAGTGGCGACGGGAGCCATCCCTCGGTGGCGGGCACTTATCTGGCGTCCTGCACCTTTTACGCTACCTTCTTCGGTGAGAGCTGCGTTGGCGCAACATACACTGCCGGGCTGCCTGTAGCTACCGCTGCGATCCTGCAGCAGATCGCAAGCAGCACGGTACTTGGCCTGCCATCGGATTGGAACCTGGATCGGCCGTATGGCGCGGATGCGACCTTCTCCATCACCGGGACCACGGCGACAACGGTCTCCTTGGGGCATCCCGATGCCACGGGCACCCACCTTTGGACCTGCACCCCCGGATCGTCACAGACCACACAGAATGCCACATTCCCGGTGGTGGAGGGCGCGAGCTACACCATTGAACATGTATTCACCAATGTGTGTGGCGATACGGATACCACAACGCTGGCCTATACGCACCTTGCTACTGGTGTTCATGGGCACGAGGCTGCTCTTGTGACCGTTACCTCTACGCAGCCGGGCTTCATCGACGTGCATGATCGGGTGGGATGGTTCACGGTCACTGACACGCAAGGGCGGATACTTTCGGCGGAGCGCCTTTCGGGGGAGCGCGCGCGGATCCATTGCACCCCAGGGGTCAGGATCTACGAGCTGCTTTCTCCGGATGGGACCAGGCGTTCCGGTCGGCTGGTGGTGTGGTGAACTGTTGATCGAAGATCCCGGGTTGTTGGATGAGTTCGCCGCCGATGGTGCTGCGGAGCATCCGGACTTCTTTTTCCCCATACTACGTGCCGTGGGACGCATGCGCCCCTTCAGGCGCGGATCCTTCGAGATACACCGAAGCACACCATCTGCTTCGATGTGGATGCCGAAGTGTTCTACCACGTCAAGAGCCTTACTGAACCGTTGGGGCTGAAGATGGGTCGGCCGTATCCCTTGGTGGTGATGATGCTGATGACCTATGATGGGGTTGTTGCCCACGATGGCCTGGTACGCCACCTGGCACTTGTACCTGCGTTGACCGAAAGTGCGGTAGGGGAGCTGGAGGCGATGTACGCCGAAGCCGTGAAGACGGACCGGATCGCCAAGCCATGGGGGCCTGGCACGGGCAAGCTCGATCCCGCTATCCTGGCGCAACCGCACATCAAGGCGATCATCGGCAGTGCGGCCATGCTCCATCCGGAGTTCGCAGTGCCCTTCCCCGCGTTGGAGACCATCGCGGACGTGCTGCACATGACCCCGCGCACCGTGCAGCGCAAATTGCAGGAGGAGGACACCAGCTTCCGCATCGTATGCGACACCGTGAAGGCGGAGATCGCCCGTACGCTCCTGACGAACCTTCAATTGCCGATCAGCGAGATCGCGTTCAAGTTGGGCTATGGCGAAGTGTCATCCTTCCACCGGGCGTTCAAGCAATGGACGGGTTTAACGCCAGTGGAGTATCGCAAGGGGTAGGCTCACATCGGAGCTTTCGGGCGGCGATGGTGAAGGCTGCGCGCTAGTGGGAGAAGCCAGAGGAGAGCCGTCGGTTGCGCGTTCTTTTCTTCCGTTAACCGCACCGCTCGATCCCTGATCGCAAACCGTTCCAATTTGATCGGTGAGGTGGCTGGATGCTCATTGCTGAGGAAGAAATGCAAAGTCCGCTGTGGTGAACCGGTATCGTGCCCACATTTGGGACTTACTTTGATGCCATGCTGCTTCCCGAGAACAAGGCCTACGATTTCATCGCTGCGTACACCAATTTGCTGCACTACGCCGGTGCCACACATGGGTTGGTGCCTGAGGAGCAAAGCATGGAGGAGTTCACCAAGGGCGGAACGGCGCTTTTGGTGGAATGTCGCGAACTGTTGATCGAGGATCCCGGGTTGTTGGATGAGTTCGCCGCCGATGGTGCTGCGGAGCATCCGGACTTCTTTTTCCCCATGCTGCATGCCGTGGGACGCATGCGACCCATCCAGGCGCGGATCCTTCGGGATACGCCGGAGCACACCATCTGCTTCGATGTGGATGCCGCAGTGTTCTACCACGTCAAGAGCCTTACTGAACCGTTGGGGCTGAAGATGGGCCGGCCGTATCCCTTGGTGGAGATGATGCTGATGACATACGATGGGGTTGTTGCCCACGATGGTCTGGTTCGCCACTTGGCTCTTGTACCCGCGTTGACGGAAAGTGCGGTAGGGGAGCTGGAGGCGATGTACGCCGAGGCCGTAAAGGAGGCGCGGATCGCCAAGCCATGGGGGCCTGGCACGGGCAAGCTCGATCCCGCTATCTTGGCGCAACCGCACATCAAGGCGATCATCGGCAGCGCGGCCATGCTCCATCCGGAGTTCGCAGCGCCCTTCCTCAAGCTCACGAAGATCAGCCCGGATGAGGAGACCTTCCTGGAGCTGATCCTGGAAACCGTGCTGGTGTTGCGCCATAAGCCCTACAAAGAACTCCGTTCCCTGTTCGAGACCGTTGAGCCGCCAGAGCACGACCTGATCCTCTTCACCTTGGACCGTATCGAGGGCGATGTCCATGCTCTGCTGCGGAAGACACGCCGGAAGACGAAGGTGGGGAAGCGGAAAGGACCCGAACGGACGAACGCGGCGCGGACCGCCCCCGCAGTGCCGGTCACCCTTGCCGAGCGCCTGAACGCCGCCACGCCGTTCACGGTGAGCGGCACGCGGGCATTGTCACAGATCATGCGCGAGCGCGGCACGCCGATCACGTTGAAGTCCAGGTTTCCTGTGGTTTCCGTGGAAGAAGGGCCGGATGATATCGGCATTGTATGTGTGCTCGGCGGGATCGACATGAAGGAGAACGTGGTCGCGTCCATCACGCACCTTGTGCTGCCCACCGGGGCCCCTCTGTTCGCCGAAGCCGCCGACTACCAACGGAAACGGATCAAGCGACTGGCGAAACGGGATCGCTATTCATGATGGCGCAACCTGTGATCCACTGCACCGCCAAGCTCGGCAAGCTGCTCGCCGTGAGGGCGTGTGAACTGCCCGAACGCATCGATGCCTGGAATGCGCACCTCTTTCCGTACAACGGCCGCAAGTGCATCATTTTCGTGCATGCCTCCACCGGCTATTGCCTGTTAATGCTCGATGTGGTGAAGGCCGAACTGGTCGATCTACCGGCGCGTTTCAGCGATCTGCTCCGCGATCAATTGCTTGGCGAATGGCCGATGCATAGCGAACGCATCAATACCTGGCTGAAGGAACAAACACACGCGGTCATTGCGCCGACGAATGGCGACAAGCGCACACTCGGAGTGATCAACCGCTACATCTTCGAAGTCACCTACGTGCTCGATCGGCACCACCCGCCGCTCAGCCGCAGGGCGGCATTCCTCGAGGCCTGGAACAAGAACGACGGCTTGGTCGGAGCGCGCACGGAATCCAATAGCATACTAAGGCAGGCTAAGTACTTCATACCCGCGGAACGCATGGCCGCGCACATCGGCATCCCCTACGATCGCCAGGACTACAGTGCGCGGCAGAGCAAGGCCTTGTTCCCCGATGAAGTACCGTGGAGGCCCATGCGCGTGGTGTGAGCGGATGTTGCCTTCGGTCCAATGGACGTGGTGGTAGATCCACAGGTGACCCGCAACTCGCTCTTGCGCTTCACTCTACCTCTCCCGGCCCCTCCTTCTTCACCTCCGCGAACTTTGCCGCCATCGTAAGGTTCTTGCGTGTGAGCTTCTTGATGGTCACGTCCTGGGCCTTATCGTTCGCCAGGCGCAGGTTGCGGTCGGTGCCGATCAGGGCCTCTTTCGTTTTCTCCAGGTGCTTGATCGACTTGTCGATCTCGTCAATGGCCTTCTGGACCCGACTCGACACCAGGGTGAAGCTGCGGTCCAAGGTGATCGTGAAGCTTTCCTGTTAGTTCATCAGGGAGATCTTCATGCGTATCTCCCATTGCAGTGTAGGGTACCGAGCTACTGATGACGATCAGTTCGGTTCGGTTTGACTTTTCTTCCTGTAGCGTGAGTTCCTATATGATGAGGTCCAATGGTAGATCGGATATGTCGCGCAGCCGCTTGCCCAGGATCATGGTGTTGAGCAAGTCTTCGGCATCGCTCATGCCCAGGTCGCGTACCGTATCGAGCAGTTCATGCAAAGCGAAGTGGTACACATGGTCAATATCACCTGTGCCCAAGGCGATCGATGATATGCGGCTTGGTGTCGGTTCTCCGGTGATGACGGTAATATGCGGTAACCGGCCTTTGCGGTTGCGCACGAGGTTCAACCCTTCCGAACGGGCATTCTGGGCACGGTCACTTCGCAGGGTCCACTTGCAGCTGATGCTCGCATGCAATATGGGCATGCTGTTGTTCTTGGCACGAAGTCCTGTGTAGCGGGCTTCTTTTTCGCTCACGATCGGCCTCGGATCATTGAAGGTCTCATCGGGTTCCGGTTCGCGATAGACCACCACGTCCGGTTTGATCAAGTAGTCGCTGCCAAGCGCTGCCGCCAGTTCCGGAGTCTTCGAGGCCAACTCCGCAAGGGCATCCAGATGGGAGTACTGCTCGAAGCGGGCTATGCCCATGCGGCCACCGCCCACGCCTTTTGAAACGGTCCACTTTCCCGGCCGTAAATGGCCCAGTGCATTGAACGTGCTACTGATGTACTCCGCACAGATC
>Ga0209573_1002223_pt1 | contig 25854 bp, 25 predicted proteins | sample TNRBio252014_DNA_FD_185870 | JGI IMG/M metagenome (GOLD analysis project Ga0209573, IMG submission 185870) | Wastewater treatment Type I Accumulibacter community from EBPR Bioreactor in Madison, WI, USA - TNR Reactor_6/25/2014_ DNA (SPAdes)... | ecosystem: Engineered > Bioreactor > EBPR >... | reverse complement strand
AGCAGCGCCGCCAGCTGCCAGCGATCGATCCACCGGCCGTCGGCGGCGGCCTGGCGGGCGACGGCGTCGAGGCCGCTGCGCCAGCGCCACGCCGGCAGCAAGGGATGGCCGCGCAACGCCCAGTCCAGCCGGCCGATGCCGAGGCAGGCGCGCTCCAGCGCTTCGCTCTCGACCGCGGCGGGCCGCGGTCGAACGGCCGATTCGCTCACGGCGCGCGGCCCGGGTCGCCGAGCCGATCGCCCGTCGCCCGGCGTGCCGCTGCCGCGCTCGTTCGGCGGCTCGTGCCGCTGCTCGCCAGCGGGCTGGCGAGGCTTCGCCGCAGGCGAAGAATTCCCCGCCCGCCGGTTTTGCGGCCGTCGCTGCAACCCGTTGGGACCAAACCGGCTTTCGGGGCTGCAGCGGGCAGGAACGGGAGATTTTTCATGCCCGCATCGTACTGCTGCACGGCCAAACATTCAAACAGCCCTTTTTTTCTTGCGAACGCCGTCACGCAGTGACCGTACGCCTGATAAGAGGCATTGTCGGGCGTACGACAGACGGTGCAGAATCCGGGCGATCGACCCTCGCCCCGACCGCCCTGGAGTCCGGAAAAAGCCGTGCCGGGCCGCCCCACGCCGCCGAACACCCCGAGGGCGCACCCCGGGCTGGGGTCCTGTCCGATCGTGCCGGCGATCGACCGCGTTTCAGGCTGCCCGAATGTCCGTCCGGCGGAAATCGTCGCCCTTGAACAACAGTGGTTCGCCCAGAGCCTTCGCCAGGGCATAGGCGAAGCAGTCGCCGAAGTTCAGGCCGGCGGGGTGGCGTCCCTTCCCGAAATCGAGGAAGGCCTGCCGGGCCAGCTCGCCATGGTCGAGCGTCACCGGCTCGATCACCACGCCGGCGCGGCGGAAGAAGGCCTCGGCCTGGCGCATTCCCGCCGGGCCGAGCTGGTGTTCGATCACCATCGACAGCTCGACCCAATTCGCCACGCTGATGCGGCAGACATCGGCGTCGTGGACGAGCTGCGCAAAGGCGACCGCTTCCGGCTCGCGGTAGAGAATGGCCACCACGGCCGAGGTATCGAGGATCATCTCGGCAGGCCGCTCTCGTCGTAGAGGAGTTCGGCATGGTCGACGTAGGGACGCTTCACCTGCGCGGCCGCGCGATCGGCGATCGCCAGCAGCTCCTCCACACTCGCCCTTCCCTTCCGGTGCTCGATTCTGGCCCAGCGCTCGCGCAGCGCTTCCGTGACGACACGGGTCATGCTCTCGCCCGTGGCGCGGGAGATCGCCTGAGCGAGCCGGTGAGCTTCGGGGTCTTTGATGTTCAGGCTCATCGTCGTCATTCTCTAAAAGTGCCTACATTTCTACTCTTCTACCACAGGGAGTGGAGTCGGGAAAGGGGGCATTAAGGCATGCCCTTGTAACCACTGGTAAAACGGCTTGCCCGGACGTAGGGATATCCCGCAGACTCGGTCTCGTTGCGCCGTCCCGTTCCCGCCCAGGAGCCCCGGAAATGCCGCTTCTCCCCGCCGAACATCCCCTTCTCGCCCCGCCCCCCGGCCGGACGGCCGGCGCATGAGTCCGGATGGCCGGCCCGGCTACGCCGCCCGGCGAGACGCGGCCGCCGCCGAAGCCGTCGCAGCGCTCACGCCCCTGCCCGCCCCGCTCGGCGCCGCCGCCGCCGCCGTCCGCGGCTGGTTCGAGGCCGCCGCCTGCGACGTCTTGCCCAACGCCGATGGCACGCTCCTCACCGCGCAGCGCACCGCCGCGGCGCTGGCGCGGCGCGCCAAGGCCGACAACACCCGGCGCGCCTACCGCGCCGGCGTCCGCGCCTGGTGCGCGTGGTGCGACGGCCACGCGCTGTCGGCACTACCGGCGCGTCCCGAGGACGTAGCCGCCTTCGTCGCGGCATGCGCCTATCCGCCGCCGCCGGCCCGGCCGCTGGCGGCGCAGACGCTGCGGCTGCGGGTGGCGTCGATCGGCTGGCTGCACTGGCTGGCGGGCCTCCCCTCGCCCACCGCCACGGCGATCGTCAGCGAAACCATGGCCGGGCTGGAACGGACGCTGCGCCGCCAGGGACGCGGACCCAGGCCGAAGCTGGCGGCGAAGATCGCGCTGCTGCGCGAAATTCTCGCGCCGATCGCGGACGACCTGCCCGGCCTTCGCGACCGGGCACTGCTGCTGGTGGGGTTCGCTGGCGCGTTGCGCCGCGCCGAGCTGGCCGCAATCCGCATCCATGACCTGGAAGCCTGCGAGCACGGGCTGCGGCTGAGCCTGCCGGTCTCAAAGGGCGACCGGCGCGGCAAGGGCGTGGTCGTCGCCGTTCCCTACGGCGTCACCGAGCTGTGCCCGGTGCGCGCGCTGCAGCGCTGGTGCGCCGCCGCCGACATCACCGAAGGGGCTGTGTTCCGGCGCATCCGCCGTCTTCCGCCACGGCGCGGCGGCGCCGCCGCCGAGCCGCCGGTATGGGTGGTTGGCAGCGAGGCGATCGATCCCGGCACGGTGGCGCGCATCGTCAAGGCGCGGGGCTCCGCCGCCGGTTTCGATGCGGCCAGCCTCGGCGGCCACAGCCTGAAGCGCGGAGCGCTCAACACCGCCAAGGACCGCCGGGTGCATCCGGCGCAGCTGAAGCGGCTCGGCCGACACGCCAGCTGGGCAACGCTGGCCGCCTACATCGAGGACGGCGACCTGTTCGAGGAGCACGCGCTCGACGGCGTGCTGTGACCGCGCGGCGTCCGCGTCCGCGGCCGCGGTGACGTTCGTCGCCTTGCCGAATTCGGCCGGCGGCATCGGTCGGCGCAACGGGTGGTGTTCGGCTGTGGGCTTCCCCGCGGTTGCGCGGACCGGAGCGCTCGTGCTCGCGGGCTGGGGCTGGACGATTTCGGCCGTTCTGGGCCGTGGCGCGGACCCATGTTAGGTCTCGACGGCCGGACCGCTGAGCGGTAGCTGCTGCATGGGCGCACCGAAGGTAGTGGAGGTGCGCATCCGCCGCGTGCCGCGTGGATCACCGCCCGGACGCCTGCCGTCGTGCCTCGACGAAATTGTCTATTACGGCGGCCTCCCCGGGCCGCCGCCCCGAGACAAGCAGCTTTGGACGAGCAGCGCGTCCCGGTCGATCGGCCCGTCGAGAGTGAACGGACGGGACGATCCCGCGCCAGTCGCAGCCCGGTCACGAACGCGGTGGTTTTCGGGTGTCCAGGCTGGCTGCCGAGCGACGAGCGTCTCCCGCGCGGCGCCCGGCCAAAGCGGCGCGCTGCGGTCGTCGTCGCCCCGCGCGCGCCTCCACCCTGGGTGATCGCCGGGGTCCACCTGCTGCAGTCAGCGTTAAACACGCAGAAGCCGACTTGGAAGTTCGATGGCGTCCAACCAGATCGGGTACCGCTGGGCTCGGCCAAGGCAGTAGCGCGACGAGGATGTGCCTCGAACCGGTGCGCGACTCAACGACTTGGACACAAATTGCCCATGGGCAACTGGACGAGACGCCGCACCCGTTCGCAGGCTCGGGCCGCCTCGGCACGTCGAAGGCGAGGAGATTTACGTTTCGTGGGCGGTTTTTGTCGTGGTGCCGAAGTGACTCCGCGGCGCCCAGCCCCGAGACCCCCGAAGCCCAAGACCGCCCTTCTCCTGGAATACGTAAGCAGAACCAATGGCTTGCGCGAAAATTGCCCATGGGCAACTTGCGCCGGTCAGCCGGCCGCGGCGTGCTCCGCCAAGGCTCGTCGACAAGCATCGAGAACCGCCTCGGCATCGGTCGGGTCGGCGATCTCCAGGATCAGTCCCTTGCCTCGTTGCCGGCGCGCCGTCAGCAGCAGCGTGCCGGCCGGCGACCGGTAATCGACACCGTCCGGCCGCCGCCGCGGCGGCGGCTTCGGCGTCGCGGCCGCCTTCAGCCGCGCGATGACCAGCGGGCCTTCGACCACCCTGCCCTCGCCCTGGAGCGCCGCGCGTTGCTCGGCGGCGATCTCCTTCGCTTCCTCCAGAATCGCCCGCTTCTGCTCTGGATGGGCGAGCAGTGGATTGAGGTCGCGCGCGTGGCGTTCCTTGACCTCGGTGATGTCCGCATACGCGTCGATAATCGCCTTCGGCAATTTGGCCAGCGCCAGATAGCGGCTCAGCCAAGCCTCCGAGACATCGAGCCGCGTCGCCATGTCCTTCTGCTTCCCATGGTAGTAGCGACCGACGGCATCGGCGTAATCGATGGCGCGTTCTAAGTCGCTAATGTCCTCGCGGTCGCGGTTTTCGATATCGCTAAGCCGAAACGCCTCCTCGTCGGAGAGGTCGCGGACCTCAACCAGGAACCGGAACTGCCGGTAGTTGTTGGCGCGGAGCCAGGCGACGGTCCAGTGACGACGAGCGCCGCAGATCACTTCGTAATCGTGGTCCGGACCGTCAGCCACCCGCCGAACCACCGCCGGAAACTCTTGCCGGCCCTGCGCCTTAAAGCCCTCGATCAGATCTGCGCAGCGGCGCTCGTCGAGTAGCTCGTAGCGGCGATTATGCCGCGTCCACATTCGGCAACGCTCCGGCTCCACCCAGAGCAGCGTCTTCTCGACGACGTCGCCGCTCATCCGGTCCGTCAGCGCATTCGAACGATTGAGGAACCGACTACCGGCCCGGTCGGGTGCCGGGCGCGGCTTCGGCTCGCCGCCGCCCTGTGCCGACGGCAGGTCGATCCCACTCAGGACATCGTCGAAGACGGCATCGTGACGTCCGGCCATGTCGCTCCTCCTCGCATGCGTTACAGCAGGCCCTCGCTGCGCAGCCCGGCATGGTGGCTGGGCCAAGTCTTGCGGATCAGGATCTCGATCTCCCGGCCGATTTGATCGAGGTAGGCGCGGCAGCGTCGGTGCGTCTCCGCCCGGGTCGCAGGGCCGGTGATCTCGTAGACGGTCTTGAGGTTGGCGGTGGCGTTGTCGATCTCCGCGGAATCCTTCAGAACCGCACTCAGCATGTCGTGCGGGAACACGTGATCCATCATCCGCTTGATGGAGACGTGCGCACTCTTGCCGTCGTTCATCTTCGCTGTCAGGATCTTCACGAACTTGTACTCGGCTGGTGGCCCGTATCGGCTCAGCTCCTGCAGCGTCGAGACCATCATCCGCAGAAAGTGGCCGGTCGAGCCGAAGTCGATGTTGTTCGGCGGCGCCGGGATGATCAAAGCGTCGGCGGCGCGCAGTACGCTCAGCGAGATCATTCCGAGTGCCGGCGGCGGATCGAGCAGCACAATGTCGAACCGGCCCTTGATTGTCTCGATCCCCTCGCGAAGTCGGTTCAGCGCCGTCCCACTCTCACGTACCAGCCGAGCCGCGAACTCGTATTCGGCGTCGTAGAGGCCGAGGTTCGCAGGAATCAGCGCGATGCCGTCCCAGTAGGTGGCGCGTAGCGTGAAGTCTAGTGACGTCGGCCCGCCGTGGCGGAAAAAGGTGTAAAGCGTCTCCTCCTGCTCGTCGATGTCGACGTCGGGATTGAGGCCGAAAATGCTGGTGGTGCTGGCCTGCGAATCGCAGTCTACGACGCAGACGCGATAGCCCTGCAACGCGAAGTACTGGGCGAGATGACAGACGATTGTCGACTTGCCGACGCCGCCCTTGAAGTTCTGCACAGCAATGACCATCGGCTCGTCGCTGTCGGCGCGCCAGGGCCGGGTGCCGAACACGTCGCGCATCCGGTTGACGTCCTTCAGCGTGTAGCCGGTACGGCGGCCGGTCTCGGAATTCGTATCTGCCGGCGGCAGCCGTCCGTCCGCCTCGGCATCGCGTAGCAGTTTTTCCGACCGGCCAACCATCGCGGCGGCGCTCTTGACGTTGAACCGCAACTCCAGCGTCTTCACCGAGTCCGGACTGAACACGCGATCCCGTAAACGCTCGATCACCGACGCGGCGCGGTCCGCCATCGCCGCCAGTGCGTCAAGGCCGACGGCGGGGAGGGGAGAGGAGACGGCATCCTTCATGGTCAACCTCTCGGTCGGTCGTCAGGTATCGCGAAAAGACGACGTTCGCGCCCGGTTCTTTTGGCATCGGCTGACTCGCTTCGGCAAGTGCGATTTTTACGGCAACCAGCCGAGCGAATCGGAACGCAGCGTTACCTTGCTCGTCGAACGGAGATTTTCTGGTTGACGGGTTCTTTTAGGAGGCCGTAGCAAGTGCCGCAGGTTTGCGGATTCTGCTGTGGACTCCTGGAACTGCCGAGGTTTCCGGAGGCGAATCATCCCGAAATGTAAGCGTTCCCGCAGTCCTTGGCTCGGCTGCGAATCGTTCTCTGAGCCGGACCTGCAGAACTCCTTATTCCTTTCCCTGCTCAAAAAAAAACACCTTTCTCTTGTTCTAGATTCTGATCTGTTCATTGTTCTAGGCAAAAAACTGCATATATTGCAGTGGGTTAGGCGGCGATCCCTTACTCTCTGGGTGGTCTGGCACTACGTTTTGGGTGCCATCTGCTACGTCTCGGGACGGCAAAACGTACGTTTCGGGTGTCAGCATTGGCGAGTTATCCACAGGCTCGGTCGCTGCTTTCGTGGCACCCCAGCTGCGGAAGAGCTTTACGTCGGCGGTGACGACACCTCGCGTGCCCCCTTCGGCTCGCTAGGCGGGGGGGGGGAGGGGCCTGCGCTTGGTAACGCCTACATTTTGGGATGGCGCGCAGATCGCGCAGCTGTAGCGGTAACTGCCTGATCTTCTTGACTGTCACGACGCTCGACCGGCGCCTGCGATTCGCGACGCTTACGTTCTGGGTGGGCAGGTGACGCCAGCCGCGGGCCGGCGCGACCGGTGTGTCCAACCAACTGGTCGCGCGGAGCGACGAGCGACGGAGCATCGCCGCAGCGACGCTTACTTATCGGGACCGGCCACGGCGGAAGCTCGAATTTACCTATGCCTCTGAAGCCGCGACGACACGAGCATCGTTCTCGGGAGTTCAGACGCCGACGCTTACATTCTGGGTGTTCGCGGAGGAGCGGCCATCTGGATACGCGAAGGGAGCAACGTCGGCCGAAGGCGGGGAGGGGGCCGTCCAGACCGTCGGTGGATTGTCGGGAACGCCTACGTTTCGGGTGGGCTGCGGACGGGAGGCTGTCGGGACTTGCGCCTGCCGCGTCAGGGGACATAAGCTACGCCTTGTCGCTTACACAGGTATGGGCACGCGTGTAGTGGACGAGGCGTCGACCGCCACGCTCAAAGCTTACCGGACGATCGAGGCGAGACTAGGTCCGGACTCGCTGATCAAGCCCGGCGAGTTAATTGACCTCGTCGAGGTCACACCGCTCACGCTGACCGACCGGCGCATTTACAACCTCCTGCTTGAGAACGCCTGGGACAGCATTGATAAACCCGTCACGCATACGATCGGCAAGGCGGGTCTGCGCGGCAGCCACAATTCGAACGACCGTATCGGGGAGTCAATCGAACGTTTGATGGCGGCCATCGTAAAGGTCAAGGTGACCAAGGATGGCGAGACATCGATCGAACGTGTCCAGCTTCTGGGTGGCAACGTCGAGTACGAAATGCCGGACGGCATGCTCCTCTACGAGATTCCGCCGCGCCTTCGACGGATCATCAAAGACAGCACGATCTTCGCCCGCTTACAGAAACAGGTGATGTTCGCGCTGTCGAGTAAGTATTCGCTCACGCTCTACGAGATGGTGCAGAAGCGGGGAAACCTCAGCTACCGTTCGAGCGAGGAATTCTCACTCGATGAACTGCGCGCCATCCTGGGGGTGCCGAAGGGCAAGCTCAGCACCTGGAGCAATCTCTATAACCGGGCCATCTCTCCGGCATTGGAAGAAGTCAACCAGCTGTCCGATCACTTGGTCGAGATCGAGCCTCTGAAATCTGGGCGAAAGGTGACGCGCGTTCGGCTGAAGTGGTGGAAGAAGGATTCAAGCGGATTGCACGACGTCGCTCGCGAGCTCTCCGGCTCGAAGAGCGGTCGCCGAGCACGGCGGGAGGGAACTACCGAGAATGTCGTTGACATGTCGCAGACGCGATCCGGGCCGAAGCTGACGGGCGAGCGTCGCCTAACACATCCGGCATTGGTCGGGAAAAGTCCGCAGGGAAGGTTCGCCTTACGCACAGAGACCTATGAGACCGCCCGGCTGCGCCATCCCGGATACGACATCTATTATGTGGAACGGGAATGGCGGACCTGGGCGGACGACAAGGAGCCCCCTCGCGATCCCGACCGAGCGTTCCTCGCCTTCTTCCGCACGTATGCGTCAAACAACCCGCTGTGAAGGCGAACTGATTTTCCATCCCGCTGGCAGCGGGCTCAACCCGTTATCTGCTTGATAGGACGAGCGTACACGTGCCGCCCGAGCCACGATTTACCCGCCGCTAACCTGGACCTGATTGTCGTAGTCACCGCCCGTATGCACGCGCCGCTCGCCACTCTGAAGGGTCGACGAACTCGCCGGCCCACAACCCGAGGCGGGCACGCCGGGCGGTGTCCTCGTCGTCGACGTAGACGGTGGAGTACTTGCGGTAGGCGATCGCCAGGCCGGCGCGCACCATCCAGGCGCCGAGATCCTCGTCGTCGGCATCGAAGCAGACGGCGACGGTGCGGCCATAGCGGTCGGTGGTGCGCGGCCGGCAGCTCACGGGGCGGCCGGCGATCTTCTCGGCGAGTGCCGAGGCGGCGACCCGGCCGCACAAATAGTCGTGACCGTCACCGGCGGTACAGGATTGGCGGGATTCCGGCGCATCAATGCCGAAAATTCGCACCCGTACCTCTGCGACGACGAGGGTATCGCCGTCGATCACCCGCGCCGGGCCGGCGATGGCCTCGGCAGCTGCGGCAGCGGTCGCGAAGAGCAGGACGAGCACGAGAGCGGCGGCGGCGCGCAAGCAACGGTTCATCGTAGTCCGGTCCTTTCCGTGGGTGCGCACCGGTCGGCCGCCGGGGCGAGCGACGTTGGATACGGTTCATTTTCGCTGTCGCGTCGGCGTTCCGCCAGGCCGTGCAGGCTGCGCAGCAGGTGGAGTTCGCCGTCGCGGCCGCGGGCGATCATTCCCCTGAGGTAGCCACCGGGCGAGCGAATGGAATCTCGTTTGGCGGCGATGATGGCGACGGCGGTGGCTGCCTGATAGCGGCCGAGGGCGTGACAGGCATCGATCCAGGCGGAACGGCTGATGCCGAGTTGTTGGCGGAGGCGATCGGCGGCGTCGACGACGTCGGACCAGGTGGGGGAGGGGGCGAGGAGCTGATCCTGCAGTGGCGGAGACACCCGAACCAGAAATTTCGGCGTTGCCGCCGGCGGCTCGTCGGGCAAGGCGTTGTCGGTCTCGAGGGAGGCTCCGTCGCCCGGGCCGTTACTCTTTATTCCCGAGTCCCTGCTACAGGTAGCTGAGCTATCAGATCCGGGTTGGGTTGTAGTTGTATAGAGGCGGACCTCGGAGTCCGGCGAGCCGGACTCTTCCACAGGTATCCGTAGCGCCTCGACCAGCGCTGTCTCCCCCTGCTGGCGCCGGCGCTCGAGGTCGATGACGGCTGTGGCGAGGGCCGTCAGCGGCGTCCCCTCATCGCTCGCCTCGGCGGTTACGGTCCAGGCTTCCGCCAGCCACGCCTTCCAGTCACGGATTTGTCCAGGTGCTCCATCTTCCTCGACCTGGTCGTCACGGTCGGTCAGGGCGTGATCGAGCGCGGTCTCGGCGAGCTGCTGGATGGCCTTACGCGCGATGGTCAGGCGCCGGCGCAGGGCGGCGCGGGCCTTGCGCTCGCCCTCGACCTTCTCCGCGATTGCCAGGAACTCAGGCTGGCGGTCGGCGAGGGGAGACAGGTCGAAGCCGTAGGCCTCGACGATCCGGCCGGAGGAATCGCGCCGGCCCCACCGCCGGCCCTGCGGGCTGTCCACCGGAACGATGATGCCGAGCGCGATCAGCCGTCCGAGCAGCCGGCGGACGTGCCGCTCGGAGATGCCCAGCCGATCCTGCAGCATGGCGTTGCTCGGCCAGACGATCGGCCGGTTGCCCCGCTGCCAGTCCTGCGGCTGGCTGAAGGCCATCAGCTGGTCGACGAGGTCGCGCACGGCACGGAGGCCGAGCGCGGCGGCGGCGCGCTTGAAGACCGCCAGCGCCTGACCGGGGGTAATTCTGGGTGACAGGCCGTCGAAACGGTCGGCCTGGGTCTTGGTCGGCAAGGCTTCGGGCACCAATCGGCGTAAGCCGAGGGCGACGTGGGCACGAGCAGTCACGTTCGGTCCTCCATATCGGGGGACCGTTCGGGCAAAGCTTCCCTGTTGCGCCTCCAGCACATTTCTCGCTTGCGTTTTGGCTGGGATTTCCGTAGGAACGTGGTTGTCAGGCCAGTACCTAAGGATTCCCAGAAAACCCGGCGCCGAGAGGCGGCCGGGTTTTCTTATGTCATTGCCGTCACGGTCTTCTCCTCCATCTCCGAGAATCCGGTCAGCCTTCCACAAAGAGTGGTAGGCAACAACCCGAGATCCGCATTCTGTGGTATTTCCCGCGACATACAGGGCTGTTGAGCGTGTCGAGACCTACAATCGGTCTGCATATGCTCAAGAATCGCCTCTGCGTACGCCCGCGGATTCCTTGGTGCTCCAAAGATCGACTCGAGGCATCCCGCGGTTTGCTGCGCCGTGATTCATCCAAGTCGCGTCTGGTCAGCGGCACTGCTGCAGGGCCGGCATCCCGCCGTCTCTTGCTGTGCTCGGCGGTAAGCAGGAAGCCGCCGGTGGCATACGCCGGCGATGAGCTTCTTGCTCGCCGGTAGCCTTCGATGCCCCACCCAAGGCGACCGAGCCGAACTGCGTCCGGGACAATCTCCGGCGTATCCGCCGGTAAGGAATGCGCCGCGGGTGTAACGGCGACGACAAAACATGAAGTCAATAGTATGGTCCGGTATATTCAACAAACGAGCAAAGAACGCAATCGATACTCGTTATCGAGATATTGCCCGCCGTATTGGCATAAGTGTGACGATGCATCCGCGTTTGTTGTGTATTCATGACGATTCCGGGGCGGAAAGGCGGATGGGCGTCGCATTGTCGCCAAATTACCGGAAGACAATTGAGGCCGAGCACGCTTACGACGTCGTGACCCTAATGACGAAGGGGCGGGACATGCGCGGCCATCGGGTCTCACGCTTCGCGTGGGCACCATTTCGTAGAAGCGAACCATCCGGCTTCGCCGCTCACCCCGGCCGACGCCGTCTTCCGAATCGCGCGGTCAGTGGAGGTTCGCGCCTCGCGGGCGATAGCGCTCTTCACGCGGATACGGCCGCCTTCGTGCACTGCTGGAACAGTGCGCGATCCGCCTTCGCTTGGGCCGGCGTGACTCCCAGCGGTATGTCTTCCTCGAACACGAACAGCGCGCCCGGCTGGTCGCGAACCAGCGTTTCGATTTGCTCGTCAGTGAACGTCGCCGGCACATCCAACCCGCATGCCCAATCGTCGGCGTCGGAAAAGTCGTGGGCGACGACGATTCGCCAGACGTGCTGCGCGGCAGAAACGGTGAAGTTCGGCATTGGCGATACTCCGCATGCTGATCGCGAGCCGGCGGGTTCGGCCTACCAGCTCCGGGTTCCTCGATCGCGAGGGTCCGCCACCTTATCAGGTCACGTCAATGTGTCTAATCGATACTTATTTTTGACTTATTGCTATATGAACAATGCGTCAGCCGAAACGCGCGGACGAGGGGGACATCCGCCGAAGCCATGATTCTGTCGATCAAAATTGGCGAGTGGACAAATGTGTGCCACAACTCAGCGACATGGGTTCCGACATCACTCCCTTCGCCGCCAAGCTGGCTGCTGCGCGATTGTCGCAGACGGAACTGCGTGCGCTGGTACTGCGCCTCGGCGGACGCCCTCTCGATCCGACCACAACGAGTCGCTGGGCCTCGGGCGCTGCTACGCCCCCCTCGATCGCACTGGCTTTTCTGAGCTTGATCTCCGCGATCCCGCCAACGCAGCTAGACGAAATCTTGAGAGACTTCCCTCCGCCGCCCGCTCCCTGACCCCTGTGGCCACCCGATGACGGTGGCCCTCGCTTCCTCTCCCCGTCAGGAACACACAGCCAGGTCGCTCGACCGGCTGCGCCACCACCTCGGTGACGCCCTTCTGGCGGTCCTCACCCAGCCGGGCCTGATCGAGCTTTCCGTGAACCCGGACGGCAGCGTCTGGGCGGATCGCCTCGGTCAGGACGGGATGCAGCGTGTCGGTTCTATCGAATCGCAACGCGTCGAACTGTTCATCACCGCGACGGCGGCCACGCTGGGGCTGTGCATCGACCGGCGCTCGTTGCCGGTTCTCTCGGCCGAACTGCCGGCCGGCGAGCCGTGGCGTGGTGCCAGGCTGCAGGCGTGGTTGCCGCCCCTCGCATCCGCTCCGTGCTTCTCCCTGCGCATGCACGCATCGGCGGTGTTCACGCTCGCCGACTACGAAGCCCGCCGCATCATGTCCGCGGACCAGCGCCGAGCGATCGAGGCGGCCGTCGCCGCCCGGCAGAACATCCTCGTCGTCGGCGAGACAGCGAGCGGCAAGAGCACCCTGCTGAATGCGATTCTCGCGCATGTCGGGGAAACGGCCCCGCTCGACCGCTTCTTGATCCTGGAAGACACCACGGAAATCCAGTGCGCTTCGGCGAACGCGGTGCAGCTGCACACCTCGGGCGCGGTCGACATGGACGAGCTGTTGCGGACGTGCATGCGGGCGCGGCCCGACAGGATCGTCGTCGGCGAGGTGCGTGGCAAAGAAGCGCTCACCTTCGTCAAGGCGCTGGGCACCGGCCATACCGGCTATTGCACCATCCACGCAGGCTCCGCCTTGGGCGGCCTACAGCGCCTCGAAGCCTGTATCCAGGAGGCGTCGATCACCCCGCAGCGAGAGCAGATCGCCGCGGCTCTCGACCTGATCGTCGTCATTCGCCGCGATCCCAAAGCGACTGCCGGCCGCTGCGTCCGTGAAGTCCTCGCCCTGGACTCCGTGCTCTCCGCGTCCGGCGGCTACGTCCTCGATCCCGCACCCTCAGCACAGGAGCACGCCCGATGAAGACCCATCACCTCGTCACGGTCGCCAGCACCCAGCTCGCCGCCTTCTCTCCACGCCTCGCCCTCGCCGCCGGTGGCACGATGCCCTGGGATGGCCCGCTCGCCACGCTGGGCACGGCGCTGACTGGTCCGACCGCGGCGTCGATCGCGTTGATCGCGGCGTTCGCGGCCGTCCTCGGCCTCGCTTTCGGCGGCGAGATGGGCGGCTGGATCCGGGGCGTGCTGATCGCCGCCGTCGGCATGGCACTCCTGGTCGCCGTCCCGACACTCGCCAGTGCCCTCGGCATCACCGTCGGCGGCATGGTCGGTTGACGGCGATGCGTGAGACGCCCGTCTTCAGGGCGCTGCACCGGCATGAGCTTTTCCTGGGGCAGGACCGCGCCGCGGGGATCTTCCTGGTCGGAGGCACCGCCGTTGCCGTCATCGCCTCGGTGATGGGCGGCAACTGGTTCGTCGTCGCCGGCCTCGCCGCCTTCCTGGTGGTCGGCATCCGCGGGCTGCGAGCGCTCGCCAAGGCCGATCCGCGATGGTTGGCGGCCTACCGCGAACGCAAGGGTTTGCGCAGCTTCTACTTCGCCAACTCGACCCCTTATCGCAAGGACAGCAAATGCCCCAACACTCGGAATTGGCTGTAATTCCGCCGCGCGACACATCCCCTGGCTTCGCCGATCTCCTAAACTGGGGGTCGCTGATCGAGGACGGCGTCGTGCTGTGCAAGGACGGCTCGCTGTTGGCGGGCTGGCGCGTTGGCGGCCCCGACAGTTTCGCCCTGGCGGAGCATGATCGCGCTGCGCTGTCGGAGCGAATGAACACCGCTCTGCTGTCCCTCGGGGCCGGCTGGGCGATGTGGTACGACGTCTGCCGGCTGCGCGTGTCCGATTATCCGCACCCATGCCGCTCGGCGTTCCCGGATCGCATCTCCCAGCTGGTCGACGACGAGCGCCGCCTGCAGTTTACGGAGAGGCTCGACCTGTTCGAGACCCGGCACGTCCTCGTGCTGCAATTCACCGCGTCGCGCGATCAGGTCCGTCGTCTCTCCTCGCTCGTCTACAGCAACGCCGGCGGCATGCAGTCGCGTGCTGACCGGCTTCTCGCCGACTTCGCCAAGGCGATGGTCGGCATCGAGAACATCCTGGCGGGGATGCTCGATCTGCAGCGGCTGCGTGGCTACGTCGTCCGCGACGACGTGACCCGCCTGGATGTGACCTGCGACGCCCTGATCGACTACCTCGACTTCACGCAGTTCGGCGAGGCCCGGGAGCTGTCGCTGCACCCGTCCGGCGGCTACCTCGACCGCATCATCGGCGTCAACGACTTCACCGTCGATCCGGAAGCCAAGATCGGCCAAAAGCACATCGGCTGCGTGGATATCGGCGGCTTTCCCGCCACCAGCCATCCCGGCATCCTGCTGCGCCTCGACTTCCTGCCGCTGGAATACCGCTGGTCGACGCGCTTCATCTTCCAGGACGAACACGAAGCGAGGGCGTCGATTGCCGGCTACGAGCGGCGCTGGCGGCAGAAGGTGCGCTCCTTCTCCTCGCAGCTGATGCGAGTCGAAGACGGCAGGGTCAACGCCGACGCCGTCGAGATGGTTGCGCAGACCCGCGAGGCTTCCGCCGCCTCGTCGTCGGAGATGACCAAGTTCGGCTTCTACACCTCCGTGATCGTGCTTCTCGATCCGGACCCGGCGCGTCTGGCGGAGAACCTGCGGATCGTCGCGAAGGCGATCACCTCGTCGCGGTTCACGCCGCGGATCGAGACGATGAACACGCCGGCGGCGTGGCTCGGCACCATCCCCGGACTGACCGTTCGCAACTGCCGCCGGCCACTGGTCTCGACCCGAAACCTCGCCGACTTTCTGGCGCTGCAAAGCCTGTGGAACGGCGAGCCGGAGCACGAGTGCTCGCTCTACCCACCGCACGCACCGCCGCTGCTGCATGCCGTCACCACCGGCGACACGCCGTTCCGTTTCTCGCTGCACGTCGGCGATGTCGGGCACACGCTGATCTTCGGCCCGACCGGCGCGGGCAAGACGTTCTTGATGTGCACCTTGCTGATGCAGGCGCTGCGCTACCCGCGCATGCAGATCTGGGCCTTCGACTTCAAGCGCGGCATACGCGCCGCGGTGAAGGCGTGCAGAGGCGAGCATTACGACATCGGCTCCGGCTCCGGCCCGTCGTTCTGTCCCCTCGGCATGCTCGATACGCCCGACGACGTCGCCTTCGCCGAGGACTGGCTCGCCACCTGTTTCGAGCTGCAGGCGCACCGGTTGCCGCAGCCGGGCGAGACCCGCGAAATTCACCGAGCCGTCGAACTGCTGCGTACCTCGACGAAACGCACCGTCTCGGATTTTGTCGACGCCGTGCAGGACCCGGCGGTGAAGGAGGCGCTGAGCTACTACACGCTGACCGGCTCGACCGGGCGGATGCTCGACGCCGAGCACGACGGCCTTCGCGACGGCGGCCATCTGCTGTGCTTCGAGACCGAGGACTTCCTCGCCTATCCCGAGGCGACCCGCCTGCCGATCATGCTCTACCTGTTCCGGCGGTTCGAGCGCAGCCTGGACGGCCGCCCGGCGATGCTGATGCTCTCCGAGGCATGGTCGGTGCTCGGCAACACGGTGTTCGCCCGCAAGCTCGGCGTGTGGCTCCGCACCCTACGATCGAAGAACTGCGCCGTCGTACTCGAAACCCAGAGCCTGGCCGACGCGCTGCGCAGCGACGTTGCCGCGCTGCTGAACGAGAGCTGCCAGACGAAGATTTTCCTGCCGAACTCGCGTGCCGACCAGCACGGCACCGCCGACAACCCCGGGCCGCGCGACCTCTACCGCATGCTCGGGCTCACCGACGACGACGTGGCGGTGATCCGCGGCGCCGTGCCGAAGCGGGAATACTTCGCCGTCTCCGACCGCGGCCGACGGCTGTTTTGGCTGTCAGCCGGCCCGGTCCTCCGTGCCTTCGCCGGCGCGTCCTCGAAGGAAGCTCTCGCCCGAACCGAGGCCCTGGAAGGCATGCTCGGCACCGACTGGCCCGAACAGTGGCTCGCCGAACAGGGAGCAAGTCGATGAAGCACATTGACCTCGCCGCCGCGGCCATCGCCTACACCGCTGCACTGGCCTTCCCCGGCGCCCCCCGGGCCCAAGAGGTCGTCACCGACCCGGTTGTCGAAACGACGGTAATCGCACAGCTCGCCGAAGACGTGAAGGCGACCGCCGACCGGGCGATGGACTACGCCCAGCAGGTCGCGACCTATGTCGAGCTGGTCAACACCTACGCCACCGCGGTGCAGAACACCGTCGCCATTCCGATGGACGCGATCAACCGCGTCACGAACCTCTACGTCCGCACGCAGACGCTGGCCACTCAGGCGGCGGCTATCGCCGGCCCCGACGGCACGATGATGCAGCGCCTCCGCATGGTGCGGTCGGTAGGCCGGCAGGGCGGCGCGTTGCCCGCCGGGGTCAAGGCAGACGCAAAGTTCTGGAACACTCAGCGCGAGAAGCAAATGGACGAAAACGCCAAGCTGCTCGGCATGGAGAACGAGCGCCGGGTGACGATGGATGAGGTCCTGGGCTCCGCGCAGACCACGTCCGCCACTTCGATTGGTCATATGCAGGCGATCCAGGCGCAGTCGCAGGTGGTTGCCGCCTCGGCGATGCAGCTGCAGGCGATGAACGATCAACTCGCGATGATGCAGCAATATCAGATTGAAAAGGACGAAACGGAAGCCGCGAAGGAGCGTCTGTTTCAGGAATACGCGAACGGAAAGCAGTTTGAACTCGGTCGCGGAAGGGGTTTCTAACGATGTTTACCATCAAAGCTATAGCTGTTGTTGTCGCACTTATTGCCAGCACGGCTGTCGTTACCTACACAGCGACGACGACGTTTGTCACTGTCGAGCCCGTCACTGTCGAGCCCGTCGCCGCGGTGCCGGACGACGCATGCCAAGCGGTGCTCGCGGAACTCCAGGCGGCTCGCGAGAAGGCAAAGGCGCAAGAAGAGGCATTCAAGAAATACGCGAACGGAAAGCAGTTTGAACTCGGTCGCGGAAAGGGTTTCTAAATGGATTACACTCTCGTCGATCAACTTCCGAGCACGTTTCAAACGCTGACCGCTGCTTGGCAGCCGGCGTTCGTCTCGATCGGTCTCAATCTCCTTTACGCGCTGATCCTGCTCGAACTCACCTGGGCGGCATTCAGCCTTGCCCTGCGTCGCGCTCCGATGGAGGAGTGGATGACGCAGTTGGTCTCGCAGATCATGTTCGCCGGGTTCTTCGTCTGGCTCCTCGTCAACAGCCAGTGGCTCGCGACCTCGGTCGTCGACAGCTTCCGAGAGGCGGGGAGCACGGCAACCGGCCTCGGAACGCAGATCTTCCCGAGCGATCTCCTCGGCATCGGCGCCAATATCTCCAGCAAACTCTGGAATGCGGGCGTCTCCTGGGACGTCGGGAGGACCGTCGCCATCGCCATGGTCGCAATCGTCATCCTCCTCGCGTTCGCCTGGATGGCGGCCATGATGGTCCTCGCCTTGATCGAAATGTACCTCGTGGTTGCCGCTGCTCCGCTCTTTCTCGGGTTCGGCGGAAGCCGGTGGTCGCTGGCAATTGCCCTGTCGATGACGCGCTACGTCATCTCCGTCGGCGCCAAGCTGCTGGTGTTGATGATGCTGGCCGGCATTCTCCGAGCTATCGCCATGGATTGGTCCGCAGCCTTCGATGCTGGCGATACCCGGTCAACGGACGTGATGGCCGGTGCCGCGCTGTGCATGGCAGTTCTCACGTACTCAATCCCCAACTTGATCGCCTCGATGATCAACGGCTCATCGCTCACCGGCGGTGCGGCATTGACGGCCGCAGCGTCGGCGTTCACCGGTGCGGCCGCGGGCGCGGGGATGGCAATGGCCGGCGGCGCCAAAGCCTTGGACTCCTCCTTCCGCCTCGCCTCGGCGCAGCGGGAAGCCTCGGGCGAGAGCGGCGGCTCCAAAGTCGGCTCCGCTGCCCGCCTCATCTTGGACGCCTCGCACAACTTCCAGAAATCCGTGACCGACGCTGCGGGAGACAAGCTCTCGGGGCGCATGAGCCCACGCGCGTCGACCCTCTGGGGAGCGGCGGCGAACATGCGCGACGAGACGAGGCATATCCGTGCCGAGAGCAGCCGGCCAAAGCCGTCGCCGGAGGACATCTCGAACAACGAACTCGGCTGACCCTTCCGACAGCCGGCCGAACGATCCCCGGGCTGGCTTTCGTGAGCGCCAGCACGTGCCCAACCCACCAGCAGGATGAGCCCTATGGATGGAAACTTCCTTCGTCGTCGCCGGCAAGCTGCCGAACCCTTGGCTGAAAACCTCGCCGTCGCCTCGAACTCCGCGGTCTTCGATTACGCCAAGGGTGATTGGGGCGACCGCCTCAGGGCGTCCGATCGGCAGCGGAACTTCGCCTATGCCGGAGCGGGCGCAGCCATGCTGCTTGCTCTCGCGATGGCGGGGGTGGCCTTCAAGGCGGCACAGCCACGGATCGAGACGGTGGTCGTCGAAGTCGGCGCGCTCGGCGACGCCGTGTCGACCGCCGTCGCCCCGGTGGTCCGGCCGGTCGATCCGCTGGTCGCCCGCTACCAGATCGCCGAGTTCGTCCGCAACCTTCGCTCCGTGTCTTCCGATCCGGCCGGCGAAAAGCGGAACGTCGATGCGCTGTTCGCCATGCTGCTGCAGCCGTCACCGGCCGCCGCCAGCATCGCCGAGTGGTTCGGCGAGGGCGACAACCGCCCGCTGGTGCGCGCGGCGAAGGAAGTCGTCTCCGTCGAAATCCAGACCGTCACCGTCGTCGGCCCACAGGACCTCGGCGACAAGCGGCTCGACGGCGGCAACACCTGGCGCGTCGAGTGGATCGAGACGGCCCGCGGGCGCCAGGACGGCCGCCAGCACTACCGCCGCACCTACGTTGCCACTCTGGTGACGGCGACCAACGTGCCGAGCAGCGTCGAGGCGGCGAAGGCCAATCCGACCGGCCTGTTCGTCCAGGAGCTGTCGGTTTCCGAGCGCGGCGGACGCGCCAATGAGTAGCCGTGCGTTGCTGGCGCTGCTGCTCGCCTCGGTCGCCTTCCCGGCCGGCGCGCAGCAGGCGACGGCGACTGCCGGGGCACAGGTGACGATGCCGACCGACGGCACGCGCGCTGCGCCGCCCGGGGTGCGTGGCAACGTCACCCTGCCGTCTGGCCCGGTCACCTTCCCGCCGGCGATCGACCCGGCGCCGAAGCCGACGCCGCTCCCCGCCACGGCGACGCGGGCGGTGAAGCTGGCTCGGTCGTCGAGGGATCGGCCGGTGATGCCGCGGGCGGATGCCGACGGCTACGTGCGCTTCGCCTTCGGCGCGACGCAACCGACCGTCGTCTGTGCGCCGGGGCGGATCTGCGTCGTCAGCCTGGAGCCGGGAGAAGTCATCACCGGCGCGAGGGATACGAAGGACCTGGGCCACTTCCGGGTATCGGATTCGATGAACTGGACGATCGAGCCGATGATCTCGGGCACCGGCAAGGCGCTGGTGACGCAACTCTCGATCCGCCCGAGCATGCCGAACCTGCAGGCGACACTGGTCGTGCCGACGCAGCGGCGCTTGTACTCGATCACCCTGCGGTCGACCGCCAACAGCTGGATGCCGCTCGTCGCCTTCGACTATCCGGCCGACGCGTCGAAGACGGCCGCCGCTTACGCGCGGGCGATAGCGGCGAACCAGCCGGCAACCGGCGCCGCCTCGATCACCGATATCGATTTCGGCTTCGAGGTCGATGGCGAGGCTCCCTGGCGGCCGACCGCCGTCTACACCGACGGCACGCGGACGATCATCGCCTTCCCGCCATCGATTTCGGCGAGCGAGATGCCGGTTCTCGTCGGCCTCGGCGACGACGGCGGATGGTTTTCCGACCCGACGCAAACCGTGGTCAATAGTCAGGCGCTCCCCGCCGGGCGGCTGCTGGTCGACGGCGTGCTCTCCCGCTCGGCCCTGGTCTCCGGCGTCGGCGACGATCAGGTCGAGGTACGGATCACCCGGAGGGAGCAATGATGCGGGACGGGTGCTTTTCGGTTTGCGGCCGCTCGCACCAGGCCGGCGCCTGGCGCAGTCGACCGATCCGAACGAGGTCAATGACCGCCCTGCTGCTCGCCGCCACGCTCGGCGGATGCGCGCAGAATGGCTCCTATGTCGATCCGCGAATTGCCGGCGAGGCAGCCAGCGTCGCGCCGACCGTGGCTGCCATCGTTCGCATCGTCGCCAGCGACGCCGATGCAAAGGTGCTGGTGCTTGAGCCGCCGCGGAGTGATCAGGCGCACGACACGATCACGCCCGCCCTGGTCGCCGCTCTCGCCGCCGAGGGTTTCACGCTCACCGAGAACAGCGCCCCGGTGCTGAAGTATCAGGTCACGCCGCTCGCCGCCGGAGAACTGCTGCGCGTCGGCTTCAACGGGTCGACGGCAGCGCTGTTCTTCGCCTCGCCCGGCGTGAGCGGCCCGCTCGTCGTTCGCAAGGAACCCACGGCATGACGACGACACCGGACACGGAGAAGCTGCCAGGCTTCCGGGCATACCTGCCGCAAGCGGCGATTATCGGCGTGTGCACGACGCTGATCGGCGCCTCGATCTGGGGCATCGCTTCGATGCAGGACAATAAAGCGGCGACGAACAAGGAGAACGCTCCGGTGCTGCGGGCGGCCACGGTGCCGGAGCGACTGATGCAACAGCCGATCGACATCGGCCCGATGCCTGCCGTCAAGGCAGAGCCGTCCCCCGTGGCCGAGTCCACCACGCCGGAGGCGCAGACGACGCCACGGATACCGGCCTCGCCCGCGCCGTCGATCGAGGAAATGGCGCGTGCGAACGCTGCCGCCGCAGCATGGACGGCCTACTACGCGAAGCGGGCGGACATGGAGAAGAAGCGGGTCGAGGCGATCGAAGCGGGTCTCACCAGTCCGATGACGGCGAAGACGACGCCGGGAACGGCGGCGGCAGGCCCGGGTCAGGGAGCCGTGGCCGCATCTGCTCAGCCGTCGATCGGCGGCAGGGCGCCGGCCACCGGTTCGCAGCACGGCACCGGCGGAATCTGGGCGTCGGCCGACAGCAAACAGGCATGGGCGGACCAGACGGGGATGAATGGCCTGGACTATGTGCCGAGCGCGCGGCACGGCCCGGTCTCGCCTTACGAAATCATGGCCGGCACGGTACTTCCCGCCGTGACCAAGGGCGGAATGATTTCCGACGCGCCGGGGCGGATCGTCGGGCAGGTTTCCCGGGACGTCCAGTGCAACACGCCCGCGGGCGGTCTCTGCATCCCGCAGGGCTCGACCTTGATCCTCAGCTACGACAACCGCGTCGCAAACGGCGAAACCCGCCTGCAGGTCGCGGCCGAGCGGCTGATCTTCCCTGACGCGACGTCGATGGACCTGGGCCGAATGATCGTTGCCGACGCCTCCGGCTACGCGGGCCTGGAAGACGAGTACCAGACGCATCTCGGTGCGCGGCTGCTCAACGCGGCCCTGTTCACCACCGTTCAGGGCGCCTTCACCCTCGGCAGCGCCGCGCTCGGCGCAAATACAGTGAACGGCCAGGCTGTCGAGAGCGTCGCCTCCGAGGAGACGCGCGCCGGCCTGCGCGTCCCGCCGACGCTCCGCGTCCGACCGGGTTTCCCCTTCGTCGTCACGCTGCCCAAGGACCTCGTCTTCGAGGCGCCATACCGCTTCGACGACGGCACGACGGGCGACGAAGACACGAACTGAACCACTCTGGCAGGAGCACCAGCAGCATGAGCAAGCTCACCGACTTCGCCAACCGGGTGCGGCGCCTCGTGACCAGACGCACCGGCGAGCCGGACAAAGCGTGGGAGCAAGAACAGAGGGAGCAGGCCCGAGAGGCTGGCCGTACACCCAACGCGTACATCGAGCGCATGGCCGAGATTCAGAACGATCCGACGATGCAAGGCTACCTCGTCCGGCCAAGCCGCGGCGAGGAACACACACGTTCGACGTTCGAGGAGAGGAATCCCGAGGCCCACGCCCTCATCAACAGAATAGCCGCCATCGTCAACGATCGGACGATGGACGGGCCAGCGGCGGATCGGGCGATCAACACGCTCATGACCGAACACCAGCGGCAGAAGCTGGGCGTCGTCGATCGTGGCGACGTCTATGGCATCACCGTGCGGGACCAGCGCGAGGCAACCGACCGCTCAGAAGCGCGAACGGCAGACCTCACGCACAGCGCGCGCGCTGCGGAACGCACGGCGGCCAAGAAGCGGGCAACAATCCGCAGTCTCGGTAGGCCGCGGGACGATCGGGACTTCGGCATCGGAGACTGACGCCGCGTAACCATCCCCGGTCGCTCGTTCTCGACGACGCCGCGGAGCCAGGCCGGCTTGAGGCGTCTGATTTTGGTCGGTGCTCGCCATGAGCGTTCGTTCGCAAAGGCAGGAAGCAGACATCGGAGATGTCGCTATAAGGATAGAACCGGCAGGGGTTGCTTTATGTGCAGCCCGAACGGCTGAACATCGGCGGCGATAGCCGACCACTCAGCAGGACCGGTGGCTGTCTCGCGTCCTGTTGCAGCGTCCATTGCTGGCTCCGTTGCCTCCCAGAGGCGTCTTTGATAGCCCCCGGGCCTCAGCCCTCTGCTACTGTCTCTCTCTTAACCTTAACGCGCCAGCTACATCCACTCCCGGGCGATGGCGACTACGGCTACATAGCGGGCCGTCTTGGCGATCGCGACAAGAACGATAAAAACCGGCAGGGGTTCGCGCAGGACGCCGGCGACGATCGTCAGCGGGTCGCCGATGAAGGGGGTCCAGGATAGGAGCAACGACCATCGTCCGTATCGGTAGTACCACGTTTCGGCGCGGGCGATGCCTTGCCGGGAGACCGGGAACCATCGCCGGCCTTCCAGACGGGCAATGAACCGGCCAAGCACCCAGTTGGCGACCGATCCCAGCGTGTTGCCCACGCTGGCAACCCCGATGAGAAGCCAGGGATCGTAGTGCTCGGCGAGCAGCAGTCTAATGAGTGCAATCTCCGACTGAACCGGCAAAATGGTTGCCGCGGCAAAGGACGCGAAGAACAGCCCTGCGTAAACCATGACATGATGCATGACACCTGCCTAACGGATACCTGCGAGTTCCGGCGGACACGAGACCGGCTACAGGCGATCTTCATTGAGGCACCGTTGCGGGCGCCGACGCGAGCTGCGAGCCTTGGGCATAATCGGGCATGGGGAAGCAGAGGTCCGCAATGAAAATGGGGCACACCTGGGCAGGGATTGCGTCGGCCCTCGGCGCTGCGGCGTTGTTCGGCATGAGCACGCCGGCGGCGAAGGCGTTGCTGACGACGGTGGATCCGTGGCTGACGGCCGGCCTGCTCTACCTCGCTGCCGGCATCGGCCTGGGTGCCACGCGCGTCCTCCGAAGGCTCATCCGCCACACGCCGGGCGAAACATCGCTGCAGCCGGCCGATCTGCCGTGGCTCGCCGCCGCTGTCGCCGCGGGCGGCGTTGTCGGACCGGTGTTGCTCATGACCGGCCTGGCGCAGACGGGCGCCGCTACCGCATCGCTGCTCCTCAACTTGGAGGGGCTGGCGACTATGGCGATCGCCTGGACCATTTTTCGCGAACACGTCGACCGACGCCTGCTCGTGGGCGCACTCTCCATCCTGGCGGGAGCGGTGCTGCTGTCCTGGGGGGGAGACGGCGGGGCGATCAGCGCGGGCGCGCTGCTCATCGCTCTGGCGTGCCTCGCCTGGGGGATCGACAACAATCTCACGCGCAAGATCTCGTCGGCGGACCCGCTGCAGATTGCAATGATCAAGGGCATCGTCGCCGGTTCGGTCAACCTCGGGCTGTCGCTGAGCCTCGGCGTCGCTCTGCCCGAGCTTTCCGACGTTGTTGCGGTGAGCATCGTCGGCTTCCTCGGCTACGGTATCAGCCTCGCTCTGTTCGTAACCGCGCTCCGCCACCTGGGAACGGCGCGAACCGGCGCTTACTTCTCCTCGGCACCGTTCATCGGCGCCGTGCTGGGGATCGCCTTTCTCGACGAGCCCGTCACCTGGACGCTGGTCGCGGCCGGCGGCCTCATGGCGCTCGGGCTCTACCTGCACTTGGCGGAGCACCACAGCCATGAGCACGCGCACGAGCCGATCGAGCACGCGCACGGCCACGTCCACGACGACCATCACCGGCATGCGCATGCCGACGACGTGTCGACGGACTCGCAGCACGCGCACCGGCACCGCCACGTCCCCCTGGTGCACGGGCACCCTCACTATCCCGACCTGCACCACCGGCATCGGCACCTCTGACCGATACGTTCGCCAGTGGCCGAACTTGCATCTGCGCCGTTAAACGAGGAAGATCACGCTTGTGGGGCCGTGGCAGGCGCCCCGCTTTCCCCAGACGGTCAGCCGTCCAAGCTCTGCCTTCTCGTTTCTGAACGAGGGGGTATCCGCATGACCGTTTCCATCCCCGCTTCTCAGCTGATCGAACAGCTGCAACTTCCCAACCCTCCTTTGGTCTTGGACGTGCGCCGGGCGCACATCTTCGCGGCGGCACCGTCGCAGATCGCCGGTGCCCAGTGGCGCGATCCGTCCGCCGTTGGCCAGTGGTCCGGCGAGCTCGGCCGCGAGCGTGAGGTCGTCGTCTACTGCGCCCACGGTCACGCCGTGAGCCAGGGCGTCGCCGATGTTCTGTCCGCTGCCGGCCTTCAAGCCCGCTATCTTGAGGGCGGTATCGCCGCCTGGATCGCCGCAGGCGGAGCGGTCCATCGGAAGAGCGTCCGTGGCGTCACCTGGATCACCCGCGAACGGCCGAAGATCGACCGGATCGCGTGTCCCTGGCTGATCACCCGCTTTATCGATGCGGCTCCCAACTTCATCTTCGTTCCCTCCGAAGCGGTGTTCGGCGAGGCCGAGCGCCTCGGCGCCATCCCCTACGACATTCCCGGCGCCGAATTGTCGCACCGCGGCGAGCTGTGCTCATTCGATGCATTCCTCGCCGACTATCGCCTTGACGATCCGGCTCTGCGGCATCTGGCGACGATCGTCCGCGCCGCCGACACCGGCCGCCTCGACCTCGCTCCCCAGGCCGCGGGCATGCTCGCCGTCTCGCTCGGGCTGTCGGCCATCTTCGCGGACGACCATGAAATGCTGGCCCATGGTCTCGTCCTCTATGACGCGCTCTTCGCGTGGTGCCGGTCGTGCACCCAGGAGACGCACGGCTGGCCGCCGGCGCCCCCTGCCGATGCCGGGAGCGCAGCATGACCGCGAGCGCCGCCAGGCCCGCGAACGACGCGCACCCGCCGGCGCGCCCGAGTTTCGCCGCAGCTACCCTTGTCTGGGTGAAGATTGGCCTGCTCAGCTTCGGCGGCCCGGCCGGCCAGATTGCCCTGATGCATCGCATCCTCGTCGAGGAGCGGGCGTGGGTCGGCGAGCAGCGGTTCTTGCACGCTCTGAACTACTGCATGCTGCTGCCCGGACCGGAGGCGCAGCAACTTGCCACCTACCTCGGATGGTTGATGCACCGGACGGCCGGCGGACTCCTCGCCGGCATCCTGTTCGTCCTACCGGGCGCGTTCGTGATGCTGTGCCTGAGCATCCTCTATGCGCTCTTCGGCAACCTCCCCCTCGTCGCCGCCGCTTTCCTCGGCGTCAAGGCGGCGGTGCTCGCGGTCGTCGTCGAGGCGCTGCTGCGGATCGGGCGGCGGGCCCTGCGCAGCCGGGTCCTCGTCGGCATCGCTGCGGCGGCGTTCATCCCAGGTGCGTCGAGTCGAGCTCCACTTGCGCTTGTGTCTGTAATGGCGCGCACAGCGTCGAAAGTCTGTGACGGCGTACAGTGTGCTTTTCCGGTGTCCGCCCAGCC
>Ga0209573_1002221_pt1 | contig 25866 bp, 18 predicted proteins | sample TNRBio252014_DNA_FD_185870 | JGI IMG/M metagenome (GOLD analysis project Ga0209573, IMG submission 185870) | Wastewater treatment Type I Accumulibacter community from EBPR Bioreactor in Madison, WI, USA - TNR Reactor_6/25/2014_ DNA (SPAdes)... | ecosystem: Engineered > Bioreactor > EBPR >... | reverse complement strand
CGATGCGGTCTTTAAAGACAGAAACTTGCACACTACCTTTACTATAATAATTACGATGTGCTACTGCATTGACGATAGCTTCAGCAATAACTTCTCTGGGCACTTCATATACAGTTTCGACTTGATTATTTTTTGCGCGTGTACCTGTGCTTAGGCTAATTTTTGAAAGTACAAAATCAACTGCATCACCAGCCATTTCAAAAACTGTGCCATCAAATTCTTTGAAATCGGGAATAGGTTTTTGTATATGTATACCATGAAAATGGGCACATTTCACAATAGCCGTGGGGAAAAACTGTTGAGGCTTTTTTGCAAATACCAAAAGCGCACTATTAACGAATTTACCATTACGCATCATATTTAAATGACTTAAAACATCATTAACAGAGGCATTTTCTTTTAAAGGAAAATTCCTTTTGATTCGAGCAGTTGCCACAAAATCTTTGATTTTTATTTTATCTATTATTTTAGCTGTAGCATCAGGGTGAAGACTATCATCAAAATCATGAGTTTCTATTTTGCCTGTTTGCTTGAGATAACGAACACAAGAATTATAAACTTCATTTTTGAGTTCTTCTAAAGTTGTAAAACGCTTACGAGATACTTCATCACCAACTTTAGAAATAAAAGCTTTTTCTTTTGCATGACGACTTGTTTCATTACCACTAAGTATAAAAACCCAACGAGGTAAATTTTTATTTTTCGCGGCATCATATTCTCGCTCCGTCGGCGAAACCCCATCTTTATCTTCAAAACCGTATTCAAAACCTAATAAACCAATATAAATAGAAGATCGCCCAACTTCCCCTAAATAAACCTTTTGCGGAGAAAGACCATTAGCAGCTACTTCTTCAAATAAAAAAGGCTCAAAAAATGTACTAAGCAATGAGTCTTCGCGAAAGTATTTTGCAAGAGATTTTCTTTCCTTGGCAAATTCTTTTTGCACACTGCTAATAAAAATTTTTTCCATTAATATACCTTTAATTTTAATAGACCATTAGCCACGCCGGTACCACCATTATCTCTCACGAAACCAGCTTGATTCGTTTTACTAAAGGCTAATTTATAAAGATTTTTTGTAAACAATACTTCTGCGAGCAAAAGTTTACTCACATTTTCACAAGCATCAAATCGATTTTGAAAAGAATCTAAAATACCTGAAATAAAAGTATCATCGCTAACAAAGCCTTCTGTTCTCAACTCTCTATCACTAGACCAAACATTCTTAATATAACTTAAGCTCAACTTTTGAAATTGCTTGGCAACTTTTAAACGGGCACTTTCATTAAACCAAAATGACAACCAACCTTGAATATATTCCGTAGGTCGATATTCACTTTGTGGGGAAAGCCATTCAATTTCACTGGCCACGAGTAGCGGTGTGCAACCACCACCACTAAAACCAATCAAAACCCCCGCTGATGCAAGCATGCGCACTGCTGCTTGCGTGATAGATGTACCCGTGCCAAGCAAAATTACGGTGGTATTGGCAATGGGGATATTCCAATATAAATTTTGATTGTTTTCTTCTGTGAGATACAAAACACGACCATCTTTTTGCATAACTCTGCACTTCTCTAGGTAGTAGATATTCGCCCGTTTGGAGTGCAAAATTGCTTTTAGGTCGGTTAGTTGTTCCATTTGGTTTCCTTAGACTGTAGATGGTAGACCGTAGACTGTAGATAAGAGTTAAAAATAGATGGTAGATTGTAGACCATAGGCTGTAGATAAGAGACAAACTGAGATGGTAGACTGTAGACTATAGACTGTAGATAGGAGAAGACTATAGATTGAAGGCAAGAATATTCAATTTGTGGTAATTCAATTTTGTTGTTACTCATTTTTTTACTCTCTTTCTCTATAGTCTACGATCTACAGTCTACAATCTACAGTCTACGGTCTACAATCTATGTCCTGCGGTCTATGATCTATGTCTTCTTTTTTTTAAAATCTTTATTTTCTTTAAGTGATTTGTTTGTTTCTGATTTCAGTTTTCTTTCCAACTTTTTAATGTCTTCCGCCGGTGGCACATTTTCCGGTCTAATACCTCTAGAAATAAGAGTGTCTCGTACTGATTTATTATTAGTTATATGTTCATCAGAAATTTGTTGCTCGGTTGCCATGCTTTTATCTTTAGCATTATAAATGGTAATTTCTGTGGCAAAATCCTTGGCCTTTAAAAGAATGGTTGGCATATGGTCGGCAAGGGGTTTATTTTTAATGCCCCACTTGTCTTTCATTTGCGCCGTTGTTCTGTTAAAAAGTGCCTGATCACCCTTGCTTCGAATAAGAGCAAAATTTTCATTACCACCAGTTTGCTCAAAAATAACTTTGGAGAGTTCTTTTTCTGTTTCTGCCAGTTTTTGTCGCGCCTGCACTCTTTCGAACTCAAGAATTTTTTGTTCAATAATCTCGGCTTTTCTAGTCTGCACCGCAAAATAGGTTTGAGCAAAAGCAATTTCTTCTTTTCTTGGGTCACCGTTTTGGGCTATCAGGTAACAAGCATAACGCGTTAACATGATGTCTTCTATTTCTTTGGATGCACCAGAACCTATATCAACCATTTTCCCGACATCGGGAAAATGGTCTGTAACAACTTGTCCAGATACTTCGCAAGCTGTTTTGGCCTTGATAATCACATTTTTAAAATTATCCCATTTATTGTAACCAAGCAAAGTTTGCAAATCTCTTGCTAGCCAAAACACTATGCCATCTTCTGTTTGATGTGCATAAGACTCGAAATTATTAGTTAATGATATTACAATACCTTTTTCCATTTTCGTAATTCCTTTTATAAACTTAAATCATAGATTGTAGACTTTAGTAGATTGTAGACTGTAGACCATAGACTGTAGACAAGAGAAGACTATAGATTGTAGACTGTAGACCATAGACTGTAGACAAGAGAAGGTTATAGATTGTAGACAATATACCACAGGCAATAGGCTGAAAACATTAGATTGAAGATCGCAGGCAATTCGTGATAGGAATGAGATGATTTGTAAGGGTAATAGATGATTACTTTTATCCATTTTCTCTACTTTTTACTAGATATGTTATCTATAGTCTACAGTCTTTTATATAATGTCTACTCTTTTTTGTCTTTTTTTTATATTTTTAAGCGAACAGCCAAAAGAATTTGAGTTTCGACTTTCACTAGCGAACTTTTGGCAATCGACAGAAATTGACGATGCTCGTTTGCTGAATTTCTCGCATTTCCTTCCGCAATATTAGAAGGCACCGACACTATTGCCCTTCTAATTTGATTCGTTAAAGAATACAATTCTTCCTTAGGGAATAATTTACTCAACAAATATACCTCTTCTGCTAAATCCATCGCCTTTTGCCAAACAATCAATTCTTTATAACTCATTTCGTTTTAACCTCCGGTTAAGTAGACTGTAGACTGTAGACAAGAGAAGACTATAGTTTGATGACAAGAAAATTCAATTTTGTTTTTACTCATTCTTTTTTCTCTCGTTCTCTACAGTCTACAGTCTACGGTCTACAATCTACAGTCTATAGTCTATTTTTCTTCTACCTGCCAAAATCCGCCTTTATCAGGGCCGATTCGTTTGAGTTGTTTCGTTTCTTGTAGTTTTTTAATATTACTTTCAATTGTTCTTGTAGTAACTGCCAATTCTTTTGCTAATTCTTCGATAGTCATTTGAGGGCTTTTTCCTAATAAACTTAATATTTTCTCCGACATTTTCTCCGACAACCCATCCCCTAAGGCATTGCTTGCCATTCGCAATGGAAATGTAAGCTTGTAAAAATCCGTTGCTTCTTCGTACATTGGTTTTAAGTGGTAGTGTTGTTCCCAACCACTTTCCATTTTGAAAAAACCAGAGCCAGCATTTTCAGCTAAATTTATTGTACGAAAAATGCGTGCAAGCGTCGGATTTCTTGGTTGACTAAAATCCTGTGCTTTGATTTCTGCAACTGATTTAGGTAACCCACCAGGATTCATGAATTCAATTCGGTCAGTAAAAACTCTAATTCTAGGTTTCATCGTACTAAAATAATCAGCGTGCATCAACAAATTAACCAATGCTTCTCGAATCGCAATAAATTGTGGCTGCATGTTCGTTGCAAAGCCAAGATCAGTCATCGTATCGCTACTTTTGGTATCATGAAAATTAAAATTAATCATTGTTGGCCTCCGCGATTTGTTTTCCTTTTTCAGTTAGGCGGTATTTTTGGAGACGGCTATTGGGTTTATCTGGAATTGTCATTTCAATGTATCCTAATTCTAATGCAGGGCGCAAATATAAGATAAGAAAATTCTTCTTGGCTTTTAGTCCTAAATTCGCCTGAATAGCTTGCCGATTCATTGAACCTTCCAACACAGCTAATAGTTTTTTTATTTCGGTAGTGACTGGGGGTGTGACTGGGGGTATGACTGGGGGTGTGACTGGGGGTGTGGTTTCACCAGAAGCGCCAAATTCTGGCACTTTAATTACCATTTGAAATATATCACCTTCCATTAGCTCAGGATCTGCCCCGCCGTAAGCCTTGCCATATCGTTGCAACTTGCGTATACCAGAACCAAGTTCATCAGCTCTATGAATTTCTCTAAAAAATGCACCAATAATTGGGTTTTTAGGGTAAGGGGTTGTTAAGGCCAAATTCAAAACTCCAAAACCATGGGGCTTATTAGCATTTTCTGTTCGAACTTGACCATTCTCAATAATCAATCTCGCAGGTATTGCATTCGTATACTCCCGATGAATGAGCAAATTTGAAGCAACTTCTCGAAATATAATATCTCGGAGGCTAACTCGCTCTATCCCATCTAAATAAAATGGGTCAGGCAAATGTTTTTGAACAAACGCTAAAATACGATCATAGCTATCAATCAGATTGGTACGAACCAAGTCGCGATCATCATATCTTTCTGTATTCACCTTACGCAAAATTAAATCCGTACGATGCGCTGGAACCACTGTCAATATCAATTGATCTGTACCGAATAATAGTATGCCTGCCAAGGTGATACCACTCACTCGAGTTTGTGGGTCTGTTTGATACAATTGAGCACTTTGAAGTAACTGCAAGTCATTCAATTGGGCCCAAGGGTGGTTTTGTGTATTGAAGCGTGCGATTTTACGGCATTTTTCAATCAGGTCTATTCGCAGATCATCTAATTTGATACTTGAATAAATCTTATTTTCTGTAAAAGTAGCTTGCTTACGAAGATACATATTAGCGACATGATTCGTATGATCAGAAATATCAAAATCGCCATCTTCATTGCGATCAAATATGCGACCCGTACAACGATGCACTTGAGAACTTTCTGGCACATAAACATGTAAAATTATTTTCTCATTTACCAATACTTCACTGATAGAGAAATAGGCTGGGGGGTAAATTTTTTGCGGATTATTGATTGCTGTGACAAAGTCTTTTTTTATCTGAACAACGGCATTAGGGTCGATCCCAAGAATTTCACCATTATCTTGCACACCAATTAAAAGAGTACCCCCATGCCGATTGAGGAATGCACAAACGGTTTCATAAATGTCTCGACTTAGCTGATGACGACATGTTTTGAATTCAACAGAAATGCCTTCGCCTTGACTAATTAACCTCATAATGGAATTATCAATTTTGCTCATTTTAAACCTTTTATTGCATGATTAATATTTTATGCCCATGGTATTCTATAGAGAATTTCGATATTTGGCAATTTAGCTTTGCCTTTTGCTTCAGTTCTTAATAACATTATTACCCTAGCCGCAAGCCGTGACTCTAGCCGTGACTCTAGCCGTTGGGTTTGTTCCCCAACTTTTTCATCCCTAATAGCCTGATCGCCCCCAACCACATTTTTCTTACCAATTATAACCGCAGAAAATGATTTCTTAATAAACTGAACTTGAAATGAAAGACCTTTTTCAAACCATTTGAATTCTATTTCAGGGTAAGATTTTAGCTCATCAAAAATAAGTTTCAGGCCATTCCCCCACTGGTCAATTACTCAAATCTACCAAAGTTTTATCCAGCACTAATTCCGTATCAAAAGAAATATTTCTTTTTTGCCTTTCTAGCTCGGCAATGATCTCTGAATCAGCTTGTCGATTGCTGGAACCTACCCTAATGTATGTGCCTTCTGTTTTGCCTTTTGTTTTTAAATAATATGGGCAATTGCTACCACGGTAAACTTGAATACGAATAACCCTTTTGCTATCTTCACCATGAAATGAAATTACAGGGCTTATTACAGGGGCACAAAGATCATGAATAAGATTAGTAATTTTACCTTCTATTTTTAATAATTCTTCTTCTGGGCTGCCAATAATCTCTCTAGGTTTGTCACGAATACCAATGATTAATTCACCACCAGCATCATTCGCAAAAGCTAAAATAGTCTTGGCAAGATTGACCCCCGCTGGCAATACTTCTTTAAATTCTAGTCTGCGACCTTCTGGTTGTTTTAAAATTTCATTTATTTTCATTTGCATTATTTCTTTACTAGAAATCAGGTTTAAGTTTTTCTGCAATGATTGCTTTTAATTCTTCACATGCAATGATTTCGATTTGACCTAACCACTGCATTAGCCAGGATGCAAATTCATTTAAGTAACTTAGCTGCCAAGTTACAATAGCTCCTTTTTCATGTAGCTCATAAGTTTGAGTTTTATGAAATTTATATTCGCGAATGGTACGGGCGGCTTCATTCTTGAACAGAATCTTCACTACATAGGGGTTTGTTAGGCGCGAAGGGTCGTGCTGCACCCACCATGCATCGCCTAAAATTTTTTCAATGGAATATTCCGTTCGATTAAAGGAATCTTTTAATTTTCTGGGTATCGACATTCTTGATAATTTGAATAAACGAAAATCTTTTTTATCCACACACCACGCCGACAAATACCAGCTAATAGGCGAATGAAATAATTTATAGGGGTGAACTTCGCGTAACTCCACACCCCCATTTGGTTTTTCATATTGAAATACAACCTTTCGGCAACTTTGAATTGCCTCACCGAGTAAAATCAAAACCTCACTACCAAGACCATTCACATTCTGCGAAATACCATAAGAAGGTCCACAATCATGAATGGGGCTGGCGTCTGGCAATACAACAGTTAATAACCTATTTTTCAGACCAAGCAAATTCGAATTTGATTTTTCAATTAGGGCTAAAGTATAAAAACAATAAAACAACTCTTCAGAGTTTAAACGCAAAATTTTTTCACCCTTTGGCCAATCAACCTCATAGCTATCAGAACTACGACGATAACGCAAAGGAACCCCTATTTTTTTTAACCTAGCAACATCAGCCACAAAAACCCGCGGGGCAACACCTAATTTTTCAGCTGCACTCATTTTGGTTTCACCTGCTTGCAATAAATTAAGCATATTCCAAAGGCGAAGCAATACACCATCATTAAGACCTAAAGACATTGATTACCTATTTAGATGTAATTTACTTTAATTGTTATTTTAAATGAATTATACAACTTAAAACTAACAAATAAAATAAATAACTTTAATTTTATCTAAATAACCAGTAAATGCTTAGGATAGATTTTTTGGGCTATTTGCTGAATGGTCGCATAAAATTAATTTTTCCTATACATTATATGTTCAAAAAATTTTCTTTGCGATATGACAATTAAAAATCAATTTTTTAAGGTAACTACTTATCAAATTGTAGAGACGGGTTTGAAACCCGTCTCTACTGCGCCAATTGTGAAAAAAATAAAAATACACTGAGTAAAATACCATTATAGATAAGTTATTGCCAGAGACAAGGCAGTGCCTTGTCTCTACAGTGGCAAATGAAAACATTCGTGACGCTGAACATTTAAGCACTTGGGCTTTTTTCGTAAAAAAAACCTTATGCAACGAGTAAATTTGTGCTGACAGTTGTAAATTTTGAGTCAGGGGTTTTGAAGCTTAGTTTTTGCTTGATTCTAGGATAAAAACCTTAAGATTACGAATCCTTTTTTGCATTGGGTTTAGTTCTTGCAAAAAATTAAATTTTTAAACTTTTTAGAAATTCAAAAATGATTATTGCCAACAAGGCTCAAGAATTTCTAAACAATATAAAACCTCAGCATGATTTTTTTATTGGCATTGACTCTGATGGTTGTGCTTTTGATTCCATGGAAATTAAGCACAAGGAATGTTTCATCCCCCCTTTCATAAAATATTTTGATTTACAACCAATTGCAAAATATGCTCGGGAAACTGCTGAATTTACAAATTTATATTCCAAAACCCGAGGGGCAAACCGATTTCTTGCCTATTTATTAGCTCTGGAATTATTAGAAAAAAGAGCTGATGTTCGCGATCGTAATTTTGTTGTCAAAGGGATAGGAAGCTTAAAAAATTTCGTAAACAGTGGCAACAACATAGACAATGCTGGTTTGCAACAATTTATCAATTCTAACCCTCAAGATGCTATGTTAAAAAAAGTGATGGAATGGAGTTTGGCTGTTAACAAAGCCGTAAAAGATATCGTTCATAATGTACCCCCCTTTGCACTTGTGCCTAAGTGTTTGGCAAAGGCACAGCCCTTAGCAGATATATTAGTTGTAAGCTCAACCCCTGAAGAAGCGCTTCATCACGAATGGGAAGCTGCTGATATCAAAAAATTTACATCCGTGATTGCAGGGCAAGAAACCGGTACAAAAAAGGATGTCTTACGAATTGCAACAGCGGGCAAATATAAAGAAAACCGTGCTTTAATGATTGGTGATGCGCCAGGTGATTATGCCGCGGCAAAAGCAAATGGTGTTTTGTTTTTCCCCATTAACCCTGGTCAAGAAGATGAAAGTTGGAAGCAATTTTATGAGGAGGCACTTGATACATTTATTGCTGGAAAATATGCGGGCAATTATCAAGAAGACTTAATCAAAAAATTCGAAAAACTTTTACCGAAAACCCCTAAATGGAATCAAATAAAATAATTTATTTTTTAAAAAGGAATTGAAAATGAGTAATGCAGATATTGGTTTAATTGGTTTGGCAGTAATGGGTGAAAATCTGGTATTAAACATGGCGAGTAAAGGTTTTACGGTTGCCGTGTACAACAGAACAACCTCAAAAGTTGATGAATTTATTCAAGGTCGCGCAAAAGGCAAAACTATTATTGGCACACATTCTATACAAGAATTAGTTTCTAAGCTAAAAAAACCATGTAAAGTGATGTTGATGGTAAAAGCAGGCGAAGTGGTCGATCAGTTTATTGATCAGATTGTGCCATTTTTATCAAAGGGCGACATCATCATTGATGGTGGTAATAGTCATTACCCAGACACGAACCGCCGCGTTGAAAAATTAAAAGAAAAAGGAATTTTATTTATCGGTACAGGTGTATCAGGTGGTGAAGAAGGTGCATTAACAGGCCCTTCGATTATGCCAGGTGGGTCACCAGAAGCTTGGCCGCATGTGAAGCCGATTTTTCAAGCCATTTGTGCAAAAGTTGGTAACAACGAGCCTTGTTGTGATTGGGTTGGTCAAAATGGTGCAGGGCATTTCGTAAAAATGGTTCACAACGGTATTGAGTATGGCGATATGCAATTAATTTGTGAAGCCTACCAATTATTAAAAGATGGTGCTGGTTTAAGCTCTAATGAATTGGCTGAAGTTTTTGCACAATGGAACAAAGAAGAATTAAACAGCTATTTAATTGAAATTACCAGTGAAATTTTGGCGTTTAAAGATACTGATGGTTCACCACTGGTAGAAAAAATTCTTGATACAGCTGGGCAAAAAGGCACAGGAAAATGGACAGGCGTTATTGGTTTAGACTTAGGTATACCAGTAACTCTAATAGCGGAATCTGTATTTTCGAGATGTATTTCTTCTATCAAAAATGACCGTGTAAATGCATCTAAAATTTTAAGTGGTCCAAAACCAACCTTTTCAGGAGACAAAAAACTTTTTATTAGCCAAGTGAAAGATGCTTTATTTGCTTCCAAAATAATTTCTTATGCTCAAGGTTATGAATTACTTGCAGCGGCGGCAAAAGAATACAAATGGGATCTTAATTTTGGCGGCATTGCCATTATGTGGCGCGGTGGTTGTATTATTCGCAGTCAGTTTTTAGCCAAAATAAAAGATGCTTATGACAAAAACCCTAGCTTAAAGAATTTATTGCTAGACGGTTATTTTACGGAACAATTAAAAAATGCACAAACGGGTTGGCGAGAAGTTTCTGCTTATGCAATCAAAAACGGAATTGCAGTGCCAGCAATTACAACGGCACTTTGCTACTACGATGGTTATCGCACAGCTCGTTTGCCTGCTAATTTATTGCAAGCCCAAAGAGACTATTTTGGTGCACATACATACGAAAGAATTGACAAGCCTCGTGGCGAATTTTTTCATACCAATTGGACAGGTCGCGGAGGTTCAACTGCATCAACAACATATAATGTGTAATTAGTGTTCTAAGAGAGCTATAAGTAGCTTTTGTTAAGTCACCAATTCATATAAGCATAATGGGACGCACGGTAAATGCGTCTCTACACCTCTTAAAAATAAACACCCCTTCTCAATTTTCGAGTTTAGGTGTAATATAAAACTTAGATAATAAAAGGAAAATTATGGCTTTGATTTTTGGCGAAGGTTCACCGCAATCCGTTATTGATTCAAATCAGGTAAGCATTCATCTTGATAACTTCATTAAACATTACCATGGCAAACTCAAAAAAGTATTGCTAATACCGCCTGATTTTACTAGATATCATTCTGGTGCGGGCGAAATAACAGTCTTGTTATATCAAAAACTAAAAGATATTTCGCAAATCGAAATATTACCTGCATTAGGCACGCATGTGAAAATGACAGATAAAGAATTAGACAAAATGTTTCCGGGTATACCGCATGAACTTTTTCTAGAACACAATTGGCGTACTGGCATCAGTAAGATTGGCGAAATTCCTGGGTCATTTATTAGTGAAATAACCAATGGCAATTTGAAATATTCGATTCAAGCCGAGCTTAGCAAAATTGTTGTAGAAGGTAAACATGATTTGATTATTTCTATCGGCCAAGTAGTTCCTCATGAAGTGATTGGTATGGCAAACCATAATAAAAATATTTTTGTTGGTGTTGGTGGTAAAGATATTATCAACAAATCCCACTTTATTGGTGCGGTATTTGGTATGGAAAATATTATGGGTCGTGCCCATTCACCTGTGCGAGCGGTTTTAGATTATGCCGACAAAAACTTTGCCCATAAATACCCCATTACCTATATACAAACTGTTATTAATAAAGGTGCTGATAATCAATTAAAATTACGAGGAATATATGGTAGCGAAGGCAAAGATGCCTTCTTAAAAGCCGCCGAATTAGCAGTTAGAACGAATCTCGATTTAATGGATAAACCTTTTAAAAAAGCAGTTGTGTATCTAGACCCAGCTGAATTTAAGTCAACTTGGCTAGGTAACAAAGCGGTTTATCGTACAAGAATGGCGATGGCTGATAAAGGCGCATTAATTATTTTGGCACCTGGCTTAAAAGAGTTTGGCGAAGATAAAGAAATTGATCGTTTGATTCGCAAATATGGCTATAAAGGCACCCCTACTACTTTAAAATATTGTGATGAAAACGAAGAGTTAAGATTGAATTATTCAGCAGCTGCCCATTTAATTCATGGGTCTTCAGAGGGTCGTTTTAATATAACTTATTGCCCAGGTCATTTAACGCAAGCTGAAATAGAAAGCGTCAACTTTAAATATGCCGATTTAAAAACAATGCTAACCAAATATAACCCTGAAAAATTAAAAGATGGTTATAACATTGTTGATGGGGAAGAAATATTTTTTATTAGTAACCCCGCTTTAGGTTTGTGGGCTTTAAAAGAAAAATTCATTTCATAATTTGCAACAAGTCCGTGAGTAAATGGTTGGTAGCCAGATCGTCCTCGATCTGGTAGAAATGGTAAAACATAGAAGATGAACCAGATCGAGGACGATCTGGTTACCAAAATAATATCTGACGAAACAGTCATTTTATATTTAAAAGGAAAATAAATGGAACAATTAAATCAATCGCTTTTAGATAACACAAAGTTTTGGCAGAATAAAAAAGTGGATTTGCCAAAATACAACCGCAAAACTACTCCTATTCGCTCGATTGCATTTGCAGCAGGTCGCATGGCATTTGGTCATACTGGCGACATTTTACAAGATTTATTGAATGAAAACCCAACAATCGGTCAAATGTTAGGTGTTAAATCTAATTCATTAGCTTCAGCCGAAGAATTTTCAAAGTCTGACTCTTTAATTACGCAATTTATTTTCGAAAATGAAAAAGGCAAAGTTACTCCGCGCATTATTGGTGCTATCAAAGATACAATTTTTTGTGACAACAATAAAACTTCTGACAATTGGCAAGTATTACTGAAATATGCCCGCGACCCTTTAGTTCAATTTGCTACCATAAACGCACCTGAAATTGTTTACGGTGTAACCTTTGATCATAAAGGCACATTTGCAACTGTTGTTGATGCAAAATTAAAAGCGGACATTGAAAATGGTACTATTGAAACAGACCCTGCGAAATGGGTGTTTTTTGCACTTGAAAGATTTAAGGCCAAATTAAAATTTGCATTTGTAAGCTGCACTAATTTCTCAGCAAATGGCAATTTTACAGCGGCTTGCATGAAGACTATTGCTAAAGGCTGGGAAGATAAAGGTTTTGCACCAAAAGGTTTTTATGATTATTTATCCGATAAAAAACAAGTTGGTTTTCCAAACTGTATGATCGATCGTATAGCAGTAGCCCCAGATGAATCCACCAAAACTAGATTAGCAGAATTAGGGTATCAATCACCTCTAGTAGTAACAGAAAAAGCAAGATATTGGGTAGTAGAAGATAATTTTCCTGCTGGTCGACCTCCGTTTGAAAAAGCGAAAGGGGTAATTCTTGAATCATCTTATGAAGAAGTAAAAAAATATGAAGACATGAAACTAAGAGTTTTAAATATGTCACATTCGACAATTGCTCACCTTGGTGTTCTGCTAGGGTATAAAGGAAATTACGGGATTTACAAAGCAATTAACGACCCTAATATTCGTAAATTGATAAATAACATTATCGCAATCGTCAAAAAAACAATTCCATCACCCAATCAAATGAGCGTCGAAGTTTTTGCACAAGAAACAATTGAAAGATTATTAAATGCCAATATCCCTGATGACCCAATGCGTATTGCTTCCAGTGGTTCAGCTAAAATGCATCCGAGATTTTTAGAAACTTTTTTTGAGGCTTCCGAAAAAGGATTCGCTAAAAAAGAAATAGACCAACTTCTTTTGCCAGTTGCTGGTTTTATTCGTTATACTCTTGGGGTAGACGATCAAGGTGGTTCTTTTAATTTAGAAAAAGATCAGTTTTTAGATCTTCTGACAAAGGCTGGTAAATCGACAACTGTGGGCAACGCTGTAATTACCCCAGAAATCAAAGCTTTAATTAGCCATAAAGGCATTACCCACAAAGACTTATATCAAACAAATGGTGCTGGCCAAACCATTGAAGCAATGGTATTATCCATGTTAAAAGGTAAAAACGCAGTCAAAGAAACCATTGAAAAATATATTTTGTAGATATTAGAATTTAATGGGAAGACACACAGGTTTGTGACTTTTTGAATCGTTGCGGATTATTCACAATGTAGGGGCATTCGAAGCTTCGAACCGCCCTCGTGGGTGCCAAAAAAACACTGTAGAGGCGTGCTATAAGAGAGATTGTAGACTGTAGACCATAGACTGTAGATAAGAAAGAAGTTGAAGAATTAGAACCACAGAACACACTGAAATACACTGAAAAAAATATTAATTGTAGAGGCGTGCTATAAGCGCGACTCTTGCCCCTCTACATTGAGAGACGCAAGGCATTGCGTCTCTACGGTAAGGCTTTTTGAATCGTTGCGGATTATTCCGCACATAATTGAAAATATTTTACTTTAATGCAGTTTGAACTCACAACATTTCCTGTATGGGCATTCGAAGCGTCGAACCGCCCTCGTGGGTGCCCCAGAGATGACTAAAAACAGACGGGGTTTACTAGTTGCGGTACTAGGCTGTAAGTATCGAATGGTTTTCAAATGGCAAAGGATAATTTCCTTTAAAAGAATATTGCATTCAGACCATTTAGAAATTATATCTCTGATTTTCTCGATAATTCCCGCATTTCATTTTGATGAAACCAAATGGGGTCTGGTAATTATTAGTATAGAATCATTAACATCCATACTTTCAGTTTTTGGTTTTCTATTGAATTTTTCCCATAATTTTAGATAACCTTTAAAAGAATGATGAGATAGCAAAGAATTCGCTTCCATATCCCCAAAACTATATTGGGTGATACATTTCATTTTGACGAATCAAATCAAAACACTCTTTAACTGTCAGAGCCAATTCTGTTTTCCACCATTTTTCTGTATGTCGCATAAAGGCTAGGTTGAATTTATCATTGCCAACATATTCTAATTTTGCAAAACCACTTTCGAACGAAGGAAACATGGCTGTTTTACTTGGGCACTTGTATGTTCCACCAATTGTAAAATGATTACCACGCCATTTTGAATAAATGTCTACCAAATAATTATGCTTTTGTTTGGTTGGATCGGCCTTAATATAAGTTTTTTTCCAATCGGCTATCAACTTCTCGGCTAGTTCATTCACTTGAATTTTTAAGCTTTCTGAAGGTTTTACTCCTGGTTTGCTTTTGGGATTATACACCCAACCGTATTGCATTTTTTTTGCCATAATAAAATATTCCTTTTATAGTAGTGTCTATAGTTTTAGGTTTCATTATTTAGTAAATTAATCATATCTTCTAGCGTCATTCTGGCGCTCATCTCGCTATCTTCTAGTAAACTGTCGGCTAAGTCTCGCTTGGAGGCATGTAATTTCACAATTTTATCTTCAATTGTATTTTGTGTTACCATGCGATAAATAGTTACGGGTCGTTTTTGGCCGATGCGATGAGCGCGATCAGATGCTTGATCTTCAACAGCAGGGTTCCACCAAGGGTCCATGTGAATTACATAATCAGCGGCAGTTAAATTAAGACCACTACCGCCAGCCTTTAAACTAATCAGAAACAAGTCGCCTTGCCCAGCTTGAAAGGCATCTATTGCGGATATGCGTTTGGTTTCTGGGGTTGAACCATCTAGGTACTGATATGGAACACCCTCTTTGTCTAAAAATTCTCTAATAATGTCTAAATGTTTTACGAATTGGCTAAAAACTAAAGCTTTGTGATGATTTTCTCGCAAATCTATGAGTATTTCATTGAAGGCATTTAATTTAGCACTACTAAAAGTAGACTCTGGCATAATCAGTTTAGGGTGACAACAAGCTAATCGCAATCTAGTAATTTCGGCGAGTACTTGAAAACGACGCTTTTCTGGTGCAATAGAGGAATCCTGTAGATTCTTTAAAGCTTTTTGACGCAAGGCTTCATACAAAGCAGACTCATCTGGGCTTTGTTCCACATGCACAATGATTTCGGTACGCGAAGGCAATTCTTTAAGAACATCGCTTTTCAATCGACGCAAAATAAATGGTCGAATTAGTTGTTTCAATCGTTGGCGACAAGCACTGTCATTTTTATGTTCAATAGGAATTGCAAATTTCTGATTGAATTGCTCTAAAGTACCCAATAACCCAGGGTTAAGAAATTGAAATAGGCTCCACAATTCGCCCAAATGATTTTCAATAGGCGTGCCAGTAGTAGCAATTTTAAAGTTTGCATGTAAAGCAAAAGCTGCTTTGGAACGCTTAGTTTCGGTGTTTTTTATGGCTTGAGCTTCATCCAATATCACTGTGTTCCACTTCGTTTCGATTAGTCGTTTTGATTCAGAATTTAGCAAACCATAACTACAAATAATTAAATCAAAGGGGCCAGCTTCATTTAACATTTTTTCACGGTCTTGCAAGCCAAAACGATGTACTTTAAGAATTGGTGCAAATCGCGCGACTTCATTCATCCAATTCATACAGACAGATGTGGGAGCAATAACTAAAGCGGGCCCAGCATGTGCCCGTTGCAACAAAATTGCAATTGCTTGAATCGTTTTGCCAAGCCCCATATCATCTGCTAAACAGGCCCCAGCCCCCCAATGAGATAAGCGTGTTAACCATTTGTAACCTTCTATTTGGTAGTCACGCAATTCAGCTTGCAAAGTATTAGGAATCTCTGCCTCAATTTCATTTGAATCATTCAATCGCTTTAATTGTTCCTTCCATTGCTTGGCGGCTGTAACTTCCATGCCTTCCACAATTTCTTGCACCAATGGCACAGCTAACCCATGGAATCTACCTTTGTGATTAATAGACTTTAGTGCTTCAATTTTTTTTCTCATTTCAGCTGTTAATGTTAAAAATGCACCTTTATCTAATCGAATAAATCGGCCAGCTCCATCTAGCAAATCAAATAAATTTGACAAGGTAATCACTTGAGCGTTGTCTAATATCAAGTTACCTTCCATACTAAACCAATCTTGTTGGCTCTTTATTATTAGTTTCATTTGATCCGTGCGTGGCCGAGTGACTTTAATCTTTTCACTTTTTGGCCATTCTAAACAAACTTCCTTTTCTATTTCCTGCAAGTGCAATAAAGTTTCTAGGGCCTCATCAGCATCTATTAATTCCCAATGCCAACCAGAATTAATATCTAACAGGGGGCAAGTTTTTTTTAATAATTCGACCCCAAGAATTTCATCTTCTTTAACTCTAGTCGTTTGTAAGGTTTTGCCATCAATAATAGTAACAACCGTATTAGCGCCTATACCTGGTTGAAATAAGGGGCCTTTTTCACCAAATGGTCGAACAAAACAATCTATAGATAAGCCTTCCCCTAAAGGATTTAGTTGCAACACCAGCGATGAATTTGCCTTTACAACCTCAGAAGGCCCCCCACTAGATTTGCCTTCGAAGTCTGAATGAATAGTCAGTAAAGGCGAAATAGAAGCAACAGTTGTAAGAGCCACTTCTTTGGCTTCATAAGGCACAAGTAAACCTTGTTCTCCTAACAATTTTGCGATCATTAATAATTGTTGATTATAATGCGTTACAATTAATCGCTGAAAACCTTCTTTTGTTATATGATATTCAGTATTATTTTTGGGGAATGGTTTTATGCTAAGTAAAATATCTTTTTTATTATTATTAACTTCTAAAACAGGTTTTGCCTCTTCGATTTCTACTGGTATTTCCGGTTGATCCTCCCAATAAAAATGGGGGTGATTTTTTAGTTCAAACAAAGCTTTAAAACCTGTTAAGCTATAAAAAGTTTCAGGATATCTACTGTAATTAAAAGTAGTTTCTTTCGTAATATGCTTACATACCTGCACATCTATAGGGGTTAAATAATCAAATTCACTTATGTTTTCATGCAATCTCTTTAAAGATATAGGAGTGCCTTTTGTCCAAAGCCCTTGTGCATTTTTTGTTTGCATTCGCGGTTTAATTTCACAGACGGTACAATCGTCATCTATGCTAAGTCGCCATGTCATACGCTCATTCTTTGTGTCTTTTTCAATTGCAGCATTTTTACTATGAGATTGATTTTCACCAATTATGGCACTCAAAGCTTTTAATGTTCCCACCCATTTTTCATCGGCCTTGAACAATTGAGTAATAAACACTGCTGAATGGGATGGCGAACTAACCTTTTCTTTCAAAAGTATTTCGCATTCTCGTGTATACAATAATAAATCTAATTGTTTTGCCTGCAAATATTTATTTTTTAAATAGCTTATCGTATTATTATTTAGTGGTACTGATAACCATGTTAATATAATACAACAAAACAGCCCCTCCCACGGTGTAGTATACAAACCCTTTTGATTAATATTATAGGATTCTTTTAGTTTTAGTTCGTTTAGATTGATTTTAATATAATCTTTGAGAATATTTTGACATATTAAAGTGTAGCCATTTTCGGATGATTTAATTTGCATGTTAATTAATTTTTGAGCGGTTAAATAATTAGCCATTACATTAGAACGAAGAAGTGCTATTGTAAAAAAAAGAGCAGGAAACCCTTCCAGAAAAGGATTTTTTAAACGCTTTGTTTTCTTTTTTAGTGTCAATGCTTCGTTAAAACTTTTTAAAGATTCATCATTGTTATTTTGTAGGCAATGAAGCCAGCCTTGTAAAGAAGCTTGCGTAATAGGGTCGCATTTACTTAAATACAAATTAGCATTTTCGAAATCCATTTTGAGAATGTATTGTGTTACTATTAATCTAGCAACTTCTGGCTCTTCGGCAGGGGTTTCAACAAAGTATTTTTCAAACAAACTCCAGCAATTCAATTTGGAAGAAGTATCAAATTCATGAATTGTTTTAGCATGTAAATATTGCAAAATGAGAAATTGATAATTGCGTGGAAGTTTTTCAAAATACTTCTGCGAGAAAGGCTGAGAATACATATCAGCTAAACATGGAATGCCTTCATGTTGGCTACAACCAAACCCTTTTATATCTATTTTCTCGAAATCACCTAAATAGACATTTATTCTGAATTCTCGAAACTTAAAATGGCTGCGATTATAATAATAAAATACAGTGCTTTCTTGTTTAGGTAAAACTGTTAACACAATATTTGCAATTTCTCCATAATTGCCACTCTCTACCAAATCTCGAGATGCCACTTCGAGTATTTCAAAGCTACATCTGAATTCATTCTTTTCTGAGGTTATCAAACCAATACGGATTAAATCTTCTTTCCATATTTTAGTAATCAATTTAATATACCCTGAAAATATTTTCGCATTCTCAAAAAAAGTTTTAAGAGCTTTTAAACTAATTGGTTCATAAATAACAGAAAGGATTTGGAGAATTCGCTTTGTGTCAATATCAGTATCATTATAAATGGATACTAAAGGATTTTCTTTGGGTAATTTAACAATTTGATTTTCGTTACTCATTACTTTTTTACACCTCAAGTTTTTGGTAGAATATAACCTAATTTTTTTAAGCTTGTTCGAAAAGCCGCTTCTGATTTTTTGGGTACTACTAAAATCATATCGTTTTCAGATTTACCTATTACCAATTGACAATACTTTTCTGTTAATGGGTTTGTACTAATCATTCTTGCTAAACTTATGCTACTACATTTAAATAATCGAGCACTACCGGCATCACTAAAGGCAGCTTTTCTATTAGAAAATTCAGCAAAAAATTCTTTGACATTGGTATTTAATGGTTCGTTAGAAAACTTTTCTAAAAATTGCAATAACGGCTCAAGTTTTAAGCCTTGTTCTAGTGCTGTGAATAAAAATTCTGAATCTAAAATTCTAAAGGCATTTTGTTCTTTGGCAAAATATTGATCCAAAAAAACCTGTTCGCCTGGCTCTGGTTCGCGTAATAATTTAACTTTTAATTGCTCATCGATATTTAATAAAGGTATCACTGGCAATTCAACTGGTTGGTAGCTTTTGGTTAGCCTAACACAATAGGCACCTAACGAGTTTAATCGAAAATAATGTAAGCCATCGTAACGGCTTAGAAATGAGAGATTAAAACTTCCCCACAGATTATTAAAATCATTACGCATTTGGTAAGGGGCAGTATAAGCAATATCAATCATTCCTAGTGTTGCTAAATACTCAAACAAATAAACCAGGATATATCTACCTTCTAAAATTTCAAAATTATGGCAACCCTCATAACCCAATGAACCGTGTTCAGGTTCAGCTAAATAAAGGCGCCATGGGTCCTCTGTAATCGTCAGATCTATACCCGTGGATTGTATATAGCGAAAGAATTCATTCACCGAAACCCATTTGCCTATGGGACATTCCATCAATGCTTCTTCAATTGATATACGGCGCATAACTACATCCGTTATTTGGTTCCTTTTACTTTGCTGCCCTTTTATTAAATCAATGCGCCTGAATTCGTCTATTGCTCCCTTTTGTAACCAACTATTATAAATGTTAATAATTGTTGTGCCGATAATTTTAGGGTTATAATTTTCAAGTACCGAAATACCATTGCGAGTTAATTCTAATTTTGTGCCTTTGCATTTTGCTAAACCACTACTTTGCAATATTAAAGGCCAGGCAAAAGCTCGAATCGGGCGAATAAGGCCGCCTTCATCACTATTTAAATTCTTATCATCTGCCAAACTAAAATAATCGCCACCAAAAAGAACCTCTTCGATCAATTGAATCGAGCTTGCGGAGGCCTTTCCCGTTTTGTCACTAACACTAATTTTGCCTAAATTGATTAGTCTAAGAAGTGCAGGCAATTCATGAATGATAGCATCTTCCATACATCGAATTTGCATCGAAAAGGTTTCTCGTGATGATCTAAAATTTTCTAGTTTTTTTGGAATACTTTCTTCAGGACAAGTTTTAACACAATCATCTTCTGGTTTCGGAACAAACGACAATAAGTTTTCTTTAAACTCAGAAGGTATACTCCCTTTGTAAAAAAACAAAAGCAATGGATCGCTACCATGTTCATTCTGAATACCGTAAGATTTTTTTCCAGACGCAAACAATTCAGGTAAAGCTTGATATTTATTTCTAAAACGATTTAGTTTCATAGTACCATCCCAATGATGAATGGCCTCGGCAATTGCCTTTTGATCTACTCCTTTTAATTGTTTCCAAGTTACTTGTGCCTTTGAGGAAGTCATATGCAATACAATCAATTGGATGATATCAGCTTTTCGAGTGGGTCGCTCAATTGAATGCAAAAAGCAGAGCCTGCTTTTTAATTCATCCACATTTAGCAATTCTAAAGTACTGTTCGGCATAATTATTTCCAAGATTACTTTTGCGACAATTTTAAGTTAAAAAACTTTTGAGCCTTAAACTAAAATTAAGCAGAGTAAATCGACTCAAAAGATAAGATTTCTAATCATTTTTGCCAAATTATAAATAAAATAAATTCTAATTACATCTATAATATTTAGGTTTTAGATAAATTCGTTAAAGAATTCTTAATTGCTAGTACTGCTGCCAGCAAATTCCGTCTATTACATAGACCATCTGGGGCACCAACAAGAGATGCCCCTACAAGAAAATTCATTTCAGACCTTTTTTAATTAGGAAACTACAATGATGTCTTGTAGGAGCATTCGAAGCTTCTAGCCGCCTTGTGGGTGCCAAAAAAACACTGTAGAGGCGTGCTATAAGAGAGATTGTAGACTGTAGACCATAGACTGTAGATAAGAAAGAAGTTGAAGAATTAGAACCACAGAACACACTGAAATACACTGAAAAAAATATTAATTGTAGAGGCGTGCTATAAGCGCGACTCTTGCCCCTCTACATTGAGAGACGCAAGGCATTGCGTCTCTACGGTAAGGCTTTTTGAATCGTTGCGGATTATTCCGCACATAATTGAAAATATTTTACTTTAATGCGGTTAGAACTGACAAAAATTATTCTTCAGCAACACCGCTAAAAATTTCTGTCGCAGGACCGGTCATGAACAAAGGTTTACCGCGGCCTTCCCACTCTAAAGTCAAGTCACCACCTGTTAAATGGTTTAAAATTTTGTTGCCCGTTTTACCTGTTAAAATACCAGCAACACAAACGGCACTAGCCCCTGTTCCGCACGCCCATGTTTCACCGCTACCGCGTTCCCAGGTTCTTTGAATTACTTCTGTTTTAGAAATAATTTGCACAAACTCTACATTTGTTCGTTTCGGAAATAACTCATGGTTTTCAAGAATTTTGCCATATTTTTCAACCTCAAAGTTTTTAACATCATCTACATATACAACACAGTGCGGGTTACCCATGGAAGCACAAGTCATTTCAAATTCACGGTCTAGTATTTTTATTTTTTGCAAAACGACTTCAGGCTTATCAATTTTAACAGGTATTTTTAAGCCCGCTAATTCTGGCACACCCATATTTACTACACAGGCTTCTACAATTTTGGCTGCATTATAAACTAATTTTATTTCTTTGATTCCGGCCCCTGTTAAAACTTTGATAGAATCAGGTTTATTTTTAACGATATTATGATCAACAGAATATTTTGCAACACAGCGAATACCATTACCACACATCTCGCTCATGCTACCGTCGGCATTATACATTTTCATTTCAACATCTGCTTGTGGAGTAGGGCAAATCATGATAAGGCCGTCAGAACCAACCCCAAAACGGCGATGTGAAACTTTGATTGAAAAATCAACTGGATTTGCCACTTTTTCTTGAAAAGCATCCACATAAACATAATCATTACCACAACCATGCATTTTAGTAAAATTAATTTTTGCCATCAAAAGAACCTTTGCTTGTTAATTTGTAATAATAGTACCTAGAGCCCCGCAATTATATCCATCATTTTGCTAGTTTTCTATTGAATTTTTACCAAGAATCTTAGGGAAAGTACAAGCGGAAAATAGCAAAAATGATTTCCCGCATTTCATTTTGATGAAACCAAATGGGGTCTGGTAATTTTTAAACGAATTTGATTGAATTGTGTAGCAATTACAAGGTAAGGATAGAAAAAAGTAAAGAAGGCTGAAATCTGATATGGAATTCAGCCTCCTCTAATGTATTATTGCAACAATTGCAATACAGATTGAGTTGAAGCGTTTGCTTGAGCAGCGATTGAAGTACCAGCTTGAACCAAAATTTGATTTCTAGTAAACAACACTGTTTCTTCTGCAAAGTCAAGGTCTCTGATTCTTGATTCAGATGCAGTTAAGTTTTCGATAGCGATTTCTAAAGAGTTAATAGTCGTTTCAAAAGTATTTTTTTGAATCGCCCCTAATCTCGCTCTTAGTTTCGCAATGTCGTTAACAGCTTCATCAATGATTTTAGCTGCGCGCTCTGGGTTTGCGGAAAGGTTATTGACCCCACCTGCAACAATCGAAGATAATCTACCGGCAGTTACACCTAAATTTTGGGCATTAATATCATCAATACCCACGGTATCTTGAAAGATTGGGTCGGTAAATGCACCCAACTGAAAGACCAGCCCTTTGGTTGCAATTTTGAAGCTACCATTTGAATCTGTAGGGTCTAATAGACCACTTTGAATTACTTCAGCTGCTTCATCAGAAGGTGCATCTGAAGGAATAGCACTATCAACAATCGCATTATAGTTGAAATATAATTTACCAGAAAATTGAGGGCCAGCAACTGATAATTCATTTCGATATCCATTTGCTAACACACCATTCACTGTACCTTCGATATCTGTCCCTATCGCTACAATTTTAGAATTACCACCATTAGCAAATAATGTTTTATCTCCGTCAATGTCTTCTAGTGTAATTCTTTGGTCTGAACCTACATCTGTAGAAACAAAAATAATTTGTGAAGCCGTTGCACCTTGTCTAGCGGTAATACCAGTATTTTCTTTTAACGACTGAACTGTTGCAATAATTTCTTCCGGTGTTGATTCCGCACCAAATGCAATTTGTTGACCACCTTTAGGTCCAGTAAACTGAACAATTGACGAAGTAGTCAATTGATTGGTTGGTCCTAAGTCAATTACGATTTCAGCAAATTTGGCAGGTTGCAAAATCTTGTATTTTACTTCTAATGTTTGAGAAGAACCAAAAACAGCGCGATCCACTTGTACATCTTTGATACCTTGTGAAATATCAGCAAGTTGAAACCCTGCAGTACCATTTAAAAGTTTTTTGCCACCATACTGAGTCGTATTAGCAATACGATTAATAGATGTAATCGCAGAATCTACTTCCGCCTGGTTAGCATCAATTTGGTCTTGATCGGTTGCACCAGAGTTGGCTGCATCTAATGCTAATCGGCGCACGCTTAACAATAAGCTACTAACTTCCGTCAAAGCACCTTCTGCAGTACCCACCAAGTTAATTGCATCTTGTGCGTTGGTAACCGCTTGCTTTAAACCTACAATTTGAGATCGCAACTGTTCAGATATAATCAAACCAGCTGGGTCATCCTTACCACTATTAATCTTTAAACCTGTTGAAAGCCTTTCCAATGACTGACCAAGTTTACCATTGGATGCTCTTAGTTGCCTTGAAGCATTCAAAGCAGCTATGTTGTTGTTAATTCTAAGTCCCATGACGAATCCTCCGTGATAATAACTAATAAATCCATTTACACATTACGCTAGGCTAAATAAAGCATAATCAATGCCAAATCATGAATTCAAGTAAAAAACAACCAGAATTGGGCGTTATTTTTTTAGTTAAGTGCATTAATAACAACATGTTACAACAAAATAAGAATATATCGTATCAACCAAGCCCCATTCCATATCCCCTGTTTTCCAAACCAATTTTAGGCAAACTTTGCCTATAATTTCGGCAGATTATTCCCTTTTTTTATAATATAGGTGCAGAACGAAATTAAACTTTTGACAAGGTAACTCTGCCTGCTAAGATACCAAACCAAAATTTTGCGGGCGTGGCGGAATTGGCAGACGCGCTAGATTTAGGATCTAGTATCTCACGATGTGAAGGTTCAAGCCCTTTCGCCCGTATTTTTTGTTTTATTGATATTAAAATGTTATTCTAATAGTTATAGCCTCCCCTATTTTTACCTTTTTCATGTATAATGGAACAAAACTCGAATTCCCATTCATTTGAGACAGTATTTTGCATAAAAAGATAATATTTCATTATCCAGGCCCACTTTTCTCTGAAACGGATACAGGTGAAAAGAAACGCCCAAAGAAAATGTTAGAATCTTTTCAAGCTTTAGGCTTTGATGTCACCACTTTAACAGGGAACTACAAACAAAGAGAAACCGAGTTTAAAAAAATCAAAAAAGAAATTAAAACTTATGATTTTATTTATTCCGAAAATTCTAATCTACCTTTAGCGACTACAGGCAATACAAAATTTCCAAATTCAAATTCCGTTGACCATCAGCTTTTTAAATTAGCCCACTTAAACAATATACCTTCTGGCGTATTTGTGCGCGATATATTTTGGTTACTAAAAGAAACCGTTCTAGAAAAAGGGCTGTTTAAAAGATTTATCGGTAAGATGTACTTTCTAAAAGAATTAAACCTATATTACGAAAATTGCTCGACTATTTTTTTACCAACCGAAACGATGAAAGGCTATTTGCCACCAAACCCAAAACAAAATTTTCATTTATTACCGCCTGGTGCTGAAATCATTGAATTTATTAAAAAAGAGCCTAAACCAACCTTGAATCTAATCTATGTAGGCTCTTGCAAACCACCCGTTTATCAAGTAATTGATAGTTTTAAAAGTATCTTGCATTGTAAAATTATCCATTTAACCATCGTCACAAAAGAAAATGAACATGAAAGATTAAAGTCATTTTTAGGAACAAATGAAAATCTGACGATTGTTTATGCAACCAATAAAGCTCTTTCTGATGTATTACAAAAACAAGATATTGGGCTTGCTTGTATTGAAGCAAACGAATATTGGGATCTCGCAATGCCTCTTAAAATATTTGATTATATGGGGCATCAATTACCCATTCTAACCTATCAAAATGGAGAAACGGCATCGCTTATAAAAAAGCATGAATTAGGCTGGTGTATACCCCATTCGAATGAACTTGAAAAGTTTATTGCAAATTTATCAGCATTTGAAATACAACAAAAAACTGCCAGTGTAAAAAATTATCTATCCCAAAACACCTGGTTAGATCGTGCTCGTACCGTAATTAGGCAATTGTCTAAAAACTAGTGCCACAACCCGTAAATCCCGTCTGTATTGGGTCTTCTCTGGGGCACCCACAAAGGGGATGCCCCTACAGAAATATTCATTTCAGACAATTTATAAATTCTTGTAGGGGCATCCCCTTGTGGGTGCCCCTGAGACTTCCCCTTAATTTTTTACTGGACAAGCTATAAGGGTGTGGTATACTCTTTTTGCTTTTTAGCTAGCTAGCAAAGGTAAATCAATGAAATTTAAGTCTGTAATCCCAAAACGCGGTGCTAA
>Ga0209573_1002220_pt1 | contig 25869 bp, 16 predicted proteins | sample TNRBio252014_DNA_FD_185870 | JGI IMG/M metagenome (GOLD analysis project Ga0209573, IMG submission 185870) | Wastewater treatment Type I Accumulibacter community from EBPR Bioreactor in Madison, WI, USA - TNR Reactor_6/25/2014_ DNA (SPAdes)... | ecosystem: Engineered > Bioreactor > EBPR >... | reverse complement strand
GCAAACCGCTCGGCCACCTGGGCGATCGATAACCCCTCCCGTTGCCGGACCTCTAGCACTTTACGACGAAAATCCAGTGAGTAACTCATCCCTTCATAATAATCAACCCTATTTGGTTTTGCTATAAATTGCAGATAAGCCTCTGAGAGCGGTTCTCCACCGGCCTGCTCGCTAAATTGCGTCAGCCACGGCAGCGGCTCTTGATGGCCCGGCGATGGGTTGGGCATATATTCCCGCCAACGCAGCGGCGTGTTCCATATACCCACTACTATCGCGTCCAACGCGCTGCTTTTCCGCTGTAACCGAGCCATGGCCTCGCCGATGCCCCAATCGACGCCAATAAACGAAGCTGTGGGGTCGAACAGGTTTTGCCCATCGTGCATGTAGATGACCGGATGTCGCGCACCCCCATGCAGCTTACTGACCGGCGAATACCAGACATCGACCCGGCGAGACATCACCAAGCGGGATTGAAAATAGTGTTGATGGATCATAGTCAACTGAGCATGTTCGCCTTTAAAAGGTACTCGTATTTGCCTCCAACGCCCGCAAACTGTCCAGACGACGTTGTGATAATTCCTGGCGGCTGGCTTCTGCATCAATATCTTGCAAGGTCGTTTCGACATAAGACAGGTGGACATGGGCTGCTTGCCGGGCGGCTTCGGCATCGCGGGCCATCACTGCATTCAAAATCGCCTGATGCTGGGAGTGAATCACCTCATAACTGCCTTCGCGGGTATAAAGCCGCTCTAGCGACCGGCAGATATTACTCAGCAGCAAATCGAACAAACCCCGCATGACATGGATCAGCGCGACATTGTGGGAAGCATCGGCGATGGCGAGATGAAAACTGGCGTCGATCAAGGCATCGTGCTGGGCTTCACGCGAGCCGTGTTGGATTGCCTCTAGCGCATTGAAGCGACAGCGCAGGATTTCTCGATCCGCATCAGTGGCACGCAGCGCGGCAAAATAGGCTGCGACCTCTTCCAGGGCATGGCGCAGCTCCAGCACATCGAACATGGCCTTGGGATTATTTTTTAGAAGCTCAATCAGTGGGTTGGTCAAGGCAGGGGCGATCACATCCACGACGTAATTGCCGCCACCACGCCGACTTTGCAGCAAGCCCCGCGATTTCAAGGTGGTGATCGCCTCACGCAGGGATGGGCGAGAGACGTTCAATTGCTGCGCCAGCTCCCGCTCCGGTGGCAACCGCTCACCGGGCTTCAACACACCTTCCAGAATCAGGTGCTCAATCTGACTGACAATGGCGTCTGAGACTTTTGGGGGATTGATCGTTTCGTAGTGCATTTTTTTGTCACTCAAGCTCAAGGAATCCTGTACGACGTTTTGATTGTGCAATGCGTCATCATTTTAAAACATGCCGTCGCTCACGTCCTCCACGCTTCTTGTGACAGAGTAGCAAATTTTTTGGTCAGACCACATGACCAAGATGTTGCATTCTAAAATTCAAGCTGCTATAAATTGGTCAGACCATCTTACCAAAGCCTTTCCCTACCGGCTCGGTCATAACCACTACAATAATTAAGAAGCAATAAGACTCTGCGCCTTGTCTGCCAGTCGCGGCTTGACAGCAGGCGCACTACCACCACGAAAGTTTGGAGAAGGTGAGATATGCCCACTCGTCCTGAGAAGGTGTATTTTTTCGGCACCTGCTTGATTGATCTGTGTTTTCCCCAAGCCGGTATGGCGGCGATGGCGCTACTCCAGCGGGAAGGGATAGAGGTCATTTACCCGCAAAGCCAGTCCTGCTGCGGCCAGCCTGCCTACAACTCCGGTTTTCCGGAGGAAGCCCGCAAGGTCGCCCGGCAACAGCTCAAAGCATTTCCCAAGGATTATCCGATTGTCATTCCCTCCGGTTCCTGCGGCGGGATGCTGAAACACCACTACCCCAAACTATTCGCCGACCAGCCTGAAGCCGCCGAGGCACAACGCTTCGCTGGCCGGGTGTTTGAGTGGAGCGAATTTCTGGTCAAGGTGCTGGATCTGAAACTCCAGGACAAAGGTCAGCCGACCAAAGTCACTTGGCACTCTTCCTGTAGCGCCCTGCGGGAAATGCGGGTCATTGAGCATTCCAAAGCCTTATTGCGCCAGTTGCAACAGGTCGAGTTGATCGAATTGCAACGCGAGCGCGAATGCTGCGGTTTCGGTGGTTCGTTCTCAGTCAAGCAGGCTGATATTTCCTCGGCGATGGTGGCGGACAAGGTGGCAGACATCGAACAAACCGGCGCGTCGGTGGTGCTGTCCGGCGATTACGGCTGCCTGATGCACATTGGCGGCGCGTTGAAACATCGCAATAGCCCGATTCCCGCTAAGCATGTCGCCGAGTTCCTGCTGGAGCGCACCCAATGACTGAAATCGCGGTCGATTTTCCCAAGAATTTCAAAAAGGCGCTGGGCGATGGTCAATTGCGCCGCAATCTCCGGGCGGCGATGGACACGCTGGGGATGCGTCGCCGTACCCTGTTTTCTGATGTCGAGGCGTTCGAGAAACTGCGGGAACGTGGCGATGCCATCCGCCAACGTGCTCTACGGCAGTTGCCGGAATTGCTGGAGCGGCTGGAACAGAAATGCACTGAAAACGGGATTCAGGTGCATTGGGCGGAAACTCCGGCAGAGGCCAACGCCATTTGTCTTGACATCATCCAGCGCCATCACGCCACCCGCGTCATTAAGGGCAAGTCGATGGTGTCCGAGGAAATCCACCTTAACCATTTCCTGGATGAGCGCGGCATCGAGGCGCTGGAAACCGATTTGGGCGAGTACATCATTCAACTGGAACACGAAACACCCTCCCACATCATTGTCCCCGCCATCCACAAAAACCGCGACCAAATCGCCACGCTGTTTCACGAAAAAATCCCCAATACACCTTATACCGAAGTGGTCGAGGAGCTGAACGCCATCGCCCGGCAGGTGTTACGCGAGAAGTTTTTCGCCGGTGAAATCGGCGTCAGCGGGGTGAATTTCGCGGTGGCCGAAACCGGCACGCTGTGCTTGGTGGAAAACGAGGGCAATGGCCGGATGTGCACCACCGCCCCGCCGGTGCATATCGCCATCATGGGCATCGAAAAAGTGGTGGAAAAGCTGGAGGACGTGCCGCCGTTGCTGCGGCTGCTGACCGGTTCCGCGACTGGCCAGTTGATTACCACTTATTTCAACATGATCAGCTCACCGCGCAAGCCGGGTGAGAAGGACGGCCCCAAGGAAGTGCATCTGGTGCTGCTCGACAATGGCCGCTCCAAAATTTGGGCCGACCCGGATTTGCGCCACACGTTGAAATGCATCCGCTGCGGTACGTGCTTGAACCACTGTCCGGTGTATACCCGGCTCGGCGGCCATGCTTACGGCTACGTTTATCCTGGCCCCATTGGCTCGATTCTGACCCCGCAAATCGAAGGCTTGAAGAATGCCGGGGCGATGGCCACGGCTTCGACCTTCTGCGGCGCGTGTGAGGAGGTCTGTCCGGTCAAGATTCCGATTACCGACATTCTGCGCCGCTTGCGTAACGAATCGTACGACAAGGATGAAACCGCTCACTCCGTGAAGGATCACGGCTACAAGCTGAATGCGACTGAAAGCCTGACCTGGAAAGGCTGGGCCTTTAGCAACGCCACCCCGTGGATTAATGCGCTCAACGCCAAGCTGTTAGGCGTCATCGGCCCGCAACTGCCGAAACTGCCGGCGGTGGGCATCATCAAGCAGTGGGGCCAATCCCGCGCCCTGCCCTCCTTCGCCACCAAGAGCCTGCACGTACTGGCCAAAGAAAAGGGGATTCGCGATGAGTGACGCCCGCGCCCACATTCTCGCTCGCTTACGGACGGTCAGCTTACAACCGCCGGTCGCCGTGGAGCCGGAAGCGCCGCCCGCACCCGCGCTTGATCAGGCCAAAAAGGTGGCGCAACTGAAACAGCGTATGGAAGCGATGCACGCCGAGGTGATTCTGACCGACCGTCGTGACTGGCTCAGTGCGCTCAAGACCGCGTTGCGTTGTCGCTCGCTAAACGGCTTGCTGTATGCACCGCATACCGCGATTGGCGCAGCGCTGGCAGAAGTTTGGGAAGACGGCCTGCCGCCGCTGGTGCCCTACGAGCAAAGCGTCGAGGACTGCAAGGAGCAGTTGTTCAACATCGACGCGGGTATCACCTCCACGCAAGGCGGTCTGGCCGATGTCGGGGCGTTGATTCTATGGCCGACGCCCGACGAGCCGCGCTTGATGTCATTAGCTCCAGCCGTGCATATCGCCGTGCTGGAAGCATCCAAAATCCACCCTTCCTTAACGGATGCCATCCTTCAAGAACACTGGGCCGAAGGAATGCCGACCAATGCGTTATTGATTTCCGGCCCGTCCAAGACGGCTGATATTGAATTGGTGCTGACCTTTGGGGTGCATGGGCCGAAGGAGTTGATTGTGCTCGTTCTTGATGATTGCTAAGGAAATTTTATTATATGGAACGATATTTCTGGTTAATTTGCGGTCTATGGTGTGGTATCGGTGGCGGACTCTCTATGTGGTTGCGTCTACGTAAGTACGTAAGCCCTAGCACTTTTTCAGAAAAAGACATTAGAAGTTTTGCCACGACAATGGTTTTATGGATTCTCATACCATCGTTAATTCTCTGGATTCTACAACTCTCCCTTGGCTCTAAGGCCACCCTTCAATTCTTGGATTGGCCATCACCTCAAAAGCAACTAGCTATTGGAATTCAAACATTCTTATGGTTGGCTCTGATCTATTGGGTATTCCTCAAAGACGGCGCTAATACGCTTTCTATTTATTTTGGAGCTGGGCGCAAAACGTTCCGATTTATCTATCGCCCGATAGCTATGAAGTTAATAACGATAGTTATTGTTATGTCAGGTTTTATAGCCTTATTGAGCAGAAATAATATATTCCAATAAAAATATAACACGCCGCACTGAAGGCGCGCCAACCACCAAGAAGAAGGACAAAGCCATGCCCGCAACGGCTCACGAGCAGCTCCACCACGATCTGCAAGCTTTTATTCCGGCGGCGCGTCTGATTAGCGACCCGCTACGCACCCTCGCTTATGGCACCGACGGCAGCTTGTACCGGCTCATCCCCAAGCTGGTGGTGAAGGTGGACAGCGAGGAGGAAATGCGGCGGATTCTGGAGCTGGCTCACCGCCACCAAACGCCAGTGACCTTTCGCGCGGCGGGCACCAGCCTGTCCGGCCAGGCCGTCACCGATTCGGTGTTGCTACAACTGGGCGATGGCTGGCGCGGCTGGAACATCGGCCCCGATGCCGCCACCATCAGCCTGCAACCGGGCTTAATCGGCGGTCACGCTAACCGCTATCTCGCCCCATATCGGCGCAAAATCGGCCCTGATCCCGCCTCCATCAACACCTGCCAAATCGGTGGCATCGCCGCCAACAACGCCAGCGGTATGTGCTGCGGCACCGCCCAAAACAGCTACCAGACGTTAAAAAGTATGCGGGTGATGCTGGCCGATGGCGCGGTACTGGATACCAATGATGCTGCCAGCCGCGACGCTTTCCGCGCCAGTCACGGCACCACACTGCTGGATCGGCTCGCCGAACTCGGCCAACGCGCCCGGAACGATGCGGCACTGGCTGAACGCATCCGCACCAAGTTCAAGATTAAAAACACTTGCGGCTACAGCCTCAACGCGCTGGTCGATTTTGAAGACCCGTTTGAAATTCTCCAGCATTTGATGATCGGCTCGGAAGGCACGCTGGGCTTTATCGCCGAAATCACCTACCGCACGGTGGAGGAACACAGCCACAAAGCCACGGCGTTGATGATTTTCCCCGACATTCAAACCGCCTGCATCGCGGTTGCGGCGCTGAAAACCCAGCCAGTGGCGGCGGTGGAGTTGATGGATCGCGCCTCGATTCGCTCGGTGGAAAACAAGGCCGGAATGCCGCCGTATTTCAAGACCCTGCCCGAATCCGCTGCCGCACTGCTGGTCGAAACGCGGGCATTGGATGCCGCCACGCTGACTGCTCAGGTTGAGCTGATTACGGCGGCGCTGCTGCTCACGCCGACCCTGCTGCCGTTTCAATTCACCGACCGGCCCGAAGAATTTACCCAACTGTGGGCGATTCGGCAGGGGTTATTCCCCTCGGTCGGCTCGGCGCGGGCGACCGGGACCACCGTCATTATTGAGGATGTCGCGGTACCGGTACCGCAACTGGCGGCGATGACGCTGGATTTACAGCGTCTGTTTGACCAGCACGGCTACACCGGCTCAATCATTTTCGGCCACGCGCTGGAAGGCAATCTGCACTTCGTCATTACCCCCAACTTCGCCAATCCGGCGGAAACCGAGCGCTATAAAAAGTTCATGGACGATGTGTGCAAGATGATTGTCCATCAATACGACGGCTCGCTGAAGGCGGAACACGGCACCGGTCGCAACATCGCGCCGTTCGTCGAACTGGAATGGGGCCAGCAAGCCTACCAGTTGATGCGAGACATCAAAGCCCTGTTTGACCCGCATCACTTGCTCAATCCCGGTGTGATTTTGAACGACGACCCGGAAGCGCATCTGAAAAACATCAAGCCGATGGCGGCGGTCGATCCGCTGGTCGATAAGTGCATCGAGTGCGGCTTTTGTGAGCCGAATTGTCCGTCACGCGCTCTGACGCTATCGCCGCGTCAGCGCATCGTCGGTCTGCGTGAAATGGCACGGTTGCGGAGCACTGGCGAGGACGCCAGCCGTTTGCAGGCGCTCAGCGAATCTTACGAGTATCAGGGTATAGACACTTGCGCCGCCGATAGCCTCTGTTCGCTGACCTGCCCGGTCGGCATCAACACTGGGACGATGATGTTGCAACTCCGCGCCCAGCGACGCGGTACGCTCGGCCAGTGGGTGGGCGAGCGGGTGGCCGGTCAGTTCAGCGCCGTTACCGCCGCCACCCGCTGGGGACTGGCTGCCGCCAGCCTGTCGCAACGCCTGCTTGGCAACCGCGTCCAAGGCGCAATCACCGGTGCGGTGCGCAAGCTGTCGGGCGACCGGCTGCCGCTGTGGAATCGCTATCTGCCAACCGGGGGTGCACTGCCGCAGCCGGAGGAACCCAGCGCGATGACGGCGAATCGACCGCGCGTGGTTTACTTCCCCAGTTGCGCCAGCCGCAGCATGGGTCCGGCGCAGGGCGATCCCGAAACCGATGCGCTGCCAGTGAAAACCGCTGCCCTGCTGCGCAAAGCCGGGTTTGAAGTCGTCCTGCCGAAGGATTCGGCTGAACTGTGTTGCGGCCAACCCTTTGCCAGCAAAGGCTTACCGGAACAGGCCAACGCCAAACAGGGCGAAGTCGAACAGGCGTTATTGCAAGCCAGCCGCAACGGCCAGGACCCTATCGTTATCGACACCAGCCCCTGCTCGCTGCGACTGAAACGCAACGCCCAAGCGCTCGGCCTGAAGGTCTATGACATCACCGAATTCCTGCATGATTTCGTACTGGCGCGATTGACGCTGCACAAGCTGCCGGAAACCGTCGCCCTGCATCCCACCTGTAGTACCACCAATATGGGCTTGCAAACCAAGCTCAAAGCCATCGCCGAAGCCTGCGCCGCGCAGGTCATCATCCCCGACCGGGTGTCCTGCTGCGGCTGGGCTGGGGATAAAGGCTTCACCGTGCCGGAGCTGAACGCCAGTGCGCTGCGGGATTTGAAAGCAGCGTTACCAGATGCCTGCCAGTCCGGCTATTCCACCAGCCGTACCTGTGAAATCGGGCTGTCTTTGCACAGCGGGCGTTATTACCGCTCCATCGTCTATCTGGTGGATCGCTGCTCACAGCCTAACACCGGCTAATTTCCCAGTAACTACAAAAATTTAGGATGCCCGCGCGAATGGGTAGGGGGATTTTTGCGCCCACGATTTTCGCAACCGGGATTTCAGGAAGAAAAACACAGTGTTTCCACCAACCGAGGAGTTGATCAACGATGCAAACCTGGACTCAGATCTACGCTCCACTGGGCGGCAGCTTATGGCTGTCGGCTTTTGTCGCCTCTATTCCGATCATCTTTTTCTTCGTCGCCTTGGCGGTGTGGCGGATGAAAGGTCATATTGCCGCCTTAATTACCGTCGCGCTGGCGATTGTCGTCGCCATCGTCGTTTATCAAATGCCGGTGTCGATGGCGCTGGCGGCGACTGGCTACGGCTTTCTTTATGGCTTGTGGCCGATTTCCTGGATCATTGTCGCCGCTGTATTTTTGTACAAGCTGACGGTGAAAACCGGCCAATTTGAGGTAATCCGTTCGTCGGTGCTGTCGATTACCGGTGATCAACGCTTGCAAATGGTGCTGGTCGGCTTTTGCTTTGGGGCCTTTCTGGAGGGTGCAGCCGGTTTTGGTGCGCCGGTGGCGATTACCGCCGCCTTGCTGGTGGGGTTGGGTTTCAATCCGCTGTATGCCGCTGGGCTGTGCCTGATCGCGAACACGGCACCGGTCGCTTTCGGGGCGCTCGGCATTCCGATTACCGTCGCCGGTAAAGTGACCAGTACCGATCCATTTCTCATCGGCCAAATGGCAGGCCGCCAACTGCCGCTGTTGTCGTTGTTTGTGCCCTTCTGGCTGGTGTTTATCATGGATGGCTGGCGCGGCGTACGGGAAACCTGGCCCGCGCTGTTCGTCGCTGCCGTGGCCTTTGCGCTTACCCAGTATTACACCTCGAACTACTGGGCTTATGAATTACCCGACATCACCTCGGCGCTGGTTAGTCTGGTGGTGATGACGCTGTTTCTGCGCTTTGTGTGGCAACCCCAGCAGGATTTTTCTTTTCAAGGTGCGGGTAATGGCATGACCGCTGCGCAACATCGCTCGCAATCGCAGTATTCTCTGGGCCAAATCGTCAAGGCCTGGTCACCCTTTATTGTGCTGACGGTCATGGTGACCATCTGGACGTTACCGGCCTTTAAGGGATTGTTCGCCAAAGGAGCGCCGCTGGAATCGTGGGTCATGAGCTTCCACATTCCCGGTCTGGACAAGCTGGTGTTGAAGGATGTGCCGATTGTGAAAGCGGTCGCACCGTATGAAGCGGTGTATAAATTCGACGTACTCTCCGCAACCGGAACGTCCATTCTGCTGGCGGCGGTTATCAGCGCCTTCATTCTGGGCGTGAATATCAAGACCTTCTTTGTCACTCTCTGGGAAACGTTGGTCGAATTGGCCCGACCCATTTTCACCATCGGCCTCGTGCTGGGCTTCGCGTTCATCGCCAACTACTCTGGCGTTTCCTCGACCTTAGGTCTGGCCTTTGCGGCCACCGGCGGACTGTTCCCATTCTTCTCGCCCTTCCTGGGGTGGCTGGGCGTGTTCCTCACCGGCTCGGATACCTCCAGCAACGCGCTGTTTGCCAATTTGCAACAGGTCACGGCACAACAAATCGGGGTTGATCCCACGCTGACGATTGCCGCCAATACCACCGGCGGTGTCACCGGCAAGATGATTTCACCCCAGTCTATCGCGGTGGCCTGTGCAGCGACCGGTCTGGTCGGTAAAGAGTCGGATTTGTTCCGCTTTACCTTAAAGCACAGCCTGTTCTTTGCGGTCATTATCGGCCTGATCACCTACATTCAGGCGTATTACCTGCAATGGATGATTCCGGTCGCGACGACGGTTGTGCGCTGAAACAATAGGCCCCGGCATTGAACTGCTGGGGCCTTCAATCCGGCTCGGTTGGAAACCTTTTCACTCTAGCAGAGCCATCCCGGCACCTCCACATGCCAAGCCAGTAGCGCATTACATGGATGGCTGTAACAGCGGCTGGCGCATTTCTAGCCACTTTTCTCGCATAAAACGATACTTAGTCGGAATATCGCGCAGCGACAGCACTGCGAGAAGGCGCTCGCCATCCATAACCGGCAGGTGGCGAAAGCCATGCTCAGCGATGAGATTCAAGGCATCACAAGGCGTTCTGTCAGCCGTAATGGTCACAGGATTCTGGGTCATCACCTGATCCACTGAGGTATTCTCAGGGTCGCAGTGCGGTACTACAACGCGGCTGACCAGATCACGCTCGGTAAAGATACCGATCAGTTTCGTTTCGCGCATAACCGGCAAAGCACCGATCCGGTTTTTGGCCATGAGGGTGGCGGCCTCATAGACACTGGTTTCCGGCACGACACTAAAAACTTTTTGCTGGCCGACCATTTCGCGGATTGAAGAATTCATAGCAAGGCTCCTAACAGTGGATAGGCAAGTATTCGCTTGGAACGAATTTGCAATAACAATGCCATGACCTAGCTAGGTACTTACGCCTTTGATGCCCCTGCGGCCACGCTTCACGCCGCCAGAAAGCAAGCTCAAGCCATCACTCTTCCCAGAGATGGCAAAATTTGCAGGCAGAGCACCCAATCTTGTCAGCGCACCTTACGGGAATAGTCACCTTAGAAACAGTTAATGACCCTTCGCCGCACCCTGGAGAGCCTTGGAACTTCTGATGGATGTCTTTTTAGCGCCGTTACGCAGCTTGCAATAGACTTCTTTCAATTAAAGTCTTTGTATGATTTCTTCCGCCATCTGGCGGGTCGATAGCTTGCCGCCCAGATCAGCGGTGCGCGCGCCATCAGTGATGGCATCATCGACCGCTTTTTCGATAGTGGCGGCTTCGGCCTCCAATTCCAGCGAATGCCGCAATAGCATCGCGCATGACAAAATCATCCCAATCGGATTGGCGATGCCTTTACCGGCAATGTCCGGGGCCGAGCCATGAATCGGCTCATACAAGCCAACGCGGCCCTCGCCTAAGCTTGCCGAGGGCAGCATTCCCATTGAACCCGCCAGCACTGAGGCTTCATCGGTCAAAATATCACCGAACATGTTCTCGGTGACCATCACGTCGATCCAGGCCGGGCCGGTGATTAAGCGCATAGCGGCGGTATCAACCAGCACATGCTCCAACGCTGCATCCGGGTTGGCCTGGCCAATTTGCACCGCAATCTGTCGCCATAATCGTGAGGATTCCAGGACGTTGGCCTTGTCCACCGAGGTCACTTTGTTCTTGCGGCCCTTGGCCAGCTTAAAGGCCAATTCCATCACCCGGCGGATTTCATAATCGTAATATTCCAGGGTATCGACGGCGCGTTCGCGGCCATCCTTGACATCACGCCCCTTCGGCCAACCGAAATACAGCCCGCCGGTCAGCTCGCGGATCACCAGAATATCGACGCCTTGCAGTTTCTCCGGCTTGAGCGGCGAAGAGTTTATCAAGGCGGGATGTACTTTCACCGGTCGCAGGTTGGCGAATACGCCCAAGCCTTTGCGCAAGGCCAATAAGCCCCGCTCCGGACGATCCTTGGCGTTGGGATCATCCCACTTTGGCCCGCCGACCGCGCCCAACATGACCGCATCCGCCGACTGGCAATCGGCTAACGTTTCGTCAGTCAGCGAGGAGCCGAATTTGTCGATGGAGCAACCGCCCATCAGCCGTTCCTGATAAGCCCATTCGTGCTTGAATTTCCTGGCCATGGCGTCCATGACCCGCACCGCTTCAGCGACCACTTCGGGGCCGATCCCGTCACCGGGCAGTAAAACGATTTTTGCTTTCATGATTTTTGATTCCCTGCGGACGTGGCGCTCGCACGCCCTGGTTGGTTCATTTTTATTTAATGAGCGACCGTCAGCCCGTATTCCACCGCATCAACCAGCGCTTGCCAGGACGCCTCAATGATGTTGGCGCTAGCCCCGACTGTGCTCCACATCTGGGTGGTGTTGCGCGTGTCGATCAGCACGCGGGTGATCGCATCAGTCCCGTTTTGGCCGTCCAGAATACGGACCTTGTAATCAGCCAGATTGAAGGTGGAGATTTGCGGATAGTGGCCAATCAACGCCTTGCGCAGCGCCAGGTCAAGGGCATTGACCGGGCCGTTGCCCTCGGCAGCGGTGTGTAACACCTCATCACCCACTTTCACTTTTACCATCGCTTCGGCAAAGATGCCGCGCCCGCGTCGGTGTTCAACGTTAACCAGAAAATCAATCAGCTCGAACACCGGTTTGTAATCCGGTTGCTGGCGCTTGAGCATCATTGCCACCGAGGCTTCAGCGGCCTCGAAGGAGAAACCGCGCGCTTCCAATTCCTTCACATCCTTAAGCACACCGGCCACATCGACCGCGCCGCCGACCGCGACGCCATGCTCTTCGGCCTTACTGATGATATTGGCCCGGCCCGACAACGCGGAGACCACGACTCGCATCTTGTTGCCCACCTGCTCCGGGGCAACGTGCTGATAGGATTGCTCGCAGCGGCGCATCGCGGCGACATGTACCCCGCCTTTGTGGGCAAATGCGCTCTTACCGACGTAAGGCAGATGGTCATTTGGTGTGACGTTGGCGACCTCATCGACGAAATGCGACAGCTCCGACAGTTTCTCCAAACCTCCATCCGGCAAGCAACGACGGCCCATTTTCAATTCCAGATTGGCCATGATTGAACACAGATTGGCGTTACCGCAGCGCTCGCCGACGCCATTGATGGTGCCCTGCACCTGCACCGCACCTTCGCGAACCGCGATCAGGGCATTGATCGCCGCGCATTCGCTGTCGTTGTGGGTATGGATGCCAAAGGGATGCTGGATGGCTTGTTTCATCTCGCGGATGATTTTTTCGGCCTCCCACGGCAGGGTGCCGCCGTTGGTATCGCACAGCACCACGGTTTCCGCCCCGCCCCGCACCGCTGCCTTGAGCGTTTCGACTGCATACACGGGATCGGCCTTGAAGCCGTCGAAGAAATGCTCAGCGTCGTAAATCACCCGTCGACCCGCCGCGCGCAGATAGGCGATGGATTGCTCGATGATCCGCAGATTGTCATCCAGCGTGGTTAGCAATACTTCGGTGACGTGCAGATTCCAGGTTTTGCCGAACAGCGTGCAAACCGGCGTCTGCGCGTTGAGCAGGGCCTGAATATTGGCATCATCCTCAGGGCCACCCTTGACCCGACAGGTGGAGCCGAAGGCAGCGATCAGTGCGGTTGTCCATTCCAACTCGCGGGCGCGCTCAAAAAATTCTGCATCCTTAGGATTGGAGCCGGGCCAGCCGCCTTCGATGAAAGCGATGCCTAACTCATCCAGCCGTCGGGCCACGCGGATCTTGTCATGGGCCGACAAGGTGAATCCTTCGCTCTGAGTCCCATCACGTAGGGTGGTATCGTAGATTTGAATCAATGACATAAGATTATTTTCCAGCTCCAGGCGCCGCGCTTTGTTTTGCAAAAGTTGGGGAGGTAATTGGGTATTTTCGCAGACCTGCCGGGTCTTCGCCAATTGAGGCTAGCGGCAATGAGTCACTGAGCGCGACCAATAGCACAGGCAGCCGCAGCTTGCGTTTAGTGCGCCTCATCCCAATTCGCGCCGATCCCGACATCAACCTCCAGCGGGACTCGCAGATTTGCCGCCTCAACCATCACCGTGCGGATCAGCTGCTCCGCTTGATTGACCTCGGCCTCGGCCACTTCAAACACCAATTCGTCGTGAACCTGCATCAGCATCCGGGCCGGAAAGCCGGATTGTCGCAGCCAGCGATCCACACCCAACATCGCCTGCTTGATGATGTCGGCCGCTGTTCCTTGCATCGGCGCATTGATGGCCGCCCGCTCCGCCGCCTGACGGCGTTGGGCATTTTTCGAACAGATATCCGGTAGATAGAGGCGTCGTCCGAACACGGTTTCCACGTAACCTCGCGCGGCGGCTTGCCGACGGGTTTCCTCCATATACGCTTTGACCTGGGGATAACGGGCAAAATAACGCTCTACATAATCGCGCGCCGCGCCACGGTCAATACCCAATTGCTGGGCCAAGCCAAACGGCGACATCCCATAAATCAACCCAAAATTGATCGCTTTGGCGCTGCGCCGCTGCTCGGCGCTCACCTCCGCCAAACTGACCCCGAACACCTCGGCGGCGGTGGCGCGATGCACATCAGCACCGCTGCGGAAAGCACTCAGCAGCCCCGGATCGCTCGATAGATGCGCCATGATCCGTAACTCGATTTGCGAGTAATCAGCCGCCAGCATCACCCAACCGTCTTCCGGGATAAAGGCTTGACGGATACGCCGCCCTTCCAGGGTGCGGATCGGGATGTTTTGCAGATTAGGATCAGAGGACGAAAGCCGACCCGTACTGGTCACCGCTTGATGGTAGGACGTGTGAACCCGCCCGGTGCGCCGCTGAATCTGCTCCGGCAAGCGGTCGGTGTAGGTCGATTTCAGCTTGCTTAAAGTCCGATGCTCCAGAATCACGCGCGGCAAAGGATAAGCCAGGGCCAATTCCTGCAACACATCTTCAGCGGTTGAGGTCTGGCCGGTGGCGGTTTTTTTCCCAGCTGGCAGCCCCATCCGCTCGAACAAAATCACTTGCAACTGTTTAGGGGAAGCCAAATTAAACCGCTCCCCGGCTAGCTCATGCGCCTGCTGTTCCAATTCCCAAATCCGCTTGGCCAGTTCGCTGCTTTGCTGGCGCAGGTGGGCGGCGTCGACCCGAACCCCCACTCGCTCCATCGTGGTTAAAACCGGGATCAGAGGGATTTCAATGTCTTCATAGAGCCGCCGCATGCCGGGTTCCCGCTCTAACTTCGGCCACAGAGCGCGATGCAGCCGCAACGTGACATCGGCATCTTCGGCGGCATAGGGACCGGCCTGCTCCAGGCTAACCTGATTGAAAGTCAGTTGCTTGGCACCTTTACCGGCGACATCCTCAAAATGAATCGTGCGCAGATTTAAATAGCGCTCGGCCAACGAGTCCAGATCATGACGAGCCGTTGAATCAAGCACATAGGATTGCAGCAAGGTATCGTGCCGAATGCCATTGAGCGCGATGCCGTGATTGGCGAGCACATGCCCATCATACTTGAGGTTTTGACCGAGCTTGGCGCGCGACGCATCCTCTAGCAGCGGGCGTAGCTGTTCCAGGATCTGTTCACGATTGAGCTGATCCGGCGCGCCGGGATAGTCATGCGCTAAAGGCACGTAAGCGGCCTCGCGGGGACTGATTGCGAAGGAGACGCCGACGATCCGGGCTTCCAGATAATTCAGACTGGTAGTCTCGGTATCGAATGCGAACAAATCAGCGGCGCGTAAACGCTCCAGCCACAGATCAAACGCCGCTTGATTCAGGATGATCTCGTAGTTGATCGGCCCAGGGTCAGTTTCAACAGGCTGCGGGGCTGGCTGTCCCTCGATTGCGGTTGCCGCTGAGCCGATACCTGGCTCGGATGCTTCAGCCGGTAGCTCACGTAACCAGGCACGAAATTCGTAGCGCTGATACAGCGTCCGCAAGGTGGCCGTATCCGGTGGCATCGGGCGGAGATTCTCAAACGCCACCGGCAGGGGCACCTCACAATCCAGAGTCGCTAATTGACGAGACAGCGGCAATTGAACTAGACCGGCGCGCAATTTATCACCGACCTTGCCGGGAATATCGACCGCATTCGCCATCAGCGCATCCAGGGAACCGTACTGGCGCAGCCACTTGGCAGCGGTTACTGCGCCTACCCCCCGTACGCCGGGAATGTTATCAGCCGTATCCCCGACCAATGCCAGCCAATCGGCAATCAGTGCAGGCGATACCCCAAATTTTTGCTCCACACCGGCCACGTCGGTCACCACGTTCTTCATGGTATCCAACATGCGCGTGTTTTCGCCTACCAACTGCGCCAAATCCTTGTCGCCACTGACGATTAACACTGGCAATCCTCGGTCAGTCGCCTGCCGGGTGAGGGTTCCGATCACATCGTCTGCTTCAACCCCGGCCACCTGGAGTAAAGGTAATCCTAGCGCCCGCACACAATCATGCAGGGGTTGGATTTGCTGGATGAGCAGCGGGTCCAGCGGCGGACGCTGCGCCTTATAGGCGGTGAACAGTTTATGCCGAAATGTCTTGCCAGGTGCATCAAATACCACGGCCAGATAGTCGGGCCGATAGTCGGCCAGCAATCGGCGCAACATGTTAAGTACGCCGAACAAAGCGCCGGTCGGTTCACCGTTTTTAGTACTTAGCGGCGGCAATGCATTGAAGGCGCGGTGCAGCCAGGAGGAACCATCGACCAGCAGGATCGGCTTGGGTTCGGTCATTAGCGGCGCTTTCCCCTGGCATCGGCCCGGCTGAGCCAGCCGGTTGTCATGGCAGTGACTCCGTTAAGGTCTGCGGCATCTCATGATTCGCCAGGGCTTCCCGAACCGCTGCATAGACTGCGTGGATCGGTACGCCGCGCTCCAGCGCCAGCCGCTTGCAATCCTCGTATTCGGGTTTGCCGCGCAAAGGTCGACCTTGATAGTGGGCGATTTTGACCGATACCTGACCGTAGCGGGTCACTACCCGAGCGTTTTCCCGGATTAGCATGGTCCCTGCGACCGCAGAGCGGCGCACCGCCAATGCAGTCGTTTCAGTCAACAACAGATCAGTCAGCATGGAGACTAACGCCGGTGCGCATAGCACACTGACCACCATACCGGGCCGACTCTTCTTCATCATCACCGGCGTCAACCAAAGGTCGCGTGCGCCAGCCGCCGATAGCAACTCCAACACATGGTCGTAGCATTCCGGATTCATGTCATCAATGTTGCATTCGAGCAGACACAGTTCCCCCTGGTCAGTTTCCGCATCCAATTCCCCCAGATAAACCCGTAATACATCCGGGATAGGACCCTCGCGATGCCCGATCCCATAACCGATCCGGTTGACCGAAAGCCTGGGTTGGGCTATGAACTGATCGACGAATGTGGCCAGCAACGCCGCCCCCGTCGCGGTGGTCGCTTCAAACGGGGCCGCGCCAAAGCGTAAGGGTGTGCCCTTGAGTAATTCCAGAGTCGTTGGCGTCGGCACCGGCAATATGCCAAGCTCGCGTTCCACCAGTCCACCGCCCATTTGCACCGGCGAGCACAGCACCCGATCTACATTCAAACGACTCAGGGCGATAGCACCGGCAACGATATCAATAATCGTATTCAGCGCGCCGACCTCGTGAAGGTGAAGTTGCTCCGGCGATGTGCCGTGCAGGCGAGCCTCGGTTGTAGCCAAACGTTGGAACACGGCCAGGGCGCGGCCACGCACCGGTTCCTTTAGCGAGCTGGCACCGATCAGGGCTTCGATCTCCGTCAGATCGCGGTGCGGCGGTTGTTGGGGATCGATCACCACACGTACTTGCGTACCCGAAATACCCTTACGGTTGGCGCGACCCGCTTGTAGCCCATAACCTTCCAGGCCCAGGCTAGCCAATTCGACGGTTAATTGGTCGTAATCCACCCCAAGATCCAGCAATGCGGCCAAGTGCCTGTCACCGCTGATACCGGCAAAACAGTCGTAATACAAGACATTCATGGCCGATGCCCGTCCAACAGACACCAATCATGAGCAAAACTGCTATTCACCCTCTATCTCCTGTTCGTGGGATTTGGAGAGCAGTCGCTGCGCTTTGCGCTGGATCGGAAGGCCGTCCACATAGATCGCCCGATACGGTCGAACGGGGCAGGCATTTTCGCAAGCGCCACAGCCAACGCACAGCGTTTCTCTCACCTTTGGAATCATTAAACCGTGCTGATAAGGCAGCAGATGCACCGCTTTAGTCGGGCAATAGTCAGCGCAAACGCCGCAGGCAACTCGGTCGGTATACACGATACAGTTGTCGCGGACAAACCGGGAGACGCCCATTTGAACCGTTTGCTTGCTTGCCAAATCCAATGGCCGAATCGCGCCCGTCGGGCAGATTTGCCCGCAACGATTGCACTCGTAGCTGCAATAACCGGCCTGGTAGTCTAAATGGGGTTGCAATAGACCAGACAGACCATATTCCAGCAAGCTCGGTTGCAAAACCCCATAAGGACAGGCCGTCACACACAGATGGCAAGCGGTACACAGATCGTTGAACCGAGCCAATTGCTCGGCACCGGGTGGCGCTACCGGCCAGGCTTTGGGATGGCTGAGCTTGCTTGGTAAACGGTTGTGCGGCTTGGCGCTAAGCCCATCGCGATGGCCTACCCCACTGTATCCGATCAGCGCCCATCCTGCGCCCCGTAACAGCGTCCGCCGAGTGATCGACGGCTGGCCTGGTGGCGAACTGGCTGGTGGTACTGGATAAAAAAGAATCGGCTGGGAATGCGCGTAACCGATGCCGTGCGCCTCACACACGGGGATGCAGTTATAACAAGCCACGCAACGACTAAAATCGACATCCTTGGTTTTCAGGCGAATGCAGCCCGCCTTGCAATGAATGGAACACTGCGCACAGACGATACAGGCGCTGTGAGGAATCCTGATTTTGAACCATGCAAAGCGCGCCACCAACCCTAACAGGGTGCCGACTGGACAGAGGGTATTGCAAAACAGTCGGCCCCGCGTAGCGCTCAACCACAATAATCCGATCAGAAAAGCGGCTGGAAACACCAGCGTTGCGATGGGCGGCGGTTTCCACAGCAAAGGTAATGGGCCGTTGATGCCAAAGTGTTCCAGCACCTGTCCCAAACCATTGTGGCCAAGGACATAGAGCGGTCGCAGCAGATCGCTGGCGATCCGGCCATAATTGCTGAAAGGATCCAGCAGGGTCAGCCCCAGGGTGCTGCCACTCAAAAACAGGCCAACCGCCAGCGCTAGGATCCCGTAACGCAGCACATTTTGGGGCGGCTGAAATAGGAATTTAACGCGGCGAGGCCAACGCAGCTTGCGGGCAAGGTGGATCGCAATGTCTTGCAAGACACCCAGCGGACAGAGCATCGAACAGTACACGCGGCCAAACAGCAGTGTGAGTGCTAGCACCGCCAGAAAGCCGGTCGCGCTCCAGGCCAGGGTCTGGGTAAATTTCAGCAGCGACGGGACGAATTGCGGATAGAGCACGACGCTGGCAATGGGCGTCTCGCCGATCCGGTCAAAATCCACGAATAGCAGGGTAATGAGCGTGAGCGACACAAGCGATGCCACGACCCGAATTCTTTTCAACCCGATCTGTTTCACGGCTGTCTATCCGTAACCGTCGATTGGTTCGCGCGCGTTTATGACAGGCAAGCCCTCATTGCAGGGCACTCAACCATGAGCGTGCCGGGCGTCGCAAACCCAAAGCAAAATCACCAAAGCCGCTCACTCCTTAAGCGGCTGATCAATCTGGCCTTGGTTAGAGATTAGCCGAACGCCACCAGTTGCTGTGATCCTTTCTCAGCACTGCAGGGGATAGCATCGGGTAGTAAACCAATTCCTCACCGATGCCCATAAAAAAGCCGTTTTTGACCATGCGGAACGGGAATTCCAGGGAGTGCACCCGATGCACCAGCTTGTTCTGTTTCGACACTGGTTCCAGCTCCATCAACGCTTCGCGCAGGTGCTGCATAAACGAATACGGCAGATCGCCTTCCTTGCCATTGGCCGGATCCCGCGCCAGCATTCCTAATTCCAGCTCGACGAAACACATGCCGGGGAACCGGAACGAGTGCGACGGGTTGGTGACCACATCAGCATAATAAGCCGCCGGATCGAACACGCTGACTACTAGGCTGTTGATAGGCGCAAGGTCCTGATACATGTGCAATTCTTTCTCGACCTTGGGCAACGCACTGGCACGGCTCAAGCCCAGCGTCTCCCCCATCGCCGTGGTCAGATACATCTTGTCCAGCGCACTGACCGCCAGATGTTCCGTCACCCGATACATGGAGACGTAAATCGAGTTCTTGGGGGTGCCATCGGCCTTGGTCACACAGCGCTTGTAACAGCCGTCAATGTCAAAGTACGGGTGCCGGTAGTTCGGATCGACTTCAAAGAACACCGCCTGGCCCTTCGACTTGAACTTGTGTCCCGTCGCGTAGTACTGGCCAAACTTTTCAGGCGGCAGCATCGAGGCAATCAGCGCCTCTGGAATGAGTGAGTAGTAAAGATGGATAGACATGTGACAGGTCCTTTATGAATTATGAACCGGATTCTGAATGTGCCTTCACTGTCGCAGTGCGAAGGGGAGCACAACGCTCCCACTCCGTACCATCATAGCCACAGTGTGGCGTAATAACCATTAATGTTCAGCGGTCTTAGCGATGATGCGCATTCCGTAGAAGCTGCGGTACACAAAGATCAGGTTGACCGCCAAGAACCCAGCAGCCAACAGCCAGACCAGCCATTGGTGGCCTTGTGCGTTCAGCCCTACCGCCATCTCGACCGCCAGTAGCCCAAACAGGGTGGTGAACTTGATGATCGGGTTCATCGCGACCGAGGCGGTATCCTTGAACGGGTCGCCGACGGTATCGCCGACCACCGAGGCATTGTGTAGGTCAGTGCCCTTGGCGTGTAGCTCGGTTTCGACAATCTTCTTGGCGTTATCCCACGCACCGCCCGCATTGGCCATAAACACCGCTTGGTACAGGCCGATGATCGCCAGCGAAATCAGGTAGCCGATGAAGAAAAACGGCTCAATAAAGGCGCAAGCCAGCGTGCCGAAAAACACCGCCAGAAAGATGTTAAACATGCCTTTCTGGGCGTAAATCGTGCAAATCTCGACGACCTTTTTACTGTCTTTCTGCGAGGCTTTCACCACCTCATCCAACCGGATATGGGTGCTGATGAATTCCACCGCCCGGTAAGCGCCGGTCGAAACCGCTTGGGTGCTAGCCCCTGAAAACCAGAAGATGGTCGCGCCACCGCTGATTAAGCCCAGCAGGAAGGGGGGATGCAGCAACGACAACTTATCCAGATTCTCGGTCAGTCCGGCGGTGAGCAGCATGACAATGGAGAACACCATGGTCGCGGCACCTACCACCGCCGTGCCAATCAGCACCGGCTTCGCTGTCGCCTTGAAGGTGTTACCGGCCCCGTCGTTTTCTTCCAACAGGAACTTGGCCGTGCGGAAATCCAGATCAAAACCGAAATCCCGCTTAATCTCCGCTTCAATGCCGGGAATCTGCTCGATGGTGGACAATTCGTAAACCGATTGCGCGTTATCCGTCACCGGCCCGTAGCTGTCTACCGCAATGGTCACCGGCCCCATGCCGAGGAATCCAAAGGCCACCAGCCCAAACGAGAACACCGCTGCCATCATGCTGGCTTTGGCCAGGTCGGGATTGATGACCGCCGTCAGTTGAAATTGCGACACCAGATAAGCCCCGGTCATCAGCGCGACGATGATGACGCCAATCCAAAAGGCCGAAAAATAACCCGCGACAATCCCGGACAGAATGTTGAGGCTGGCCCCGCCCGCCTTGGAAGCGGTGACGACTTCGCGGACATGCTTGGAATTGGTCGAGGTAAAGACCTTGACCACTTCGGGAATAATCGCCCCCGCCAAAGTACCGAGGGTAATGATCAGCGACAGTTGCCACCATAGATGGCCATAGGTTTGGCCCCCGACCACAAAGTGCCCGATCAACAGATACGACACGAAGAAGGTGAGCAAGACGGAAATGCCGGAGGTAATCCACACCAGCGAGGTCAGCGGCTCTTCAAAGTCAAAACGGGTCTTGTCAGCGTAGCGCTGCTCAGCGCGGCGAGCATTCACAAAATAGGAGATACCAGAGGCGATGATCATCATCACCCGCATCACAAACAGCCACACCAGCAATTGCACCTGCACCGCCGGTTCCGGCACGGCCAGCATGATGAAGCTAATCAGCGCCACGCCGGTGACGCCGTAGGTCTCGAAGCCATCCGCCGTCGGGCCGACTGAATCGCCCGCATTATCGCCTGCGCAGTCGGCAATGACGCCGGGGTTACGCGCATCGTCTTCTTGGATGCCGAATTCAATCTTCATCAAATCCGAGCCAATGTCGGCAATCTTGGTGAAGATGCCGCCGGCGATACGGAGCGCCGCCGCACCCAGCGACTCGCCAATGGCGAAACCGATGAAGCATTTCCCCGCCAGCGATGGCGGCACAAACAGCATGATACCGAGCATGATCAGCAACTCGGTCGAAATCAGCAGCATACCGATGGCAATGCCCGACTTAATCGGAATCGCGTAGACCGGAAAGGGTTTCGCGGCGAGCGAGGCAAAGGCGGTGCGGCTGTTGGCCAGGGTATTGATGCGGATACCAAACCAAGCCACGATGAAGGAACCGATGATACCCACCAGCGAAAAAATCAGAATCAGGCTGACATCAGAGACCGGTAGATGCTGAATGAAATAGAAATAACCGATCATGATGACCGCCGTGAAGGCTTCCAGGATCAACAGGAACTTGCCCTGGGTGATCATGTAGGTCTTGCAGGTCTCATAGATCAGCTCGCTGACTTCCGCCATCGAGCGATGCACCGGCAAGCCGACGATCTGGTAGTAAATGACGCCACCGAAAATCAGGCCACCGAAACACACCAGCAGGCCCACAAACAGTAAAGACCAGCCGGATGCACCCCCTAAAAACGATGCCAGCGTGGCATCACTCAGGTCAGGTAACACCAGATTGGCTTCACTCACATGCTCAGTCGCTGCCAGTGCTGGCAGCGCAACCGCTCCCAAGGCGAACAACAGTAAAATAAGAACACCGCGCACCATGGACTGGGCCGGCACCGTCGCAAAATTCAATGTCATCTGGGTTCCTCAAGAAAAGTCTTTCACTAAAGATAGGCGATGCGGCTTGCGAATAGGCGGGAAAATTGCGGGCGGATGTTATTGCCTGGGGCTTGCAGTATCGATCTTTAGCGAAGGAGCTGTTTTGGATGGCTTAGCAGCCAAAGCCAAGCTTGCAAAATTCCATAATGTTGTCAACCCAACTGCTCTTGGCTGAACGCCTATCCACTCTGCATAGCCGAGCAGAAGTAGTGCAAGCCAACCCGCAATTGAATATTTGGAGTTTCCGGATGGGCGAGCCGCTAACCGGTGAGTGGATGGTTAATTCGCCTGCAAGCGCGCAGCAAATCGACTCGGTAACTCGCCCAAGTGGCTGACAATGAGATCGGGAGCAATATCCCAGGGGTCAAACACGTAATCCGCCTGCCGCTTGACCCAAACGGCGCGCAGACCAGCCGCTTTGGCACCAATCACATCCCAGGCGTTACTGGAGATTAGCCAGGTATCCCCAGTCGCACGGCCCGCGCGCTGGGCTAAATAGGCATAAACCGCTGGATCGGGCTTGAAGGTCCTTAGATCATCGACGCTAACCACGTCCTCCAGATGCGGCAAAACTCCAGCATTGGCCAGTAAGGCTCGAATACTCGCCTCAACCCCGTTGGAAAACGCCACAAGTCGATGACCTTGCCGTTTAAGGGCGGCCAGGCTCTCAACGACTTCAGAAAAGACCGGAAGTCGCAGATACGCATCCAGCAACCGTGATTGATCGGATTCCGGCAATGTACAGCCCAACGCCTGCTGGGTGTAGAGCAAGGCTTGTCGGGTGCAAACGTCGAAATCGACATAGCGCTTCATCAAGCCGCGTCGGAACGAAAATTCCAGTTGCTTGGTCCGCCAAAGCGCAGCAAACGGAATCGCCTGTTCGCCGACCAGGGCCGCCAAGGGTTCGGCGAGGGCCAGGGGATCGACCAACGTACCGTATACATCAAATCCTAAGGCGTATGCCTGATCCTTGTCGTCCACAACCACCCTCACTGCCTTTGATCTTTCGAGATGAAATCGCTGATATATCGTCAACCAGCACCAAACTCATGAGCCTTGGCCACGGCGATTACCAACACGAACCAAGCAGCCAACAAGGCTATACCGCCCAGTGGCGTCACCAGGCCAAGCCATCGGACCCCGCTTAGGCTTAAAGCGTACAGACTACCGGAGAACAACAATAAACCTGAAACCATCAAGACACCGGCCCATCGCAGAAGCGTAGCGGATGGCAACCAAAGGGTTAGTATTCCGATGCTTAATAAGCCGAGTGCATGATAAACATGATAATGGACCGCTGTCTCGTAAATAGCCATAAGATCAGGAGCCAGGATTTTTTTCAGAATATGCGCACCAAAAGCTCCTGCGGCAACGGCTAGAAGCATTCCGCCGCCGCCTAACACAAGCCATAGTTTGGCCGAAGAATGGGGCATTGTCCTTCCCGGAAGATCGGCCTGGCTCAGATTGTGAGACATAGACAGGATTAAGCTGATAAAACCGGACGGCAATCCACAGCCCTGGCCTGGAAATGAAAGCTGGCGAAGGGAATCGAACCCCCGACCGGCTGATTACAAATCAGCTGCTCTACCGACTGAGCTACGCCAGCAACGCGATACCGTTGATGCCAAATCAGTATATTCGCAATCTCTTAGTTTGCTCAACAACGATAGTTTTTGTCTTAACCAACTGGATCATTCGCCTGCATCAGGCGCTCATTCAAAAAATCAGAGCCAATCCTGCTGTCTTTGATAAACTTTACAAGAAGGTTGACAATCATAATTTTTCTACTGAAAATATGCGACTCGATTTTGGAGGGGTTCCCGAGCGGTCAAAGGGGGCAGACTGTAAATCTGTTGGCTCAGCCTTCGAAGGTTCGAATCCTTCCCCCTCCACCACCACGAAACCGGATTCTAGCGGGTTTGCATGAGGACGCACGGCAAAGGTGCGACAAAGCAGGTCCGAATTCGCTTGATCGGTAGCGCGGGTGTAGTTCAATGGTAGAACCTCAGCCTTCCAAGCTGATGGTGTGGGTTCGATTCCCATCACCCGCTCCAAACAAGCAAAGGCCCAAGGGTTTTTGGCCCATATAGCTCAGTTGGTAGAGCGCATCCTTGGTAAGGATGAGGTCACCAGTTCAAATCTGGTTATGGGCTCCAAATTATTTGGTGCTTGATTGTATCCTACATGTTCCGAAATATATCGGGCCCTGAAGTCTTGGTTAGGGGAGATCCTGGATGTCCAAAGAAAAGTTTGAGCGAACGAAGCCGCATGTCAATGTTGGGACGATCGGGCATGTAGATCATGGGAAGACGACGCTCACGGCGGCGATCACCAAGGTCATGGCGGCGAAATTTGGTGGAGAATTCAAAGCCTACGACCAAATTGACGCGGCGCCGGAAGAAAAGGCGCGGGGGATCACCATTGCCACGGCGCATGTGGAATACCAATCGCCCAAGCGTCACTACGCGCATGTGGATTGTCCGGGTCATGCGGACTACATCAAAAACATGATCACGGGTGCGGCGCAAATGGACGGTGCGGTGCTGGTGGTCTCAGCGGCGGATGGTCCGATGCCGCAAACGCGTGAACACATCCTGCTGGCGCGTCAAGTGGGCGTCCCCTACATTGTCGTCTATCTCAACAAAGCCGACATGGTCGATGACGCCGAGCTGTTAGAACTGGTTGAAATGGAAGTGCGCGAATTGCTCTCCAGCTACGACTTCCCCGGCGATGATCTCCCGATTGTCACCGGCTCGGCGCTCAAAGCTCTTGAAGGCGACGCCAGTGACATTGGCGAGACCTCCATCGTCAAGCTCGTCGAAGCCATGGACGCCTACATTCCGCAACCGCAGCGGGACATTGAAAAACCCTTCCTCATGCCCATCGAAGACGTCTTCTCTATCTCTGGGCGGGGCACGGTTGTCACGGGTCGCATTGAGCGGGGCAAAGTCAAAGTCGGGGAAGAAGTCGCCATCATCGGCATCCGGCCCACGGTCAAGACCACCTGCACCGGGGTTGAAATGTTCCGCAAGCTGCTCGATCAAGGCGAAGCGGGCGACAATGTCGGAGTCCTCTTGCGCGGCACCAAGCGTGATGACGTTGAGCGGGGTCAAGTGCTGGCCAAGCCCAACACCATCACCCCGCACACCCACTTCGAAGCCGAAGTCTACGTGCTCAGCAAAGAAGAAGGCGGACGGCACACCCCTTTTTTCAAGGGCTACCGGCCACAATTCTACTTCCGCACTACCGATGTCACCGGCTCGGTTGACCTACCGGAAGGTGTGGAAATGGTCATGCCGGGGGACAACATTCGCATGACGATCAACCTGATCGCGCCGATTGCCATGGACGAGGGCTTGCG
>Ga0209573_1002219_pt1 | contig 25870 bp, 23 predicted proteins | sample TNRBio252014_DNA_FD_185870 | JGI IMG/M metagenome (GOLD analysis project Ga0209573, IMG submission 185870) | Wastewater treatment Type I Accumulibacter community from EBPR Bioreactor in Madison, WI, USA - TNR Reactor_6/25/2014_ DNA (SPAdes)... | ecosystem: Engineered > Bioreactor > EBPR >... | reverse complement strand
CGCGCTTGCAGGTAGTCATCATGCCGCCGGAGGTAGCCGAGCCAACCAGCGGCTCGGTCAGGCCGAATGAGCCAATCGTGTCAAAGCGCATCATATCCGGCAGCCAGCGCTGTTTTTGCTCTTCATCGCCGCATAGATAGATCGAACCGGCGGCCAAGCCGGTGTGAACGCCGTAAAAGGTCGCGATGGACGAGTCGATGCGCGACATCTCCATGCAAATCAGGCCGTTCAGCACTTGTGAGCCGCCAGCGGCTCCATAGCCGTCATAGCCGATGCCGCCGATGCCGAGCGCAGCTATCTTCGGGACCAACTGATGGGGAAACTCGTCGCGCATCCAGTGATCTTCAATAATCGGCGCAACTTCGCTTTCCATAAAGGCGCGCACCCTGGCGACTATCGCCTTCTCATCGCCGTTCAGGGCATGCGCAATGTCGTAGAAATCTCCGTTTACCGGCGGCGGCGCATATTCCGGCTTGCCCTTTGCCTGCACATTCATCGTCTGCCTCCCAGGTTGGTGGTGTAAATTTGACACGACTAGTTAGAGTTTGGGTAGTGCAACTCAAAAATGAACATGAATGTGCAACCGATCATCGCGTCATGAGTTTGGGTGGCGGTTGACAATCCAATACGTTTGGCATGTCAATAAATCGCCTCAAAGCACTACTTTCTTTGGGCGACGCCAGCGTTGCGCCAGGCAGCGAGGATTTGGTTCCCCGGCGCTGTTGGTTTTGAAGAGGGGACACTTTCAGGAGGTTGGAATGAAGAAGATCGCACTCGCCCTCGCCCTGTTGACGCCGCTGGCTGCCTGCACGCCGACGGAGCAGGGCACAGTCATCGGCGGCGCGAGCGGCGCAGCCATCGGCGCTGCAGTCGCCTCACCAGGCAACACGGCTGAAGGCGCACTCGTCGGCGGCGCCATCGGCGCTGTGGCAGGCGCCCTGATCGGCCGTTCGCAGGAACGCCGGGGATATTGCGAATATCGCGCAAGGGACGGCCGCCGCTACGTTGACCGCTGCCCTTCAGGTTATTGATAACCGCTCACAGCACCATTTGCGATTGGAGGCCCGGCATCGTCCGGGCCTTCTGCGTTCCTGCCCGGGTCGTTCGTGCGCCAGCAACTTACATTTCGCGCCAGGCCTGGCCAAGCACGCGCATCCAGTTGCCCCGGCATAACTTTTCGAGATCGTCGCCGGCATATCCGGCCCGCTTGAGCGCGTCGACAAGGTTCTGCAATCCGGCTGCGTCGGCAATCGCGCGAGGAATGGTCGCCCCGTCAAAGTCGGACCCAATAGCCACGCAGTCAATGCCCATGCGTTCAACCATGTGATCGACATGCGCAACCATATCGGACACGCCCGTATCCGCGCTCTCGCGACCATCTGGCCGGAGCATTGTGACAGCGAAATTGAGGCCAACCAATCCCTTGCGCTCCCGGATGGCGTCTAATTGCCTGTCTGTCAGATTGCGCGCCACCTGCGTTATGGCGTGGGCGTTGGAATGCGTTGCGACGGGCGGCTGATCGCTCGTCTTGCAAACATCCCAGAATCCCTTTTCCGTGATGTGCGACAGATCGATCATGATGCCCAGCTGGTTGCAGGCTCTCACCAGCCTGACGCCAGCTTCAGTCAGTCCAGGCCCGGTATCCGGGCTTGATGGATAGGCAAACGGCACACCGTGGGCGAACAGATTGTTCCTGCTCCAGACAGGTCCAAGCGAGCGAAGGCCTGCGGCGTAAAATACGTCGAGCGCCTCAAGATCCTCGCCAATCGCTTCACAGCCCTCGATATGCATGACTGAGGCAAACTTCTCGTCTCTTGTTGCTGATTCGATTTCACCTGTTGTGCGGCACAACCGCCATGCCCCGGCCCGATCCAGGCGCAGGGCGATCGAGGCCATGCTCATCGCAATGTCGAGTGAAGGCTGACGTTCGAGCGGCTCAGCAAGAGGCGTAGAGTAGTGGCCGCGCTCGTCTGGCTGGCGCAACACCATACCGCCGCCATTTGGGACATAAATGGCGCACAATCCGCCAATCAGGCCGCCGCGCCGGGCGCGCGGACCGTCAATATGGCCGCGGCTGGCGCCGGCGATGAACTCCGCGACCGGATCTTCGCCTGCGATCTCACTGTGCCACAATCGTAGAAGGACATCATTGTGGCCATCAAAAACCTGCTGCATGCGACGCTCCATTTCCGGACCGTCATCATGCTTACGCGCAGCGGTAGATCAAGGGCCCGATCTTTGGCCCAACGCTGCTACGCCTGACGGCGAAACACCAGAAGCGCCAGAAGACCTACCACTGCGATTCCAACGGCAGCGGTCACCGCAGGGTTCTCACGCGCGCTGCGCTCTGCCACTCGAGCGCCTTTCCTGATTTGAGGCAGTGCGTCGGCCCAGCGTTCGGCCAGGTCTTCATAGACTTCGCTGGCAGTTTCCGAAGCGCTGTCGTAGGCTCGTGCGCTGCTCCTGGACAACGTCTTGCGAAGTCCAGAAACCTCCTTGCGCAACGTAGCCAGCTGAGCTTCAAGGCTTTCAACAACGTCATCCCGGATTTGTGACGAACGCGCCATTTCTGATCTCCATTCCTGAAACAGTATCCGAAACGGCCTCAACCCGGCTTTGTTCCGCGCTCAGGACGCAGAATTGCGGCGGGACAGCGAGGCTTCCCATCGAAGCGCGTCCGCCACGATCTGGTCCAGGTCATCATACGCTGGAGCCCATAGCAATTCCTGACGCGCTAGCTGCGAATCTGCGACGATTGCGGCCGGGTCGCCAGGCCGCCGGGCAACCTTGCGCACATCGAAATTCTCGCCATGAACACGGCGCACCGCATCGATCACCTCAAGTACCGAATAGCCGTGACCATAGCCGCAATTGGCGAGCAGGTTGCCTCCGCCCGCCCGCAGGCGGTCGAGCGCTAGCCGGTGGGCCGCAGCGAGGTCGCTGACATGGATATAGTCGCGGACGCAAGTGCCATCGGGCGTGGGATAATCCGTTCCAAAGACGTTCATGGAAGGCCGCTTGCGCAAAGCCGTCTCGCTGGCGACCTTGATAAGGTGCGTGGCGCCCGGCGTCGATTGTCCCGTGCGTCCGCGCGGATCGGCGCCCGCAACATTGAAGTAGCGCAGGATTGTATAGCGCAACGGATGCGCTATCGCCGTGTCCTGCAGCATCCACTCGGTCATCAGTTTCGAGCGTCCGTAGGGCGATTCCGGATAGAGCGGCGCTCCCTCTTTCACCGGCTCGCCCGTCGCTCCGCCATAAACCGCAGCCGTAGAGGAAAAAATAAAGTGCGGCACGCCCGAACGCACAACCTGCTCCAGCAAGGCGCGGGTCTTGACCGTGTTGTTGTCATAGTAGCCAAGCGGGTCTGCGACCGACTCCGGCACAACAATCGAACCTGCAAAGTGAATGACCGCATCGACGTTATTCTCGACGATTATCTGCTGAACCAGCGCCTGATCGGAAATGTCGCCCACATACAATTTGGCTTCCGGCGCCACTGCCCATTCGAAACCTGTCGATAGTCGATCAAGAACCGCCACATCCTCCCCGGCATCAAGCAGTTCCCAGACCATGTGACTGCCTATGTAACCGGCGCCGCCGGTAACCAGTACGGCCATTCTCAACCTCCATGCGGATCACTGATCCCGTGATATCGTAAAAGCCGTTAACGTTGCCCCACCAACAGGCGGCATCAAGGGACGTTTCGGGAATATCCAAACCCTTCACTCCGTTGGTGCTCAAGGCGTGGCATTTTGCCCAAGTTAGGGTCAATGGACTGCAAAGCCCTGCATGCCTATGATCGGCGCGAACTCTGGAGACGAGCATGAACTACGTGCGGTTTTTCGAGGAGGCGATCGACCAGCTTCATTCGGAGCGGCGCTATCGCGTTTTCGCGGACCTCGAACGCATCGCCGGCGCATTTCCCCGCGCCATCTGGCGCCCTACGGCTGACGCGGGCGCCGCCACGAATGGCGAAGCAAAAGAAATTACAGTCTGGTGCTCAAACGATTATCTCGGCATGGGCCAGCACCCGGATGTGGTTGCTGCAATGCAGAATGCCGCCGGACGTATGGGTGCGGGCGCAGGCGGGACGCGCAATATTTCGGGCACAAATCATCCACTGGTCGAGCTCGAACTTGAATTGGCCGACCTGCACAACAAGGAATCGGCACTGGTCTTCACCTCCGGTTTCGTGTCGAACGAAGCTGCGATTTCGACGATCGCGCGGCTGTTACCGAATTGCCTTATACTCTCCGACGAGTTGAACCACTCCTCCATGATTGAAGGCGTGCGGCGCTCGGGCGCTGAAAAACGGGTATTCCGCCATAATGACGTGGCGCATCTGGAAGCGCTGTTGCAAGCGGCGGGCCGTGAACGCGCCAAGCTGATTGTATTCGAGAGCGTCTATTCGATGGATGGGGATATCGCACCGATTGCGGCGATTGCCGATCTGGCGAAGAAGTACAACGCCATGACCTATATCGACGAGGTTCATGCCGTTGGCATGTACGGCAACCGGGGCGGCGGCATTACCGAGCGCGAAGGCCTGGCCGACAGAATCGACATCATCGAGGGTACGTTGGCAAAAGCGTTTGGCACGCTGGGCGGATACATCAGTGGTCCGCGCAGCGTCATCGACGCGGTGCGCTCTTATGCGCCCGGTTTTATCTTCACCACCGCCCTGCCTCCTGCGATCACCGCTGCTGCGACCGCATCTATCCGTCATCTCAAGCAGAGCCAGGCTGAACGCGACGGCCAGCAACGCCAGGCGTCGCTGACCAAACGCATCCTGTCGGACGCCGGCTTTCCGGTGATGCCGTCAGAGACGCATATCGTGCCCGTGCTCGTGGGCGATCCGGAAATGTGCAAGATGGCCAGCGACCGGCTGCTAGGGCTGCACAACATCTATATCCAGCCAATCAATTATCCGACTGTGCCGCGTGGCACGGAGCGGTTGCGTATTACGCCGACGCCGCTGCACGATGACCCAATGGTCGAGCGGCTGCGCGATGCGCTGGTCGAAACCTGGGATGCTCTAGGAATTCCCTATGCCGCGAAGGGCCGCACGCCGGTTTCCAAAACCGAGCGGATCATACCGCTGGTAGTGCCGACCAGCGGCGGCTGACGGCACGCAATTTCCAAGCGTGAGAGACTCAGGCGCTGACGATGCGACGCCAGCCGTGCGCATCGGCCTGGGAACCACGCTGGATGCCGGTGAGCCGGGAGCGCAGCTGCGCGGTGGTGACGCCGTCGCCGCTGTTACCGATGGCGAACTCCCCGCCCTTGTGCTTGATCGTGCCGATTCCGGCGATGACGGCGGCGGTACCGCAGGCAAAGGCTTCGCGCAGGCGGCCGCTCTTGGCATCGGCTTGCCATTCCTCGAAACTATAGGGACGCTCCTCAACCTTGAAACCTTCTTCTGCGGCGAGTTGCATTACCGATGCGCGGGTGATGCCAGGCAGTATCGTTCCAAGCGGCGTGGTGACGATGGTCTTGTTGTCCATAACGAAGAAGATGTTCATGCCGCCCAGTTCCTCGACCCAACGCCGCTCGGCAGCGTCAAGAAAGACGACCTGATCGCACCCGTTGCGGGTAGCCTCAGCTTGCGCCACGAGCGATCCGGCATAGTTGCCGCCGCATTTGGCGGCGCCCGTGCCGCCAGGGGCTGCTCGGGTGTAATCGTCCGAGACCCAGACGGTCACAGCCTTGTAGCCCCCTTTGAAATAGGCCCCGACCGGACAGCCTATGACACAGAAGATGTATTCATTGGCCGGACGAACGCCGAGGAACGCCTCGCTGGCGAACATGAACGGGCGTAGATAGAAGCTGCCGTCGCCTTCTGGAACCCAGGCTGCGTCGGTGCGGACCAATTGTTCAACCGCTTCGATAAAAACGTCTTCTGGCAGTTCCGGCATCGCCATGCGCCGAGCAGACATGTTGAAGCGGCGGGCATTTTCTTCGGGACGAAACAGCGCAAAGCCGCCGTCTGCTGTCCGATAGGCCTTCATGCCCTCAAAGATCTCCTGGGCGTAGTGCAAGACAGCGCTTGCCGGATCAATGGAGAAAGGCTCTCTGGCGCGCACTTCAGCATCGTGCCAACCCTTGTCGGCGCTCCAGCGGATCGTGACCATGTGGTCGGAAAATACCTTGCCGAAGCCCGGGTTTTCCATCCTTGCGGCGCGGACATCTGCCTGCGTCGGCGCTGGATGTGGCACTTTTTCAAACTTCATCAGACCGCTCCTCACCCTTGCCCGGTCAATACCCAAGCTTGGTCAAACTTTATGATCTTCTTCCTGCCGCGCGGCAAGCGCAAAAGGTCAGCAATAGTGACCTTTTTTAGAGCGACCTGATCCACCCGGACAGCCGGCGGGAAGCCTCTTCTATCTGGTCAATGCGCCGGTTGAAGCAAAGCCGGAACCAGCCTTCCCCTGGCGCCATGAAGGCGGAACCTGGCGCGAGGCCAACATTTGTTTCGTCGATGAGCCTGATTGCGGCGTTGAGTGAATTGGTGACGCCGTCAACAGCGAAAAACAGATAAAACGCACCCGGTGGCACGGCAAACCGGGCGCGTCCGGTTTTTGCCAACGCGACGCTCACAATGTCACGGGCCAGTTGCGCCCGGCTGACCTGCGATTGAACAAATTCATCGCCCTGATCCAGCGCGGCGACCGCGCCTCGCTGCATGAAGGACGCGACGCCGGAGGTGGAATACTGAACCAGATTCTCGAACACTTGCTGCACCGAAGGCGGGATCATCACCCAGCCGATGCGCCAGCCGGTCATCGCCCAGTTCTTCGAGAACGTGTTGACGAATATCACCCGGTCGTCTTCGTGCATGACATCGAGAAAAGACGGGGCGCGAGGGCCATCATAATAGAACCGCGTGTAGATCTCGTCTGCGATGATCCAAAGGCCATGCTGCCGGGCAAGGCCGAGCACGGCCTGAATGTCGTCGCGGGTGGCGGTCCAGCCGGTCGGATTGGAAGGGCTGTTGAAGAAGACGGCTCGTGTCTGCGGCGTGACCGAGCGCGCAAGTTTGTCGATGTCCAGCGACCAGCCATTGTCGCCAAAATCGAGGGACACCGGCTTCGGCCTCACGCCGGCAATTCCGGCGGCGCCGGCAAAATTTGGCCAGGCCGGCGTGAGATAGAGTATCTCGTCTCCCGCGCCCGCCGTCGCCTGAATTGCGAGTTGAATGGCCTGCATGCCGCCACCGGTTACGATGAACTGCGATGGCTCGAAGGAGCGGCCAAAGAGGCGACTATGATAGCCCGCGAGCGCCGCCCGCAGATCGGGTAGGCCGCGCTGCCATGTGTAGAAGGTTTCGCCATTCTCCAGCGCCGCCTCAGTCGGCCGCGTAATGAAGGGTGGTGTCGGCGCATCACCTTCGCCTACCCAAAGCGGAATAACGCCCGGATTGCTGCGGCCATGATTTGCGACGGCGACAATGCCGCTTTCGGGCGCATTTTGCGCTGCGTCTCTGAGATGCCGTGTCAGATCGATGGATGCGTTCTGGTTCATACGAGCGCTCTAATGGCGACACCATAAAAAGAAAATCCCCGGCGCGGCGCGCCGGGGATTTCTTTCTTGTACCAAAACCATGCCAGAAATCGACCTATTTCGATTTTGCCAGCAGGTCCCGTATCTCGGTAAGCAGTACGACGTCGGCGGCTGGCGGGGCGGCCGGGGCAGCCGGCTTTTCCTTTTCGAGACGCCGGCGCAGGTTGTTTACACCCTTGACCATCAAGAAGATTATCCACGCCAGAATGATAAAGTTCAACAGGACCGTGATGAAGCTGCCATAGGCAAGGACCGCACCCTGCTCCTTGGCCTGGTCCAGCGCCGTCGCCGTTACATTGGACGATAGCGGCAAGAAATAATTGTTGAAGTCGAGCCCGCCAAAGATGGCGCCGACAATAGGCATGATGATGTCATTGACAAGCGAATCGACAATCTTGCCGAAGGCGGCGCCAATGATCACGCCGACCGCCAGGTCCATCACATTGCCCTTGGAGATAAACTCCTGGAATTCCTTTAGCATCTTTCACTCCTGTCCCCGTTGAGCGCCGCGACATATGGTCACGAACGCGTGTAAATGATCAGAACTCGGTCAAATTGTCGACCCGGCGACCGTGGCTTTGCGCCGTTCCATGTGGACATCTTAGACGCCCGCAATGGACTCCATTGGCCGCCTGTGTTTGCCTGATTGAAACAGGGAGGACGGCAGCGTGCTGGGATTGATGATCGTCCTGATGGCGATCGCCTATGTCACGCTTCTGTTCGCCATAGCGAGCATCGGCGACCGGCGTGCGGCAAAGCGAGCCGGGCCAAGACCCTACATCTACAGCCTCAGTCTGGCGATCTACTGTACATCGTGGACTTTTTTCGGATCGGTCGGACTGGCCGCCGAACGGGGTCCGGAATTTCTGGCGATCTATATTGGCCCTGTGCTCGTATTTCTCTTCGGATATCCGCTTTTGGCCAGGATCATTCGGTTGGCCAAATCCGAGAAGATTACATCGGCTGCGGACTTCCTGGGGGCCCGCTACGGCAAAAGCTTCTCGGTCGCATCAATCGGCACGTTGATAGCCGTCATAGGGTCGGTACCCTATATCGCACTCCAGTTGAAGGCGATCTCCGGTTCAGTCAACCTGATGGTTGAGCACTATAGCGGTTCGGCCCCTACGCTTGACCCGTTTATCAGCGACGTGTCGCTGGTCGTCGCAATGCTGCTGGCGATCTTTGCAGTGCTTTTCGGAACGCGCCACGCCGATGCCACCGAACATCAGGACGGCCTGGTCCTGGCGGTCGCAGTCGAGTCGGTGGTAAAACTTGCTGCGTTCCTGGCTGTCGGCCTGGCTGTGATTTTTCTGATTTTCGATGGACCCACAGACCTTCTCGCAAGATTGCAGAAGATTGATCCTGTTTCCCCGGCCTTGTCCCACACGACGTCACTTGGCACCTGGCTGGTGCTGACCGGGCTGTCCGGTTTCGCAATCGTGATGTTGCCGCGTCAATTCTATGTGATGATCGTCGAGAACCGGGATGACTCCGAGTTGCGCCGTGCGACCTGGCTGTTTCCCCTCTATCTGGTCGCCATTAACCTGTTTGTCCTGCCTATCGCCCTTGCCGGGCTGGTTCTTGTCGGCGCAAATACTCCCGGCGACCTTTACGTGCTTTCAGTTCCGTTGCTGGCTGGGTATGACCTGATCGCGATGATTGCGTTCATCGGCGGGCTGTCAGCGGCAACTGCAATGGTCATCGTTGAAAGCGTTGCGCTGTCGATCATGATTTCCAATGACATCGTCATACCGCTTTTCGTCCGGCGGCTCCTCACCAGCAAACCCGGCGACGACGAGGACTGGTCCGCGCTTATCCTCAATATCCGCCGCATTTCGATCTTCGTAATCTTGTTTGCCGCATTCCTGTATTACCGGGAAAGCACGGACAATGCGCGCTTGGCGTCAATCGGCCTGCTCTCTTTTGCAGCAATTGCACAATTTGCTCCTGCATTCTTTGGGGGCCTGATGTGGCGCGGGGCCAACGCGCGCGGTGCGGCCTGGGGCATGACCGCCGGCATCGTTTTGTGGGCATATACGCTGCTGTTTCCCTCACTGGCTTCAGCAGACAACCCGATCGTTGTGAACGGTCTTTTCGGGATCGATTCGTTGCGGCCCCAGGCGCTGTTCGGGACAGTAGCAACGCCGCTCAATCACGGCGTCTTGTGGAGCCTTTGTCTTAATACGTTGTTCTTCGTACTGGCTTCCCTGTCCCGGGCGTCGCTGCCTTTGGAACGGATACAGGCATCAATCTTCCTGCCCCGGGATCCGGCGCCGGTGCCAAGCCTGCGCCGTTTTCGCACCAGCGTCACAATCGACGACCTAAAGGACACCATCGGACGCTATCTCGGCGTTGAACGCACCGAGCGTTCGTTCGAGACATTTCAACGCGAGAAGAGCGTTCGGCTCAATGGGAATGAACCGGCCAGCATGGATGCGATCCGGTTTTCCGAGCAGCTGATGGCCAGCGCGGTCGGATCCTCATCAGCCCGGCTGGTGCTGTCGCTGCTGCTCAAGCGAGGCGAGCGCGGACCGCAAGAGGCCTACAGACTGCTCGATGACGCAACAGAGGCACTGCAGCAGAATCGTGACCTCCTGCAGATTGCACTCGATCAAATGGAACAGGGAATTACGGTTTTTGACGCGGACCTCCGGCTAACGTGCTGGAACAGGCAGTACCGGGTGCTTTTCGGTTTACCAGACGAACTTGGTCAGGTTGGCGTCACCCTTGATCAGATCATGCGATCTCTCGTCGAGAAAGGAGAAATCGGCTCCGATACCAGACTGCGGGCGCTCACCCGCCTGACGAATTTTGACAGCCAGTGGCAGATGGAGCTCCAACGGTCAGGTCGCATTCTCGAACTACGCTCCAACCCAATGCCAGACGGCGGAATGGTCGCAACCTATGCCGACATCACACAGCGGGTCGCTGCCGATCTGGCGCTGAAAAGCGCCAATGAATCTCTTGAACAACGGGTCAGAAACAGGACTGTCGAACTCACCCGCGTCAACCAGGAACTTGCACAAGCGCAATTCCTCGCAGAGGAGGCCAATCTCGGAAAGACCCGCTTTCTGGCTGCGGTCGGCCACGACATCCTGCAGCCACTCAACGCTGCTCGGCTCTATTGCGCCGCACTAATGGAAAAGGCCGGTGACGGGAGACTTGCCGAGCAGGCCGGAAGCATCGAATCCTCGCTGGATTCCGTTGAAACAATACTCGGCGCCGTGCTTGACATATCACGGCTCGACGCTGGCGCGATGAAGCCGTCCGAAACTGTCTTTGAGCTAGGACCGCTGCTCAAGCAGATCGGCACCGACTTTGCGCCGATGGCCGACGGCAAGGGACTGCGCCTCAAAATAATGCCGTCATCGCTTCGTGTGCGCAGTGATCGAAACCTGCTGCGGCGATTGGTCCAGAACCTGGTTTCCAACGCAATCAAATATACGCAGCATGGCCGTGTTTTGGTCGGCGTGAGGCGCAGGGGCGAACTGGCCGAAATTCTGATAGTTGACACAGGCATCGGCATCGATGGCGACAAGCTGAACACCGTATTTGACGAATTCACGCGGCTTGAGGCAGGCAAACGGCAGGCGGAGGGCCTGGGTCTGGGCTTGTCGATCGTCGACCGCATCGCGCGCGTTCTACGCGCCGAACTGCGGATCGACTCAGATCCAGGCGCTGGTACGCGCTTTTCGGTGTTGTTACCCGTCACTCTGGCGGAGCCGGCGGCTGTCGCTCCTTCCGCGGCCAACGCGAATTCAATGACATTTGGTCTGACGGGCTTAAAAGTGCTTTGTATCGACAACGATCCACGGATCAAGGACAGTATCCGGAAACTGTTGGAGGGCTGGGGGTGCTCAGTCCAGATACTCTCCGGTTCCGCCGGTCTCGAAACCGCTGAGCGTCCCGAAATCGCTCTTGTCGACTATCATCTTGACGATGAAACCGGCCTTGATGTCATCGCCAAGGCGCGTCAACGTTTCGGCGCTGATCTCACTGCTGTCCTTGTAACGGCTGAACGATCTGGCGAGGTGAAGGCGGTTGCCCAACTTATGGATGTCACCGTCATCCACAAGCCCGTCAAACCGGCGGCTCTGCGCTCGATAATGGGTCGCGTTCGGCGCGAGGCCGAAACTACACAGTAGCGGCTCCAGTCGTGTCAGGCGCTTGCGCTGTCAGCGCTCATCTTCCCGAGCAGTATGACCGCCTGTGTGCGGCTGTCCACGTCAAGTTTCTGCAGAATGGCGGACACGTGGGCCTTTACAGTTGCTTCAGAGACGCCCAGTTCATAAGCGATCTGCTTGTTTAGCAAACCTTCCGACAACATGCCGAGGACACGCGTCTGCTGTGGTGTGAGCGACTTCATGCGGCGGATCATAGAGAGCATTTCGGGATCCTGCTCGACGCCAAGATCAATCCCCTCCGGCAAGGCGACGCCTCCGTCGAGCACGGTCGCAATCGCGGCGCGAATGTGATCCATACTTGCGGACTTCGAGATAAAGCCGGAAGCGCCTATGGCCAACGCGCGGCGAATCGTCTGCGGATCGTCATGAGCGGAGACAACTACCATTGGCATGGAAGCATGTAGCCCGCGCAAGGCAATCAAACCGGACAGCCCGCTTACGCCAGGCATCGAGAGATCTAGCAAAATGAGGTCGATGTCCTCACTACCGGCGACAAGGGCCTTGGCAGTTTCGAAATCGCCCGCCTCGAGTATAGTCCCGACATTGTCGATGCCGCCCAACGCCTGTTTCAGAGCGCCGCGAAAAAGCGGATGGTCGTCGGCGATGACGAACTTATGGCCGTCTGGCAACGCGCGCCTCCCTACCCGTCTCAGGCTTTGCCCTTCGGCGATCAGCCGTGCAGGTTTGGACGCACAGTAAGCACAGGCCGGTTCATTTCAAGTCGAAACAGTCACGTTCTTTGTGGAGGAGGTTCGGGCTCATTGCCGCGCAAATCTCGATCCCATTCTTTGACGATATCCATGAAGCCGCGGAAGAAGCGCTGCATATAGGTCATCGTCTGGTCGAACTCCTCGTCGGTCGGCATGAGTGACCTCGGAGCGGATTCCAAGATGGCGACGCGCTTGCTCAGCGCGTCAATGTTCTCCTGCATGCGATCGAGCTCGTTTTCGAATGCGGTGCGGTCGTCGGCGGCCATTTTGCAGACCAACTGCCCGCCGGTTTCCTGACAGATAGACATCTCGCCGGTGACCCTGTCCATGCGAACAAACCCATCCGCGGACTTTTCCAGCGCGAATCGTGCGTTGTTTTCCTGGGCGATTGCTGCTGCAGGAGCTAAAGCAAGCGTTGCGGGAACAACGATATCTATCAATCGCATGGCTGCCTCCTAGAGCTGTCCCCTGATAATATGAGTTCAATTTGCCGGAATTGCGATGCCTTGCCTGCGGACGCCCTTTCGCCGCCCGCGTCTTCATTCTATAGGGGCGCGGATGAGCCAGACCATCTACAAGATCCTGTCCGACGCCGAGTGGCGAGACGCTGAAAAATCCGGTGTATTTCTCGGTTCTGAGGTGGATATCACGGACGGCTTTATTCATTTCTCGACAGCCGATCAGGTCCGTGAAACGGCAGCAAAGCATTTCTCCGGCCAGAAAGGGTTGTTATTGCTCGCCGTCGATTCGAGCGCACTTGGCGAACTGCTGAAATATGAGCCATCCCGTGACGGCGCTCTTTTTCCGCACCTCTACGACAAGCTGGACCGATCCAGCGTCAAATGGGTTCGCCCGCTGCCCATCGGCGATGACGGAATGCATATATTCCAGAAACTGGAACCATGATCGAAGGCATCGGCAGACAGTTACTATTCAGTCTCGATCCAGAGACGGCGCACGGTCTTTCTATCGCCGCCCTGCGCTGCGGTCTGCCAGTAGGCCGGGCCGCTACTGCGGATCAGCGGCTGGTTGTGACAGTCGCAGGCATTCGGTTTCCAAATCCCCTCGGCATGGCGGCCGGTTATGACAAAAACGCCGAAGTCCCCGACGCACTGCTGCGTCTCGGCTTTGGCTGGGCTGAGACGGGCACAGTTACCCCCTTCGCGCAGACGGGAAACGCGCCGCCGCGCGTATTCAGACTAACGCAGGATAGTGCGGTCATAAACCGGCTCGGGTTCAACAATGAAGGCCACGATGCGGCAGCCCGGCGGCTTGAGGCGCGGCTTGGCAAATCCGGCATCATCGGCGCCAATATCGGCGCAAACAAGGATAGTTCCGACCGGGCTCAGGACTACGTGCTCGGCGTCAGGCGTTTCTCGCCACTTGTTTCCTACCTGACTGTCAATATTTCGTCGCCCAACACACCGGGTTTACGCTCTATGCAGGCCCGTGACGCTTTGGCCGACCTGCTGGCTCGCGTTGGCGAAGCAAGGACCGCACTGCCTGTTGAAGATCAGAGGCCGATCTTTCTCAAGATTGCGCCCGATCTTTCGATGGCGGACCTTGAGGACGTCGCCGCAGAAGTGACCGCCAACAGGATAGACGGGATTATTGTTTCAAACACGACAATCGCCCGCGAGGGGCTGAAATCACGGGTCCATGCGAATGAGATCGGTGGACTTTCCGGCAGGCCGCTTTTCGCGCAATCAACGGCGGTGCTGGCGCGAATGCGCAAGCTGGTCGGCCCAAGGCTTGCTTTGGTCGGCGTTGGGGGCGTCGATTCGGCCGAAACCGCGTTGGAGAAAATCCGCGCCGGTGCGGATCTGGTGCAGCTTTATACGGGCATGATTTATGCCGGACCAGCTTTGCCTGGCCGGATTGTCACTGACATGAGCAGGACGTTGGATCGCGAAAAGGTCCAATCCGTGACGCAGCTAAGAGACAGCAGGCTGGCTCACTGGGCCGCCCAGCCAATCTAAAGCGTGTCGCATCAAGTCAGCGTTGGCTGTGGCATGGTTCGCAACCGCTTCGGCAGCAGCGAAAGCAGAGCGACACCCCGCGCCACCAGAAACAGGTTCAAAGCAGCCCACAGTCCGTGGTTTCCGAACAGGTTGGTAAGCGTATAGACGGCCGCAACAAAGATGGCGAGCGCAAGCAGCATCATATTGCGCATGTCACGCGACCACGTCGCGCCGATATAGACCCCGTCCATCTGGAAGGCCAAAGCGCCGGTGAGCGCCGTGACGGCGGCCCAGGGCAGATAGACGGCGGCAAGGTCACGGACATCCTGCGACGTCGTGATGATTGCAATCAGTGAATTGCCCCAAAACAGAAAGAAGAGGAAGGAAAGCGCAGCCAGCCCGAAGCCCCAGATCATGGTCAGCTTGACGGCTTCGATGAACGAACTGCGTGCACGCGCGCCATAGGCGCGCCCTGCGAGTTGTTCCGCCGCCGTTGCAAAACCATCGAGATAAAAGCCGGCCATCAGGAAGAAATTCATCAGAACGGCGTTGGCGGCCAGCGTCAGCGTTCCAAATTGCGCGCCGGTGCGCGTGAATAACGCAAAGGCTGCGAGCAACGCCATCGATCTGATCATGATATCGCGGTTCAATGTCAGCATTTCGCCGAAGGCTGTACGGCTAAACAGCCGGGCGCTGTCGATTGGAGGGTGATCACGAAAACGGCGGAACATGATGAGGAGTCCGACCATCAACCCTATCACCTCGCCGCAGACAGTGCCCCAGGCTACGCCGGCGACGCCCCAACCCATCCAAAGGCCAAAGATAACCGACAGGACAATGTTGGATAGGTTGAGGATCAGTTGCAGACCGAGGCCCAATGCGCCCTCGCCGCGCCCGAGCACGTAGCCAAGCAAGGCGTAGTTGAGGAGCGAGAATGGAGAGCCAAGACATCGAATGCGGACATACTCGTCCAGCGCAGCGTTGACCGCCGCATCGGCGCCCATAAAGACCTGCCCCGCGTGCGAGATCAGCGGCGCAAGCAGCGTAACCGCCACACCGATTACGATAGCCAAAAGCATCGCGCGCAGCAGGATCAACCGCTCGTCTGCAGTTGCGCCACGGCCATAGGCCTGGGCTACAAGACCGGTGGTGCCAGATCGCAGGAAATTGAAGCCGGAAAACACCACATCAAAGACGACCGCGCCTGCCGCCAACCCGCCCAAAAGCGCGGCGTCGCCCAACTGGCCAACGACCGCAGTATCGACAATACCCAGGAGCGGCGTCGTCAGATATGCGAGCGTCATCGGCGCTGCGATGGCCAGCACCATACGATGCGTTACAGTGAAGGGCCGCCCCAACGGCTCAGCCTGATGCATTATGCGCCTCTTGATCAATGAGCCGGGTTAGCCCAGCTTTAGAGTTACGCCAATTCAACCAGACACTGATAAGCCAAATGCCTGCAGTTTGATTTCCCGGAGTTGCAGATTTGTCGCCTTCCAGCCGGACTGAGTGAGACTGCCTGTTTGAGCCTGCCGATCGTCTCGCACCCCGGCTATGACGCCGGATTTGCAATCAACCATCGCTTTCCGATGGGCAAATACCCTGCGCTGATGCGGGCGTTAGAGCGGCGCGGACTGCTCCGCAACATACACCGCCCCGCGCCGGCGCCGGCCAATTGGCTGTCCCGTGCGCATGACCGCTTCTATGTGGATCAAGTTATCGGCTGCGCTGTACCCAAGAGTATCGAACGCGAGATCGGCTTTCCCATTGATGAACGCGTTTCGCTGCGAGCGCAACTGGCAGCGGGCGGTACGATACTCGCTGCGCGGCTGGCGCTTGAAACAGGCATCGCATGCAATGCGGCCGGCGGCAGCCACCACGCCCGCCGCGCGCAGGGTGCGGGATTTTGCACCTTCAATGATGTCGCTGTTGCAACACTCGTCCTTCTTGGGGAAGGGCTGGTCTCCAAAGTGCTCATCATCGATCTCGATGTTCACCAGGGAGACGGCACCGCTGACATTCTGGGCGGCGAAACGCGCGCTATGACAATATCCATGCATGCGGCCCGCAACTATCCCGTGCGCAAGGTCGCATCCGACATCGACATCGACCTGCCCGACGGGCTTGGCGATCAGGACTATCTGGCCGAATTGGCCGCACTTTTGGCACGGCTTGACTCCAACCAGAATTGCGATCTGGTGTTTTACAATGCAGGCGTCGACCCTCATGGTGAAGATCGCCTCGGGCGCTTGTCGCTCACCGACAAGGGCTTGCGCCAGCGCGACCGCATGGTGATTGAACATTTTCGCGGGCGCGCAATTCCAGTCTGCGGTGTGATTGGCGGTGGCTATTCTCTGGATATCGAGGCGCTGGCCGAACGGCACGCTATCCTGTTTGAAGAAGCCTCAAGAATAGCCAGATGATCAGTTGCGGCGGAAACTGAGTATCCGCAAGATGATAAAGACGGGGATAACAACAGCGGCGCCGAGCAGGATATAGTCGCCAGCGCGGCCCAGTGCAGCGAAACCGCTGTTCCAGACATCCACTGCGAAGTCGCGCACACTATCATAGACGTCCCATGGCGACCAACCGAACGCGTTCATCACCAGACCAACCAAAAATGACACGATGAGCAGCTTCACGAACACTTTGAACGGGCTGTCGCCAAGGAAACGGGCAAGTGCGGACACGACGGACTCCAGATGGTCGTGGCAAGATATTTGTGACGTGGGGCGGGTTCAAGGCGGGTCGTTGAATGCGCGCTGATCAACGACAATATGAAGTCACTTCGACGTATGGTGCGAGACCAGCATTGCTGCAAACACTGGTCCCTGCTAACACAACAATACGCGGGTATGGTGTAGTGGTAGCGCTCTAGCTTCCCAAGCTAGCTGTGCGGGTTCGATTCCCGCTACCCGCTCCAGCCGATGAGCATTGGCGCCGAGATGCCACGTAGCGCGCAAACAGCGGATCTTCCAATATCCATTCCGCAATGACGGTGGCCGGAACCTGGCCTGAGGTCATCAAGTCGTAGCGTAAGCTGTAGGTCATGGCGTTCCCATCCTCTATGCAGGAACCCATAGCGGCTTGGCGCAACAACTACGTGACAGATCTGATAGATGCTATGTGGCGGCCGGAACTCCAGCCCGAGCACCGCGTCGGAAATGCCTACCTAAGACAGAGGTCCACGATAGCGATCCACTCTGCCAAAGGCGCGAGACTCCGCCTACATACTGAAACGATCTACAATACTGAAACGATCGCCTTGGCCAGATCGTCAAGCTGGTCCTCCGGCAGACCGGCAATGTTGATGCGGCTGTCGTCAACCATGTAGATTGCGTATTCTTCGCGCAAACGCTTCACCTGATCCACGGTCAAGCCGAGACGCGAAAACATGCCGCGGTGTTTCGCGACAAAGTCGAAGCGGTCGGAATTTGTCTGCTGTCGCAGTGCGGCCGCCAGGCCTTCGCGGAGACGGATCATGCGAGCGCGAACATCGTCCAGTTCGCCTTCCCAATCTGAACGCAAACCATCATCCGTCATAACAATGCGAACGGCCGCTGCGCCGTGATCCGGGGGCATCGAATACATGGCGCGCGCCACAGAAGCGAGCTGGCTTGCGGCAATGTCCGCTTGAGCGGCGTCTTTGGCCATGATGATCGCGCAACCGACCCGGTCGCGATAGACAGAGAAGTTCTTCGAGCAGCTTTGCGCCACGGCCATTTCGGGGACCGTCGCAGCCAGAATTCGCAAACCTTCGGCGTCTTTTTCGACGCCATCGCCAAACCCCAGATAGGCAAGATCGACAAAGGGGAAGAGATCGCGCTCGGCCAGAAGAGCTGCGACGTCGTTCCACTGCGCGCTGGTGAGGTTCGCCCCGGTCGGGTTGTGGCAGCAGCCATGCAGCAGCACGATATCGCCAGATTTGGCCCGACCAAGGGCCGTCATCATCTCGTCGAACCTGACACCACCAGTGGCCGCGTCAAAATAGGGATAAGACCTGGTCGGCAGGCCGGCAGCCGCCATCATCGGCAAGTGGTTCGGCCAGGTCGGATCGGAAACCCATACCGTCGCGTCGGAGCGGGAACGCTTCAACAGTTCGGCCAGAATTCGGATAGCGCCCGAGCCGCCCGGGGCCTGAACGCCGCGCAACCTCATCATATCAGCCTTTTCGCCGAAGGCCAACTTGACAATGGCTGCGTTGAAGTCGGGATCACCCGCCATACCGAGGTAGGTCTTGGTCGTCTGCTCTTTGAACAGACGCTCCTCCGCCGCACGGACTGCGCGCATGATCGGGGTCCGGCCCTGCTTGTCCTTGTAAACGCCCACACCGAGATCAACCTTGTTTGGTCGCGGGTCTTCCTTGAACATGCCGATCAAGGCGATGATCTTGTCGGGTGCGGCGGGCGTCAGGTTCTCGAACACGGAAACAGCTCCAGTTTCGGCGGTTTTTTAGGCCGAACAGAAACGGGAATCCAGTCCCAGACTGGACAATGTGTCGCTCAACTCCTGAAATGTTTGGATAATTTCAGGCCCTGCGCCTGATAGTTTGAGCCCAAATCTGTACCGTAAAGCGCTTTCGGGCGTGACAGCATGTGCTCATAAACCAGTCGGCCGACAATCTGGCCATGCTCGAGGATAAACGGCACTTCGTGGCTGCGAACTTCGAGCACAGCGCGGCTACCCGTCCCGCCAGCGCCAGAATGGCCAAACCCAGGATCAAAAAAACCTGCATAGTGGACGCGAAATTCGCCGACCAGCGGATCGAATGGCGTCATTTCGGCAGCGTAAAGCGGCGGCACATGGACTGCTTCCTGGCTGACCAGAATATAGAATTCATCCGGATCGAGGATCAGTTCGGTTCTGCCATGGCTATAGAGAGGCTCCCAGAAATCGACCACATCAAGCGCGGCGCGCTTGTCGACGTCGACTACGGATGTGTGATGTTTACCGCGATAGCCGACCAGCCCCCGGTCATCACCGCGCAGGTCTATCGACATGGCGATGCCGTTACCGGAAATATTCGGTGGATCGGCGGCGATCAGTCGCTCGGCGTCATGCAGGCCGCGCAAATCGGCTTCATTCAGCAAAGCGTCGCCAATGCGAAAGCGAATCTGCGACAGACGCGAGCCGGTTCGCGCGATGATCGGGAAGGTGCGCGGGCTGACCTCCATATAGAGCTGCCCGTTGTACCCTGACGGTATCTTGTCGAACTCCTGGCCAAAGTCAGTCAAGACGCGGGTAAAGATATCGAGACGTCCAGTCGAGCTTTTTGGATTGGCGGAGGCCGACACTTCGGCCGGAAGCGCCAGCGTTTCCAGAAGCGGCACCACATAAACGCAGCCGGTCTCCAGCACTGCGCCAGCCGTCAGATCGATTTCGTGAAGTTTCAGCCGCTCGAGCTTGTCTTCGACGCGGCTCGCCGGGCCTGGCAAAAAGCTGGCGCGCACACGATAGGCTTTCTCGCCCAGACGCAAATCAAGACTGGCCGGCTGGAGCTGGTCTGCATCAAGAGGCCGACGGCTTTTCAGAGCGCCGCTGTCAAACAGGGCTGCAATCTGGTGGTCTGGGAGTATGCCGAACTGACGCAAAAACTGGTTTCCATCGGAAAAACTGGTCCAAGACGTTTAGTTCCCTCGCCGATTGACGCAAGCAAGGTGCGGCGCTAAAGGCTGGTTATCCCGTGGTGATTTGGCCGGCCGGCTTGCAGCCACGTTAAACAAGTCGCTAAAGGGCCGTGCGGCCAACAGGCCAAATGGACCGGTTGCGACGTTGCAGCCGGTTTTTTTGTGTCTGGAGCGACCAATATGGCAAAGAAGATCCGCAACTGGAAACCTGCAACGCAGCTGGTGCACGAAGGCACTTTGCGCTCGCAGTATGGTGAAACGTCCGAAGCGATCTTCATGACGCAGGGCTTTGTCTATGACACCGCCGAAAGCGCGGAGGCGCGTTTCAAAGGCGATGAACCGGGTTTCATCTATTCCCGCTACGCCAACCCGACCGTCGACATGTTTGAGCGCCGCATGTGCGCGCTTGAGGGCGCCGAAGATGCGCGGGCGATGTCGTCTGGAATGGCGGCTGTGGCGGCCGCCCTGCTCTGCTCGGTCAAGGCCGGTGACCATGTCGTCGCCGCCAAGGCGATGTTCGGCTCCTGTCGCTACATCATCGAAACATTGATGCCGCGTTATGGCATTCACTCCACGCTGGTGAACGGCTCCGATATCAAGGACTGGCAGGACGCGGTGCGACCGAACACCAAAATCATGTTTCTGGAAAGTCCAACCAATCCAACGCTCGAGGTGGTGGATATCCGGGCCGTCGCAAACATTGCAAACTCGGTCGGCGCACGACTGGTCGTCGATAATGTTTTTGCCACGCCGCTGCAACAGAGGCCGCTGGAACTCGGCGCGCATATCGTCGTCTATTCTGCGACCAAGCACATTGATGGACAGGGCCGTTGTCTCGGTGGCATTGTCCTTTCTGACAAGAAGTGGATCGATGAAAACCTGCACGACTATTTCCGGCATACCGGGCCATCGCTTTCTCCGTTCAATGCGTGGACCTTGCTCAAAGGGCTCGAAACGCTACCCATCCGCGTCAAGCAGATGACCGAAAGTGCGGCCCGCATCGCGGATTTCCTCGCTGATCATCCCAAGATTGAACGGGTCATCTACCCCGGACGGAAAGACCATCCGCAGGCCGATATCATTGCACGCCAGATGACAGGCGGCTCGACGTTGATCTGTTTCGATGTGAAGGGCGGCAAAAAGGCTGCCTATGCCGTCGAGAACAATCTCGACATCATCCGCATGTCGAACAATCTTGGCGATGCGAAGAGTCTGATCACTCATCCCGCAACCACAACGCACAAGAACCTGACCGAGGAAGCCCGCGCAGAATCGGGCATAAAGGCCGGTACGTTGAGACTTTCCGTCGGGCTTGAAGACACGGACGATCTGATCGCCGATTTCGAACAGGCGCTCCAGCACGCTTAAGAACGCTGCCCCCAATCCGCCTCGGCATTGGGGCGCTGTCGCCTTGATTGCGGCCAGACCTCCCTTGCCGATGGCGCGCCTTTTGCCTACGAATCATAGTTCGTTCGCTATCTGGAGAAGCGTCATGCGTTACATTGTGCCTGTCGTCGCGGTTCTGACCCTTGCCTCACCCGCCGCTGCGCAATCGGTGGATGCAACCGGCGCATCACAGTTGACGGAAGACCTGAAGCGTTACCTTGGACAAACAGCCTTCGAAAAAGGAATTGTCGCGGTGGCTTTGGACGGCGACGCCTACAAGATCACTTTTGCAATTAACGCGCTCTCGACGATCTTGCCAGAAAACGCCAAGGCGACACTCAATTTCGATTCCTACGAAATTCGCGTAAAACCGCGTAGCGACGGAAGCTGGGATGTCGCCGGACCGCTTCTACCCAACGGATCCGCAGCCTTTGAGACACCGCAAGGCCCTCAAAGCATGGCCTGGACCTCAACGGACGGGTTGTTCACTGGCGTCTACGATCCAGCGCTTGGCAGCTTCACAACGGCGGAAGGCTCGGTCAGCAAGATCACGTCATTATCGACTGAACCACTAACCAACAGCGAAGCTGCTTTCGGTGCCGGAAAATTCACGATGTCCGGTAAACCCGGCGCCAATGGCGGGGTCGATTTCGATACACAACAGAGCTTCGCCGACTTTTCCCAGACGGTTACGATCACCGATCCGTCTGCGCCGATGAAATTTACAATGGCTTCGCCGCAAGTGAAAGCCGTTTCCACCGGGTCTGGCCTCCGTTCGAAGCCGCTGCTGGACCTGGGCGCCTTTCTGGTGGCCAATTCGGACGACGAGGCCAAGATCAAGGCTAACCAGGCCGAGTTGAAAGACAGGCTGCTGGCGATCCTCCCGGTGTGGAACAGGATCGACGGCAGCTACGGCTTAACGGACCTGAACGTCGGGACGCCTTTTGGCCAGTTCACCGCGAAGGATGCCGGCGTTTCTGTGGCTATGGATGGCATCTCAACCAATGGCAGCCTCAATTACGGCATGAAGTTCGCCGGCCTGACGGTTCCCGCGGGCTTGTTGCCGGAATGGAGCGCCAAGATTCTGCCCACTGAAATCGATCTGAATTTTGGCGGCGCAAATCTCGATCTCGACACGATGGTGCGCGCAGCCATTGAAGCGTTCGATCTGAACAATAATCCGCCCATTCCTGATGATGTGGCGGCGAAGATCGGCATGGATTTCCTCGCCAAAGAACCCAAGTTCGTCATCAACCAAAGCATTGTTAAGAACGCCGAAACTCAGTTCGCCTTTTCCGGCGACGCTGTCATGCGCGGCGAGAAGCCGGATGTTAACTTGACGATTGACGCTACCGGCTACGACGCGATGGTAGCGCATGTGCAGACCGCAGCCGCCAGCGATCCTCAGGCCCAGCAGGCGTACCCCGCGCTTCTTGCAGGAAAGGGATTCGCCAAGACGATGCCGGATGGCTCGCTGCAATGGGTTGTCAACATCAAGCCTGACGGGTCAATTTTGGTTAATGGCGGGATGATCAAAGGACCGGACGCGGTCGAAGCGCCAGCGCCAATTGACCCGAATGCGCCTCCCGGGACGCTGACAAGTCCGCCTGCGGCGGAAACGCCTGCGCCAAATCCTGCTCCCGCGCCGGTTGATCCCAACGCCCCGCCGGGCACCCTCACCTCGCCCCAGTAAGGAACGCTCTTGTGCCGGAATCCGAGAAGGAGAGGTGATGTATCGCGCCGTCACGCGAGGCATAACGGTCGAAGTCGAGCCGTTCTATATGCCGGACCGCTCAGAGCCTGACGACAATCATTATGTCTGGGCCTATCGCGTGACAATTGTGAACAGGTCGCCCGGATTCGCGCAACTCCTGTCACGCTATTGGCAGATCACCGACGCCACTGGCAAAGTTGAGGAGGTTCGCGGCGAAGGGGTCGTAGGCGATCAGCCAGCGCTCAACCCCGGCGACAGCTATCAATATATGTCCGGGTGCCCGCTGACGACGCCATCTGGCGTCATGGTTGGACGCTACACAATGCGCGATGCGGACGGCAGACTGTTCGATGTCGCAATTCCGGCCTTCTCACTCGATCTGCCCGATGCGCCAAGAACGGTCAATTGATCTGGAAAGCATACCTACCTATTTCGTGAATTCGGCAGGATCGAATTCATAGGCCGTTGAACAGAATTCGCACTCGACCTTAATGCTGCCGTCTTCTGTGCTGTGGGCAATCTCCTCGGCGGTGAAGCCGCCCAGCACACCGCGTATGCGATCTGCCGAACAGGAACATTGGTCGACAATTTCAGTTCCTTCAAACACTCTGACGCCATGCTCGTGAAACAGGCGGAACAGCAGACGCTCGGCGCCTACTGTCGGATCGATCAGCTCGGCCGGCTCAATTGTGTCCATCAACGCCAAGGCCTCCTGCCAGGCATTGTCGCCGGGCTCTGCATCGACATCGCGGATGTCGCCATCGCCGCCATGGATGTCCGGCGCTTTCATGCGCTCCGTCGCCTGCGGCAGGAATTGCGCCATAACGCCGCCGGCGCGCCAATGCTCGCCGCGCTCACCGGGGATGATCTGCTTTGCGACGGCCATCTTGATTTTGGTGGGAATTTGCTCGGATTGGCGGAAGTAGACGTGGGCCGCTTCTTCCAGACTCGTTTCATCAAGCTCAACGATGCCCTGATAGCGCTGCGTGAATTCACCTTGATCAATTGTCAGCGCCAAAACGCCTTTGCCGAGCAGTCTTTCGGGTTGGGTGGCATTCGCTGCGATTGCAGCCTCAACGCGCGCAGCGTCGAAACGCGCATAGGCGCGCAACTGACCGGGCGTGGTAAAATCTGCAACCAACATGTCCACCGGACCATCAGTTCGGGTCTGGAGGATGAATTTGCCGTCAAATTTGAGCGCCGTCCCCAGCAGAACCGAGACCACACAGGCTTCGGCAAGCAGACGGGCGACCGGCTCGGGATAGCTGTGACGCGCCAGCAACTTGTCGAGCGCCGATCCAAGCTGGACCGCGCGGCCGCGTATATCAAGCGGACCAACTTCAAACGGTACGACATGATCATCCCCGGCAAAGCCGAATTCTCCGAGTTGTCTGGCGGTTGCTGTCACGTGTTCTGTTCCGCTTTCGGTCATTGTCTTTCCCTACACGCATTGTCACGCGGCCAGGCGCTTTGGCAAACCGGCGAGACGCTTGCGTTCAAAATGGCGTTGAATCCAGCCAAAGATGGGAGCAGACGGTCAATGGTTCAAGCCTTTGGCAAGCCACAGGCGCCTGCGCCGCCTTACGGCGGTTGGCGTGTCCGCTCGCCGGGAAAACGCCGGGCGAGACTATGCCCCCAGGCACCAGGCAAGCACAGCCTTTTGGGCGTGCAGGCGGTTTTCAGCCTCATCGAAGACGACCGAATTTGGTCCGTCGATCACTTCGTTGGTGACCTCTTCGCCACGGTGTGCTGGCAGGCAGTGCATGAATAACGCATTCGGCTTGGCGTGTTTCATCAGCGCGGCGTTGACCTGATAGGGCGTGAAGACATTGTGGCCACGGGCGCGGTGTTCCTGCCCCATCGAAACCCAGGTATCGGTCACAACGGCGTCGGCGCCGGAGACGGCGAGTACGGGATCGCGACCGAGCTCAACCCGGCCACCATGTTTTTTTGACCAGCCGATGAATTTCTCCTGGGGTTCGCTCCCTTCCGGCGCGGCGACATTGACCTTGAAGCCAAAACGCGCCGACGCCTCAATCATCGAATGCAGCACGTTATTGCCGTCACCCGACCAGGCGATTGTTTTGTCTTTCACCGCGCCGCGATGCTCTTCAAACGTCATCACATCGGCCATCAACTGGCAGGGATGCGTATCGTCGGTCAGACCGTTAATGACCGGCACCGTTGCGTATTCCGTCATCTCGAGCAGCCGCTCGTGTGCGGTCGTGCGGATCATGATGGCGTCGACATAACGCGACAAGACCCGCGCCGTATCGGCAATGGTCTCCGATTTTCCAAGCTGCATTTCAGACGAGGTCAGCATGATCGTCTCACCACCGAGCTGACGCATGGCGACGTCGAAGGAGACTCTGGTGCGGGTCGAGGGTTTTTCAAAGATCATGGCCAGCACCCTGCCCTCAAGCGGGCGCGAGCGGAGCCCGGCCTTCAGGTCGGCCTTGCGGGCCGAGGCGTCGTCAAGGATGGCGCGCAGATCAGCTGCGGAAACGGTCGAAATATCGGTAAAATGCTTCGGCGTCATGGGACTCAGGCCTTGCCGGATAATTTGGCGGCTGCCTTACGCAGGCGGGCAACCGCATCGCCAATCTCGTCGTCGGTGACGTTAAGCGGCGGCAGCAAGCGCACGACATTGTCGCCGGCCGGAACCGACAGCATCTTTTCTTCGCGAAGGGCCGCAGTCAATGTTGTGTTCGACACGCGGCACTTG
>Ga0209573_1002218_pt1 | contig 25876 bp, 20 predicted proteins | sample TNRBio252014_DNA_FD_185870 | JGI IMG/M metagenome (GOLD analysis project Ga0209573, IMG submission 185870) | Wastewater treatment Type I Accumulibacter community from EBPR Bioreactor in Madison, WI, USA - TNR Reactor_6/25/2014_ DNA (SPAdes)... | ecosystem: Engineered > Bioreactor > EBPR >... | reverse complement strand
GCGGTGGCCAAGCCAGCAACAGCGGCGAAGGCGAGGACGATTTTGTGTTCGAGCTGTCGCGGGAAGAGTTCCTGGAACTGTTCTTCGAGGATTTGGAGCTGCCCAACCTGGTGCGCACCCAGTTGGCCAAGGCCACCGAGTTCAAATCGGTGCGGGCCGGTTTCAGCAGCGCCGGCAACCCGGCCAACATCGACGTGGTGCGCTCGCTCAAGGGCGCGCTGGCGCGGCGGCTGGCGCTGGCCGCGCCCTACACCCGGCGCTTGCGCGAGGTGGAGGAAGAACTGGAACGGGTGCTGGCCGAAGCGCCGGTGGATGAAGTTCGCGCCAAGGCGTTGGTCGAGGAAATCGAACGCCTGCGGGCGCGGGCGCGGGCGGTGCCGTTCATTGACACCTTCGATCTGCGCTACGCCAACCGGGTATTGCAGCCAAAACCGACCACCCAGGCGGTGATGTTCTGCATCATGGACGTGTCCGGTTCGATGGATCGGGCGCGCAAGGACTTGGCCAAGCGGTTCTTCACCCTGCTGTACCTGTTCCTGAAGCGCAATTACGAGAAGATCGAGGTGGTGTTCATCCGCCACCACACCGTGGCCAAGGAGGTGGACGAGCAGGAGTTTTTTTACTCGCGGGAAACCGGCGGCACCGTGGTGTCCAGCGCCCTGCAACTGATGGGCGACATCATGCGCGAGCGCTACCCGATTTCCAGTTGGAATCTGTACGTGGCCCAGGCCTCGGACGGCGACAACTGGCATCACGACTCGCCGGCCTGCAAGGACCTTTTGTTGCAGCGGATCATGCCGTTCGTCCGCTATTACGCCTACATCGAAATCACCCCGGACCGCCATCAAAGCCTGTGGGAAGCGTATGAGGAGGTCAAGGCCGCGCATCCGCACTTCGCCATGCGGCAGATCGACGGGCTGGCCGACATCTATCCGGTGTTCCGGGACTTGTTCAGGAGGCGCGTGTCATGAGTTCGTCGCGGCTAATCGCCGAATCGTCCGAATGGACCTTTCCGATGCTGGATCGCTACAACGAGGTAATCGGCCAGATCGCCGGCAACGATTTCGGCCTGGACACCTACCCCAATCAGATCGAGATCATTACCGCCGAGCAGATGATGGACGCCTATTCCTCGGTGGGGATGCCGCTGGGCTACAAGCACTGGTCCTACGGCAAGCAGTTCGTGCTGACCGAGAAGAACTACCGGCGCGGGCAGATGGGCTTGGCCTACGAGATCGTGATCAACTCCGATCCCTGCATCGCCTATTTGATGGAAGAGAACACCGCCATGATGCAGGCGCTGGTCATCGCCCACGCCGCCTATGGCCACAATTCCTTCTTCAAGGGCAACTATCTGTTCCGCGCCTGGACCAGCGCCGACGCCATCATCGACTACCTGCTGTTCGCCCGCAATTACGTGGCCGAGTGCGAGGAACGGTACGGCGAGGAAACCGTGGAACTGTTTCTCGACTCCTGCCATGCGCTGATGAACTACGGGGTGGATCGCTACAAGCACCCGGCCCCGCTGTCGCTGCACGAGGAAAAGCAGCGCCAGCACGACCGCGAGGAATATCGGCAATCGCAGGTCAACGACCTGTGGCGAACCATCCCGGCCAAGCCGGCCGAGACCGCCGCCGAGGAAACCAGGCGCTACCCCGCCGAGCCGCAGGAGAACCTGCTGTACTTCATCGAGAAGAACGCGCCGTTGCTGGAGCCGTGGCAGCGCGAGATCGTGCGCATCGTCCGCAAGATCGCTCAGTACTTCTACCCGCAGCGCCAGACCCAGGTGATGAATGAAGGTCATGCAACGTTCTGGCATTACACCCTGCTGAACCGGCTATACGACGAAGGCTACGTCAACGACGGGTTCATGATCGAATTCCTGCAATCGCACACCAGCGTCATCCAGCAATTGCCGTTCGACCATCCCCATTATTCCGGCATCAATCCCTACGCGCTGGGCTTTGCGATGATGAGCGATATCCAGCGCATCTGTCGGGAACCGACCGCCGAGGACCGTTACTGGTTCCCGGACATCGCCGGGCAGGACTGGCTCAAGGTGCTGGACTTCGCCATGCGCAACTTCAAGGACGAGAGCTTCATCGCCCAGTACCTGTCGCCCAAGCTGATGCGGGATTTCAAACTGTTCGCGGTGCTGGACGACGACACCCAGGAGCAGTTGGAAATCACCGCCATCCACGACGACGCCGGTTATCGGCGGCTGCGGCGGGCGCTGGCCGACCAGTACAACCTCGGCAGCCGCGAGCCCAACATCCAGGTCTGGAACGTCGCTCACCGCCAGGATCGGTCGCTGACCCTGCGCCACACCCGCTACCACCGCCGGCCACTGCACCCCGACAGCGCCCGGGAAGTGCTCAAGCACCTGCACCGGCTGTGGGGCTTCGCGGTGCGGTTGGAGGCGGTGGATGAGGACGGGAAAGTGGAACTGATCGGGGAATGTCCGGCGGGAAGGGGGCGGTAAGGCGCTATCGAAGCCCCGTACTCCCCTGGCGCGGGCTGTGTTCAGCCGCCCACTTTCCCCACGAACGCAGCGCATTTCGCCCCCCACGTCAAAGGTTGTGACCACTTCATGTGCAGTCAGATGTTGCGTATTGGATTACTTCAATACAACAGCTAACCACCCATGTACCGGCTGTGGGGCTTCACGGTGCGGTTGGAGACGGTGGACGAGAACGACAAGATGGAACTGATCGGGGAATAACCCAGCGGCGCGGGGGCGGCGAGGTTTCAAAGGACAACGATTTGGCGGAGAGGGTGGGATTCGAACCCACGTGGGGCGGCTAAGCCCCCATCCGATTTCGAGTCGGCGCCGTTGTGACCGCTTCGGTACCTCTCCGGGAGGATTGATTTGCAGCGAGCGCGGAAGAGGCGCGCATTGTACCGCATCGCGGCGCTTTGCCAATACCCGCACGGCCACTTCAGGCGGCCATCAAGACCCGTAATTCCCCGGTTTGGCGTTCCAGAAACGCCGCGTCGCCCCGTGTCTCCACGTTCAGCCGCAGTAGGGGCTCGGTGTTGGAGCAGCGCAGATTGAATCGCCAGTCGGGAAATTCGAGGCTGACGCCGTCGGTTTCGTCCAGCGCGGGTTGCTGGTCGGCGTAGGCGGCCAGGATTTCCCGAATCTTGGCCGCCGCGTCGGCCACCCGAAAATTGATCTCGCCGCTGCACGGAAACGCCCGCAGCCGCGCGTCCACCCGCGCCGCTAGCGATTGGCCGTCGCGGCAAAGCTGTTCGGCGACCAGCAACCACGGGATCATGCCGCTGTCGCAGTAGGCGAAGTCGCGAAAGTAGTGATGGGCGCTCATCTCGCCGCCGTACAGCGCATCCTCCCGCCGCATCCGCTCCTTGATGAAGGCATGGCCGGTCTTGCTTTGCACCGGGACGCCGCCCGCCGCTCGCACTTGCGAGAGGGTGTTCCAGGTCAGGCGCGGGTCGTGAATAATTTTCGCACCCGGTCGCCGCGCCAACAGGATTTCCGCCAGCAGGCCGACCAGGTAATACCCCTCGATGAAACGCCCGCTGGCGTCGAAAAAGAAACAGCGGTCGAAATCGCCGTCCCAGGCCAGCCCCAAATCGGCGTCGTGCCGACGCACCGCTTGCGCCGTGGCCTCGCGGCATTCCGGCAGCAATGGATTGGGAATGCCGTGGGGGAAGGTTCCATCGGGCTCGTGATGAATCTTGATGAACTGGAAGGGCAGGCGCGGTTCCAGGGCATCGATGATCGGTCCCGCGCCGCCGTTGCCAGCGTTGACCACGATCTTCAGCGGCTTCAAGGCGCCGGGCTCGATATAGCTCAACAAGTGCGCAACGTAGTCGCCTTTATCCGGGTGGTTAACCAGGCTACCGCGTCGCCCAGACGTCGGAAACCGGTCGCGCGCCGCCCGATCGCGGATGGCGAACAGACCGCTGTCGCCGCTGATCGGCTTGGCCTGCTCGCGCACCAGCTTCATGCCGTTGTAATCCATGGGATTGTGGCTGGCGGTAATCATGATCCCGCCGTCCAGGCCGTGATGGAAGGCGGCGAAGTAGATTTCCTCGGTCCCGCACAAGCCGATGTCCAAAACGTCCACACCGCTGCCCAACAGTCCTTCGGTCACGGCCGCGCTCAAGGCCGGACTGGTCAAGCGCACGTCGTGGCCGACCGCCACCTTTCGGGGTTGCAGCAGGGCGGCATAGGCCCGGCCGATCCGATAAGCCAAGTTCTCGTTCAGTTCGTCGGGAATTCGCCCGCGAATGTCATACGCCTTGAAACACGCCAGATCATCGTTCCGCATCGTCCCATTCCTCCCCATTCCCCCGGCCGTACACATCCTCGAACCGGGCGATATCGTCCTCGCCTAGATAGCTGCCCGATTGCACCTCGATGATTTCCAGGGGAATCTTGCCGGGGTTCGTCAGTCGGTGCCGGACGCCGACCGGGATGTAGGCGGACTGGTTCTCGGTCAGCAAAAAAACCTCGTCGCCGCGATGAACGCGAGCGGTGCCGCTGACCACGACCCAATGCTCGGCGCGGTGATGGTGCATTTGCAAGGAGATGGACGCGCCGGGCCGGATCGTGATGCGCTTGACCTGGAACCGCGTTTCCATGTCGATGGCGTCGTAGTAGCCCCAGGGGCGATAAACCTTGCGGTGGACCCGACCTTCCGGCCGCTGACTGGCGTTGAGCCGATCCACCACCGTCTTGACGTCCTGCACCCACGCCTTACTGGCCACCAGCACGGCGTCGGCGGTCTCGACCACCACTAGATCGTTCACGCCGACCGTGGTCACCAGCCGGGTGGAAGCGTCCACGTAGGTATCGCGGGTCTCGACCGCGATCACATCGCCGCGAGTGATGTTGCCATCGGCGTCGCGCGCGCCCACGTCCCACAGCGCCGACCAGGAACCGACATCGTTCCAACCGACGACCAGCGGCACGACCACCGCGCGCCCGGTCTTTTCCATGACCGCGTAGTCGATGGAATCCTTGGGGCAGGCGGCGAACGCCTTGCGATCCAGCCAGAGAAAATCGGTATCGGCGTGACCGGCAGCGAGCGCCTGCTGGCAGGCAGCCAGCATCGCCGGGACGAAACGCTCCAGTTCCGCCAGAAACGCCGAGGCGCGGAACATGAACATGCCGCTGTTCCAGTAGTAGCCACCGGCTTCCAAATAACCCTGGGCGGTGGCGAGATCGGGCTTCTCGACGAAGCGATCCACCACGCCGACCTCGGACTGGTCCACCGACGCGCCGGCTTTGATGTAGCCATAGCCGGTTTCCGGTGCGGTCGGCACGATGCCGAAGGTGAGCAGCCGGCCCGCTTCCGCATGGGACGCGACCCGACGCACGGCGGCGCGAAAGCCCTCGACATCGGCGATGACGTGATCGGCGGGCAGGATCAGCAAGATCGGATCGTCGCCCGCGCGCTGGGCGTGGAGCGCCGCTGCCGCGACCGCCGGCGCGGTGTTGCGGCCGACCGGCTCCAGGATCACCCCCGCCGGCTGAATGCCGACCGCGCGCAACTGTTCGGCTACCATGAAGCGGTGTTCCTCGTTGCAAACCACCAGTGGCGCCGTCACGCCGCTCAGACCGGCGATCCGCAGCGCGGTGTTCTGCAGCATGGTCCGCTGGTCCACCAGCGGCAGGAATTGCTTGGGATAAGCCTCGCGCGACAGCGGCCACAGTCGGGCGCCGCTGCCGCCGGACAGGATAACGGGGACGATCATGCCATTTCACCGCGGCCGATGGCGTAATAGGTAAAGCCCTGCTCGCGCAGGTATTCGGGATCGTAGAGGTTGCGGCCGTCGAAGATGATCGGCTGCTTGAGTTGCTGGTGGATGGCGTCGAAATCGGGGCTGCGGAACAGGCTCCATTCCGTCACGATCACCAGCGCGTCGGCCCCGGACAGCGTATCCATCGGCCGGTCGCACAATCGAAAATCGGGCCGCTCGCCGTAGAGACGACGGGCTTCATTCATCGCCGCCGGATCGTAGGCCCGCACCGCGCAGCCGGCTTCCCAGAGCGCCTCCAGCAGGTTGCGACTGGGCGCTTCGCGCATGTCGTCGGTGCCGGGCTTGAAGGCCAGTCCCCACAGGGCGAAGGTTCGTCCGCGCAGATCGTCCTTGAAATGGCGACAGATCTTGGCGAACAGCACGGTCTTCTGCCGCTGGTTGACCGCCTCCACCGCTTTCAACAGGGCAGCCTCGTAGTTCACGGAGCGGGCGGTGTACTCCAGGGCCTTGACGTCTTTGGGAAAGCAGCTTCCCCCGTATCCCGCGCCCGGATAGATGAAGTGATAGCCGATGCGCGGGTCGGCGCCGATGCCCACCCGCACTTTTTCGATGTCGGCGCCCAGTCGTTCGGCCAAGTTGGCCATTTCGTTCATGAAGCTGATCTTAGTGGCCAGCATGGCGTTGGCGGCGTACTTGGTCAGTTCCGCCGAACGCACGTCCATCTCGATCAGCCGGTCGCGGTTGCGGTTGAACGGCGCGTACAGGTTGCGTAACAACAGGGTGGCTCGGTGATCGTCGCTGCCGACGATGATGCGGTCGGGCCGCATGAAGTCCTGCACCGCGACCCCTTCCTTGAGAAATTCCGGGTTGGAAACCACCGAGAACGGGATGTTCAGACCGCGTTCGGCGAGCGCGGCGGCGATGGTTTCGCGCACCACGTCGGCGGTGCCCACCGGCACGGTGGATTTGTTGACCACCACTCGATAATCGTCGAGATGTTGGCCGATGGAACGGGCCACGGCGCGAACGTGTTGGAGATCGGCGGAACCGTCCTCGTCCGGTGGAGTGCCGACGGCGATAAACTGGAACAGGCCGTGAGCGACGCCCGCCGCGATGTCGGTAGTGAATTGCAACCGGCCGCTGGCGCCGTTGCGCCGAACCACGTCGTCGAGACCCGGCTCGTGAATCGGGATTTCGCCACGCTGAAGCATGGCCACCTTGCGCGGGTCCACGTCCACGCACAGCACGTCGTTGCCGACCTCGGCGAAACAGGCACCGGTGACCAGTCCGACGTAGCCGGAGCCGAAAAGAGTGATTTTCATGTTTTCAAGAAGCGTTGATAGCGTTTTGCGAAGAAACGCCAAGCTGTGGGAAGCCGGCGGTCATGAAAGCTTGCTGGCTCAATTTAGCATATCACTCGCCAGGTATTAGCGTGGAGTTCAGCCGGGAACAGCGCGGCGTGACGAGACTCAAGGTGGAGACGGTATTGCCGATGCCCGGCGTCCTCCCTCACGCCGGAGAGCGCCGAACCGCTCATGGCGCGGTCCAGTAATGGCGATGCTCGCGCCGGTAGCGCTCCGGCGCCAGCGGCTGGCCAGGTTCCAGCCGGAAGGTGAGCGCGCCCTCGTCGGAGGCGTTCAGCAGCGCGGCCCCAGTGGCCTGATAGCGGGCCACGGTCTCGGAACGCGGATAGCCGAAGCGATTGCGGTAGCCGGTCGAAAACAGTACGTAGCGCGGCTGCACCGCGTCGAGAAACTGAGGCGTGGACAGATTGCGATGACCGTGATGCGGCGCGACCAGAATCTCCGCCATCAGTCCGGCCCCATGCGTCGTCGCCAGCACCGTTTCGGCGGCGGTTTCGATATCGCCCGGCAACAGCACCCGGCCCGCCGCACCTTCCACCTTCAGCACGCAGGACGCATCGTCACCGCTGAAACCGGTCGGCGGCGGATGCAGCATCTGGAACCGCACTCCATCCCATTCCCACGCCTGCCCCGCCCGACAAGGTTCGGCGCCGTCGATCGGGGTCTGCTCCGGGGTCGAGGTGAGAATGCGCGCCACCGGCATCAATTCCCGCAGCGACCGCACTCCGCCGGTGTGCTGGCCGTCGGCATGGCTGACGATCAGCGTGTCCACCCGGATTGCGCCCTGCTGGCGCAGGAAGGGAACGAGCACCGCGCGCCCGGCATCGAGCGTGGTTCCCAACCTCGGGCCGGTATCGTAGACCAACACATGGTGTTGAGTCCGCACCACCGTCGCCAGCCCCTGGCCGGCGTCCAGCAGAGTAAACCAGAATCCGCCCGGTTCCGGCGCACTCGCTGGCGGCCACAACAGCGGCAAGCACAGCGGCAGGCCCAGCCAGCGGCTTGGCAGTCCGCGCGGGGCAAGCAACAGCGCCAAGCCGGGCAATGCGAACGCCAGGGTCCACAATGGCGGAGCGGGCCGGTACAGCACCATGCCCGGCAGACGGTCCAACCAGAGCAGGATATGCCACAAGCCGTCCATGGTCAGCGCCGCCAGCGCCAGCGGCAAGGCTTGCGCGGCGTCGCCGAGCGGTTCCAGCACTGCCGCCAGCAGACTCAGCGGCAACACTGTGCAACCCACCCAGGGAATGGCGATCAGATTCGCCAGTGGCGACAACAGGGGAAACTGTTGGAAGAACACCAGCGTCGGCGGCAGCATCGCCAGGGTAATATCGAGCTGCAAACCGACGGTCTGGCCGAACAGCCGCCGTTCGCGCCAGCGCCCGCTGACGCTGTAGAGAATGGCCGCCACCGCGCCGAACGACAGCCAGAAGCCGACTCGCAGCGGCGCGCCCGGATCGACGATCAGCACGGCCAGCAACGCCAGCGCCAGGATGCGACTGGGCGCGGCGGGCCGTTGGCGGATCAGCGCGGCCATCGCCGCCGCCGCCATTAAAAATGAACGCTGCGCCGGCACCGACAGACCGGACAGCAGGGTATAAGCGCCTGCTCCCAGAATCGTCGCCAGCGCCGCCGCGCGGGTGGCCGGCCAGCGCAACGCCAACGGCGGAATCCGGCTCCACCCGATCCAGACCAGGCCGAACACAATCCCGGCAACCAGGCCGATGTGCGAGCCGGAAATCGACATCAGGTGACCGACGCCGACGCGGTTGAACACGTCCCACTGCCAGGGGGTAATGCCGCCCTCCTCGCCCACCGCCAGCGCCACCAGAATGCCGGCGTAGGGATTGCCCGGCAGTAGTCGCACGAAAGAGTCCGCGACGCGCTGGCGGTAGCGGTCCAGCGGATAGCGGTCGGATTGCGCCAGCAAACGCGGCGGCGGCTGGGAACGGATCGTGCCGGTGGCGACGACGCCCTTGGCGTACAAATAGCGTTCGTAGTCGAACCCACCGGGATTGAGCAGGCCACGCGGCTGCTTCAGCCGCACCGCGAAACCCCAGTGGTCGCCGACTCGCAAGGCGGGACGCTCCGGCGCCGGGTTCCCGTCGGTTCCGGCTTCGCCGTCGTTCCACCACGCCAACCGCAGGCGCTGATCGGCCAGCGACGCGGGTTGTTCTCCGCGCCGCGCCCGATCCACCACGAACTCGAACCGGGTGTTGCGCCATTCGCGGTCGGGGATGCTGGCGATCCAGCCTTCAACCCAGAGTTCGACGCCTTCCAGTTCCGCTGGCAACGTCATGGGCGGCAGCGCGAGCAGCAGCGCCCACAGGAATCCAGCCGCGCCCCAAGCCGGCAGGCGCAAGCGGGGAAAAAACGCCAGCGCCAGTAAGACCACGGGCAACAACAGAATCCAGCCGCGGGCGGGAAATTCCGGCAACGCCTGAAAAAACAGAATCCCGGCTAGAAAGGCGACGGCGGCAAGGCGCATGGGCGATTACCACTGGGTTGCCATGAAAGTACCGACTTTCATCGTCGGGGGTGACGCCGCCGACATGACTGTTAGCCCCTTACACGCCGGCTGCGCCCTATCTGATCTGTAAAGACGGAGGCGTAGGCTGCTAAGCGCATGAACTGCCAGTGGATAAATGTCACTTCTTTAGGGCGACGGCAACTTACTAGCCAGCCACTCGCGGACCAAGTGGGCGATGAGTTCACGGGCTTCTTCTAGGGTGACCGGCTTGGACGGAGGTTGAAGATTTGGCTTGGCATGACGGGCATCGTCGCCGATGGCCTTCATGCTGTTGGCGGTGCCGGTGAACCGGCCAATCTCCTTTTTGGTTACCCACCCCGCTTGATACATTTGCCCGCCAACATCCGATTCGACAACCTCAAACATCCGGTAGAGATTAACCCAGTCCATTGGGCCATTACCCCACAACTGCAGCGCCCGCGCTACCGCTTCGTCGTGCTGGGCTAGCGTCGCCCAATCCTTGTGCGGATAGATTTCGGGTATTTCCTTCCCATTAATGGTCACAACACCAGAGGCTTTGTCACGAAACACAATACGTTCGGCTATATGCACAAGAGAATGGCGGCACCCTTGGAACCCGCTGATCATCACCCCCAAGCCGACCTGTTGAAAATTAGTCCGGTAAAGTTTCGCAGCGCCCTGCATGCGTTCGAGTAACACATGAGCATGTGTCCATATTGCGCTGGGGTCTTCCATGGCGTCAAAGTCGCTGGACGTGAGGTAATAACGACCTTCCTGTTCGATGACGCGCAATGCCGGATCTGAGAACCAACACGGTAGATCTTCGAGATCGAATTGGTCCCCGGTAAGTTTAATCTGCCAATTCGACATAGATACCTCACATAACGGGAATCCACCGTTGTCCTGACTCAGAAGGTGGCGACTTGGGGGAAGATTGCCGCTTTTTGAAGTGGGGCTTCGTGGATCGCTTCGGAGATGCAGACTTGCCGGTGTCGCGGTTGGCTCGACTCTTTTGAGGAGGGGAGCTAACACCGGGCACGGTGGTTTGTGGCGTTTCGCGAAAATTCGTGGTCGGCGCTGGCGGCGCTGGTTGATAGCCATGCGTCACAACGGTGTCGCGGTTGGCTCGACTCTTTTGAGGAGGGGAGCTAACACCGGGCACGGTGGTTTGTGGCGTTTCGCGGAAATTCGTGGTCGGCGCTGGCGGCGCTGGTTGATAGCCATGCGTCACAACCGGCTGTTGTGGTTGTGACGCTTGTTGTGATTGACCCATACACTGTCTAGCGTTGAACAGCCAGACCAGGAACACGCCAATCGCCACACAGATAACCCAGGCCGGTACCCCAGAGTGTGGCGGATTGCCCGTCGTTTGCGGCTGGTAGGGCCGATTGATGGATGGTTGCGGAGTAGGGCTAGGTGCGGGCGTAATCGGGGCCGGCTGCACCGTGGGAGGCGGTACCGGGTGCGGCGACAGGGGCGGTGTGAGCCGGGGTGGTTCGGGCTTGGGCGCGGACTGGACCGGGGCTGGCGCTGATTGCCGTGATGGTGTGGTAGTGGAGGCCGACCGTTGCGCCAGAATCCTATCGATCTCCGCCAGCGGGGCGCGGCGTTTTGATAATGTGGTCGCGGGTATCGGCGGCGCCGGTTGACCGGTTTGCGGTTTGGGCTGGGGCGGGGCCGGTGGGGGTGACGGAGCGGGCGGTAAAGGGGGCAGAACCGGCCGGGGCTGCCCGATACTGGCCAACCGCCAGCGGGCCTCTTCTTGCTCCGCAATCAACCGCATTTGGCTGGATTCCGTTACCGTCACGCTGAGGTGGGTATAGCCATACTTGGCGCTGGAATAAGGCGGATCCAGCAAGCCCGTCACACTGATCCAACGTCCTATCCATTCCGGGGTGGGACGTGCTTCATCAGGCAAATTATCCAGACCCTCCGACCAAATCGTAATTTTGAGGATTTTCCCCAACCAGTGGCCGAAATTGATAAAGACATACTGTTTCGGCGGTTGTGTTTTTGTCTTGCCGTATTTGACATTGGTGATTTTGCCGATCAGTTCCACCCGTTGCCCGACAAATTCCAGGCCACGCGCAAAGTTGACGCCATCCAGAACCTCAAAGGCGCCGATATAGACGGCTGGACCGTGGGGACGCGCCGCAGGGCGTGGGGTGACCGCCACCGCTGCGGCTGGCGGGTTGAGGAATGCATCCAGCGCCGGCACAGCCGCCACTGGCCCCGCGCATACCTGGGCGAAGCGATCCACCGCCGACTTCAGCGCCGGGACCGCCCGCAACGCTTGAAACACCTTGGACTGATCGGGATCGAGGTAGTCGTTGGCGGTGAACAGGATGTTTTCGCCGGTGGAGAATTGCTTGAACAGCTCGGGCTTTTCAGCCACGGCGCTCAAGGCCAGGTCGATAGCGATGAATGAAAACCGATCCAGCGCCGGGCCGTGATCGCTGGCCTGCCGGCACGGGTGCTGGAAGTGGCGATGGCCCAGTTCGGTCCCACACCCAGTCGGCAAGTCCGGTACATACAACCCGTCGTAATCGATCAACCGCACGTCACAGCCGACCATGACGTTGCCGTTCTGCAAGTCGCCATGAGCGATGTTCTGGTTGCGTAGGAAGCCTTCCAGTTGCCGGAACTGGTTACGCAAGGTCAGGAGGCTGGCCCTGTCGCGGTAATTCCGGTCGAGGTAACTCCCCAGCGTTTTCCCATCCACCCACTCCATTTTGACGATAGGACAGGCCACGCTGTTGACCCGGATTCCCTCCGGTTGATACTCGAACTTGACGAAATAACGGTTGTTTAGCCGGTTCAGCGTCTGGCTGATCTGCGCATAACGCTCGCCCAGGCCGGCTACGGCCTTATGGAAACAGCGCACCGCCCATTTATGGCCCGCTGCGCTGGTGAAGGTATAGGTCAGCGCAAAGCTGCCGCCGAGCGCCTGCGGAATGCCATAGGCATTGGTTTTAGGCTGCGCGCTCTTCAATACGGGATCGGTGAACGCCGTTTGCGGATTCTGTACCGCTTCGTTGAACTGATCGACCGCTGGGAGAGCCATCGCGCGCCCCTTTGGCGCTCAACGAATGCGTAACAACGTGGTGTCGTCGCAGCGCATGCGCCCACAGGCCCGCTCGGCCCGCACCAGGCTGTCGAGCTGCACCCGGTTCCGCAGCCGGAGCAGCCGCACCCACCGGGCCGCCGGGTCGGACAACAGCCAGGCGCCCAGGGCGTCGGTCACGAGCAACAGCACCGGGTCATGCAAGCCGCGTAGCGACCATTGCACCGTCGCTTGAGCCATTGCGCCAGGGGCCAACAGGCGGGCGTTGTTGGCGAGGTGTGACGCCAGCAACAGCGGGCGCTGGCGGAACTGGATGGCGGTCTGGTAGGGAAATTTGGCCTGTATGCCGCGACTATCCCCCAGTATCGCCAGCGAATCCCCGATCCCCAGCACCTGAGCCGTCCGGCGACCGGGGTCCAATGTCAAACCGAGCAGAGTGGCAAAGCTGCCCCGATCAAACGCCGCCTGGGCGATCCAGGACATCTTGACGCGATCAAATCCCCGGGCATAGCGGGCGCTGGCGCGGCAGATCCAGTCCCGGTCAACCGCTTGCCGGTCCAGAAACGCCTGGACCACTACCTGCGCCCACTGTCGCGGCGCGAATGATTCGGTGGCGCCATCGCTCAGGGCGTAGCGGTGGCGGAAGGGCAACGTACCGCAAACATCCTCGTTCGGCTCATCCAACCGCTTGGCAACCGTGGCCTGCAGGTCCAAACGCATGGTTAATTACACTCCGCTCAACGTAAGTTGCTGGCGCGAGTACCGATCTCGAAGAAATTCACGATCGCCTCGATCCCAGCCTTGTACGCAAAAAAGCGGGCGCCGTCAGCCGTGCCGGGATAGTAGTCGCGAGCGACGGGCAAGAGATTGGGTGGAATCGGGCTGGACATGCGGAATAGCATCTTGCCGAACTGGTCGGGCAACACGCTTTCCGCCACGGGAAACACTACCGGTTCATCGTCGCTGGTATCGACATGGAGGTTGAACACCAGACAATCACCGTTCTGGGTGTCGATCAATTTGACCTGGTCGGTAATGAGTTCCGGGTCACCGTCGGTGGACTGCCCGTCGGTGACGTTGATCATGATCGGCGGATAGGAATCCGGGTGACGGTCGCACCAATCCACCAGGATCTCGGCCGCTTGGCGGAACACCGCACACATCGGCGTGTTGCCGCTCATGACCGGTTCAAACCAGATCGGGAACTTGGTGCTTTGCTTGATAAAGCCACCGGCACCGTCGTCTACGGTCTTGGTGCGTTCTTCAACCCGCAGTGGATGGTCGGCTACCGCCGATATCGGGTGTATCACGCCTTCACTGAGTTCCCCACCGAAACCGGAACGAACGATGTTGTCGCCGTAGGCCAGCACGCCGATTTCGAAGTAGTTGCGTACCCCCTCGGCCCGGCTGCAACGGATGGTAAGCTGATACAGAGTCTTGTTGAGGACGTCCGCCACGAACTGAGCCTTGGACTTGCCGATAGCCGGTATTTTTTCGTCCATCGAACCGGACTGATCGATGAGAAATAGGAAGCAGGTCGGATTGTTGCGGCTAATTTCAGCGTCGTAAGACATGGATTTTCCTTTGCTTGCCAATAGGCAGAATCAAACAATGAAACGGCTCATGGAGGATTTTTTCAACGTACCGGGTGGGTTGTTCCTGCTGCTGGGGTGGATCGCCCTGACAGTCAACGCTCCTTATTTGGGGTTACCCGTTGCGGTTGTGGTGATTTATTGGTGGTCGGCCCGCCGTAAAGCCCGCACCGCGTCAACCCTCCAACCTTCAGCAACTCCGCCGATTGCGGTGGAAGCCTTTGAACAGATTTTGGTGCGCGCCAAGCATGGTGAAATAATCGCCAAGTACGCAACGGCCGAAGCTCTAAGCAAAGGACACGGCATCAAACGCGATCCGAAGGCGGCGCTGTTCTGGTATCTGGCTGCCGCTGATGCTGGGTTCGTGCCCGCGCAAGAAAAGGCCGCTGCCAGTTATGAAAGCGGATGCGGTGTTGCCACTGACCTGCAAAAAGCCTTGGCCTGGTATCGGCGGGCGGCGCAGGGTGGTAGCACGACGGCACGCCAGCACGTGGAGCGCCTGCAAGCCCTGATCGCCAATCCGCCTGTACCGGTACCGGTTGCTGTGCCGACCCAGCCCTACCAACATTTCTATGACCTGTGCGAGTCGGAACCGGAACGAATCCTATTGGAGGCGCTGATCCAGCGCGCCCAACTGAAGCCGTCCGGTCAGGAATTGGTCGGATCGCTCAGGGTCAGGCCCCAAGCCGTCATTTTGCGCCGCTACCGCGCTGATTTTCTGGTGAACGATCATTTGGTGGTCGAGGTCGATGGCAAGGCCTATCACAACAATGAAAGTTCGTTCGAAAGCGACCGCTACCGGGATCAGGAATTGATCGTCAACGGTTATACCCCGATCCGCTTTCCCGCCAGTCAAATTTACCAAAATGTTGATATGGTTGTCGCACGGATCGTGGCTGCGGCCCGCCGCATCTCTGCTCCCCCGGTACGAGGGATATTCGATACCGCATGAGTGGAGCGGTCGGCGCGCTGATGGAGCTATTACAACCGTATTTCTCTAACGAAAAAGGTAATTGCAAAATTGCACATTATATAGGGCATCTTGCACCAAACCCACAGTATATGGTGGTTAGAGGACGTCTCTGCCGTAATTTTGAAAATAGCTTGAAAGGGATAGCTTTCTAAAATCCGGCATCCTCGCGCAGCCGGCGAATGAAATCGCCGAGCAAAGGGACCGCGAACGAATAGCGCCCATGTCGGTTTTTGAACACCAGACCGTTATCCGCAAGCTTTGCAAGAAGCTGATTGACGTGGCTTGGGCTGAAGGGCTTGGATAGGTTCTCTCGCGATTTTTCCACAACATCCTGTACGGTGAACTCCTCGTCGCGGTTGGGCAGATCGGCCACCACGGAGAGCAATGCACGCTGGCGGTCGGTAACGCGGTTCCAGCGTCCCGCGAAGAAATCCGTATCGAGCTTGCGAACCATCTGCGCGACTGTGACCACCGGATCGAACTCATCCCTTTTCTTCTGCTGAAGGTAGGAATCGAACATTTCCCGGCATAGAAACTGAATGAAGTAAGGGTATCCACCCGAGTGTCTAACGATCTCCCCGACGGCGACCTCGGTAAAATGGACCGGGCTGCTCTGTTTCTCAACAGGCTTGAGGATTGCGTCCCGGCTCTCGCTGGAACTCAAGCGCCCTAGGGTCATGACATGAAACATCCGCTCAGAGAACGTCCGCGCGTCCACCAGTTTAGGGAACAACGTCGGCAGGCCGGTCAGGACCAGCAGGAAGGGCATCCCTTTTTTCTGAATGGATTGGAACACATCGAGCAGCAGCGAAAGCGGGTATTGATGGCTCGCCGCTTGGTCAGCGAGATTCTGGGCCTCGTCGTAGGCCAATACCACTCCCCGGCAATCCGTTGACGCCAAGCTGTTCCATGCTAATTCCAGCACCGCCTTCAGCTTGTCGGAAGTCAATCCGGCCGTGCCGTCGTACACCCCCTTGAGCAGGCGGAAATCGAGCCGCACCGGCTCTTTCTTGGATGCCGCAGTAAACCCGATGCTTCGAGTCACACTCTCCGCGACCACGATTCCGGCCACCAGGGGGGCCAAATCAGCCAGAATTCGGATCGCGATGCTATCCTCGCTGACAGTGGCCGATTCCGACAAGTCCGTACCGGCCCACAACCAGCCTCCAGTGATGGCAATCGGCTTGAAGGTTTCCAGCAACACGGTTTTTCCCACCCCGCGCAGACCTGTCAGCACCAAGTTCGTCAATACGGGGCACTGGTCGAGGAAGCGCGCGAATTCCCGTTGTTCCGCGTTGCGGCCAGCGAGATAGGGCGGCGGGTGACCGGCACCGGGGCGGAACGGGTTGGTGATCATCTGGGTCGCCATAATAATTTATACCGAGTTAGCATAATAGTTAAATTTAGTATAAATAATAAATTTACTAATTTAACTAAAGTCAACTCAGATTTATCGATAGATACTTGTCGGCAGTCACCAATCGATCAGCATTCCCGCGCCAGCACCCCGTCGCTCAGCCGCCACACCGCGTCCATCCGCGCCGCCAGTCTCGGATCGTGGGTGACCACCACGAAGCTGGTCCCCAGATCACGGTTGAGTTCCAGCATCAGTTCGAATACGTGCTCGGCGCTGTGCCGGTCGAGATTGCCGGTTGGCTCGTCGGCCAGCACGCAGGCCGGCTCGGTGATCAAGGCCCGCGCCACCGCCGCCCGCTGGCGCTCGCCGCCGGACAGCTCGCCCGGCTTGTGCGTCAAGCGCTGGTCCAGTCCGACCCGTCCCAGCAATCCCGCCGCCCGTTCCCTAGCCCTAGCCGGCGCCTCGCCGCGAATCAGCAGCGGCATCGCCACGTTCTCCAGCGCGGTGAATTCCGGCAACAGATGATGGAACTGGTAAATGAACCCCAGGCAGCGGTTGCGCAGCCGGCCCCGGCTCGCGTCACCCAGTCGGCTCAATTCCTGGCCCGCCACCCACACCGAACCGGCGGTCGGCGTATCCAGCCCACCCAGCAGATGCAACAACGTGCTCTTGCCGGAGCCGGAACTGCCGATGATCGCCAGCCGCTCGCCGCGCCGCACCTGGAAATCAACGCCCCGCAACACCTCCAACCGTTCGTCGCCCTGCCGGAACGCCTTGGCCAGTTGCCGGCATTCCAGCACCGTCGTTTCCACCGTTTCCACCATCGCCACCTCATTCATAGCGCAGCGCCTCCGCCGGCTGGGTTCGCGCCGCCCGCCAAGCGGGATAGAGGGTCGCCAGCGTCGCCAGTCCGAACGCCACCAAGCCGATGGTGGTGACATCGCGCCATTGCACCTGCGATGGCAGATCGCTGATCAGGTACACGTCCGGGGCCAGAAACTTGATGCCGAGCAGTCCCTCGATGAACGGCACCGCCACATCCACGTGGGTCGCCAGGGACACTCCACCGATCAGCCCCAGCAGGGTGCCGACCAAGCCGATGGTGATGCCCTGCACGATGAAGATCCCCATGATGCTGAGCGGCGTCGTCCCCAGGGTGCGCAGGATGGCGATGTCGGCCTGCTTGTCGGTCACCACCATCACTAGAGCGGAGACGATGTTGAACGCCGCTACGGCCACGATCAGGGTCAGGATCACGAACATCGCGGTCTTCTCGATCTGCACCGCCCGGAAGAAACTGGCGTGATCCTGGGTCCAGTCGCGCGCCAGATAGCCTTCCGGCAACCGACTGGCCAGTTCGCGCACCAAGCGCGGCGCCTGAAATAGATCGTCGAGACGCAGCCGCACCCCGTTGACCGCGCCTTCCGGATACTGAAACAGCTTGCCCACATCGGCGATGTGTCCCAACGCCAGCCCCCGGTCGTATTCGTACATGCCAGCCTTGAACAGGCCCACCACATTGAATCGCTTCAGCCGCGGCAGCACGCCGGCCGGGGTCACGTTGGCCTGCGGGGTAATCACCGTCACCTTGTCGCCCAGCCCCACGCCCAGCGCGTTGGCCAACTCCTGGCCCAGCACCACGCCAAACCCGCCGGGGCGCAGATCGTCCAGCGATCCCTGCACCATCTTGCCGCCGATGTCCGACACCTGTCGTTCCTCCGCCGGCAAAATGCCCTGGATCAGCGCGCCACTCACCAGCGAGGCGTTGTTGAGCATCGCCTCGCCTCGGATGTAGGGCGCCCCGCCCCGGACTTCGGGATTGCGCAGTGCCTGGTCGCGCACCGCCGCCCAATCATCCACCAGTCCGTCCCAGCGGCTGAGAGTGGCGTGGGCGGTCATCGCCAGAATGCGCCCCCGTAGTTCCTGCTGGAAACCGTTCATCACCGACAACACGGTGATCAGCGCGGTGATGCCCAGCGCGATGCCGAGCATCGAGGTCAGGGAAATAAAGGAAATGAAGTGATTGCGGCGCTTGGCGCGGGTGTAGCGCAGGCCGATGAACAATTCCAGGGGACGAAACATGGACACGATTCCGATTGGCGGCAACACTCGCTGCCGGAAAGCGCGCCATTATAAAGCGTTGGCCGCCCCATGGGCGGCCAACGCGCGATCCTTCGCGAACCGGAATACCCCCAACGCGATTACTTGGGCGCGGTGGGCATGGCTGGAGTAGCGGGCATGGCTGGAGTAGCGGGCATCGCCGGGGTCGCGGGCATCGCCGGGGTCGCGGGCATGGCCGGCTTGGCAGGCATCGCCGGGGTCGCGGGTATGGCCGGCTTGGCAGGCATCGCCGGGGTCGCGGGCATGGCCGAGGTAGCCGCCGGCTCCGCTCCACCCACGGTCACCATGGGTTTGATCTTGTCAAGAGTTTTTCCCTTGATGCCCGGAACCTTGGCCAAATCATCCACTGATTTGAAGGGGCCGTTGGCTTCCCGATATTTCACGATCTCGGCCCCCTTCTTGGGACCGATCCCCTTCAACTCCTTGTCCAGTTGCTCGGCGGTCGCCGTGTTGATGTCGATCATCTGGGCGAAGGTCGCGACGGAGAACGCGATCAACACGAAAGCAAACAGGCTATTTATCAAGAATCTCATGATTCCATCCTCAATTCACAGTTGATAAGTCTGGTCGTCCCGTCAGCCAAAGCCAAGCAGGATTAACAACAACCATAGAACGGGAATCGGAAAACGCAAGTGGAGCCCGTCGCTTCCTGGAAACAGCGCCATTCCGTCGAACGAATCCATTCGCCGCCTAGGCGGTGGTCTTCATCACCAAATCCGGCATCGGCTTGATGGTGTTCCACTGCTGGCAACTGGGACAGCACCAGTGCAGGGCCTTGACGACGAAACCGCAGTTAACGCAACGGTAGCGGGCAGCACCATTGAGCATCTGCGTACTGACGCAGTGCAAGGCGCGCAAGCCAGCGTGCCCTCCGCCCTCGCCTCGCGCCAGTTGGATTTCGACCAACCGGCGCAAACCCAGCAGGGTGGGATATTCCCGTAGTTCGCATTCGAGAAACCGGAGCGCCGCATCCTCGCCCTCCTGCCGCGACAGCCAATCCGCCAAGACATCGGTGATCCGGCCGCCATGGTCCCGTTGCTGGACCTCTCGCAAATACGCTCCCCACTCGTCGAGCCGGCCCAACGCCTCGTAGCACTGGCCCAGCGGCGCGATCACTTCCGGGAAATACCCTCGATCCTGCCGTTCGACCGCCTGGAACGCCGCGATGGCCGCCCGAGGGTCTCCCGCCTCCATCGCCAAGTGACCGAGCAACAAGTTGGCCCGGGCACAGTGGGGATCGCGCGCCAGTGCGTCGAGCAACCAGGTTTTGGCTTCGTCGCCTTGGCGCCGCTGGTCGGCTTCCTCGGCCAGTTCGCAGCAAAAATGCGCGGTCTCCCGCCGTTTGGATTCGCCACCGAGGCGCTCCAACCGGTCGCAGTAGGCGATGGCTTGGCGCCAATCCTTTTCCTGCTGAAAAATATGGATCAGGCGGGACAGGGCGATTTCGGTGTGATCGGGCTGTTCCAGCAGTTCCCGAAACAGTTCCTCGGCCCGGTCGAACAGGCCAGCCCGCAAATAATCCTCGCCGAGCTCAAGCAGTGCCCGGCGTCGCTGGTCGGCCGTCAAGGTAGACCGGGCAATCAGGCTGCCATGAATATGGATCGCCCGATCCACCTCGCCGCGGCGCCGGAACAGATTGCCCAGGGTCAGATGGATCTCCGCGGTATTTCGGTCCACGCCGGCCATGCGAGTGAATACTTCGATGGCCTGATCGGGCTTGTCCTCGATCAGATAATTCAATCCCTTAAAGTATTCGGTATTACGAGCGGTCGCGCGGTCGCGCCGCCCGGCATACTCGCGCCGGGCCACCCACCAACCCGAGGCTGCGGCGACCGGCAGCAGCAGCCACAATAACTCCATCATGACCTAGCGGCGCGTCCTCGGCGCATCAATGGCCATCCCGGCCCGCCTTTCTGGCCAGCAGGTTGATTTCTTGATCCTTGCTGGCGACGGTCTGACGCAGCCGGGTCACCTGCCAACGCAGGGGCAGCACGACGAAAACCCCTATCAGCGCAGTGACAAACGCGCCCGCAGCGAACGCGCCCACCACCACCAGAGACAGTGGCAAGGTCGTCTTACCCAATAAATAGTCGATGGGAACCGGATCGGCATGGAGCGTCGAAAATTCCACGCCCAGCAACAGCACGGTCAACAAGATCGCAGCGATCAAAATAAATTTAATCCAAAACATCGGTTTCCCCTGCCAAAATGGCATGAACTCGGCTGGCGCGAACGGTAGTTCACCCGCCACTTTCGGTGGAATCGGTCGTTCCCGCGACTCCTCAACAAAAAACCCACTTCGTACCGTGGGTTTTTGAACGGCGAATGACTGCCGATAGCCTGCCGGATCGAGACCGCGATTACAACAACGCGTCGCCGCCCTCGAACCAACGGTCGTTGACCCGCTCGCGCAGTTCCTTGCCGGGCTTGAAGTGCGGGACGTACTTGCCCGCCAGGGTGACGGCGTCGCCGGTCTTGGGATTGCGGCCGACCCGCGGCGGACGAAAATGCAGTGAAAAACTGCCAAACCCGCGGATTTCGATCCGCTCGCCGCGAGCCAGCGAATCGCTCATCTGCTCCAACAGCGTCTTGACCGCTTGCTCCACATCCTTGTAGGGGATGTCGCTGCGCTGGCGCGCGAGAATCTCGATCAATTCCGATTTCGTCATGAAACGTCCCCCGTGAACGGCGGTCGCGGTAGCGCGCGCCGCGCCGCCTTGAATCAAATCAGTCGTCCTGCGCGCTCATCTGTTCCTTGAAGATATCGCCCAGCGTCGCGCCCGTGCCGGACTTGCGGCTGTAATCCTGCAAGACCTCGGCTTCCTCCGCCATGTCCTTGGCCTTGATGGACAGGGCGATGGTGCGGTTCTTGCGATCCACGTTGATGAATTTGGCCTCGACCTCGTCGCCTTCCTTCAACACCGCGCGCGCGTCCTCGATCCGTTCGCGCGACAACTCGGAGGCGCGCAGCGTGCCCTCGACCCCATGACCCAAATCCACCACGGCGCCCTTGGCGTCCACCGAGATGACCCGGCCCTTGACCACGCTGTTCTTGGGATGATCGGCGACGAAATTGGAGAAGGGATCTTTGTCGAGCTGTTTGATGCCCAGCGAAATACGCTCGCGCTCTGGGTCCACCGCCAGCACCACCGCGTCCACTTCCTGACCCTTCTTGTACTGGCGCACAGCTTCCTCGCCGGTGGCGTTCCAGGAAATGTCGGACAGATGCACTAGACCGTCGATGCCGCCATCCAGGCCGATGAAGATGCCGAAGTCGGTGATGGACTTGATCTTGCCGGAGACGCGGTCGCCCTTGGCGTGGTTCTGATCGAAGTCCTCCCAGGGATTGGCCTGGCACTGCTTCATCCCCAGCGAGATGCGGCGGCGATCCTCGTCGATGTCGAGCACCATGACCTCGACCTCGTCACCCAGGGCCACCACCTTGTTGGGATTGACGTTCTTGTTGGTCCAGTCCATTTCGGAGACATGGACCAAGCCCTCGACCCCTTCCTCGATCTCGACGAAACAGCCGTAGTCAGCGATGTTGGTGACCTTGCCGAACACCCGGGTGCCGACCGGATAACGGCGAGCCAGCGCGATCCACGGATCGTCGCCCAGTTGCTTGAGGCCCAGCGACACGCGATTGCGCTCGCGGTCGAACTTGAGCACCTTGACCTTGATGGCGTCGCCGACCGCAACCACCTCGGAGGGATGTTTGACCCGCCGCCACGCCATGTCGGTAATGTGAAGCAGGCCGTCGATGCCGCCCAGGTCCAGGAACGCGCCGTAATCGGTCAGATTCTTGACCACGCCGTCCACGATCTGGCCTTCCTGCAAATTCTGCAGCAGGGCCTCGCGCTCGGCGCTGTATTCCTGCTCCACCACGGCCCGGCGGGACACCACCACGTTGTTGCGCCGGCGATCGAGCTTGATGACCTTGAATTCCTGTTCCTTGCCTTCCAGGTAGGCGGCGTCGCGCACCGGGCGCACGTCCACCAGCGATCCCGGCAGGAAGGCGCGAATCTCGCCGATTTCGACGGTGAAACCACCCTTCACCTTGCCGCTGATCAGGCCCTTGATGATTTCCTCGCTCTCGAACGCTTTCTCCAGGGCGCTCCAGACCCGGGCGCGCTTGGCTTTCTCGCGGGACAGCCGGGTTTCCCCGAAGCCATCCTCGAGCGCATCCAGGGCGACCTCGACCATATCGCCCACCTTCACTTCGAGAACGCCATCCTCGTTGTAAAACTGTTCGAGTGGAATCAGCCCTTCGGATTTCAGGCCGGCGTTGACGACCACGGCATCCGACCGGATCTCCACCACCAGTCCCTGGACGATGGAGCCGGGCTGCATCTGCTTGTCAACCAGGCTCTGTTCAAACAGTTCGGCAAAACTTTCGGTCATGGGTTGTAGCTCAAAAAAACCGGCGGCGCGAAACCGCCACGGCTGGGTTGATGTATAAGATTCGGCAGCGTGCTCCCGAACCGGTTCTGGGTGACTGCATTTCTCGTCGCGACGGAAGCGCCCAGTCCCGGCGCTCGTCAACGGGTAAGCGTAGCATGGGCTTCGCCGACGTAAAGGCTTGCGCCTAAGAGTTTTTCGGTAATCCCAATCGCCGCCTGGTCCGCATCAGCGCCCAGTTGCAAACCTCGGCGATGCTCAAGCGCGTGGTGTCGAGCGTTTCCGCATCGGCAGCGGGCCGCAGCGGCGCCGCCGCACGCTGGCTATCACGGGCGTCGCGCTTGGCGATTTCATCGGCAAGATTTTTAAGGTTAGCATTCATACCTTGTTCATTCAACTGCTTATGGCGGCGATGGGTGCGCTCCTCGGCGCTGGCGGTCAGGAACAGCTTGAGGTTAGCGTCGGGAAACACCACCGTGCCCATATCCCGGCCATCGGCGATCAGGCCGGGTGGCTGGCGAAAATCGCGCTGTCGCTGCAACAGGGCGGCTCGCACGGCTGGCAGCGCGGCGATCCGGGACGCTGCGTTGCCGCAGGTTTCACTGCGCAGCTCATCGCCGACTGTCTCGCCCTCCAGAACAATGCGGGGGGCGCCTTCGGTCACGGCCAGGAATTCCACCTCCAGTCCGGCGGCTACCGCCGCAACCTGGCTCTCGTCCTCCAGCGCCAGGTTCCGGCGCAGCGCCGCCAGGGCGGTCAATCGGTACAGCGCGCCGCTGTCGAGCAAATGGAAGCCCAGCCGGTTGGCCAGCCACTGGCACAGCGTACCCTTGCCGACTCCGCTCGGACCATCGACGGTGATGACGGGAACCCGCGCACTCATGGCGTTTCCTGTTCCTGGATGGCCAGGCCGGCGTTGCGGGCCAGGGCCACGAAGCCGGGGAACGAGGTGTTGACGTTGGCGCAATCGTGGATCGTGATCGGGCCAGTGGCGCGCAACGCCGCCATGGCGAAGCTCATGGCGATGCGGTGGTCGCCGTGACTGTTCACGGTCCCCCCAGCCAGTGCGCCACCTTGGATAACGATGCCATCCGGGGTCGGTTCGGCGGCGATGCCCAAGGCAGTGAGTCCATTAGCCATGACCTGAATCCGGTCGCTTTCCTTGACCCGCAGTTCTTCCGCACCGGTCAGCACTGTAACGCCTTCAGCGCCAGCGGCGGCGATAAACAGCGCCGGAAATTCGTCAATCGCCAGCGGCACCAGCGCTTCGGGAATGCGGATGCCACGCAGCGGCGCGTGGCGCACCCGCAGATCGGCCACCGGCTCGCCGCCGGCCAAGCGCGGCTTCAGCACCTCGATATCGGCGCCCATCAGCCGCAGGATATCGATGACGCCGGTACGGGTGGGATTGACGCCGACGTGTTCCAGCACCAGGTCGGAACCCGGCGCGAGGCTGGCCCCGACCAGGAAAAACGCCGCCGAGGAAATATCCGCCGGCACGTCGATTTCGGTTCCGGTCAAACGCCTTCCTCCCGACACCGCCACGGTGCGGTCACTCTCGCGCGCCAAGGGATACCCAAAACCCTCCAACATCCGTTCGGTGTGGTCGCGGGTCGGAGCCGGCTCGGTGATGCGGGTAACCCCTTCGGCGTAGAGACCGGCCAGCAACAGGCAGGATTTGACCTGGGCGCTGGCCATCGGCAACCGGTAATCGATGCCGGTCAGTCGCTGGCCGCCGCGAATGCACAGCGGCGCGGCGCCGGTCGCGGCCGCCTCGATGCGAGCGCCCATCAACGCCAGCGGTTCCGTGATCCGCCGCATCGGCCGCCGGGTCAGCGAGGCGTCGCCAGTCAACACCGTGTCGAACGCCTGCCCGGCGAGAATGCCCGCCATCAATCGCATCGAGGTGCCGGAATTGCCCATGTCCAGCGGACTGGCCGGCGCGCGCAAGCCTTGCAGACCAACGCCATGGACCGTGACCCGGCCCTGCTTCGGGCCGGCGATGCGCACGCCCATGGCGCGAAAGGCTTCGAGGGTGGCCAAGCAATCCCCACCTTCCAGAAAGCCAGTCACGGTCGTGACGCCCTCGGCCAGCGAACCGAGCATAATGGCGCGATGCGAGATGGATTTATCGCCAGGCGCGCGAACGCGTCCGCGCAGGGCGCCGCCGGGCGCGGTGAGAAAGGTGAGAGTGGCCATGGGTTCGGGGGATGGGGTTAGGGATTAGGAATGAGGGGGTTATAAACTTGTTATTATAGACATGCCCCTATGGTAGGACGTAACCCGATTTTACGAATCCTCCGCCCAGGACGATGCGCCATGGCTCCCCGTCTCCGCATCGCCCTGACCGGAACCACATCCATCCCGAGACCACCGCGATGAAACCAGCAACCCACATTCCCGGCCCCCCGCCGGACAACCCGGCTCCCCACCAGCCCGAACCGCGCGATGCGCCGGACGATTTCAGCTTGCGCGGGTGGCTGAAACATCTGACGCGCTATCTCGGCGCCGTGGCGAACGCGCCGCCCGAAACCGTCGCGATGCAACCAGCAACCTATCCCCCTGTTCCGGCGCCGCCAGCCCCCCCCGCTACTCGGGAACCCGAATCACAGGGTGCGCCGGAGGGTTTTGGCCTGCTCGGGTGGCTAAGGCATTTCGTGCTCTACCTCTGCGCCGTGGCGACGATTTGCCTGATCGGTCTCTACTTTCTCTGGCAAATCCCGTTCCTGCGGGATCCGTCGCAACTCCTTGGAATCGCGGACGACAGCCGCGCCCCTCGACCCCTC
>Ga0209573_1002217_pt1 | contig 25896 bp, 15 predicted proteins | sample TNRBio252014_DNA_FD_185870 | JGI IMG/M metagenome (GOLD analysis project Ga0209573, IMG submission 185870) | Wastewater treatment Type I Accumulibacter community from EBPR Bioreactor in Madison, WI, USA - TNR Reactor_6/25/2014_ DNA (SPAdes)... | ecosystem: Engineered > Bioreactor > EBPR >... | reverse complement strand
TTCATCTTCACATCCTAATCAGCAAAATTAAAATCAGGGCACCCTAGAAAATCAAAATTCTACACTAAAAAGCACCTTCTGTATGATATTGATTAATAATGATTTTTAAAGAAGCCGGGAATTGCTGGGAAAGACCACGCTGGCAAAAGCGATAAGCGAGACCATCTTTAAGAGTCCGCAACATTTTCTTTGCATTGATTCCAGTCAATACAAAGACCACGACACGTCCAGTCTCAATGGCACAGGTAAAGGCTATCTGGGGAGCGATACCTACGGCGCATTGCCCAATTGGTTGAGGCAAACGGGCGGTAAGGGCGTGTTGTTGATCGACGAACCCGACCGGGTGAATGGCGATCCGAAACGCTGGATTCAAGCGATGATGCCGCTTTTGGATGGACGACTCACCGAAGTTTCGACCCAACAGGAATTCAGCACGCGCAATACCGCGATTTTATTTGCCAGTAATTATGAGCATGAAAAGCTGGGGTTGATTGCTGAGCGCTACCACTCGTTACAGGCGGCGATGTCGCCGGCGGAGCTTGCGGCGGCGATTCGTAAGGAGGTGATGACGGTCTTGGACGGATCGGTATTCCCCAAAGCCTTCTTGGATCGGCTGGATTTCACCGGGGTTTTTGCCCCACTCACCAAAGAAGTCATAGCCGACATCGTACTGAAGGAAATGTACTCCCTCACCAGCAAACACGAGATGGAATTGGAGTTTGTTGACCCTGAAGTTTTAAAGGCGGTCATTCGCGTCGCGCAGGCGGGCGACAGCACCGGCGCGCGCGATTTTAAGCGCTGGGTCACGGAATACGTCAATCCCGCCCTGGTAGCGGCCAAGCGGCAAAACGCCGCGAAGGTGAAACTGGGCATGGGGCCAGATGGAAAGGTGTACGCCACCATCACCCAATCCCGCGACGAGCGGCCACAGACCGAACCGGCCAGTGGCCGGGCCAAGGCGCGGTAACCATGCGCCGCCCGCTGGTGGAACACGTCCTGGTTCGCGCCTTGCGGGCGCTGCAACAGCCCCACGAGCAAATCCGGCTGGGAGTCTTGCTGGCGACCGTGCTCGTGATTGTCTTTGGCCCCGGCGGGAACAGTAGCTGTAGAGGACTGCAATTGAAACGGGTCGGGACTGCAATCAGCGCAGTTTTAGGACCACATTATTTGCAACTATCGGTACCGCCGGGACCGGATTATTTGCCACTGAGACTGCAATCAGCGGCGCGGGACTGCAATCATCCGGTCCGGGACCACATTATTTGCCAGTCACCGTGACCCGTTCAGATAGGCAGTCCGGCGAGGCGCATCCGATCGCGCAGGTCATTGGCTCGGATCGGATCGAGCTGGTTAGCGAACAGGGCTTTGATTTCTGCCGGCTTGGCGTCGAAGTTCTGCACCAGGTCCTTGAGGCCGTAGCCTTGCCGGGTTAGGGTCGATTCCAGATCATCCAGATGCCGGTACAGCAGGGCCTCGACCAGTTCGGGACCGATGGGGGATTCGCCGGTCTGATAGGCGGCCTCCAAGGCTTGGGTCAGATGCCATTCGATCTGGAGGGGAGTCCGCAACCGGCTGGCCAGCAGGTCGACGGCTTCGGGACGGATGATCCCATCGGCCCCCTGCGGATGCGCCGCGCAGGTCGACAGCAACCACTGGAGGTACTCGCGCTGGCTGCCGGTAATGCCGTCGAGGGAGAAGGTATCGGTCCGCATACCGATTTCCTCCAGCTTCGGGCGGCGCAAGTCGTTGCGCAGCTTGGGCCAACCGGCCAGGACCACCGACAGGCAACCGCCGTCGCCTTCGACGACTTCCATCAGCCGCTTGAGGCCGGTGAGCGTGTCATCCTTGAGCGCGTGGGCATCGTCGATGAACAAGGCGACCGGTCGCTTGCTCTTTTTCACCAGTTCCTGGAGTTCCCGCTCGCGATCTTCGGTGCGGGTGGGCACGCGGATCTTTTTGCCGGGGGACAGATCGTAGAACAGCGCCGCCACCAGGGTGCTGAGCTTGACGCTGTGCTTTTCCGCCGTCAGGGAACGGGAGACGGTGATGCGATTTTCCTCCTTCAATTGTTGCTGTAACCGGCGCAACATCACAGTTTTCCCGCTGCCGATCACCCCGCAGAGGGCAACGATGCGACCTTCCAGGATGGCGCCACGCACGTTCTTGAGGATTTGGCTATGGTGTGCGGTTTCATAGTAGCCGGCCCGGTTCAACGGCTTGGTCAGCCGGTAATACTCCATGACTTCAGTCCGCATGACGGTCTCCGGGGTGTGGCTTGTGGCGGAAATGCGCGCGGACCCGGGCCAGCACCACCGGGCGCACCAAGGTTTCGGTCAACAACCGATCGATGAAAGCCCGGTCATCGGGGTCCAGTTTGACCAGGGGCAAGGCGATCTCATCGGCGATGGCCAGCTTGGCAGCGACGCGATGGGGATATTGGTCGTCCAAGACCTCAGCCGGGAACGGCTGTTGCGGTAGGGTCGCCACCGTCGGCTCCGGCGCGGTGAGTTGCCAATCCGGCTCGCCGGTCAAGGCCGCGATCGGCAAGCCGAGCTGATCGGCGAGTTGGCGGATACGGTCCGCCTTCTCGTCGGCGGCCGTTTTTTTGAACGACCGGTAGCGGTTGAGGGGAATGGGACCGGAAACGGGAACATAGGGGCCGGAGCGTTGCCCTTCGAATTCGACATACAGGTCGCTATCGTACAGGCCCCAGAGCAGCACTACGGTTTCGCCGGCCAGGCCGGGATCGACTTCATAAACGGTGCCGCCGACCACGATCCGCGCATCGCCGCCGACCTTGCGCCGCTCCGGTTCCCGCGCCAGGCGACAGAAGTGCTCCCAGGAACACAGCGCCCGGAAGCCCTCGGCGGGCAGATGGGCCAGCCAGTCCTCCAACCGGGAATGCCCTTCGCTGCGGTGGGGTTGGCGGTTGTAATTGAGCAAGTACCGTTGCAGCCACAAGTTGGCCTCGGCTTCGTTCTGGGGCCGGTGAAAGTGGTACAGGGTCTCGTGCATCTCCTTCACCGTGCGGAACGGCCGCTCCACTTTCCCTTTGGCGCGCGCGGTGACCCGGCGGCCAGCCTGACCCGCCGGTAGGTGGGTTTGGCAAACGACACCCAGCGCATCCATGACGTTCTGAAACACCCGGCTCTTGGCCACCGGACCGTTATCCAGGTACAGCCTGCCGGGAATGCCTTGGAACGGGAACTCCGGCAGGAACGGCTTGGGCGCCATGGCGTTGAACAGAAAGCGCAGTGCCGACTCGGCATCCTCGCCGTAGACGCAGCGATATTCCTGGTAACTGACCCCGCTGCGGTCGTCCACGACGCTGAACAGCATCAAGGTGGGCCGACCGCGAGCCGGTTCGATCCACAGCGGCGCTTCGACCTGCTTGAGGTCGGACGGCGACAGGTCAAATTGCCAGCAGGCGTTGCTCGACTCGGCTTGAAAGCGCACCGCCGGCGGTTGGCGGATCAGGCGGGGCTGGTCCAGGTGCCAGCGGCGCAGGTACAGGTCGACGGTGGTCTTGTGGAGGAGCCCGCTCGGCGCCCGCACCAGACCTTGCGCGGTTTCGACGCCATAGCGCTCCAACAGCTCGATGGCGCGGCGGGTCGACAGGTGACGACCCTGCTTGTTGCGCGTCCTGAGTTTCAGGGCGGCGATCACTTCGCAGTACCGTTCCAGTTCCGTCGCAGGTAGAACTCGCGGTTTGCCATGATCGGCGCGCTGCGCCGCCCGAGGTTTCTGGAAGGTCCGTAGCGCCCGATACACGGTGGTGGTGGAAACGCCATATAACTCGGCGACCGCCGCCACCTGGTCGGCCCGCTCGGGACTTTTCGGCGGCAGGCGATCCAGCCGATGCCGCAGCTGCAGGAGCGAGTCGGCCGGGATCAACTCAGGTCTCGCCGTTCGACTTGGCTAGCGCCCGGTACACCGAGGCTCGGCCAATCCCGAGTCGCCGGGCGATCTCGGTCGCCCCGAGTTTCTGCTCCTCGCGTAATCGCCGAATCGCGTGGAGGTCAACGGAGGGCTTCCGCCCCCGATAAACGCCACGGGCCTTGGCCGCCACAATCCCTTCGCGTTGCCGTTCGCGGCGAAGATTCGTTTCAAACTCGGCGAACACCCCCAGCATATCCAAGAAGGCCTTGCCGGCCGCACTTTGGGTGTCGATCGGTTGTTCGGTGGCCCGCAAGGTGACGCCGCGCGCCTTGAGGGTGTACACAATGTCTTGGAGATCTTTGATGCTGCGGGCGAGGCGGTCGACTCGGGTCACCACCAGAGTGTCGCCGCGTCGGAGGAATTCCAGAAGCAGTTCCAACTCGGTACGGCCGGCGCGGATCGTACCCGAGGCTTTCTCGGCGCGGATGACCTCGCAGCCGGCGGTGCGGAGGGCCTGCTCCTGGAGGGCGTAATCCTGATCGGCACTGGACACGCGGGCGTAACCGTAAACGGCCATAGAATGGTATTTGTCTCCGTAGGGTTTAGACCCTGGTACGGTACCATCTCAGATTGGCCGAAACAACCCTAATGAGACACCCAAACCGTCTCACCTCAGCCGCCTCACTGGGGTATACCCATCAGGAACAGCGACCAATGTGTCCAACAACGACGCTCGTTCAGTGGCAAATAATTCGGTCCCGGAGTCGATGATTTCAGTCCTGTGGGGATGATTGCAGTCTCAGTTGCAGATAATGTGGTCCTGACGGTGCCGATAGTTGCAGTTAATTCGGTCCTAAAATTGCGCTGATTTCAGTCCTGACCGTTTTCGATTTCAGTCCTCTACACCTAACTCTATGGACGAACCATCATGACTACACTCAACCGTGCTGATTTTGCCGCGCTGTTAGGCGTTACGGGTCCCGCCGTTCGGCAATGGATGAACGAAGGGATGCCAGCGCAACGAACGGGAATAGCGGGTAATGCCGGTTATCAGATTGACAGCGTTGCGGCGCTTCAATGGCTATTCGACAAGCGCATTAAAAAGGCCGTCAAGGCCGAACGGCGGCGCATGGAAAGAGTGCATAACCTCATTCCCGAACTGGACGCGGAAGAAATGGCGAAACTATCCGTAGACCTTGAAGCGAGTATGCGGGAATTCATGACATCACATTAGGTTCTTCCGGCAAACCTTGCACATGGTTCTATTGTGGCCATGTAGTCCCGCGCCTTGCGAAAAAAATCTATAGCCGTCTACAGCAACTCGACTTTTCCGAACGCTACAAAAACACCTGATAACAGGATAAATGCAGTCTTAGAACGCCTACTTTAGGCCGGGTTAGGAAGCGGGTTCGTAAACGGTCACGCACGGCTGAACTAGAAAAAACTAGACATCCCCCAAACCTAATAAAACCTGCTAACAGGAACAGAACAGGCATAAGGGAAAACCTTTATCGCTTTCTGTTATGACCCTATCGAACGATAGAGGTAAATGCTTCTATCGTCGCGTTACCCGATACCGTCAAAAGCCCGTCATTTTGGGGCTTAGAAATTCATGATAATGGGAATAATCTTGAATTATGCACTTCCCGACATAGTATTTATGCGCCTTTCCGCTATGCTATACTGTGATTATTGAAACCCGCATAGGAACGCAACCATGTACCTGATGACGCCTGATGAAGCGGCAAAAGAATTGAAGGTATCCCCGGAAACCCTACGGCGCTGGCTACGGCGGGGCGAATTCACGGCGGCGAAAACCCCAGCAGGCTGGCGTATCTCGGAACAAGACATGACCCGGTTTCTGGCGGCCCGGCATACCGGACAGCCTGATGATGACGATGATGCTTACTGGGCGGCTGAAGGGGACGCGGCATTAGACCGGCTGGCCCGTGGGGAAGATAGCGTTATCACCTTGGAACAATGGGAAGCGCGGCATGGCCTGGGCGGTTGAACTGCTGAAAAGCGCAGCGGACGCCCTCGATAAACTCGACCCCGACACGCAGCAACGAATCTGGCGGTTCCTACGGGGAAAGCTATCGGCAACCGACAACCCCCGGCAAACCGGCAAGGCATTAACCGGGCGCTATGCCGGTAAATGGCGTTATCGGGTAGGGGACTACCGGATCGTCTGTCGAATTGAAGACGCCCGGCTGGTGGTTCTGGTGGTGAAAATCGGCCATAGGCGCAACGTGTACCAAGGAACCCCCCCGCAATGAACCGACAACCCGAACGCAGCGAAACGAACGCGGCCCGGCAAGCGCGGTTGCGGGAACGGCGGAAAGAACTGGGGTTCCGGCGCATATCGCTATGGCTGTCCCCGGAACAGGTAGCAACGCTGGAAACCCTGGGCGGGGAACCGTGGTTAGGAACAACCATCAAGGCGTTCCTGGAAAGCGCGGTATCCGAACGGGCGGGCAAGGCGGGACAGCGGGCGCTGTTTGATGCCCACGGCCCGGCTCCAGTGACGGCGGAACCGTTACCCGGTAACGACAAGGCGGCGCTATGGCGGGAAGCGGACAGCCTGAATAAAGCCGGGCTATCTTGGGCGGAAATTGCGCGGCGCTGGAATGCAGAAGGGCGGCGTACCGACAACGGCGCACAATTCCGGGGCTGGAACCTGCAACGCGACGTTCAACACTGGAAACAGGGGAATGGGGAATGAACGCGATAGAAGCAAAAGCGGCGCTTACTGAGTTATATGAAATTATAGATAACTCAACGTCTACTGTTTTCGGCCTTCGTCCAACAAACCCGGATGAACCGCAAACTTATACAATGGACGACATTGCACCAATACGCCCGGTTGAGTGTGATTTTCTGAATAAATATCTGCCAGATATAGATTATGGGGAAATCCTAAAGAACGCTTATATGAATAACAACCCAGACAAGGCTATAGACGCAATCATAGGGGCTATTAAAAAAAAACAGCACCTAGATAAAGTTGATAAAGCGATTAGGGACGTAGATAAATCGGCTGTTCCTAAAGCGCCCAAAGACGTTTCCCCCTGGGATAACAACAAACTGGGGCGGGTTCCCTGCAACCATTTTGTAGCGGAACATTTAGGGGCGCAAATGCTGGGCGGGAAGGACTGGGAATGCAAAGTAGGCGGGTTTCAATATGAATCGGAAACCCAAAAAGTCCCCAGTATCCGCAAGGATTGTAGCGGCGGCGGGCGTATTCAAATTACCTTGGCGGCCCCCGACGCGGCGGAACAGACTACCGACCAAATACGGGAAGCGGTTTCCGCTACGCTGCAACAATATGGCGGATTATCGGTTGACGTGACCCTGGCGTTGCTGGCGATTCTGGGCGACCCTCGACAAGTAGAATATCCCCTGATTCAGCATGTTTATATTACCACGAAAACCATACTGAAAAGTAAGGGGTTTGAACGGTATGGGAAAGACGGGCGACTGATGGAACAGCAGGTAGCGGACATTGTGAACGCCCTGACAAAGCTACGGCTTTACTTCCGGGGCGTTCAAATTGACGGGCGCGGCCCTATCACTATTGAAGACGGTAAGCTTTTCGATATCGAGAAGACTTACAAGGAACAGAAGGACATTAACGGCAACTGGATAATGATAGAAACCGGCTGGGTTCTACGGCTGGGGCTATGGGTAAACCTGTTTTTACACCCCGACACGCGCCTATGGATAGGCAGTATTGCGCGGGATGTTATGGAACTGGACCATAGGGACAGCCGACAAGCGGCGCAAATGGCAAAGTTTATCTGGGTTCGGTTCCTGGGCTGTCCGGCGGGGCGGTTCCACGAAAATCAGCCGATACGGGTAAGGGTTGAAGTGTTATTAGAAAAAATTGGGTATTTACCCGTAGAACAGGAACGCGGCCCCAACTGGTATCGGCGTACCCGTGAAAACCTGGAACAGGCATTAGGGAAACTGTTAGGGCTGGGCGCGGTAGCCTGCTGGAATTATTCAGACGATGTTCCGCACATTGAAGACAAGGATTCCCGCAACGGGAAAAGTAACGCGGAACTGTGGTTAAAGGCGCATATCACGATGGTAGACCCGGCAAGCCTACCGGAAGCGGAACGGCGGAAACTGCTACCCCCCCCAGACGATGAACACCCGTACAACCGGGCGTTGCGGCGGGCGTTCCGCATTGATGAAGCGCGGGAACGGAAAGGGCTACCAAAACCACGGAGGGAACGGCTGGCACCGAAAAAGCACACCCCCCTGGCGAACGCACAGGAACGGCTGAAATTGCCGGAAACACGGGCGGCGCTGAAAAAGAAGCGCTTGGATATGGGGCTACACCAGGCGGAACTGGCAAAGCAACTGGGTATTTCCCGGCAAACCTACGGCAACATTGAACGCGGGGAATTTGCCCCCGGCGATAAGACAGGAACGGCGGAAAAGCTACTGGCGTGGTTAGACAAATCGGAAGGGGAACGCGAATGAACGCATTTGAAGATAGTGACGAAGATTTACAATTCCCAAACAGTTATTACAACTGCTTTGCGGATATGTATGAACTGGGCTTGGAAGAACTGGAAGCAATGCTGGAAGACGAAAGACCTTACGCACTTGCAAGGCTTAAGAAAGCCTGTGAACGTGCGCGGGAAGTGGGCTATCGAGTAAACCGGAAGACGAATAAAAGCACACAAAAGCGCAATGACCATGAAGTTTTACAAGCATTGTCAACGGCGCATAACTCGCTAGGCTACGCACTTCAAGAATGGAACCGCCTCTGTTTAATGGAACGAGTCATTACCAAAAAGCACGGGGAAGCAAAGAAGGCAAGGCGCGAACAGGCGCAAGTTAGCGGCTCGGTAACGGTTCCAGCGTGAACTTAGCGCGGGTTCCCGTAGCAGCGGCTAGACGTTGCCAAGTTCGCATAGACGGCAAGACCCGACCACTTTCTAGGCGGGCAATATAGGACTGGGATGTTTCCATACGGGCGGCGAGTTCCGCTTGTGTCAACCCGTGCAAGGCGCGGGCGGCAATGATGGTTTGCGCCAATTCAAATTCAGGGCCTAATGCTTCATAGGCTTCCCGGAATCCAGGCTTTTGCATAAGTCTGGCCTTGATGTTTTCATAGGGAATGGTCTTCATCACGTTCAACCTCAGCAATACGGCGCAATGCCAGCGCAATTTCAGAACGGGGTGTTTTCTCAGTTTTCTTGACGAACACCCGAACGACACACAGGCGGCGACCTACCTGGGCAAAGTACAAGGCGCGGGCGATACCGGCCCGACCCTTCAAGCGCATTTCCCAAAGTTTCCCTTCTACCGGCTTGACGTAGGGTTCCCGTACCTGGTGCAGGCCATTCGCCTTGATCAGGTCGATAATCCGCATTCCGTGGGCCTGCATATCATCAGGTAGAGCATCAAATTCCTGCTCGGCTTCCGGGGTAAAGATGACAGCCCATGTAGTCATACCGGGAAGTATATCTGAAAAAGCATAATCCCATGCTTGAAAAACCTACGGATGGTGTGACCTAAACCTACGGATGGTGTGACCTACACCTACGGATGGTGTGAATACGCTTGAAACTATAAACAATAAAAACAAAAGCTTAACCCCCATGCTTGCCCTCTTAGACTTAAAGACTTTAGCAAGCCCGGTTTCACTGGCGTTCACCGGGCGGCTGATAAAGTTACCCCCGTTGACAGCCCCCTAACCGGCAAGGGGCGGCGGCGATAGCTGGTAGCGCAACACGACGCGGCCTTATCCCTTCCCCCCGCTGGCGGCCCCCGGCCCCTGGTTTACCGTACCGGGCTGTCATCAGTGAAGAACCTTGAACCTGAACGGGGCGGTTATGGCAAAGCGCGTTAAACGGTCTACGGCAATACGGCAAGCTCGAAAGGCAACGGCGCAACGCAAGCGGGCGGCGCTGGAATTCCAAGCGCCAAGGCAAACAAGGTAGTAAGGGGCTGTCCGCATGAACGCCCCCCTGCTTGCCCAGTGGCAACCTATTCTCAGGAAATAATAGGTGAGAGACGAACGAGGGTCCGCATGAACGCCCCCCTGCTTGCCCAGTGGCAACGGCTGATATTCCCCCCGGAAGGAACGCCTATCCGAGCGGGCGAACAACTGAAAACCGGCAACCGTTACCCGGACGTTCGGGGCGTTCCCGACTGGCAAGCCCACCAGCGGGGAACCCGAACCTATGCCGTCACCCCGGTTTACCCCGACCCGGACGGCGATCTATGCAAATGGGGCGTTCTGGATATTGACGAAGGCGCGGACAGCCTGAATAAGGCGCGGGCGTTACTGGCGTTATGCGACGTTGCCGGGCTGTCCGCACGGGCGGCATGGTCTGGCAGCAAGGGCGCTCATGTCTGGCTGTTCTTTGAACCGGCCCCTGTCTCCCTGGTTCGGGCGGTACTCAAGCGGTTGCAGGCGGCGGTTCCGTTCCAGGGCGAAACGATACCCGGCGAAAATCAGCGGGCGAAACTGCCCCCGGCATTCCATCAGGAACGGCGATTGTGGGCGTTTTGGTTCGATACCCTACCCGATACGCCCCCGGCGCTCGAAAGTCTCCCTACGGGGTTCCTAGACGGTCAAGCGGGCGTTCTCGCTACGGTAGTCCCTACGGCTGTCCCCCTACTGGCGGCCTATGCGAACGCGGGCGGGGAGCGGCGGGAACCCGAACCGGAAGGCGATATGCAACCGGACTTGTCGAAACTAGCGGGGGAACGACCCCCCTGCATTGTTTCGCTGTTAAAACAGGGCGCACAGGACAAGCTTGGTTCATGGGATAAGAACGCGCTTACCCTGAAGCGTTACGCGATAACGGCGGAACTTGACGATAAGGCGGGGCTGTCCCTGCTGACAACCTTGTCGGATAACACCGGCCCGGACTTCCCGACTACGAAAGACGGCCCGGCGCGTGAACGCCACTGGGACAGCATAAAAGCCCCCGGCCCGTTCGGTTGCGGTTTCATCCTACCGGCCCGGCAAGCGCTCGGTTTCCAGTGCAAAGCCTGTCCGGCCCGGCCTATCGGCGTCAAGGCGGGCAAAGCAGAACCGAACCAGGGGCAACGGGAACCGTTACGCGATAACGCTAATAATGTCCCCGGCTATGGGATAAACGTCGCTAACCTGCTGTTAGAACCGGCGCTGGCGGATAGCTTGTTGCAACTGGCGTTGCAGTCCGGGTTACCGGAGGCGAGGATAACCCCGGCGATTTTCCCGGAAACGGCGCTATCGGATACCGACCCGAAAACCGGGCGGCCCCTGCATATCGTGCTTCACGCGCTGGCCTGGCAAGCCGTTCAACAAGGTTCCCGAACGCCAGCGGCGATCTTGAACACCCTCGACAGGCAACCGAACCCACCGAACCCCCCGGCAAAGGCGGCGCTGGCGGAACTCGTTACCCGGTTACTGGGCTGTCCCCTGATACCGGAACCCGAACAGGCGGCCCTAGTAGAACGTGCAAGCGACTTGACGGCGCGGCGTGAATTGCTGGCGGCCCTGGGAACAGGAACAGCGGCAACGAACCAGGGGAAGCCTATGCAGGCGGTTATCGGCGGGTTGCATGAAACGACGGCCCGGCTTCAACAAGCGGCGGGAACGGCTTGGGGTTCGCCGTTGACAGCCTACGCAGCCGAACTGCTGGAAGGGCTGATCACCGTGGAACGCCCTACGGTTCCAACCCCGTTCGATACGCTGAACAACCTACTGGGCGGCGGGTTACAGGGCGGGAAACTGTACGTTTTAGCGGCCCCACCGGGCGGCGGGAAAACCACGTTATCGACACAGATAGCCGACTACGCAGCGGCGGCGGGTATTCCAGCGGCCTATGTTGCGCTGGAAATGGGGCGGCCCCAGTTATTCGACTATGCCCTTGCCCGTGCCCTGGGCGTGAACAGCGCGAAAGTAGAAGCGCGTGCCTATCGGCATTCCGAACCGGAACGGGAACAACTGGCGGCGGCGGCAAAGGACTACCTGGAAACGGTAGCCCCTTACCTGGCGATTATTGAAGGGGACTGGCACACCACGGCGGCGGCCCTGAATGCCTGGGTTATCCAGGCGCGGGCGCGGTATCAGGTAACGCCCCAGTCCCCGGTTCTGGTGGTTATTGACTACCTGCAACTGTTGAACACCGGGGACGAAAAACTAGACGGCGGGCAAGCGAACGAAACCGCCAAGGTGAGTCAAGTGGCTGTCCAGTTAAAGCAGTTCGCACGGGATAGCGGCGCGGCGGTTCTCGCACTATCCGACATTGTGAAAAGCGAACAGGGGGCGGCGTTCAAAGGACAGGAATTCACCCTGAATATGCTACGGGGTTCCAACCGGATAGCCCACGCGGCGGACGTGGTACTGGCGTTGTACAGCGAACCGGGGCAAACGGACGGCGGCAAGGCGGAAGCCGACCCCTGGCAACTGCTGGCGGACAAATACCAGGACAGCGCACGGGCGCGGGACTTTGTGCGTTCCCTTGACGACTTGCGGCAAGCGCACCCCACGGGCGGGGAAAGCGCGGCGGTTTATTCCCGGCTGGAACTGTTGAAGAACCGGGGCGGGCGCGGCAAGGGTTCGCAAGTGCTGTTGTACGAACGGGCGTACCACCGGTTCAAGGGGCTGTCCCCGACCGGACAAGACGTGGCGGAAGGGCGGGCAGTGGCTACCGATACCGGCGCGGCCTATAGCAGTGGCTATGCCCCTCGTAGTTCGCAAGGCGGAACCCGGCAAGGGCACGGCGGCAAGCGTAGCAAACCCCCGGTTGAAGACCTTGACTCGGCCTGGAAAGCCGAAAAGAAGCGGTACACGGACAGCGGGGAAGCGCAGCAACATACCGACCCGGTAACGGGCGTTATTGACCCGACACACACCCCCGACTGGCTACGCATGAAGAACGACGCGGCGCGGGCGAAAGAAGCCCGGCGCAAAGGGAAAGCTTGATATGGACGCCCTGGAAAGCCTGTTGCATGCAGCGAAAGCCGGACACTTCCGCAAACCCCCCGTAGAACGCCGGGACAGCCCCATAGCGGCGGTTTCCCCGGCAACCCCTACCGAATTAACCCCCGGCCTATCGGCGGCGCTGAATGCCCTGACAGCGGCGGAACGGGCGCTATGTTCCCCGGCGATAGTAGCGGCCCTGGTAGCGGAACTCCCAACCCATCACGAATGGGCAACCTGGCCCCTACCGGCGCGGCGGGACTGGATAACCGAACGCCTGGGGCTGTCCCCTACCCGGTTCTGGCATATCACACGCAACGGGCGGCGCTGGTTCGTCGACTTTGTCGAACCGCAAACCGCAACGGCCTTGCAGGAACAGGCAGCCCGCAACCGACCGGGCGAAACGATAACCCTGCAACCCGCGTTGCGCCTGGCGGCGTTACTGGATAACGCGACCCCCCCGGAATCTTTGAAAGGAACCCCCGATATGCAGCAAGCAAACCTGTTACCGGATAGCACTATGAAACGCCGCGATGGTTGGACCGTCGCTATAGCCTCGGCAAAAAAACGGCTTGCTCATGAAGGTATAGCTGTTCGGTTCCTTACCGACGCCAGGCAAGCAGCGGATGCCGTTAAAAAGCTCCTTTCGTTGCCTAATAACAGCCCCTGGGGACTGGACATTGAAACAGCCCGCCGTCCGGCATTTGAGCGAGACAGCAAGGCCGGGCTTGACCCTTGGCGCTCCCTTATCAGGCTTGTCCAGATATATCCCGGCGGGGATACCTGCTTTGTTTTCGACATTGCGGCCCTAGGGCTGTCCCCATTACGCGCAATGCTTAGTACGCAAGCTATGGTGGCACACAATGCTATTTTCGAACTAAAACACTTAATACATAAAGGGGTAATCCCGGCAGAAATTGGCTGCACACTTTTGCAAGACAACGCATTACGAGGCGGGCGGCGGGCATTGGCCACCTTAGTGAAGGAACGGCTGGGCTGGGACATGGATAAGACGCTACAGGTTAGCGACTGGACGGCGGCAAACCTGACGGCGGCGCAACTGGACTATGCGGCCCTTGACGCGGTAGCGGCCTATAGGCTGGCGGGGCACCAGGCGGCGCTGTTGAAGGAACGCGGGCTGGTTCGCTGCTATTCCCTTATGCGGGACGCGCAACCGGCGATAGCCCGGCTGGAACTGGCCGGCTGTCCGTTCGATACGGCAGGACACCAGGCGCTTATCGCCCAGTGGCAAGCGACGGCGGAACAGGCACGGGGCGAACTGGACAGCCTGTTGAACGGCGCAACCCCGGACAGCCCGTTGCAGTTATCGAAGTGGCTAGCCGTGAACTTGCCCCCCGATACCTTGGCGACTTGGCCAAAAACCGCAACCGGGCAACTGCAAACCGACGCGGATACCCTGGCGGGGTTGACCTTACCGGCGCTGGAACCCTTGAAGCGCTACAAACTGGCGGTTAAAGGGCTATCGACTTACGGCAAGGGATACGCGGCGCATATCAGCCCAGTCACCGGGCGCATTCACCCCAGTTTCGTTATCGGCGGAACCGCAACCGGGCGGCTGTCTTGCCAGTCCCCGAATATTCAAAATCCCCCCCGTGACCCGGCGTTCCGGGCGTTATTTGCCCCCAGCGGCGGGCGTTGTCTGGTGGTAGCGGACTACGGGCAAATCGAATTACGGGTTGCAGCGCTGGTTTCGGGCGATACCGCCATGCTAACCGCCTATACAGACGGGCGGGACTTGCACAGGGCAACGGCGGCGGCGGTACTGGGTATCGAACCGGAAGCGGTTTCCAAGGCGCAACGGCAAATGGCGAAAGCGGTTAATTTCGGGTTGCTGTTCGGGCAAGGGGCGAAAGGACTACAGGCTTATGCCAAGGCAAGCTACGGAGTAGACATGACGGTAACGCAAGCGGACAAGGCAAAGACGGCGTTTTTCAAGGCGTATCCAGAGCTGTCCGCCTGGCAAACCGCAACCCGACAAGCGGCGGAACGGGCGAAACAGGTACGCACACCGGGCGGGCGGGTTCGGTTGCTGGATAAGAATATCGGGACTGAATGCCTGAATACGCCAGTACAAGGCGGCGCGGCGGAATGTTTGCTAGCGGCCCTGGCAACCCTGCAACTGGATAGCCTGAACGCTCGGCTAGTGAATATCGTTCACGATGAACTGGTAGTCGAATGCGAACCCGAACAAGCGGGCGCGGTTATGACGGAAGTGGAACGCGCCATGGTTGCCGGGTTCCTGGCGATATTCCCGGAAGGGGCGACCCGTGACCTGGTTGAAGCGCATTCCGGCCCGAACTGGGCAGAAGCGAAGGGGTAAGCGTTCATTGTTCGCCTGATATAACCGGGCTTGTAGGTACTTCCTAGACGTTCCACAGTGGGTCTATTGCGGCCAACCGGCTTTTCCAGCGCTAGAATTTTTGAAGCGAACTTTTAGTTCCTAACTCTATGGACGAACCATCATGACTACACTCAACCGTGCTGATTTTGCCGCGCTGTTAGGCGTTACGGGTCCCGCCGTTCGGCAATGGATGAACGAAGGGATGCCAGCGCAACGAACGGGAATAGCGGGTAATGCCGGTTATCAGATTGACAGCGTTGCGGCGCTTCAATGGCTATTCGACAAGCGCATTAAAAAGGCCGTCAAGGCCGAACGGCGGCGCATGGAAAGAGTGCATAACCTCATTCCCGAACTGGACGCGGAAGAAATGGCGAAACTATCCGTAGACCTTGAAGCGAGTATGCGGGAATTCATGACATCACATTAGGTTCTTCCGGCAAACCTTGCACATGGTTCTATTGTGGCCATGTAGTCCCGCGCCTTGCGAAAAAAATCTATAGCCGTCTACAGCAACTCGACTTTTCCGAACGCTACAAAAACACCTGATAACAGGATAAATGCAGTCTTAGAACGCCTACTTTAGGCCGGGTTAGGAAGCGGGTTCGTAAACGGTCACGCACGGCTGAACTAGAAAAAACTAGACATCCCCCAAACCTAATAAAACCTGCTAACAGGAACAGAACAGGCATAAGGGAAAACCTTTATCGCTTTCTGTTATGACCCTATCGAACGATAGAGGTAAATGCTTCTATCGTCGCGTTACCCGATACCGTCAAAAGCCCGTCATTTTGGGGCTTAGAAATTCATGATAATGGGAATAATCTTGAATTATGCACTTCCCGACATAGTATTTATGCGCCTTTCCGCTATGCTATACTGTGATTATTGAAACCCGCATAGGAACGCAACCATGTACCTGATGACGCCTGATGAAGCGGCAAAAGAATTGAAGGTATCCCCGGAAACCCTACGGCGCTGGCTACGGCGGGGCGAATTCACGGCGGCGAAAACCCCAGCAGGCTGGCGTATCTCGGAACAAGACATGACCCGGTTTCTGGCGGCCCGGCATACCGGACAGCCTGATGATGACGATGATGCTTACTGGGCGGCTGAAGGGGACGCGGCATTAGACCGGCTGGCCCGTGGGGAAGATAGCGTTATCACCTTGGAACAATGGGAAGCGCGGCATGGCCTGGGCGGTTGAACTGCTGAAAAGCGCAGCGGACGCCCTCGATAAACTCGACCCCGACACGCAGCAACGAATCTGGCGGTTCCTACGGGGAAAGCTATCGGCAACCGACAACCCCCGGCAAACCGGCAAGGCATTAACCGGGCGCTATGCCGGTAAATGGCGTTATCGGGTAGGGGACTACCGGATCGTCTGTCGAATTGAAGACGCCCGGCTGGTGGTTCTGGTGGTGAAAATCGGCCATAGGCGCAACGTGTACCAAGGAACCCCCCCGCAATGAACCGACAACCCGAACGCAGCGAAACGAACGCGGCCCGGCAAGCGCGGTTGCGGGAACGGCGGAAAGAACTGGGGTTCCGGCGCATATCGCTATGGCTGTCCCCGGAACAGGTAGCAACGCTGGAAACCCTGGGCGGGGAACCGTGGTTAGGAACAACCATCAAGGCGTTCCTGGAAAGCGCGGTATCCGAACGGGCGGGCAAGGCGGGACAGCGGGCGCTGTTTGATGCCCACGGCCCGGCTCCAGTGACGGCGGAACCGTTACCCGGTAACGACAAGGCGGCGCTATGGCGGGAAGCGGACAGCCTGAATAAAGCCGGGCTATCTTGGGCGGAAATTGCGCGGCGCTGGAATGCAGAAGGGCGGCGTACCGACAACGGCGCACAATTCCGGGGCTGGAACCTGCAACGCGACGTTCAACACTGGAAACAGGGGAATGGGGAATGAACGCGATAGAAGCAAAAGCGGCGCTTACTGAGTTATATGAAATTATAGATAACTCAACGTCTACTGTTTTCGGCCTTCGTCCAACAAACCCGGATGAACCGCAAACTTATACAATGGACGACATTGCACCAATACGCCCGGTTGAGTGTGATTTTCTGAATAAATATCTGCCAGATATAGATTATGGGGAAATCCTAAAGAACGCTTATATGAATAACAACCCAGACAAGGCTATAGACGCAATCATAGGGGCTATTAAAAAAAAACAGCACCTAGATAAAGTTGATAAAGCGATTAGGGACGTAGATAAATCGGCTGTTCCTAAAGCGCCCAAAGACGTTTCCCCCTGGGATAACAACAAACTGGGGCGGGTTCCCTGCAACCATTTTGTAGCGGAACATTTAGGGGCGCAAATGCTGGGCGGGAAGGACTGGGAATGCAAAGTAGGCGGGTTTCAATATGAATCGGAAACCCAAAAAGTCCCCAGTATCCGCAAGGATTGTAGCGGCGGCGGGCGTATTCAAATTACCTTGGCGGCCCCCGACGCGGCGGAACAGACTACCGACCAAATACGGGAAGCGGTTTCCGCTACGCTGCAACAATATGGCGGATTATCGGTTGACGTGACCCTGGCGTTGCTGGCGATTCTGGGCGACCCTCGACAAGTAGAATATCCCCTGATTCAGCATGTTTATATTACCACGAAAACCATACTGAAAAGTAAGGGGTTTGAACGGTATGGGAAAGACGGGCGACTGATGGAACAGCAGGTAGCGGACATTGTGAACGCCCTGACAAAGCTACGGCTTTACTTCCGGGGCGTTCAAATTGACGGGCGCGGCCCTATCACTATTGAAGACGGTAAGCTTTTCGATATCGAGAAGACTTACAAGGAACAGAAGGACATTAACGGCAACTGGATAATGATAGAAACCGGCTGGGTTCTACGGCTGGGGCTATGGGTAAACCTGTTTTTACACCCCGACACGCGCCTATGGATAGGCAGTATTGCGCGGGATGTTATGGAACTGGACCATAGGGACAGCCGACAAGCGGCGCAAATGGCAAAGTTTATCTGGGTTCGGTTCCTGGGCTGTCCGGCGGGGCGGTTCCACGAAAATCAGCCGATACGGGTAAGGGTTGAAGTGTTATTAGAAAAAATTGGGTATTTACCCGTAGAACAGGAACGCGGCCCCAACTGGTATCGGCGTACCCGTGAAAACCTGGAACAGGCATTAGGGAAACTGTTAGGGCTGGGCGCGGTAGCCTGCTGGAATTATTCAGACGATGTTCCGCACATTGAAGACAAGGATTCCCGCAACGGGAAAAGTAACGCGGAACTGTGGTTAAAGGCGCATATCACGATGGTAGACCCGGCAAGCCTACCGGAAGCGGAACGGCGGAAACTGCTACCCCCCCCAGACGATGAACACCCGTACAACCGGGCGTTGCGGCGGGCGTTCCGCATTGATGAAGCGCGGGAACGGAAAGGGCTACCAAAACCACGGAGGGAACGGCTGGCACCGAAAAAGCACACCCCCCTGGCGAACGCACAGGAACGGCTGAAATTGCCGGAAACACGGGCGGCGCTGAAAAAGAAGCGCTTGGATATGGGGCTACACCAGGCGGAACTGGCAAAGCAACTGGGTATTTCCCGGCAAACCTACGGCAACATTGAACGCGGGGAATTTGCCCCCGGCGATAAGACAGGAACGGCGGAAAAGCTACTGGCGTGGTTAGACAAATCGGAAGGGGAACGCGAATGAACGCATTTGAAGATAGTGACGAAGATTTACAATTCCCAAACAGTTATTACAACTGCTTTGCGGATATGTATGAACTGGGCTTGGAAGAACTGGAAGCAATGCTGGAAGACGAAAGACCTTACGCACTTGCAAGGCTTAAGAAAGCCTGTGAACGTGCGCGGGAAGTGGGCTATCGAGTAAACCGGAAGACGAATAAAAGCACACAAAAGCGCAATGACCATGAAGTTTTACAAGCATTGTCAACGGCGCATAACTCGCTAGGCTACGCACTTCAAGAATGGAACCGCCTCTGTTTAATGGAACGAGTCATTACCAAAAAGCACGGGGAAGCAAAGAAGGCAAGGCGCGAACAGGCGCAAGTTAGCGGCTCGGTAACGGTTCCAGCGTGAACTTAGCGCGGGTTCCCGTAGCAGCGGCTAGACGTTGCCAAGTTCGCATAGACGGCAAGACCCGACCACTTTCTAGGCGGGCAATATAGGACTGGGATGTTTCCATACGGGCGGCGAGTTCCGCTTGTGTCAACCCGTGCAAGGCGCGGGCGGCAATGATGGTTTGCGCCAATTCAAATTCAGGGCCTAATGCTTCATAGGCTTCCCGGAATCCAGGCTTTTGCATAAGTCTGGCCTTGATGTTTTCATAGGGAATGGTCTTCATCACGTTCAACCTCAGCAATACGGCGCAATGCCAGCGCAATTTCAGAACGGGGTGTTTTCTCAGTTTTCTTGACGAACACCCGAACGACACACAGGCGGCGACCTACCTGGGCAAAGTACAAGGCGCGGGCGATACCGGCCCGACCCTTCAAGCGCATTTCCCAAAGTTTCCCTTCTACCGGCTTGACGTAGGGTTCCCGTACCTGGTGCAGGCCATTCGCCTTGATCAGGTCGATAATCCGCATTCCGTGGGCCTGCATATCATCAGGTAGAGCATCAAATTCCTGCTCGGCTTCCGGGGTAAAGATGACAGCCCATGTAGTCATACCGGGAAGTATATCTGAAAAAGCATAATCCCATGCTTGAAAAACCTACGGATGGTGTGACCTAAACCTACGGATGGTGTGACCTACACCTACGGATGGTGTGAATACGCTTGAAACTATAAACAATAAAAACAAAAGCTTAACCCCCATGCTTGCCCTCTTAGACTTAAAGACTTTAGCAAGCCCGGTTTCACTGGCGTTCACCGGGCGGCTGATAAAGTTACCCCCGTTGACAGCCCCCTAACCGGCAAGGGGCGGCGGCGATAGCTGGTAGCGCAACACGACGCGGCCTTATCCCTTCCCCCCGCTGGCGGCCCCCGGCCCCTGGTTTACCGTACCGGGCTGTCATCAGTGAAGAACCTTGAACCTGAACGGGGCGGTTATGGCAAAGCGCGTTAAACGGTCTACGGCAATACGGCAAGCTCGAAAGGCAACGGCGCAACGCAAGCGGGCGGCGCTGGAATTCCAAGCGCCAAGGCAAACAAGGTAGTAAGGGGCTGTCCGCATGAACGCCCCCCTGCTTGCCCAGTGGCAACCTATTCTCAGGAAATAATAGGTGAGAGACGAACGAGGGTCCGCATGAACGCCCCCCTGCTTGCCCAGTGGCAACGGCTGATATTCCCCCCGGAAGGAACGCCTATCCGAGCGGGCGAACAACTGAAAACCGGCAACCGTTACCCGGACGTTCGGGGCGTTCCCGACTGGCAAGCCCACCAGCGGGGAACCCGAACCTATGCCGTCACCCCGGTTTACCCCGACCCGGACGGCGATCTATGCAAATGGGGCGTTCTGGATATTGACGAAGGCGCGGACAGCCTGAATAAGGCGCGGGCGTTACTGGCGTTATGCGACGTTGCCGGGCTGTCCGCACGGGCGGCATGGTCTGGCAGCAAGGGCGCTCATGTCTGGCTGTTCTTTGAACCGGCCCCTGTCTCCCTGGTTCGGGCGGTACTCAAGCGGTTGCAGGCGGCGGTTCCGTTCCAGGGCGAAACGATACCCGGCGAAAATCAGCGGGCGAAACTGCCCCCGGCATTCCATCAGGAACGGCGATTGTGGGCGTTTTGGTTCGATACCCTACCCGATACGCCCCCGGCGCTCGAAAGTCTCCCTACGGGGTTCCTAGACGGTCAAGCGGGCGTTCTCGCTACGGTAGTCCCTACGGCTGTCCCCCTACTGGCGGCCTATGCGAACGCGGGCGGGGAGCGGCGGGAACCCGAACCGGAAGGCGATATGCAACCGGACTTGTCGAAACTAGCGGGGGAACGACCCCCCTGCATTGTTTCGCTGTTAAAACAGGGCGCACAGGACAAGCTTGGTTCATGGGATAAGAACGCGCTTACCCTGAAGCGTTACGCGATAACGGCGGAACTTGACGATAAGGCGGGGCTGTCCCTGCTGACAACCTTGTCGGATAACACCGGCCCGGACTTCCCGACTACGAAAGACGGCCCGGCGCGTGAACGCCACTGGGACAGCATAAAAGCCCCCGGCCCGTTCGGTTGCGGTTTCATCCTACCGGCCCGGCAAGCGCTCGGTTTCCAGTGCAAAGCCTGTCCGGCCCGGCCTATCGGCGTCAAGGCGGGCAAAGCAGAACCGAACCAGGGGCAACGGGAACCGTTACGCGATAACGCTAATAATGTCCCCGGCTATGGGATAAACGTCGCTAACCTGCTGTTAGAACCGGCGCTGGCGGATAGCTTGTTGCAACTGGCGTTGCAGTCCGGGTTACCGGAGGCGAGGATAACCCCGGCGATTTTCCCGGAAACGGCGCTATCGGATACCGACCCGAAAACCGGGCGGCCCCTGCATATCGTGCTTCACGCGCTGGCCTGGCAAGCCGTTCAACAAGGTTCCCGAACGCCAGCGGCGATCTTGAACACCCTCGACAGGCAACCGAACCCACCGAACCCCCCGGCAAAGGCGGCGCTGGCGGAACTCGTTACCCGGTTACTGGGCTGTCCCCTGATACCGGAACCCGAACAGGCGGCCCTAGTAGAACGTGCAAGCGACTTGACGGCGCGGCGTGAATTGCTGGCGGCCCTGGGAACAGGAACAGCGGCAACGAACCAGGGGAAGCCTATGCAGGCGGTTATCGGCGGGTTGCATGAAACGACGGCCCGGCTTCAACAAGCGGCGGGAACGGCTTGGGGTTCGCCGTTGACAGCCTACGCAGCCGAACTGCTGGAAGGGCTGATCACCGTGGAACGCCCTACGGTTCCAACCCCGTTCGATACGCTGAACAACCTACTGGGCGGCGGGTTACAGGGCGGGAAACTGTACGTTTTAGCGGCCCCACCGGGCGGCGGGAAAACCACGTTATCGACACAGATAGCCGACTACGCAGCGGCGGCGGGTATTCCAGCGGCCTATGTTGCGCTGGAAATGGGGCGGCCCCAGTTATTCGACTATGCCCTTGCCCGTGCCCTGGGCGTGAACAGCGCGAAAGTAGAAGCGCGTGCCTATCGGCATTCCGAACCGGAACGGGAACAACTGGCGGCGGCGGCAAAGGACTACCTGGAAACGGTAGCCCCTTACCTGGCGATTATTGAAGGGGACTGGCACACCACGGCGGCGGCCCTGAATGCCTGGGTTATCCAGGCGCGGGCGCGGTATCAGGTAACGCCCCAGTCCCCGGTTCTGGTGGTTATTGACTACCTGCAACTGTTGAACACCGGGGACGAAAAACTAGACGGCGGGCAAGCGAACGAAACCGCCAAGGTGAGTCAAGTGGCTGTCCAGTTAAAGCAGTTCGCACGGGATAGCGGCGCGGCGGTTCTCGCACTATCCGACATTGTGAAAAGCGAACAGGGGGCGGCGTTCAAAGGACAGGAATTCACCCTGAATATGCTACGGGGTTCCAACCGGATAGCCCACGCGGCGGACGTGGTACTGGCGTTGTACAGCGAACCGGGGCAAACGGACGGCGGCAAGGCGGAAGCCGACCCCTGGCAACTGCTGGCGGACAAATACCAGGACAGCGCACGGGCGCGGGACTTTGTGCGTTCCCTTGACGACTTGCGGCAAGCGCACCCCACGGGCGGGGAAAGCGCGGCGGTTTATTCCCGGCTGGAACTGTTGAAGAACCGGGGCGGGCGCGGCAAGGGTTCGCAAGTGCTGTTGTACGAACGGGCGTACCACCGGTTCAAGGGGCTGTCCCCGACCGGACAAGACGTGGCGGAAGGGCGGGCAGTGGCTACCGATACCGGCGCGGCCTATAGCAGTGGCTATGCCCCTCGTAGTTCGCAAGGCGGAACCCGGCAAGGGCACGGCGGCAAGCGTAGCAAACCCCCGGTTGAAGACCTTGACTCGGCCTGGAAAGCCGAAAAGAAGCGGTACACGGACAGCGGGGAAGCGCAGCAACATACCGACCCGGTAACGGGCGTTATTGACCCGACACACACCCCCGACTGGCTACGCATGAAGAACGACGCGGCGCGGGCGAAAGAAGCCCGGCGCAAAGGGAAAGCTTGATATGGACGCCCTGGAAAGCCTGTTGCATGCAGCGAAAGCCGGACACTTCCGCAAACCCCCCGTAGAACGCCGGGACAGCCCCATAGCGGCGGTTTCCCCGGCAACCCCTACCGAATTAACCCCCGGCCTATCGGCGGCGCTGAATGCCCTGACAGCGGCGGAACGGGCGCTATGTTCCCCGGCGATAGTAGCGGCCCTGGTAGCGGAACTCCCAACCCATCACGAATGGGCAACCTGGCCCCTACCGGCGCGGCGGGACTGGATAACCGAACGCCTGGGGCTGTCCCCTACCCGGTTCTGGCATATCACACGCAACGGGCGGCGCTGGTTCGTCGACTTTGTCGAACCGCAAACCGCAACGGCCTTGCAGGAACAGGCAGCCCGCAACCGACCGGGCGAAACGATAACCCTGCAACCCGCGTTGCGCCTGGCGGCGTTACTGGATAACGCGACCCCCCCGGAATCTTTGAAAGGAACCCCCGATATGCAGCAAGCAAACCTGTTACCGGATAGCACTATGAAACGCCGCGATGGTTGGACCGTCGCTATAGCCTCGGCAAAAAAACGGCTTGCTCATGAAGGTATAGCTGTTCGGTTCCTTACCGACGCCAGGCAAGCAGCGGATGCCGTTAAAAAGCTCCTTTCGTTGCCTAATAACAGCCCCTGGGGACTGGACATTGAAACAGCCCGCCGTCCGGCATTTGAGCGAGACAGCAAGGCCGGGCTTGACCCTTGGCGCTCCCTTATCAGGCTTGTCCAGATATATCCCGGCGGGGATACCTGCTTTGTTTTCGACATTGCGGCCCTAGGGCTGTCCCCATTACGCGCAATGCTTAGTACGCAAGCTATGGTGGCACACAATGCTATTTTCGAACTAAAACACTTAATACATAAAGGGGTAATCCCGGCAGAAATTGGCTGCACACTTTTGCAAGACAACGCATTACGAGGCGGGCGGCGGGCATTGGCCACCTTAGTGAAGGAACGGCTGGGCTGGGACATGGATAAGACGCTACAGGTTAGCGACTGGACGGCGGCAAACCTGACGGCGGCGCAACTGGACTATGCGGCCCTTGACGCGGTAGCGGCCTATAGGCTGGCGGGGCACCAGGCGGCGCTGTTGAAGGAACGCGGGCTGGTTCGCTGCTATTCCCTTATGCGGGACGCGCAACCGGCGATAGCCCGGCTGGAACTGGCCGGCTGTCCGTTCGATACGGCAGGACACCAGGCGCTTATCGCCCAGTGGCAAGCGACGGCGGAACAGGCACGGGGCGAACTGGACAGCCTGTTGAACGGCGCAACCCCGGACAGCCCGTTGCAGTTATCGAAGTGGCTAGCCGTGAACTTGCCCCCCGATACCTTGGCGACTTGGCCAAAAACCGCAACCGGGCAACTGCAAACCGACGCGGATACCCTGGCGGGGTTGACCTTACCGGCGCTGGAACCCTTGAAGCGCTACAAACTGGCGGTTAAAGGGCTATCGACTTACGGCAAGGGATACGCGGCGCATATCAGCCCAGTCACCGGGCGCATTCACCCCAGTTTCGTTATCGGCGGAACCGCAACCGGGCGGCTGTCTTGCCAGTCCCCGAATATTCAAAATCCCCCCCGTGACCCGGCGTTCCGGGCGTTATTTGCCCCCAGCGGCGGGCGTTGTCTGGTGGTAGCGGACTACGGGCAAATCGAATTACGGGTTGCAGCGCTGGTTTCGGGCGATACCGCCATGCTAACCGCCTATACAGACGGGCGGGACTTGCACAGGGCAACGGCGGCGGCGGTACTGGGTATCGAACCGGAAGCGGTTTCCAAGGCGCAACGGCAAATGGCGAAAGCGGTTAATTTCGGGTTGCTGTTCGGGCAAGGGGCGAAAGGACTACAGGCTTATGCCAAGGCAAGCTACGGAGTAGACATGACGGTAACGCAAGCGGACAAGGCAAAGACGGCGTTTTTCAAGGCGTATCCAGAGCTGTCCGCCTGGCAAACCGCAACCCGACAAGCGGCGGAACGGGCGAAACAGGTACGCACACCGGGCGGGCGGGTTCGGTTGCTGGATAAGAATATCGGGACTGAATGCCTGAATACGCCAGTACAAGGCGGCGCGGCGGAATGTTTGCTAGCGGCCCTGGCAACCCTGCAACTGGATAGCCTGAACGCTCGGCTAGTGAATATCGTTCACGATGAACTGGTAGTCGAATGCGAACCCGAACAAGCGGGCGCGGTTATGACGGAAGTGGAACGCGCCATGGTTGCCGGGTTCCTGGCGATATTCCCGGAAGGGGCGACCCGTGACCTGGTTGAAGCGCATTCCGGCCCGAACTGGGCAGAAGCGAAGGGGTAAGCGTTCATTGTTCGCCTGATATAACCGGGCTTGTAGGTACTTCCTAGACGTTCCACAGTGGGTCTATTGCGGCCAACCGGCTTTTCCAGCGCTAGAATTTTTGAAGCGAACTTTTAGTTCCTAACTGTAGAGGACTGCAATTGAAACGGGTCGGGACTGCAATCAGCGCAGTTTTAGGACCACATTATTTGCAACTATCGGTACCGCCGGGACCGGATTATTTGCCACTGAGACTGCAATCAGCGGCGCGG
>Ga0209573_1002216_pt1 | contig 25898 bp, 23 predicted proteins | sample TNRBio252014_DNA_FD_185870 | JGI IMG/M metagenome (GOLD analysis project Ga0209573, IMG submission 185870) | Wastewater treatment Type I Accumulibacter community from EBPR Bioreactor in Madison, WI, USA - TNR Reactor_6/25/2014_ DNA (SPAdes)... | ecosystem: Engineered > Bioreactor > EBPR >... | reverse complement strand
GCAGCGTCTCGCGCCCTTCAGGACCCAGCTTGCGTGCATCGATCTTTTCCATGCACACATTATATAGAAAACAGTTTATTTAAGGGCCGGGGTAATAACTCCGCGAGCCGTCTGCGACAGCCTCAAGCCTACCCGCTGCGGTCATCGGCGCGGCAATGCGGCGGTCGCCCGGCGTGACTGGCGCGACCGAGGGAGCTACGCCGCCTTGCCAGATCTTGCGCAGGCCGACTAGCCTGAACTCATGCGCACGATGAACATTTCCTTGCCCGACAGCCTGAAATCCTTCGTGGATCAGCAGGTGCGCGAACGCGGCTACGGCACCAGCAGCGAGTACGTCTGCGAATTGATCCGCAAGGATCAGGATCGCCAGCGCTTGCGTGGGTTGCTGCTGGCCGGTGCAGCCACGGCGCCTGCGTCGCCGGCCGATGCCGCCTATTTTGACGGTCTGCGTGACCGGGTGCGCCGGGCTGCCGAGCCGCTTTCCCGCGGCTGAAGATCAAACCGCTGGATCTGCCCGAGCAGGCCGACCAGGACGTCGAACACACGATCGCCTACGATCTCGCATGGGTGACCTCATCCCTGCAGGCACCGTAGACGCGCCCCGCCACGGTGCGCACCCCTCCATCCACGCACCCCTCCGGTGCGCTCCCTCCGCACCATCATGGCGTGATCCATTGGTTTTCGCCCGATTCATCGCACTGGAACGGTGCTTGCTAAGGATGCCCGTCACTTTCGGAGGCATCATGCAACCCGTTCAAACGAGCAACGATGTGCTGTTCATCCTGCTGGGCGCCATCATGGTGCTGGCGATGCATGCCGGCTTCGCCTTCCTGGAGCTGGGGACGGTGCGGCGGAAGAATCAGGTCAACGCGCTGGTCAAGATCCTGTCCGACTTCGCGGTGTCGACGCTGGCCTATTTCTTCATCGGCTACGGCATCGCCTACGGGGTGCATTTCTTCTCCGGCGCCAGCGCGCTGGTGGAACACCACGGCTTCGAGCTCACGCGCTTCTTCTTCCTGCTGACTTTCGCGGCGGCGATCCCCGCGATCATCTCGGGCGGCATCGCCGAGCGCGCGCGCTTCCAGCCGCAGCTGGCGGCGACCTTCCTGCTGGTGGGTTTCGTCTATCCCTTCTTCGAGGGTATCGCGTGGAATCAGGCCTTCGGCGTCCAGGCCTGGCTGAAGGCGAGCTTCGGCGCGGAGTTCCACGACTTCGCCGGTTCGGTGGTAGTGCATGCGATGGGGGGCTGGATCGCGCTGCCGGCGGTGCTGCTGCTGGGGGCGCGGCGCGGGCGCTATGCGCGCAACGGGCAGATCTCGGCGCATCCGCCGTCGTCGATTCCCTTCCTCGCGCTCGGGGCGTGGATCCTGATCGTGGGCTGGTTCGGCTTCAACGTGATGTCGGCGCAGCGCCTGGAGAACATCTCGGGGTTGGTGGCGATCAACTCGCTCATGGCGATGGTGGGTGGCACGGTGGCGGCGCTCGCGGCCGGGCGCAACGACCCGGGCTTCGTGCATAACGGCCCGCTCGCGGGGCTGGTGGCGGTGTGTGCGGGCTCGGACGTCATGCATCCGCTCGGTGCGCTGGTGGTCGGCGCGGTGGCGGGCGGGCTGTTTGTGGTGATGTTCACGCTGACCCAGAACCGCTGGAAGATCGACGACGTGCTCGGCGTGTGGCCGCTGCACGGCCTGTGCGGCACCTGGGGCGGGCTGGCGGCGGGCATCTTCGGCAGCGAGGCGCTGGGCGGGCTGGGTGGGGTGGCGTTCGCGTCGCAGGCGGTGATGACGGCGCTCGGCATCGGCGTGGCGCTGGCCGGCGGCGTGCTGGTGTATGGCGCGCTCAAGCTCGCGGTGGGGCTGCGCCTGGATCAGGAGGAGGAGTTCAACGGCGCCGACCTGTCGATCCACCGCATCACGGCGACGGCCGAGCGCGAGTCGAACTGGTGAGCGCCGCGGGTGCCGCGTAGCGTCGGCGGCGCGGGTGGCGATTGCGGCGTTGCGGCGGTGGAGGGCGTCAGTCCCGCTGCGCCGGCCACGCCGGCAGGCGCAGGTCGAAGGCCACGGCGAGCAGGCGCGAGCCGGTGGCGGTGGCGATGCCGGCGAGCGTCGACATCGGCAGTGGCAGCCCGATCGCGTCAAGGGCGAGCAACACGCCGCAGCCCAACAGCGCGCACAGCGCGTAGGGGCGGTGGTCGCTGTAGACCTTTGGCACCTCGTTGCACAGCACGTCGCGCGACACGCCGCCGAAGATGGCGGTGACTACGCCCATCATCATCGACACCAGCACCGGCATGTCGGCGGCGCTGGCGATGGTGGCGCCGGAGATCGCGAACAGGCCCAGGCCGCAGGCGTCGGCGAACTCCATCAGGTGCCCACCGAACTTGAGGCGCAGCGTCTTCAGCCACAGCGGCGTGGTTAGCACCATGGCCAGCACCAGCCACAGGTATTCCTGGTTCTCGATCCAGAACAGTGGCCGGCGGTCGAGCAGGATGTCGCGCACCGTGCCGCCGCCAAAGGCGCTGACGAAGGCGACCGAGAACACGCCGACGAGGTCCATGCGCTTGCGGGTGGCTTCGATCAGGCCGGACATGGCGAAGGCCACGGTGCCGCCGACTTCGATCGCGACCAGGAAGGGGTGGAGGTTCATGGGGGCGTGAGGAGTGAGGAGTCAGGCGCGCGGCCACACGGCCGCCGCGACAGCCAGCGCGCGGCGGCGTTTCCGGCGGCGTGGCCGGTGGCGAAGCAGGCCGTGAGGAGGTAGCCGCCGGTGGGGGCTTCCCAGTCGAGCATCTCGCCGGCGACGAACACGCCGGGGTGTGCGCGGAGCATCAGGTTTTCATCGACGGCCTCGAAGCGCACACCGCCGGCGCTGCTGATCGCCTCGTCGAGCGGGCGCGGCGCGATCAGGGTGAGGGGCAGGGCCTTGATGCCGGCCGCCAGGCGGGCGGGGGTGTCGAAGTCGGCGCGCGCCAGACACTCGCGCAGCAGTCCGGCCTTGACCCCGCCGATGCCGGTCTGGCCCTGAAGGTGGGCGGCCATCGAGCGGCTGCCGCGTGGGCGGGCGAGTTCGGCGGTGAGTCGCTGCAGGTCGCGTCCAGGGGCGAGGTCGAGCCGCAGGGTGACGCGCCCACGGGCGAGGATCGTGTCGCGCAGTGGCGCGGACAGCGCGTAGATCAGGCCGCCCTCGACACCGCTGGCGGAGATCAGGCATTCGCCGGCCCGCTCGTGTTCGCTGCCGGCCGCGTCGGTGAAGCGGGCGCGCACCGATTTCACCGGTTGGCCGCGGAAGCGGTTGCGGAAGTGGGGGCTCCAGCCTCCACCGGCGCCGGCCCCTGGTGCGGCGACGTCGAAGCCGCAGTTGGACGGCAACAGGTCGGCGACGTCGACGCCGGCTGCGCGCAGCAGCCCCACCCAGGTGCCGTCCGAACCGAGCTTCGCCCAGCTGCCGCCGCCGAGCGCGAGCACGAGCGCGTCGGCCTCGACGATGCGCTCGCCGTCCAGGGTGGCGAAGCGCAGACGCCGGGGTGGCGGGCCGTCGGCGGAGGTGACACCGGGAGGCGCGCGGTGATCGGTCGGCTGCGCCGGCGCCCAGCCCAGCCAGCGATGGCGTACGGCGAAGCGCACACCGGCGGTGCGCAGGCTGGCGAGCCACGCGCGCAGCAGCGGCGCGGCCTTCATCTCTGTCGGAAACACGCGGCCGGAGCTGCCGACGAAAGTCTCCACGCCCAGCTCGTGTGCCCATGAACGCAGCTGGTCGGCGCCGAAGACTGCCAGCAGCGGTGCGAGCTTTTCGCGGCGGGCGCCGTAGCGGCCGAGGAAGGCGTCCTGTGCTTCGGCGTGGGTGAGGTTGAGGCCGCCGCGTCCGGCGAGCAGGAACTTGCGCCCGACCGAGGGCATCGCGTCGTACACCGTCACCGCGCACCCCTGGGCGGCGAGCGCGCCCGCCGCCATCAGCCCGGCGGGGCCGCCACCGACCACCGCCACCCGTGCGCGCTCCATGTCGTGCCTACGCTGCCGGGAAGCGGCGGCGAAAGCCGTCCGGCACGGGCGCCTTGCACCGTTCGCGGTAGTCGAAGAAGACGATGCCGGTCTTGCCGCGCGCGACCTCGCGCCCGCTCGCGGCCTCGGTCATCTGCCACGGCAGGTCGCAGCCGTGCGTGTGGAAGTCGCCTGCCGCCATCGCGACCCGCATCGTCTCGCCGTGGAAGGCCTCGGAGCGATACTGCAGCGCCGCGTCGGCGACGATGATGCCGAGCCCTTCGACGTCGAGTTCGCCGTAGCCCATCGACTTCAGGAAGCGCACCCGCGCCTCGGAGACGAGGCCGAGCAGCTGCGCGTTGTCGAGGTGGTTGCCGTAGTTGATGTGCGACACCAGCAGCGGGATGTCGGTGGAAAAGGCGAAGCTGGCGGGCAGCTCGATCCGGATGCGGGCCATGGCGGGACGGGGAAGGCGAAAGGGCGGAGCGTAACGGCCCGGGAGTGTGCCGGCAAGCGAGGAGGCGGGCGGCGTTCCGGCGCAGAGGGGGCGTTCGTGAAAAGGTTCGCGGCTGCCGCCGCTCCTACAGATTCGGGTGCGGTGGTTTTGTAGGAGCGCCGGCAGGCGCGAACGCGGCGTCCGTCTTCGTCACCCACGCCGGTCGCTGCGCGGCCTGGTTCGCGGCTGCCGCTGCTCCTACCGATTCGGGTGCGGTGGTTTTGTAGGAGCGCCGGCAGGCGCGAACGCGGCTTCCGTCTTCGTCACCCACGCCGGTCGCTGCGCGGCCTGGTTCGCGGCTGCCGCCGCTCCTACCGATTCGGGTGCGGTGGTTTTGTAGGAGCGCCGGCAGGCGCGAACGCGGCGTCCGTCTTCGTCACCCACGCCGGTCGCTGCGCGGCCTGGTTCGCGGCGGCCGCCGCTCCTGCAGGAACGGTGGCGGTTGCGGGGCCTTTCGGCGGCTCGCTGAGGCGATTCAGCCCAGTGGCGGGATGCGCAGCATCTGGCCCGGGTAGATCTTGTCCGGGTGGCTCAGCATCGGCTTGTTGGCCTCGAAGATCGCCGGGTACTGGTTGGCGTTGCCGTAGTACTTCTTGGCGATCGCTGACAGCGTGTCGCCGCGCGCCACGGTGTGGAACTGGGCCTCGGCTTCGGCGCGCGCCACCGACATGCGGTTCTCGACCTCGGCGACGCCGGCGACGTTGCCGGCGGCGAGCAGGATCTTCTCGCGCGTGGCCTGGTTGGGCGCGGTGCCGGTGATCGTGACCTGCGAGCGCGCGGCGTCGAAGCTGACACCGAGGTCGGACGGGGCGAGCTTGAGCGCGACGATGTAGTTGTGGATGGCCTCGGCGGCCTTCGCGTTGGCGATCGCCGGATCGGCAGCGGGTGCCGCAGCATTGGCTTCGCCGCTGCCGAAGAGCTTCTCGCCGGCTTCCTTGATGAATGCAAACAGACCCATACCAACCCCCTGTGCGTATGAAGATGACCTTCATCAGCATAACCCCTCGGCCGTAGCCGGTCCATGCGCGTGGCGGTCACGATGGGAGGCTACGCGGGAGTAGGTGCTCCGAGTTGGTGCGCGTTTGAGGTGATTGTCATGATTTGTGCCGATTTGACGAAGATCATGCACCGAACAAGGGAGTTGATGCACAATAACGGCCCAGTTATAGCGCGATGGCCTCGGGTAACACCGAGGCCATCGCGTGTGCGCGCCTGTCCGGTATTCTTGTTTTCAATCAACCCATGGGTCCAACATCATGAAATATCAGTCCCTCGAGGAGTTTCTGGCCTACGTCGAACAGCGCAACCCCGGCCAGCCCGAGTTCCTGCAGGCCGTGACCGAGGTCATGGAGAGCCTGTGGCCCTTCATCTCGGCCAACAAGCGCTATGCGGAGCACTCCCTTCTCGACCGGTTGATCGAGCCTGAACGCGTGATCACGTTCCGCGTCTCGTGGGTGGATGATCGAGGCGACGTGCAGGTCAACCGCGGCTATCGCATCCAGCACAGCTCGGCGATCGGCCCCTACAAGGGCGGCCTGCGTTTCCACCCCTCGGTGAACCTGTCGATCCTGAAGTTCCTGGCTTTCGAGCAGACCTTCAAGAACGCGCTCACCACGCTGCCCATGGGCGGCGGCAAGGGGGGCTCCGATTTCGACCCGAAGGGCCGCAGCCCGGGCGAGGTGATGCGCTTCTGCCAGGCTTTCGTCAGCGAGCTGTATCGCCACGTCGGCCCCGACACCGACGTGCCCGCCGGTGACATCGGCGTGGGTGGCCGTGAGGTCGGCTTCATGGCCGGCATGATGAAGAAGCTGTCGAACAACGCGGCCTGCGTGTTCACCGGCAAGGGCCTGTCCTTCGGCGGCTCGCTGATCCGTCCCGAGTCGACCGGTTACGGGACGGTGTATTTCGCCAACGCGATGCTCGAGCGCGCCGGCCGTGACATCAAGGGCATGCGCGTGTCGGTGTCCGGTTCGGGCAACGTCGCCCAGTACGCGATCGAGAAGCTGATGCAGCTCGGCGCCAAGCCGATCACCTGCTCGGATTCGAGCGGGACGGTGATCGACGAGGCTGGCTTCACGCCCGAGAAGCTCGCGCTCCTCATGGAGATCAAGAACCACTACTACGGTCGCGTTGCCGAGTTCGCCGAGCGCGTCGGTGCGCGCTTCGAGCCGGGCGTGCGCCCGTGGCATGTGCCGGTCGAGGTGGCCCTGCCGTGCGCGACCCAGAACGAACTCGACGGCAATGACGCCGCCACCCTGGTCAATAATGGCGTGATCGCCGTGGCCGAAGGCGCCAACATGCCGAGCACGATGGAAGCGGCGAAGATCTTCGAGCACAACGGCGTGCTCTACGCGCCGGGCAAGGCGTCCAACGCCGGTGGCGTGGCCACCTCGGGCCTCGAGATGAGCCAGAACGCGATGCGCCTGTCGTGGACCCGCGACGAGGTCGACGCGCGCCTCAAGGAGATCATGCTCGGCATCCACGCTGCCTGCCTGAAGTACGGCGAGCGCGATGACGGCTCGGTGAGCTATGTCGACGGTGCCAACGTTGCCGGCTTCGTCAAGGTCGCCGAGGCGATGCTGGCCCAGGGCGTGATCTGATCGCGCGCCCGCGTGCCGGCGTGCCCTCGGCACGCCGGCACGGCTTGCAGCAACCGCCGCATTCGCTGCAGGAGCGGCGGCAGCCGCGAGCGGGCCACCGCGCGCCGAATCGGTAGGAGCGGCGGCAGCCGCGAGCGGGCCACCGCGCGCCGAATCGGTAGGAGCGGCGGCAGCCGCGAGCGGGCCACCGCGCGCCGAATCGGTAGGAGCGGCGGCAGCCGCGAACCAGGCCGCGCAGCAACCAGCGTGGGTGACGAGGACGGAAGCCGCGTTCGCGCCTGCCGGCGTTCCTGCGCGGGCCTCGCGGCAGGGGCGGCTTGGGGGCGCGGCGCAAGCCGCAGTTCTTTGTACGCGGGCAGCGGTGTGCGGCGTGCATCCGCTAAACTGCTGCGCTTTCATGTCTTCAGGAGCCCGCCGCCAATGATCCAGGCCACCATCGTCCCGGTCACCCCCTTCCAGCAGAACTGCAGCATCCTGTGGTGCGAGCGCACGAAGAAGGCGGCGGTGGTCGACCCGGGCGGCGATCTCGACCGCATCCTCGCTGCGGTCGCCGAGCTCGGCGTCAGCGTCGAGAAGATCCTGATCACCCACGGCCACATCGACCACGCCGGCGGCACCGCGAGGCTGGCGCGCGAACTCGGCGTGCCGATCGAGGGGCCGCAGGAGGAAGATCGCTTCTGGATCGAGGGCATGCCGCAGCAGAGCAAGATGTTCGGCTTTCCCGACGTCGAATCCTTCGAGCCCGACCGCTGGCTGCACGACGGCGACACGGTGACGGTGGGCGAGGAGACCCTGCAGGTCCTCCACACCCCCGGGCATACCCCCGGCCACGTCGTCTTCGTGCATGCGGGCGCACGCCTTGCCATCGTCGGTGACGTGCTGTTCGCGGGCTCGATCGGTCGCACCGACTTCCCGCGCGGCGACCACCAGACCCTGATCCGCTCAATCCGCGAGAAGCTCTTCCCGCTCGGCGACGACATCACCTTCATCCCGGGCCACGGCCCCACCTCGACCTTTGGCGAGGAGCGCGACAGCAACCCGTTCGTCGGTGCCTACGGCTGAGCCGGAGCGCTCCGCCTTCGCTCGCCTGCGTAAAGGCCGGATTCGGGAAGTCCACTTCTTGTCCCGGCCCGGATTCCGGCGCACCATTTCTCCCATCGCATGCCTAGCGGGTTGCACACCCGCATAACGACAGGGAGTGATCGAAAAAATGAGCGACGAAGGCAAGAAAAAGGGCTATCAGTGGAGGTTCTTCCGCTCCGGCGGCTTTGACCAGGTCAGGATCGAGACCGCGGACGATCTGCGCCACCTCGGCGAACTCGACCAGAAGCTGTGGTCGGTGCTGGCCTGCCCCACTTCGGGGCTGGAGTTCGACACCCGCACCCTGCAACTGCTCGACTCGGACGACGATGGCAGCATCCGCGCGCCTGAGATCGTGGATGCCACGCGCTGGGTGTGCGCGGTGCTGAAGGATCCGGACGTGCTGTTCCGTGGCGTCGACGGCCTGCCGCTCGCGGCGATCGACGCCGACAACCCCGAGGGCGCCCGGCTGCTCGCCACGGCGACCAAGGTGCTGGCCTACGTCGGCAAGCCCGACACCGCCGAGATCTCGATGGGCGACCTCGCGGAGACCGAGAAGCTGTTCGCCCCCGAGCACCAGAATGGCGATGGCGTGGTGCCCGCCGAACTGGCTGGCGATCCGCATCTCGCCGGCGCGATCGCGCGCATCGTCGACACTTATGGCGCGGTCGAGGACCGCAGCGGCAAGCCCGGCATTGACCAGGCGCGCGTCGATGCCTTCTTCGCCGCCGCGCAGGAGGTCTCCGACTGGCACGCGCAGGCCGACGCCGATGCGTCCACCGTGCTGCCGCTCGGTGAGGGCACGGCCGCTGCCGATACGGTGTTCGACGCGGTGCGCGACAAGGTCGAGGACTACTTCACCCGCTGCCGCCTGGCGGCCTTTGACGAGCGCGCCGCCGCCGCACTCAACCCCGCCGACACCACCTACATCGAACTCTCCCTGCAGTCGCTCGACCCCGGCACGGCCGCGGTTGCCGCGCTGCCGCTGGCCCTGGTCGGCGCCGGGCGCGCGCTGCCGCTCTCGGACGGGCTGAACCCGGCCTGGGAGGCGGGCATCGCCGCGCTGCGTGACGAGGTCGTCACCCCCATCCTCGGTGCGCGCGAGGTGCTCACCCAGAGCGAATGGCAGGACCTGTCCTCTCGCTTCGACGCCTATCGCACCTGGAAGGCGGCGATGCCGGCCAATCCGGTGGCGGCGCTCCCGGTCGCCGATGTGCGCGCGCTGCTCGCCGACGGCACCTGTGCCGCGCTCACCCGGTTGATCGACGAGGACCTCGCTGCGGAGACGGCCGCCGACCAGGTCGATGCCCTCGAGCGCCTGGTGCGCTACAACCGCGACCTGGTTCGCCTGCTGCGCAACTTCGTCACCCTGAGCGACTTCTACGCCCGCCACGAGAAAGCCATTTTCCAGGCTGGTACGCTGTATCTCGACCAGCGCAGCTGCGAGCTCTGCCTGCGCGTCGGCGACATGGCCCGTCATTCCGCGCTCGCGCCGCTGTCGGGGACCTATCTGGTCTACTGCGAATGCCAGCGTCAGGGCGAGGCGCCGATGAACATCGTCGCCGCGATGACCGGCGGCGACGCCGACGAGATGATGGTGCCCGGCCGTAACGGTATCTTCTACGATCGCCAGGGCCGTGACTGGCGCGCGAGCGTGGTCAAGGTGGTGGAGGCCCCGATCAGCGTGCGCCAGGCGTTCTGGTCGCCCTACAAGCGCATCGGCCGCATGATCGGCGAACAGTTGCAGAAGTTCGCCGCCGCGCGCGACAAGGCGGTCGACGACAACGCCGCCGCCGGCGTGGTCGGTGCGAGCGCCCGCATCGAGGCCCCGGCCGCCGCCCCTGCGGCACCTCCGGCCGCGTTCGACATCGCCAAGTTCGCCGGTATCTTTGCCGCGATGGGGCTGGCCGTGGGCGCGATCGGCACCGCGCTCGCCGCGGTGGTGTCGGCCTTCCTCGGCCTGCCGGCCTGGCAGATGCCGCTGGTGCTCGTCGGCGTGGTACTGCTGATCTCCGGCCCGTCGATGCTCCTTGCCTGGCTCAAGCTGCGTCAGCGCAACCTCGGCCCGCTGCTCGACGCCAACGGCTGGGCGGTCAACACCCGCGCGCGCATCAACATCCCCTTCGGTGGCGCACTCACCGGCGTGGCCGCGCTGCCGCCGGGCGCCTCGCGTTCGCTGGTCGACCCCTACGCCGAGAAGAAGACGCCTTGGAAGAGCTGGCTCTTCCTCGTGCTGCTGGTCGCGGCGGTGGTCGTGGCCTGGCAGCAGGGTTACCTGGACCGCTTCCTCGGCTGATTGAGGGCATACGGGCCGGCCATGATCCGGCCCCGTCCCCTGTAGGAGCGCCGGCAGGCGCGAATGGGGCGTGAATCGCGCGCGATTGGTGGCGCTCGTTTCGTGCATGCGCTGCCATGTTTGTGCATGCGTCGTCTCCCGGGCTCGTTGTTCGCGCCTTCCGGCGCTCCTACAGGCGCTCCCGCGGGTGAACCGCCGGGCGCCTGGCGGTCTTCCTGGGTGCGGCGTATCGGCTATCCTTCGCCTCCATGCTCGCCTTCGTCCAGGTCCTCACCAGCGGCATTGCGATCGGCTGTGTCTATGGCCTGGTCGCGCTGTCCTTCGTTCTCGTTTACAAGGCGACCGCAACGGTCAGCTTCATGCAGGGTGACCTGCTGATGCTCGGCGCCTTCGCCGCGCTCGGCCTCCACTCTTGGGCCGGCTGGCCGCTGGCGGTTGCCGCGGTGGGGGCGGTGGTGGTGGTGGCGCTGCTCGGTGCGGCGCTCGAGCGCGTCGCGCTGCGCCGTGCCCTTGGCCGCCCGCACCTGGTGGCGGTGCTGCTCACTTTCGGGCTCGGCATGATGATGCGGGGGGGCGTGGCGTCGGTGCCGGCGGCGGCGCAGGACATGCACCGCCTGCCCTTTGCCGCCGATACGGTCGCGCTCGGGCCGCTGGTGCTCGCCGTCAGCCACCTGTGGGTGGTCGCCGCCACGCTGCTGCTGTCGGCGCTGCTCGCCGCCTTCTTTCGCTACACCCGCACCGGGCTCGCGCTACGCGCGTGCTCGGAGGATGCGCGCAGCGCTGCGCTGATGGGTGTGCCGGTGGCGCACATGCACACCCTGGCCTGGTCGCTCGGCGCCGCGCTGGCGGCGATGGCCGGACTGCTGCTCGCGCCGGTCACCTTCGTCCATCTGAACATGGGCTTCATTGCGCTGAAAGCCTTTCCGGCCGCCGTCCTCGGCGGGCTCACCAGTCTGCCCGGCGCGCTCGTCGCGGGCATCTTCCTGGGCGTCGCCGAGGCGCTCGCCGGGCTCGCGCTGCCCGAGGGCGCCAAGGATGTCGTGCCCTACCTTTTGTTGATGCTTGCGCTGCTGCTGTTTCCGCATGGCCTGGGCGGCGGTCGTGGCACGCGGGGGCGGGCGTGAACCCGGGCGCGGACGAGCCGGCTGCCGTCAGGCATGGCGTTACCTGCACGCGCATCGCAGTGGCCGGGCTGCTGACGGCGGCGCTCGCGGTCGCGCTGCTCGGTGTCGACTACGCCTTCGGCAAGGCCACGCTGGTGGCGACCTATGCGATCGCCGGCCTCGGCGTGGTCGTGGTGGTCGGCCAGGCCGGGCAGATCGCGCTCGGCCAGGCGGCGATGGTGGCGCTCGGTGCCTACACCCAGGCGGTGCTGGTCGGTTACGGCCTGTCGGCGCTGCTGGCGCTGCCGCTGGCAACAGCGGCCGGTGCGCTCGGCGGCACGCTCGCCAGCCTGCCGGCGCGCCGGCTGGGCGGGCTGTATTTCGGCATGAGCACGCTTGCGTTCGCGCTGATCGTCGAGGAGGGGCTGGTGCGCTGGGAGTCGGTCACCCACGGTGCGGCCGGGATGGCGGTGGGCGCGTTCACCGTGGCCGGCTGGCGGGCGGATTCTAGCCTTGCCCAGGCGCTGTTCAGCGCGACCCTGCTCGGCCTCGCGCTGTTCGCGTGCACGCGCCTGTGCGCCTCACGCCATGGTCGTGCGTGGCGGGCGGTGCGCGATGACGAAGCCGCGGCCGCGGCCTGCGGCATCGACCCCGACGCGGCGCGGATGCAGGCCTTCGTGGTCGGCGGCGCCCTGTCGGGTCTGGCGGGCGGGCTTTATGCGCACTGGATCGGCTTCATTAGCCCGGAGCAGTTCGGGCTGGCGTTCTCGTTCGAGTTGCTGATGCTCGCCTTCATCGGCGGCGCGCGGCGGCTCGCAGGCGCGCTCTGGGGGGCGCTGGTCATCGTCGCCATCCCGCAGGTGATCGCCCTGCTGCGCGACGCCTTGCCTGGCGACTGGGCGCGCGCGGCCGGCCTTGAGCTCTTGCTGTTCGGCGCGGTGATCGTCGCCGTCGTGCTGCTGCGCCCGGCCGGCCTGGCGAGCGGCGAGGAGGCGCATGCGCGGCGTCCGCAGGCTTGATTATCGCGCTGCAGCAGACGATAGTAACGCTCTCGTAATCTTCCCTGCCGTTTCTGCCGGAGCCGCCATGAGTGCCTGGAGTTGCCCCCACGACCTGAACGGAATCTGCCAGCGCGTGGGTGGCGCGATCTGCTCGCCGGGCATGCGCGGCTGCGAACTCGAAGGCAAGGTGCGTTTCGCGCTCGACGAGATGAACGAGCGCCGCAAACCGGTCAAGGCCGCGCCGAGCGCGGCCGAGCCGGAGCGCAAGCCCGCCCGTGGTACGCAGGCGCCGCGCCGCCGGCTGCCGTTCTGAGCCCGGGCGATGCACTGCGCGTGAGCGCGGCGCTTGGCCCCGACGCGCGCTCAGTCGGCCTGTGCCGCACTCCCCGCGGGCAAGGTGCCGCGCGCCATCACCCGGCTCCATCACATCCTTGCTGTCGCCTGCGGGGTGGTGCACCCCGCCCACCCCGGAGTTTTTGAAGATGAATCCGCTGCGCCGGCTTGCGCTCGCCCTTGCCACCACCGTCGCCCTCGCCAGCACGCTGCCCGCCACCGCTGCGGGCGTCAGCGCCGACGAGATCGTCGTCGGCACCGTGTCCGACCTCTCCGGCCCGATCGCGATGCTCGGCGTGCCGGTGCGTGACGGCATGCTGATGCGCTTTGACGAGGCCAACGCCGGCGGCGGCGTGCACGGCCGCCGCATCCGCCTGGTGGTCGAGGACGCTGGCTACGATCCCAAACGCGCGGTGCTCGCCGCACGCAAGCTGGTGCAGCACGACCAGGCCTTCGCCTTCCTCGCCAACATGGGCACGCCGGTGGTGATGGCGAGCATGCCGATCATCATCGATGCCGGCCGCCTGCACCTGTTTCCGTTTTCGCCACATCGGGCAACCTACGAACCGCTGCATCCGCTCAAGTTCCAGAACTTTGCGCCCTACCAAGACTACATGGAGGCGGCCACCCGCCACATGGTGCGCGAGCGCGGGTACGCGCGCAGTTGCCTGCTGTACCAGGACGATGACTACGGCCTGGAGGTGATGAAGGGGGTGGAGAAGGCGCTCTCCGGCCTCGGCCGCGAACTCGTCGAGCGCACCAGTTACAAGCGCGGCGCCACCGACCTCTCCAGCCAGGTCGCCCGCCTGCGCGCGGCGCGCTGCGATCTCGTCGTGCTCGCCACGGTGGTGCGCGAGACGGTGGCGGCAATGTCCGAGGCGCGCAAGATCGGCTGGGACGTCGACATGCTCGTCACCGCCTCGGGCTACTCCGCGCAGACGCACGAGCTCGGTGGCGCCGCGGTCGAGGGCCTGTACGGCGTGTCGGTGCTGCCGCATCCCTACGCCGACGGCGCCAACAGCCAGCTCGCCGCGTGGATAGAGCGCTACCACGCACGCTTCAACGTCGCGCCCAACGTGTGGAGCGTGATGGGCTACACCCTGGCCGACCTCTTCGTGCGCACCGCCGAGGCGACCGGGCGGGACCTGACCCCGGAGAAATTCGCCGCTACGCTCGAGCGGATGGAATTCAGCCGCGATTACTTCGGCAGCCCGAGCTACCGCTTTCGTCCGGCCGATCACCTCGGCAACCGCCAGGGCCGCCTGGCGCAGATCCGCAATGGGCGCTGGGCGCTCGTCACCGACTATCTCGAATGAAAAGGCGCGCGGCGGCTCGGCGAGCGACGCGCGTATCGACCCCCACTGCCGAGTTCGCGCCTTCCGGCGCTCCTACCGAAAACCGCCGCCCCTCGGCGCCCTGTAGGAGCGGCGGCAGCCGCGAACGTCGGCCGCTGCAGATCGTGAAGCCCGGGCGAGCCTTAAGCAGGGCTCGCAGCAGCATGCGTCGTGCCAGCCGGTGTGCATTCCACGGTGCGCGGTCCGTGTGCCCACGTCCGGCGGCGGATCGGGTACGCTTGTGCCCCGTTCCGAGCCACCGCGCCCAGCGATGAACACTCCCATCACCATCACCGTCGCCTTCACCGGCGCTTCCGGCCTGCCTTACGGCGTGCGCCTGGTCGAATGCCTGCTGCAGGCCGGCTGCCGGGTGTGGCTGCTGTATTCGCAGGTGGCGCAGATCGTTGCCCGCCAAGAGATGGACTGGAGCCTGCCCGCGCGGCCGGCCGAGGTCGAGGCCGAATTGTCGACGCGCTTCGGCAGCGCCCCCGGGCAGCTACGGGTGTTTGGGCGCGAGGAATGGTTCGCGCCGCCGGCCTCCGGCTCCAACCCGCCCGACGCCATGGTGGTGTGCCCGTGCACGGTGGCCACGCTGGCCTCGATCGCCGGCGGCCTGAGCCAGAACCTGATCGAGCGCGCCGCTGACGTCGTCATCAAGGAAGGCCGCAAGCTCGTCCTGGTGCCGCGCGAGACGCCGTACTCGGCGATCCACCTCGAGAACATGCTCAAGCTCGCCCGCCTCGGCGTCTGCATCCTGCCGCCCAACCCCGGCTTCTATCACCACCCGCAGACCGTGCAGGACCTGGTCGACTTTGTCGTTGCCCGCATCCTCGACCAGCTCGGCGTGCCGCACGCGCTGATGGTGCGCTGGGGCGAGGATCGCGCTGGGGTGGCCGGGCCGGGGGCGCGCGCAGACGACTGAACGGCCTGGCGAGCGACCGACCGTGGCCGCGAGGCCCATCCACTCAGGAGTTCCACCATGACCGCGCTGCCCGAACGCCTGCCGCTGTTTCCGCTCAAGACCGTGCTGTTCCCCGGTGGCGTGTTGCCGCTGCGCGTGTTCGAGGCGCGCTACATGGACATGATCACGCGTTGCATGCGCGCAGACGCCCCCTTCGGCGTGTGCCTGATCGCCGCGGGCGAGGAGGTCGGCGAGGCGGCGGTGCCGCACCCGGTGGGCACCGAAGCACGCATCGAGCGCTGGGACATGGAGCAGGCAGGCGTACTCGAGTTGCTGGTGCGCGGCGGGCGGCGCTTTCGCGTCGTCGACCACGAACTCGAGCGCGACGGCCTGTTGGTGGCGAGCGTGCACTGGCTGGAGGAGCCACCCGTCGAGCCCGTGCCCGCCGCCCAGTCCGAACTGCTGCCGCTGCTGCGCTCGATCGTGGACGAGCTCGGCGACCGCCTGCCGCCGCCGCACCATTTCGACGACGCGGCCTGGATTGGCGCGCGCTACGTCGAGCTGCTGCCGATTCCGCTGCTGGCGAAGCAGAGGCTGCTCGAGCTCGATGATGTGCTGAGCCGCCTGGAGATCCTGCAGCAGTTTCTGCGCGAGCATGGCCTGCTGCCGAAGAAGGCTTGAGGCGCTGGCCTGCGCCGCGCCTGTGCAGCTCGAACGCGTGCCAAGCGTGCGCGAGAACCGGCGCCGCTCAAGGTCCTGCAGGCGCGGCGGCAGCGGCGAGCACGGCGGCTCCGCCCCCGCCGCCGGCCATCGCACGGCGCAGCGCTGGTTCGCGGCTTCCGCCGCTCCTACAGAGGACGTTGCGGCGCGGGGCCGTCATCGAACAGGACGGCGCGGGGCCGTCATCGAGCTGGGCGGTGCGGGGGGCCGTCATCGAGCAGGACGGTGCGGGGGGCCGTCATCGAGCAGGACGGTGCGGGGGGCCGTCATCGAGCAGGACGGTGCGCGGGGCCGTCATCGAGCAGGGCGGCGCGGGGCCGTCATCGAACAGGGTGGGCGGTGCGGGTCAGTCATCGAAAAGGGTGGGCGGTGCGGGTCGGTCATCGAACAGGGCGGGCGAGGCGAGGCCGTCGAGGATGCGCCGCACCGGCGTCGGCAGCGCGGCGTCGGCGCGGGCCGCCAGGGGTAGCCAGCTCAGTGTGCCGTCGTCGGCCAGGCCTTGCGCTGTGATGACGTCGAGCAGCAGCGGCTGCAGTTCGAGCACGAAGTGGGTGAAGGCGTGGGTCAAGGGCGCGAGCGCTTGCGCCGGCCTGGTGGCGAGGCCGTAGCGCCGTGTCGCCCAGGCGGTGACGTCCGCCGCGTCCGCAGGGATTTCCGGCAGCGCGAGCAGGCCGCCCCAGATGCCGGTCGGTGGGCGGCGTTCGAGCAGCACCGCGCCGTCGTGCACGATCACCGCATGGCGCGCGCTGCGTCGCGGCACCACCTTCTTCGGGCGTGGTTGAGGCAGTGCGGCGATGCGGCCGTCGCGGCGGGCGACGCAGCCGTCGTGGAAGGGGCAGCGCACACAGGCGGGTCGGGCGCGGGTGCACAGCGTGGCACCGAGGTCCATCTGGGCCTGGATGTAGCGGCCGATGTCGCGCTCGGGGAGCAGCGACTCGGCGAGCACCCACAGGCGCTGTTCGACCGCGCGCTCGCCCGGAAAGCCGTCGACGCCGAAGATCCGGCAGAGCACGCGCTTCACGTTGCCGTCGAGGATCGCGGCGCGCTCGCCGTAGGCGAAGGCAGCGATCGCCGCCGCGGTGGAGCGGCCGATGCCGGGCAATTCGGCGATTGTCCCTGCGCTGCGCGGGAATGTGCCGCCGTGTTCGTGAGCGACGACCTGCGCTGCGCGGTGCAGGTTGCGTGCCCGCGCGTAATAGCCGAGCCCGCTCCACAGCGCCATCACGTCCTCGACCGGCGCTGCGGCGAGCGTGGCGATGTCGGGAAAGCGCGCAAGGAAGCGCTTGTAATAGGGGATCACCGTGTCCACCTGGGTCTGCTGCAGCATGATTTCCGACAGCCAGATCCGGTAAGGGTCGGTGCCGTCCTGCCAGGGCAGGTCGTGACGGCCGTACTTGCGCTGCCACGCGAGCAGGCGGGTGGAGAATTCGCTCATGTCCTGTCTTGTTCCTTGCCTGCCGCGCGTGCTCGACGCTGCCGGCGCAGGCGGCGATAATCCGCGCTTTCAATCCATCCGAGCAGCGCGGACCACCGCGCCCGTCCCCCATGACCCCTCAGAACACCTCCGGCGAGGACTTCCAGCGCCGTTTCCGCACCGCGCTCGGCATGTTCGCCACCGGCATCACCGTGGTCACCACGCGCACGCCCGCCGGCGAGCCGATCGGCCTCACGGTCAATTCCTTCAACTCGGTGTCGCTCGATCCGCCGCTGGTGGTGTGGAGCCTGGCCAACGAGCTACCTGGCCGGGCGCTGTTCGAAGGCTGCGAATATTACGCGATCAACGTGCTTGCCGAGGACCAGGCGGAGCTGTCGCAGCGCTTCGCCAGCCGGCTTGGTGAAAAGTTCGGCGGCCTGCAGTTCGGCGCCGGCGTTGGCGGCGCGCCGTTGCTCGAGGGCTGCTGTGCGCGCTTCGTGTGCCGCAACACGGTGCGTCACCCGGGGGGCGACCACGTGGTGTTCATCAGCGAGGTGGTGGATTTCGACCGCGCTGAGGAGCGCCTGCCGCTGCTCTACTTTGGCGGTGCCTATCGGCAGGTGCGCGCCTGAGGCGCTGACCGGCCGGCGCGCCCGAGCGGCGTGAGGCGCGGGCCGCAGAGGCTCGAACCCGTTGCGGCGTGCGCCGCGCCTGCGAGAAGACCATGGCGGACGCCGCCGCTGGCGGTCACAGCGCTGGCGGCGTTTCACCCTCGGCCTCGGCGACCAGCTCGACCTCGTAGGGCAGCGAGGGGTCGAAGGCCAGCACCATCCATTCGAGTCGCTTGCGGACCGCGTCCAGATCGGTGACGTCACCCTGCAGGCACAGTGCGTCGCGGCAGAAGGCGCCCTGCGGATGCAGGTTCCACGCGCTCGCCGGCACGATCGCGCAGTCCTCGATGCGGCCCTCGACCACCCTCACCCAGCACAGCAGCACGCCGCGGGCGGTGATGATGCGTGCCATGCCGATCCCAGGCGCCGCCTCGCAGGCATCGATCAGCGGTGCGACCTCGTCGCTTTCCGGGTGCCGCATCGTGCTCGCGCAGTCGGCGACATCGATCGCCTTGGCGAACAGGCGCGCCGAGATGCGGTCGCCGCGGTCGAGCAGCAGGCGCACCAGGGGCGATGCTGCGTGGCGCGCGAGGGGCCCGGTTTCCGCGGTCTCGCCTGCCCACAGAGGGTGGCGAACGAATTCGGCGCTCGGCCACGTGCCCACCGCGGCGACCCAGGCCGCGGCGCTCACCGTGCCGAGCAGCGGCGTGCGTCGTGTGGCGGGCACCGCGGAGGGGCCGATCGCGATCAGCTCGGACAGCACTGAACTGAGGCTGCCGCCGCCAGCGAGGCGGTCGAGGAATTCGCCGATGCCGTGCGGCATGCGGATCTGGTTGAAGAAGCCGGCCAGCATTTCGCGCGCGACCAGGTCGAGCACGTCGCCGCCGAGCAGGAAGTCGCATGAGTGCTCGCCTGCGCGCGCCAGGCGGCGATGGAATTCGGCATAGCGGTTCACCCGCGGCTCGAAGCCGAGGCGTGGGGGCCAGTCGATCAGCAGCCGGCGCAGGTGCACGTCGATCATCTCGGCCGCCAGCCGGCGTTCGGTGCGCAGGCGCTCGCCGGATGCAGGTGCAGGCTCGCCGGTGGCCGCGGCGCAGGCCAGCGCCAGCCCGTGGGCATGGGCCTGCGGGCTGTGGCTGGCGTGCGCGCGCAGGTGCTCGATGCCCTCCGCGGGCGTCATGCCGAGCACCGCTCCGCCCATCCAGGCGCAGTCGGGGAGTTGCGCGCAGACGCGGACGAGGGTGCCCGCGCGATGGGTGGCCGTGACCCGGATGTGTTGCGCGCCCTTCATGTCCTGTGTACTCATGTCGTGTTCTTTCGTCAGCCTGTGTATTTCCAGTCGGAGGATACGCGGATTGCCGGGTCGTGTTGCCCATCGTGGGTCTTGCCGACGGCGCGTGCTTGTCGCTGAAGTCGTGCAGGCCATGGCGCAGGTCACACGTGGCCTCCGGTGCCCGCCCCAGAATCCGCGACAGTGCTAGAATCCGCCGCGTAGACCGGACTTTCCACAAAATCCTAATCACACACCAATCGAGGAAAAGCATGAACAAAGGTGAATTCGTCGAAGCCCTGGCCGATCGTCTGGATGTGCCGCGCGCCCAGGGCGACCGCGCACTGTCCGCCGTGCTCGACATCATCGCCGAACAACTCGCCAAGGGCGAAAAGGTCGCCTTCACCGGTTTCGGCTCCTTCGAGGTTTCCGAGCGCGCCGCGCGTACCGGCCGCAACCCGCAGACCGGTGCCACGATCGAAATCGCGGCGTCCAGCGTGCCCAAGTTTACCGCTGGCGCAACCCTCAAGGCCGCGGTCAACAAGTAAGCGTACGCCGCACAGCGGACCTGCCCGCGACTTGTTCGGGATCTGACGGGCCTTGCCGGAAGCACCCGGCAAGGCCCGTTCTGATTCGCCCTGTGCCTGAACGCAAAATAATCCGCGACAGGCTGCGTCGTAGCCGGTATACTGCTTCTCGTTGTGCAATGCAGCAATAGGGCCGTGAGCTTTTCCGGGGGCGTCGAGGGACGTTTTCCGGTCCGGCCCGAGGGACTGTAACCACAGCCCCATCGCCTCCGACCTCCCGTCGCCGACACTACGTCGGGTTTTCCATTCGTTCTAGCGATCGTCTGGCATCGTGACAACCGGTTGGTGCCGATGCGCGGTCTTTCTCGCAGCGGTCTTGCGAATTGACCGGCCACGCCCATCGCGCGTTCGTCGCCCTTGCGATTCCGTGCGCCCTGTCTGCCCTGCAGGCCTGGCGCACCGCGATGCCATGCGGCCCGATTTTCACGGGCCAGAATCCGTCCGTCCCGACTCCATGGGCCGGACTGCAAGACACAGGAAAACCCCATGACGTTCCAAAGCCTCGGCCTCGCCGCAGAACTCCTCAAAGCCGTCGAACAGACCGGTTACACCACGCCGACCCCGGTGCAGATGCAGGCCATCCCCGCCGCTATCGCCGGCCAGGACCTGCTGGTCTCCAGCCACACCGGAAGTGGCAAGACCGCTGCGTTCACGCTGCCCGCCCTGCAGAAGATCATCGATCGCCGCCCGACACCGGGCAGCGGCCCGCGCGTGCTGGTGCTGACCCCCACCCGTGAGCTCGCGCAGCAGGTCGAGAAGGCCGTGCAGACATACGGCAAGGCGCTGCGTGGGCTCAATACCGCCTGCCTCGTCGGCGGTGCACCGATGTTCGCCCAGATCAAGCAGCTGCAGCGCCAGTGCGACGTCGTCGTCGCCACCCCCGGTCGCCTGCTCGACCACCTGACGCGCCGCAAGATCAAGCTGTCCGACGTCGAGGTGCTGATTCTCGACGAAGCCGACCGCATGCTCGACATGGGCTTCGCCGAAGACATCGACGCCATCGTCGCCGCTACTCCGGCCAAGCGCCAGACGCTGCTGTTCTCGGCCACGCTCGACGGTGTCGTCGGCAACCTGGCGTCGCGCCTCACGCGCAACCCGCAGCGCATCGAGATCGAAGTCGCGCAGCAGGATCGCGGCCAGATCGAACAGCGCCTCATGTACGCCGACGACCTCGGCCACAAGGGTCGCCTGCTCCACGCCCTGCTCGGCGAGGACGGGATGAACCAGGCGGTGGTGTTTACCGCCACCAAGCGCAGCGCAGACGAACTGTCGCTCTCGCTGCAGGAAAAGGGCATCTCCGCTGCCGCGCTGCATGGCGACATGCACCAGACCCAGCGCAACCGCACCCTCGACCGCCTGCGCCAGGGCCGCATCGGCGTGCTGGTGGCGACCGACGTCGCCGCGCGCGGCATCGACGTCGCCGGCATCAGCCACGTCATCAACTTCGATCCGCCGCGTCAGGCCGAAGACTACGTGCACCGCATCGGACGCACCGGCCGCGCCGGTCGCGACGGGATCGCGATCACCCTGTCGGGCCCGCGCGAGACCGGCCTGATCCGTGCCATCGAGCGCTTCACCGGCGACCGCCTGGAAGTGCATACCATCGCCGGCATGGAGCCGTCGCCGCGCAAGCCCGTCGGCCCGCGTCCGGCCGGCAGCGGTGGTCGTCGCCCCGGCACGGGTGGCGGGTTTGCTCGTCCGGGTGGCGACAGTCGCCGCAGCGCAGGCGGCTACAGCCGTGACGGCCATCCGTCGCGCAGTGAGCGCAGCCATGGCGATCGCCGCTCGCGCGGCTGATCCGGCTGGTCCGCACAGGGCCTGAAGCAACGAAGAAGACCGCGACGCAAGTCGCGGTCTTCTTCGTTGCACCTGCGTCGCGTTCCTGGTTGCGTCCCTCGTGCCCTGGATCGTGGCGGCTTCGATCCGGCCGCGGGAACGGGGTGGCCCTGGCCGCCGAAATCGCGCCCCCGGCGCGCCTGCGAAGACCGTCTGCGCCTTGCGTGCCCTGCAGGAGCGGCGGAAGCCGCGAACCGGGCGCCTCCCAGGGGCACGGCGCTCATTTCATCGCTGTCTTCGCGCCTTCCGGCGCTCCTACGCAAACCGCCGCGCATCGGCGGTTGCAGCGCGCCTTCGCGCTTTCCGTCGCGCCTGCGCAAACCGTCGCGCTTCTGCGGCCGCGCTGTAGGAGCGGCGGACGCCGCGAACACGGCGGTGCAGGATGCGCTGAGCGCTGGTTAGCGCGGATCGCCCGTGTTTGCGTTTCGCGTCGCTCGTGGACGAAGCCATCGCACATCGCTGCCCCGGCCGCGCAACCATTTCCCCGTCCTCACGGTCTGAACGCCTGAAGCGAGCCAATCCGCACGCGGGGAGGGCGTCATGAGGGACATCCTGATTGTCGGCGCGGGCAAGATCGGCACGGTGATCGCCGATCTGCTCGCCAGCAGCGGGGACTATGCACTGACGGTCGCCGACCGCGACCCCGTGGCGGTCGAGCGCGTGGGTGCCGAACTGCCCGGGGTGCGTGCGGTGGTGCTCGACATCGGCGACCCCGATGCGCTTGCTGCCATGCTGGAGGGGCGCTGGGCGGTGGTCGACGCCGGACCCTTCGACATCGGGGCACGGATCGCGTCGGCTGCCGTCAGCGAGGGCGTGCATTACCTCAATCTCACCGAGGACATCACCAGCACGCGCCGGGTGCGCGAGCTTGCCGTCGACGCGCGCAGCGCGCTGATCCCCCAATGCGGGCTGGCGCCCGGCTTCATCTCCATCGTCGCCTACGATCTCGCCACGCGTTTCGACGAATTGCGCGACGTGCGCATGCGCGTCGGCGCGCTGCCCAAGTACCCCTCCAACGGGCTCAAGTACAACCTGACCTGGAGCACCGACGGCCTCATCAACGAGTACCTCAACCCCTGCGAAGCGATCGTCGACGGTGTGCGCCGCGAGATGCCGGCGCTCGAGGAACTCGAGCACTTCTCGCTCGACGGCGACGACTACGAGGCCTTCAACACCTCGGGCGGGCTGGGCACGCTGTGCGACACGCTGGCGGGGCGGGTGCGCAACCTCAACTACCGCACCGTGCGCTACCGCGGCCATCGCGACGTGATGAAGCTGCTGCTGCACGACCTGCGCCTCGGTGAGCGGCGCGCGCTGCTCAAGGACATCCTCGAGTCGGCGATTCCGGTGACCATGCAGGACGTGGTGCTGGTCTTTGTCACCGTCAGCGGCCGACGCGATGGCCTGCTGATGCAGGAGACCTTCGCGCGCAAGCTCTATGCGGGCGAGGTCAACGGCCGCCTGCGCAGCGCGATCCAGCTCACCACCGCGAGCGCGCTGTGCGCGGTGCTCGACCTGCTCGCCGCCGGCCGCATTCCGCGGCGCGGCTTCGTGCGCCAGGAAGATGTGGACTTCTGCGACTTCGTCACCAACCGCTTCGGCCACCATTTCCTGACTGACGGCGAGGAGGTGCGCTGCGCCGCCAGCGGCGTGCTCGCCGAGCCCCGCCCCGCGATCTGACCACGAGGAGGATGCACGCATGCTGAGCAATGCCCGCTTCCTGCGGCTCGGCCTCGATGCCGCCCGCCTGCGCGAGGGTGCGCTCGCGGTTCATTCGCCGATCGACGGCAGCCTGCTCGCGTGCCTCGCGCCGCACGATGCCGCCGCCACCGACCACGCGATCGCGCGCAGCGTCGACGCCTTCCGCCGCTGGCGCACGGTGCCGGCGCCACGGCGCGGCGAGCTGGTGCGCCGCTTCGCCGAGGTGCTGCGCGCGCACAAGAGCCTGCTCGCCGAACTGGTCACCCTCGAGTGCGGCAAGATCCGCAGCGAGGGCGAAGGCGAGGTGCAGGAGATGATCGACATCTGCGACTTTGCGGTCGGCCTGTCGCGCCAGCTGCATGGACTGACCATCGCCTCCGAACGCCCCGGCCATGCGCTGCGCGAGTGCTGGCATCCGCTCGGTACGGTGGCCATCGTCTCCGCGTTCAACTTCCCGGTCGCGGTGTGGGCGTGGAACGCGGCGCTCGCGCTGGTGTGCGGCGACAGCCTGCTGTGGAAGCCGTCCGAGCGCACGCCCTTGTGTGCGCTCGCCTGCCAGCGCCTGCTCGAACAGGCCGCCGCGGGCATGGACGAGGTGCCGCGCGGGCTGTCGACAGTGATCGTGGGCGGCGCCGAGCGCGCCGTGCAACTCGCCGACGACCGCCGCGTGGCGCTGCTGTCGGCCACCGGAAGCTGCGCGATGGGGCGGGCGCTTGCCCCGCGGGTGGCGCAGCGGCTCGGGCGCAGCCTGCTCGAGCTCGGCGGCAACAACGCGGTGATCGTGGCGCCGAGCGCGGACCTCGAGCTCGCGCTGCGCGCGATCGTGTTCGGCGCGGCCGGCACCGCCGGCCAGCGCTGCACCAGCACGCGCCGGCTGTTCGTCCATGCTGCAGTGCGCGTGCCCTTGCTCGCCCGCCTGCGCACGGTGTTCGCCGGGCTGGTGGTTGGCGACCCGCGTGCGACCGACACCCTGGTCGGCCCGTTGATCGGCCACGAGGCCTTCACGCGCTTGCAGGCCGCGCTCGCGGCGGCGCGCGCGGCGGGGGCGCGCATCCACGGTGGCGAGCGCGTGCTCGCCGAGCGATTTCCTGCGGCCTGGTACGTGCGTCCTGCCCTCGTCGAGCATCCGCTCACGGTGACGAACAGCATGGAGGAAGTCTTTGCGCCGCTGCTGAACTGCTTCGAGTACACCGAACTGGACGACGCGATCGCGCGCCACAACGCGGTGCCGCAAGGTCTGTCCTCGGCGATCTTCACCACCGACCTGCGCGAGGCCGAGCGCTTCCTGTCCGCCGTCGGCAGCGATTGCGGCATCGCCAACGTCAATGCCGGCACCAGCGGCGCCGAGATCGGCGGCGCCTTCGGCGGCGAGAAGGACAGCGGCGGCGGGCGCGAGGCGGGCGCAGACGCCTGGCGCGCCTACATGCGCCGCATGACCGCGACGATCAACTACTCCGACGCGCTGCCGCTGGCGCAGGGGGTGCGCTTCACGCCGACGGGATGAGACCCGGGCGGACCGCCCGAGGGCGATGATCCCCGTGTAGGAGCGCCGGCAGGCGCGAATGCCGTGTGCCAGCCTGCGGGCACGTCCCCCATCGGGAGCATGCGGTTCGCGCCTTCCGGCGCTCCTACACCAGGATCGGCCGTGTCGTGGGCGACCCATCGCAACGCTCAATCCGCGATTGCCGCGCCGTCGGCCACCACGACCGCGAACAGGTCGGCGAGTTTGCGCCTGCCGGCGCTCCTGCATCGCGATGTGCCGTGTCGCGGGTGATGTGCCGCGTCGTGGGCGACGGGTCTGGCCTGGAGGGCAGGTCCCGGGGGCCGGAGAGGCGCTGCGCGTCCGCCCGAGCGCGACGATTCCCGGGTAGGAGCGCCGGCAGGCGCGAATGCCGTGTGCCAGCCTGCAGGCACGTCCTCCATCGGGAGCATGCGGTTGGCGCCTTCCGACGCTCCTGCATCACGATGTGCCGTGTCGCGGGCGACCCATCGCAACGCTCAATCCGGGATCGCCGCGCCGTCCGTCACCACGACCGCGAACAGGTCCGCGAGCGCGGTGAGCGCGGCGAGCTGCAGGGCAGCGGCCTCGACGACGCTGCCGTCGGGCGCGGGCAGGGCGCGGGTCGCGGTGGCGGCAGCGGGGACGGTGACCGCGTAGCCGAGGTTGAAGGCGCCGCGGGCGGTGGAGTTGATGCACATGTGGGTCATGAAGCCGACGACGACCAGGTTCTTCACCCCCGCCGCCTTCAGGTGCGCTTCGAGTTCGGTGCCGACGAAGGAGTTCGGGTAGTGCTTGACCACCACCGCCTCGCCCGCAACCGGTGCCACCTTGTCGGCGATCGCGCCGCATTCGGCGTTCGGGTCGAAGGGCGAGCCGGGGCCGGAGTCGTGCTGGATGTGCACCACCGGGACCTTCAACGCGCGCGCGCGCGCCAGCAGGCGGGCGCATTCTTCCAATGCGGGTTCCACGCCTTCGAGTTGCATCACGCCGCTACGGTAGGTGTTCTGCGCGTCGACGATGACCAGCGCCGACTCGGACAGGCGGGCCGGGGTGGCGGGCAGGCCGGAAAGCTGGCGCAGGGGAATGGATGCGGTGCTCATGGACGATCTCCTTGTGGGTTCGAGAAACGATAGCGAC